>Ga0081539_10003202_pt1 | contig 20689 bp, 16 predicted proteins | sample TabmetS4T2R2_FD_71023 | JGI IMG/M metagenome (GOLD analysis project Ga0081539, IMG submission 71023) | Tabebuia heterophylla rhizosphere microbial communities from the University of Puerto Rico - S4T2R2 | ecosystem: Host-associated > Plants > Roots > Rhizosphere ...
ACGCAGCGGGCGCAAGGGGGAGAATTAATAAAGTAGCGGGCGTTTGATAACAGCGATTCCGTTCGGGAGCGCCGCCAGGCGCTGTAGTTGGGAGAACGGAATCTCCTGTTATCAGATGACCGTCCGAATTGAAGCTCTTTTGCCGAAATCCGCTGGTTTCGAGGACTGTCGCAGATGCTCCTTCTGCGACGTCCGAGAAACTAAACGATGTGAGACGAGTTAGGAATTGCGGTATAAACCGAAGGGCCAAGTGCTCACCTGGGAGCACTTGGTCTTTCGGCTGGGCGAGACATTCAGCCTTCGATCTCGATCGGCATTATCCGCCCTTCCTTATCTATGCGTCGATTCTCGAGTGGCTTGAAGGAAAATCCAAGAGAGATACATGACAAACGCAGCGCCGTCGGTATGAGATCGTATGTAATTCAACCAGTGTTTAAATGAACCTAGTCGCACTCTGGCTGGCGACTGCTTCGTTAGCTGCGCGGTTTTCGTTGGCGTTCAAATGACGGCTGGTAACGTTCCATATCCTCTGGTCCATAGAACTTTTCAGTCCTACATCTATCGCACCGATGCTGATATGTTTGGCGAATTCTCGCTTGGCCGTGCGACGGATTGTAGAAGAGGGCTTGCCTCGTTTTGCATTCAGGACACGACACGACAAAGTACCATTGGAAGGGCTTACAAGCAGATAACAAGATAGGGGAAAGCTGGCGAATTTTGTATAGGGAAAGTAGGGGCCAGCATAGCGGCTTGTAGTTTATTCGGACTCGCCTTGTCAATGCTCAGACGTACTGAACGGAAGCGAGCTTTAGTTGGAGTTCACTAAAGAATTGTTAGGTTTGTCGGATTTTTAACACTAAAAATTTTCGCCGCACTGCGCCAGAGGCGCAGTTGCGGCCAGGGCAAAGAGCCAGCCGAGTGCTATCGCACTCGGCTGGCTATCGTCTCAGGGGAGACCTGATTTTGTGACGAAGATCAATTTAGGGCCGTCCAGCGCGAATCAATTTGATACCGACGCAGAAGTGATGACTCGACAAATAGGACGGTCCACTTTGGAATGCCGTGTGATTAGTTGACGGAATTTTCATCTCGGGTGTTCCTTTATTTAAGTGACTCCCTAAACCGGCGACCACAAAGCCGTGTAAGACTTAAGCGGAGCGGAGAATTGGCGCCGGGGAAGATGGCCACGGTGCCCTTCGCGCTCGGCTTAGCTCGTAACCTAGCCTTTTGCTTGTGCACGTAGGAGTGTCAGGCGCCGATCAAGCTATCGCTACTTCAGGTACCTTGCGAGTAGCGTTTCTTAACGCTTCTATAAATCCGTCGGGCATTTTCAGATTGCCTGCTATGGCCCGGTTAATGAAACCGTTTAATGCCCGATCAGATAGGCGGGTCCATGTCTCGTCACGGAAGTAGGAAATCGAAGGAGTCCGGATATGTATAGGTCTATCGCTGGCGATAACACCTACACGCTTTCCGTGAACGTTCCAAGCAGCGTCCGGCCATCTTTGCCACTGGTCCTCCTCAATCAGGGGGAAATCCATCACCTGACCCGGTGTGCCTATACGTTCAGCGACCCACTGCGCGACAGGAACTGATACGGCATTTCCCACGAGTCGCCAACGTGAGTCTTTCTTCTCACCATTCCGAGCCGGATTGGTCCATCCGGCCGGAAACCCCTGCAGTTTTTCGCACGCGCTAAGGCTCGGCATCAAGACCTCGCCATCGGGAAACAGAACAGCGGGTGCCGATGGAATTCCTAAAGATGAACCAATTTTCAGCGGTGGAATTCCATCGATCGTTATCCCAACGCCGGATCGACCTTCCGTCCAATAAAAGCCCAACGGAACTGATAGATCAGGTTTTGACGATGCCGGGGGATCTGTTTCATCGGCAAAGAGAATGGTTCGAGGATCAACGTCACGACTCGCGACAAAATAAACACGCCGACGCCGCTGAGGCAAACCGAAGCCGTTTGTATCAAGCACACGGTAGGCCCACTTATAACTGAGGAATTCGAATTGATCGACCAACCATTCCATGCCCTTGCCACTGTCCAGTTGAAGCATGAAATACACGTTTTCGATGAGGACAAGAGGAACCTCTGAGCGAGCAATCAATTCGAACAGCTTTCGGACAACCCCAGACTTCGAGCCTTCAATGCCAGACTTGTCTCCGGCCATGCTTAAGTTCTGGCACGGAAATCCTGCCGTCACGATTGATGTGCTTGCTGGTAGGTCTGTGAGATCGAGTACGTTCGGCCTTATTTCGATGTCTGGAAAATGAGTGGACAGCACGGTATTCGCCGCCGAATCCAATTCGACGAGCAATTCCGTAGGTACGCCAACCTGGGAGAAGGCGAACTCAAATCCGCCGATCCCAGCAAAGAGTCCAGTCACCGACATGATATTATGGAGCGGCGCGGTCTCCTTTGCGCGACTGATCGTAATTCGAAAACCAACAAACGAGGCTCTGCCGAATGCCTGAAACGACATCCGCGGGGTCGACGCGTGCGCGAACAACGCGACGGCACAAAGTCTCCGCAGAGGTAAAAGAACTGCACCGACGATGCGGAGTTTACACCAAGGTCGAGGTGGTTTGTCGAATTCTAGACGCGATCGACTGGCGTGAAGACGTCAATCTTTCGCAAGCCTGCTTGCTTGAGCCGGCGGCTGGGGATGGAGCCTTCGTAGTGGAGGCTGCTCGACGATTGGTCGCCTCATTGAGACGCTGCCGAATCAAATTAACAACCAAGACACTGCTTCGTCGAATAGTGGCATATGAGCTTCACGCGTCCGAAGCGGAAACGGCCAGACAACGAATAATCGACACCTTGCTCGAAGCAGGTGTCAATCGGCGAACCGCGAACGCCTGCGCTCAAGCATGGATCATAACAGGTGACTTCTTACTCGCGAAGCTTTCCCTAAATCGCTTCACACACGCCGCCGGAAATCCGCCCTATGTTAGATGGTCAAAGGTTCCATCGGCTCTAAGAGCAAAATATGAATCCAGCCTGTCGAAGGAAATGATCGGTGGGGATCTTTTCTTACCATTTCTTGATCGCGCGCTCGACGCACTAATAACAAACGGACGCTGCGGTTTCATTTGCTCGGATCGCTGGCGTTTTATGGCGTTCGCAGAGCGCTTTCGTGAGAAATGGTTGTCAAACTTGCGAATTGTCTCGGAGACGACTCTATCGGCAGCAGAAGCATTCACCCAAGACGTCGACTCCTACCCCACCATCATGATCGTCGTAAAGCAGCCACTGCTGAAAAAGAGTCGGCCGATCAAGAAGAGGAAGCAGCAGACGATTGGCGAGCTTGGTTACATAGTCAAGGTCGGTCCGGCGCTGGGCCACACTCCCGCTTTCGTTTTGGAGCACGACGAAGATGACGTCGAACCTGAACTGCTTAGACCTTGGGTCGATGGTTCAGAAGTACAAGAAGGTGCAATCAAATGGAGTGGTCGACGTGTGATCGCGATGTATGGCACGGATGGAAAACTTATCGACCCGAAAAGGTTCCCCAAATTGAAAGCTAGATTGGAGCGTTTCAAAAAGCAGCTGAAGAAACGATCGGTAGTCAAAGCCGGCGCTGACTGGTACACAACTATCGATCGCGTAGTCTCAACGGATTGGAAGCGACCCAAAATATTAATCCCAGAACTGGCAAAGGTTCCCCGCGCCGCAATCGATCGGACAGGTAAGATTCCGTCTCACGGTGTGTACGCTATTTTCGCGCCGAATGATGATGTTGATTCTCTGTATGAAAAGTTGCGTGATGGCAAGCTTGCAAGGGCACTAAACGGGATCTCGCCAAAAGTGAAGGGGGCCTATGTCCGTTGTTATCGTCGCTTTTTGCTGATGGTTCGAGTTCCCCACTGACGAAATTCAGTCATCAAAACTTTTAGTCCTCTCCACCCAGGATCTACATTGTGTCGGATAGTTCCACCCAAAAACAACGCCAGCTCAGCCAAGTATAACTTTGCGTCGGAGGTGCGACCTGCTTTCTGAAAAAGGTCGACCAATAAGTCAGCAAATCCGCTATTAGCATAGCCGTGAACGGCGGTTCCCATCGCAAGAAACATTCTCAATGGGTTTGAAGTGGAGATCGGAAACGCAGGGTAGCGGTCCGGAATCCATGTGGGTACACCTTCTCCTCGGACACGTCCTCCCAAATTAATCATCTTCTTCAACATTTTCTGATTCATCTGGAGGTGGCCGTACGCGTGACGCCAAGCAGGACGGTCGGCTGGCTCAAAACGGAAAGCCAAACAATTCTTGCCTGAAACAAGCATGGCCAGATCAAAAGATACCTTTTCGGTACCGCCGATTTTTTCTCGGACTGGTAGGAAAAAGCATCGCTCGATCGGGTGCCGGCCCGGCTTAGGCATCGGGATGAAGCTAAGGGTGCGCGCGTATGCTTGTGCTAATGGATCTCGTGGATCAAGTGACCCGTTGAATACGGAGTTGATTGTGTCGACCGCATCTTGAGGTCGTGTCGCGATTTGTGTCGCCATAAAGCAGTCCCCCGCGCGGCGTCGGAGGTTGGCATCCGCCCTTGCCCAATCGTCTATTCCTCTCCGCGCATAGAGCTCCATCAAATCCCATAGGTTTAGTTCTGGCATTGGTCACCGAGAGCTACAGTGCTAATCGACTGCGAGGCGCGTATCGATATGGAGAGACTTGAGCTACGTATCGTTGGCCCCAAGATCCCTCGAACTCAGCAGGAAACTCCGTGGGTTCATGGTCGGATTTGCGTTGCACGAATGTCGACTTGTCCTCGCAAAAGACAACATCAGCCCAGTCTCCTTCTTCTGCCGAAAAGAAAAGTTCATCGAGTTTCTCGTCCTTCTTCAACTCGTGCCACCAAAAACAGGGATCGGGCACCCAAACATCGTGCGAATAAAGCGTCGGGGCCAGATGTTGTTTGTACAGTTGGGCATCTAGCCCAAATGGTGCTTCCCGTGTACTCAGACAGCGGTTCCAGCCATCGGCGTTCCTTGCGTTTTTGCCAAGTAAAAACGGCAGTCGCGAAACTAAATGCGGAAGATCGACAAGGGGCTCCTGTGGGGCCACTATGTGCCTTCGAAACCAAAAGTCGATATCGGCCGCAACAGTACGAGCCATAACTTCCCTCATGAATTCGTTTTTGATGCCTTTGAATATCATTTCTCGTTCACTACGCACGGGAAGTGACCTATCGCGTGCCAGAAAAACGTCGCTGACATTTATCTTTTCCGGGCGTAGATCTTCATTGGTTGTGCCCTCCGATTCTGCATTTGGTGATAATGCGCCTATCGCAGTAGCGGACAACTGCGCGATTCGTTCACTTTTAAAATCCAGTATTTCTAGTACTGGCTTTGTCAGATTGGTGTTAACGAATTCTATCTGCTTTCTTCTACGCGCCACTACAGTATTCAAGCGCGGCCAATACCAAGGTAAAAAGCCATCTTTTGCTTCTGATGGCTTGCCAGTCCACAGTGCGCGATTTGCGAGATGCGAAGTATTCAATGCTAAGTCGGCCCGTGTCGAGTAGTCGCCTACTAGGTATCTGAGATCAAAATCAACTTCTGAATTCAGATTGAGCGAAATCAAGTAGTCTGCGCGAGTAAAGGCGCGCAAGTAACCCGCAATCGATTCTGCCGTCAATGGCGGCCCCGGGATCTTTAGGAAGGTCAAGTTGTTATCTAATATCACGATTGATCCATCAAAAGGGGTGGCGGGCAAAGGTTCACAGTATGCAAGGTTATCAATGTTGAGGCATGACCTAACATTGTCAAAAAATTTCGTGAGTTCTTCCGTCAGCAGTGCCCCGACCAGTTCGGCAGGTTTCTCTCCGGTCGCTTCGCGAACATTTGAAGTTATCTCGTCGCACAAATCCTGCTTATCATCACAAACTAGAATTTTCATGTTGTCGCTCCTCGCCAAGATAGTTCAAGAGTCGTTGAGAAACCCTCCTCGGGGGAAACAAATGCAACTTCCGCTGAACGTCGGTGAGCGATCATTCTTACGATGGTCAACCCTAGGCCTTGTCCGCCTATCGCTATTGACCGTTTGTCTTTACTGATTTGAATGCGGTGCTCAAATGGCTCGAAAAGCTTATCAGCCTCCGCCAATGGAACGCTCAAGCCCTGGCCGGAATCGCTCACGCGCAGCCACTCTCTTCCGCCTTTGGTTTTACCACCTCGAAATGCAACTAATGCTCTGTCGCTGTCAAGCAAAGCGTTCCATGCATTTGCCAAAATGTTTTGAAGAATCGCATTCCAGTCAGCTAACGAGCCCAGCGGAAACCTAAGATCAGATGGAATTCCAGTTCGATCGAAGTTCACCCCAGGCATGAGTGCGCGCATACCACCAACCGTTTGATCTACGACAGCTCTTACTTTAAGGCGGTCAGTGGCTGATCGATCTTCTTCCGAGATGAGCGGAGCGAATAATTCTCGTAATGAGTCCAATCGATCCCTCGCTTGATCGAATTCATCAGCCATCGCTGTTAAATCAGAAATCGAGTACTGTGTAGCGATTCGGCGTAGCTCCTTGCCAATCTTTCTTAGATATCCACTTTCACGGGATAATTCATGATTCAGCGCCAACGCCACCATTCCTGCTGATGCTAGGGGCGCCAGCAGTGCCGCCCTGCTATCCTGGACCCTCTCTTCTACTTTGGTCGCTTTTAGCGCTTCCGCAACCTCTCTTCTCACCTCGAGGAACACAGGCTTTGGAATATCGTGTTTGTTATTTTCGAGAACTTTGATCGCCCGATCATACTTCTTTGAAGGAGGCTCCTTCGCTCGCTTCTGTTCTGCCTCTTCAAGTAACAACAGTCGATGTCGGTTCGCGTAGTAATCAAGCGCGTAGCGGACGAAATCATGAAGTTGCATGAAGGCGGCGTTCGGCGTGAGTCGGTCACGTGACGACTGGATTTCTAGCCATGTACCATTCGGACTCTTCAATCTTTCAGCGATTCTGCGCTCATGATTCGTGTTAATCTCCACAGCTCCGAATATTCTTCCCAACGCGGGCAGATCGAGCATGTATTTGTTTTGCGTTCGCAGGCGCTCAGGAAGCAACTCCGACACACTCAAGCGCCGCGCTTGATCCACTGCAATCGAAAGCCAGTCCTGGCCGACCGCCTCTCGAGAACCGCCATAGTAAGGGAGCCTAAAACCTGCGTCGTAGACGGAGACATTCCCAAACTGTTCCAAGTACTTTCGTAGATCGGCTACAGGTATCCCTGAAGGTTGTCGGCCGGTCACCTTAAAAATCAGGATTTCAAAAGTCGCTCTATCCAACAATGGTTCTGTAGCTTCTCCATCATTTCGAGCTGCCGGAAGGTGGACTGTTGTGCGAAAACTTTTATCGTTACGCGAGCCTTCAGGATAGCCACGTCGGAACTCAATCGAGATCGAACCGGGTCTGCCGGAACGTCCGTCCTCAATCTTTCCTCGAATGCGTGCCTGCCAGTTGGAAAACACCTTGTCGAGTGTTTCTTCGAATGCGTGTCTCGCAGTGGCTATCTGGGGAGCCTCGATTTCAACAAAGAAATCTTGTGGACTTCGTTTTCTGAGCTCCCTTAATCTCTCTATCTCTTCAGGTTGTGCAGAGCGTTTGAATGGTGAGCGAAGCATCCATACCTGCGTGCCCAGATCTCGAAACAATTCTGCGGTCCAATTCTGCTTGAGACCCTTTACGGTAATTCGAGTTCCACACACGCTATTCAGAGGGTAGTTGGGAGGATCACGTCTTATCTCCCAATCCACATGGACCGTGCTGAGAGTCTGTCCCGGGACTGCTGTTCTCCAATCGACTATCGCGTAAAGACAGCGCTGTGGGTCCTCAATTGAAGTGCTCTCCAAAATCATTTCATTTCCCAGAAACTGGGGTGTGAGTCTCCCTATACCTTTAGAACCTGTTAGTGGTCGATGGAGAAATCTGGATGTTGCCTCTTCCACTTTATGAGTTGTCCCGATACGCATCCAATACTTGAGAAAGTCATTCTGAGACATTCCATGTCCGTTGTCGGCAACAACGATTTCATCCTCGCGAAACTCAAGCACACACGTTGCGGCATCCGCGTCATAGGAGTTCTTTACTAACTCGCCGAGCGCTATTGCCGGTTGTCCGATTAATCGTTCTCCTAACTCACGTAGGAGAGCTGCATCGACAACAAATTGCTCTTTTTTCATCGATTAGGATAAAAGTTGGTGTATGCGAAACGCGCGCACGCCTTCACGCACGCCTAGATTTCTCGCCGGAGAACCGATAGATCCAGATCGCTCCGCCCTGATGGCCCGTGTTAGGGACAAGCATTCTAAACCGGAAATGCTTGTTCGTAGAATAGCGCACCGCTTGGGCTATAGATTCAGACTACATAAACGTGATTTACCGGGCACGCCTGACTTAGTGTTTCCGTCGTTGCGAAAGGTTATTTTCGTTCACGGTTGCTTCTGGCACAGACATAAGGGATGTGTACGTACAACGTCACCAACAACGCGACGCCAGTATTGGGCGGACAAGTTCGACGCAAACAGAAAACGCGATAGAACTAAGCAAAAACAGCTGAGAGCGAATGGGTGGGATGTCTTGGTAATTTGGGAATGTCAAACTTTCGATCTTGAGAACTTGACGCAACGATTAACGAATTTCTTCGACCAATCGACCTAATCGTTGCTCGTCGCGTCTTGACATAACTGGAAGTAGCCGCTCGGTCCCAACAGTACGGCTCGATTCAGGTACTGATTGTAGTATCTGCAGGAAGGCTCACCCAAATGCAAACATGCCATACACGCACTTCCGGCACGAGCGCATCCTGGATCTAATGGACATCGGCTGTCAGATGCTACGAGATCTTTTAACAGACTATTCAGCTCGGTCTCAAAAACAGCTTGCAGTCCTCCCAACACGAAATCTCCGCGCGCAGCCGCGTACACGAAGAAACATCCGTGCTGAGGTAGAAGCAATTCGGAAAGCGCATTCCGTTCTATACCTGAATAGACGGCGATTTTTTTGATCAAGAGGTGGGCGTAAGAGTGCACTAAACGCAGCAGCGCAGAACCCGCCGTTTGTTGCGACAGTTCTCCAGGACGCGGTATTACTGCGGCTTCAAGCAAGGAAACTCTGGCTGAAAGCGGATCTGTCCAGCGTTTGATTCGAAATCCGTTGTTTGAGATCCATTTCGCGAGTGACACTGGATCCAAGCGAATGAGGAGAGCCTCAGTTTCGGCAATATCAGCATAGACAACATAGTTGCCGCGCTGATCCCGAAATGGCACCAAACGTGAAATTCCTGGCTCAGAGGGCCCTCTCGTATAACCAAAGCTGCCTGTGAGTACCGGGAACTTGTCTGTTAGTTCAATGGTTTCTATGCCAGCAATTCGAAAGGTCTCTGGATATTGTTTTTCGTAGAGATTACGCAGTCGACTGCTGGTCTCAACAGCTGCTGCAAGATCCGAAAGACGTATGCGTGATTGCGTCAACGCCATCGCGAGATTAGCCGCTTGTGCTTCGGCCTCCTCCCTCACTTCCGTCGGAAGTTGAGCTGAATTCTTTTCTTCAGTTAACTGGCCTTTGGCAGCAGCTTGGTCAACCATCAGTTCCACAACTTCTGGCGAGATTCCAGTACTGATCAGCTGGCTTCGAAGAGATTCCTTTGTTATGCCAAGTTGCTCGAATGTCTTTGTCTGTAGTCCAGATAAGACCCAATTCAAAGCTCGCGATGGTCCGCCCGCTTCATTCAATCGTTTTACTATTTCCCGTGACGGCGAGTTCACGACAACCACAGTGCGAGGCGTGTAGACTGAGGCTGCCCTGTGAACGTTGAAAACGAATCTCCCATTACCACAGTTGCAGGCAGGGAAACCAAATCCCTTTCGGATCAGCCGATTGCATTCAGGACAGATGAAACGAATCTCGCCCGCAGACGATGTGCCAGGTAGAATCACTTTTACGTCATTATGTGCTGGGCACTTCTTAATATACGGAGCACGAATCGCGCCACATTGATCGTGGTAACCTACGAACGGCAATTGCCCCCACTGTCGACGACCACACCGGCAAATCTTTAGAGCCGAGTCAGAAATCCTGTTGCATGCCTTACACATCCAGACCTCAGGAAAGGGCTGCACTTTTACACCTGTTTGCAAATTCAGAGTTGAAACCCCAACTTCAATTCCGCGACGTAGGTCATCGACGAAGCCTCCATCTTGCTTGGAGATCTCCCACGGCGTAGCCATCCGAATTAATTCCCGACGCAAACTAGATTGATCGACGGAACATGGGATTGGTTCAGCCCATTCACGAACTTTCCACACGCCTCCCCTCAGATCTATTGTCTGGTTTGGGAGAACTCCGAATAGAATTTGAGATGCGCTTCGATATTCCTTCATTAAGTTAACAATCCAAAAATTGGCGCTTGCTCTTCAACATCTCGCAATGAGCGCATAGGTTTACCCGAAGGACATAAGTCGCTCGGAAAGGCGGCGTCACCGGGATTATCCAAGTTGCGAAAGAACCTTGACATCCAAACTTTCAAATCATTTCGCAGCCCCTCGTCAAGCTCATCCGTTAATGACAGCGCTGAGATGATTTCATCGGTCTCTTTGTCGGCGGTGATATTGTTCGCCCGAAAGTAATTCCGTAGCGCCTTAATCGTCGAAAGCGCAGTCCCGCTCGCAGGTTCATGGATCATTAAAATGCGAGCCATGAAAATTCCCGCAAGTGTCTTATCGAGCACTCTGCGACTCCGTCGAGTTACAGGTATGGCCTCAACGAATCGGTCGCCCTGACTTACGAATTTTTCAAACGATCGGTATACTCCCGCGTCTCGCTCTCTAGCAATTTTGTGAAAGACGAATACTAATCCGGGATACTTTCTTCCAACACGAGCAGTAGCCTGTATGAATTCTGCAGTCGTAAGAGGAATGCCGAGCATGAGCATTATATTCAGTCGGTCGATATCTACGCCGTGCGACATCATCGAAGATGCAGCAATCAAATGAAGGCGCTCATCGAAAGAGGGTTCCGGTGCTTCAAGGCGTTTAAGCGTGCTTCTCACTTCCTCGAACTGGGTGCGTCCAGTAAGGAATGCAGAATTAATGGCGCCCTCGACCTGAATTTGGGTTTCAAACGAACGAGTAACGGCATCGAGGTCTCGCAGCGTGTTGCCATAAACCACGTCCACGCCATAGATCGATACCAACTCACTCGCGAAGACCGGATCGATCCCGCATTCCTGACACACCGCGACTGGATCAGAAACAAGACGCCGTACTGCCAACTGAAGCTCGGTAACCGTACGGTCAACAGCGTACTCCAATGTCGCTCCACGCGGAGCGACGGCCACAAATCTTCTAGCCAATTGTGAGGACTCTTTGGTCCAGAATCCGTCCCCCGTTGACGGGGGCGGTACTGGAAAGACTCGCGCTGTACGGTCATACAAAACATCGATTTGTTTTTGATATCCCGTTAAGGTGGCCGACGAAGCTAGCACTTTAGTCCGACGTCCAGAGGTGAGCGATTCCAAGTAATCCAAAAGACTCTCGTAGTGTGCGTCGACCGCCCCGAGGCTGTCCCTCAATAGGTGAAGTTCATCCTGAAGCCTGAAAGACGGCGCAAAAACCGCTTCTTTTATTGGTAACCTTTGTTTGCTTCCTTTGCAACCAGGAACTAAACAACCTTCAGGACGTTGGCTCCGGGGCGCGTATACATACCCATGGCCCGGCTGAGAACATCTGCCGTATGGTGGGCCAACCAAACCACGCATCGCAGCTTCCATCGCTACAGACGCAGCCTTATCAATCGTTCCGACAATGATGGTCGGTAAGAATCTGTAGATTTCGTGATCGACAACGTAAAACGGAAGTGCTTCCTCCTCCCACGAACAATCGGGATTGGAACAACGATGCTCGAGTTTCCAATAGCGACGGTTGAAGCCCATTTCGATGGTTTCTTTGTGACAAAAGGGGCAGTAAAGGAGAACCTGATAACGCTTTGGCATTTCTGGATCATCAGGATCGGGATCATTCGATTGCGGTTCAACGTCCGGCTTTATTGAATTGGGTGTTGCATCTTGTCCCACAAAAAATCCCACGGAGAATGGATCTCCCTTGATGGATTCCCGCCTCCTTATTAGTTCAGCGCCAGCCATGGCATCGGCGAATCTCTGCGTCTGCTGTAGAGATAACATCCGAAGTGGAAAGCGACTCCACGCCGTGACGCCAGTAGTTTTCCCATTGAGGCGTTCAAAAAGCACCGCAGTGACTAGAAGCCCAAGATACGTCTCTGTTTTTCCGCCGCCAGTCGCGAACCAAACAATGTCAGCTACAGAGACGCTATCCGAGTCAATTAGTGTTTCAATGTTCGCGAGTAAGTAACCAATCTGAAAAGCACGCCACGAGTCATACTTGCCACCTGAAGAATAGGCCATTGCCGAATTCATCAGTTTAAATGCTCGGCGTAATGCTTCATTGCTAGTCAGCAGTTGTAAGCCCTTTGAAACTCGATCTACTTCCTCATAAAAATCAGAAGCAGCACTCTTTGCTTCGGTTAACATGTCCTGCGACCATGATTCCACTTTTGCTCGTCTAGTTAGGCTTGGCTCGCTCCAAGCCTCATTTCCCCATCCTTTCAGCTGTTCGACAAGGTATAGCAGGGACGGCATTGGATCTTCCGACAGTTTTCTGAACGTTAAATCAGGTTCTGATGCAGCAACATTCCAATAGGTCGGACGGCCACGATCAGCGGTAATGAGATCCGCAGTCCGCAGTGTTCCACCTTTCTCCTGAACGACGCCGCAATTGACTCCGTACGCTTTAACGCTGCGATCATAGCGAAACGAATCAGGCAGAGACTCAAGCGTAAAAGGGTCGATTTGCAGGTTGAATGAGACTGAGGTTTCGTAGAGATTCGTATCCGCTAGTTTCACTCCCTTTTCGCGCGATGTGTTGACTAAAAGCACCGTTAATTCACTTCGACCTTGATAGTCTTTTGTTACTTCCACCCGGACTTCGCATTGGAGGTCGTCGCTGTCCGTCAAATTCTGTAGAGCTTCTGCCAATTCTTCTGCTCCAAACGAATAGGTCCCGTAGTCACAATCCGGTATCGACACACTAATAGTTCGTCCAATAGTTTCAGATTTCCGCCAGGTACGGTCTTGATCGCGAAGCCAACATTTAAGTGACACATCAACTTGAAACGCCCAAGGTGATTCTGTTGCTGGCCTGACCCGAATACCGGTCGCGCACGGATCAAGGCGTTCACCTCGATCACCTAATCCCAGCGCAATCACAGCGTCCTCTGGAGCCAACCGGCCTAACCAGAATCGACCTGATGGCTCAACTTCCAATACATCGAGATCATCACCCCGTCCGGCAAACAACACTCTGCGTTCGAGCCACGCTATAAACTTTTCTGACGCTTCTTGAAATCTCATCCTCTTATTCATCCCCAAAACTCGCTAAGTTTCGAAGCTCGGAGTGGGTGACGCATTCGTTCCAGTGCCTTCGCTTCGATCTGCCGAATTCTCTCCCGAGTTACGCCGAGTTCCAAACCTATCTCCTCAAGAGTCTTCTCGCGTCCGTCGTCCAACCCGAAACGTTCGCGAAGAACTTTTTCCTCTCGAGGTGTCAACTGCTCAACCGACTCCGAAATCAATTCCGATAGGTAAGTTTGCATGAATATCTGTTCGGGGTTGGCTAGCGAGGGACTCGTCACGCGATCAGCCAATGTTGTACCGTCCTCAAACCCGAGTGGCGCGTCAAGACGTTCGGGTTGTCTACTGATTTCCAGCAAGAATTGCACTTTCGCTGGGGGTAAGTCTACGTACTCGGAGATCTCCGCCGCGGTAGGTTCATGTCCCGGCCATTCAGCACGAAGAGCTCTTTGCGTACGGAATATCTTATGTAGCTTCTCGACGATGTGGACAGGTAGACGAATAGTCCTCCCAAGATCAGCTAGAGCTCGACCGACGCGTTGATGGATCCACCAAGTTGCGTAAGTGGAAAATTTGAATCCGCGTCGGTAGTCGAATCGCTCAACAGCATCGATCAGTCCACGCGAACCCTCTTGTATGAGATCCAGGAGTTCAAGATCGGATCGACCCACATACATCTTGGCTATGCTCACTACCAGTCTAAGATTTGACGTAGTCAGCTGATCTCGTGCGGTGTTCCCCTGAGCTATGAGGCGTTCGATCAGATGTTTTCTCGCATGATTGGGTTTTTGTTCCAACAGTGCTTGCGCCTTCTTGCCTGCTTCAATCTGTCGGCCCAGTATGACTTCCTGCTTGGCATTAAGTAATGGGTAATTTCCTATCTCTCTGAGGTACGATCTTATGCTGTCGTACTCAACGGTTCCTGCTGCTTCGCTTTCATCGAATTCTTCAAATTCATCTTCTTCAGGTTCTTCGACACGTACACCGAGGGACTCAAGTTCGGCCCGAACCTCTAAATGACCCTCAGCATCCAACCCGTTTTTAGAAGTCAGTCTAAGAACCTGCTCGCTGTTAAGTGACTCGCCCTGTCGGTAGTAATCATCGACTAACGCAGTGACGATTCTCTTGATTGCATCTGGACTGTGTTGGGTGAGTGGTAAGGATTTGACGTTCTCATGCGCGTCGGATCGGGAGTAATCACTAGATGCATTGTCGTTTAAATGCGATCTATGAAAGACATCATCGAGACTTTGGTACGGATTGTCATTTTCAAGCGGTGGGTTCACTGGCGGATACTCAAGGTGAAGGGTCTTTGAAGTTGAGAGAGCCGTCGTCCAAATTGTCGAATGCAATATACTCCTTAAAAACTCATCTCATCAAGAAATCTGTCGTCGTGCTTCTAAGAAGCTTCGAGGACCGCGTTGACTCCAGTGAAGACCCCGGCTGAAACAAGAGGCGCATGTCGAGCTATCGGAGCGCAGAGGAGACCCTACAGTTCTTCCAGCTTTGGTTTAAGGAATTGGAATTCGACAGAGTCATCCTCCTCCGAAGAAATGGAAGTATCGAAGGTGCCGAAGGACGTCTTGGGACTTGGACGTCAGCTCGTCCGAGAGCTAGGAATCAAGGACGGCGGTTTTCGTGTGCCTCGTCGCCACGGAATCCTCACCCAGCTTGAGCACGTCCCGGCCCCTCAATCAACGAGTTAGATGGCAGACCTAAGCGCCAACGAAGGATGACGTTCGCGCAGAACTCGCACGAGGTGATCCTTCGTAATATGTGTGTACCGTTGGGTTGTTGCGATAGACGCATGACCCAAAAATTCTTGTACCACACGAATATCAACTCCGTTGCGAAGTAAAAAGGTTGCCACCGTGTGTCGCAACATATGCGGAGTAATATGTCGTTCAATACCGGCATCTTTGCGAAACTGAGAAATGACATTGGCGATGCCCTGCGTTGAGAGGCGTTCACCCATTGCATTTAGAAAAAGGGCCTCGCTCTTCGAAGCAAGAAGAGATCGCATTTCGACGTGCTCTCTTTGGATTCGTAAAGATTGTTCATCGACCACAAAAGCTAAGCGATCACGTCCTCCTTTACCTTTCACGCGAAAGGCTCCATCTAACGGTAAGTAGTCCTCAGAGTTAAGTCCAGAAGCCTCGCCAACCCTTATGCCAGTTGCGAAGAGTAGATCCACAAGAGCCAGATTGCGTAACGGACGGTACTGTTGGAGCAGAATAGCATGAGCTTTTCCTTTAGCTAGTGCATTGCCTTTGCGAGAAGGCTTCGCCGCAGACTGACTCTTTTTCGCTTGAAGCAGTAACCCACGGATTTCGGATTCGTTCAAGGATCGTGGAAGCTGTATTATCCGACCAAAACTCAGCTTCACGCGCCAAAAGGGAGATTCAATAAGCAACCCCTTTCGGACCCAATAGGAACAGAAAACTTTGAGAACTACCATCTTGCGTCGCATCGACGCGGGTGAGTATTTTCTTGTGCGTAAATCCGCCGCCCATTTTTCGATGAACAATGGATCAAGCGAACTCAAAGTAAAGTCGCGTCCCGCGTAAGCAGCGACTTGGTCAAGATCCGAGCGATAAGCAACTCTTGTTTTCATACTACGCTCATGTGTTGAGAAATAACCGCTGAAGAATTCATCGATCGCCTGGGCTAATAGCACTGCATGCACCTCCGCAAACAGTCCTAACGACCTGTTCGATATAAACTTGAAAATTGGGTAGAACGTGGCGGGTGGGAGACCGAAGAAAGTCTAATTGCGGAGATTCAGAGATTCAAGCGGCGATCTCGAACAGGTTGCGACGGTGGTGCAACTCATGAATTTATTTATATGTTGTGCCTATAATTATTTGAGAGCTGAAGGTTCCCTAAATTCGCATTGTTTTATCTTGACACAGCAATCAGAATCCGCTAACAAGATGGCGACCTCTTAACGGTTCCTGAGTACGCCGTCCGATCCTCTAAGCTCTAAAACCACATTGGCTGGACAGCGTAGCTAAAAACATATCGGGTATCGGGGCTGCGTCTGGGTTTGGATAATTAGGAATTATTCAATGGTTTTCCGAGTTTTTTCCGTACCTTGGCTCATTGCTCCATGAAATAAGCGTTCCAGATCAACGCCTCAAGGCAAACAACACATGTCGGCTCTATTATTCACCGTATTGTTAGGTTATCTGGCCTACTCTCTTTTCCTAGTCTATTACTGGAAAACCAGACAACCACTGCCCCCGCAACCTCTGAACGTGGAGCAGAATCTGCCGTTGCCTTGGCTGGCCCAAACAAGCACTGTTTTTTCGTTGACTGGCTTGTTCGGGGCATATCTTGGGATCGCCTTGTTGCTCGGTCTTCCGGCACTTCTCGGATTAGCCGCTGGTACCGTACTTGGTCTCTTTATTGTCCGATGGTGGATTGTCAGCACCCTCAAAAAACTAGGAAAACAGGAAACGGTTTTCGAAGATTTTCTAGCAGCGGTCTTGCCAGATGACAAGATGGATGGGACCGTCTTCGCGATTGTGCTTTCAGGAATACAATGGGTTTTTGCTACTTCTGAACTCTTGATTTTGCGCGAGCTAGGAAAAGCTGCTCTCGGGTTAACGTCCGAGCAAGCTACGCTGCTGGCGGTTGGCATCGCAATTCTCGGTTATTTTTATCTGTTGCTCGGTGGATATGTAGCTCTATTCCATACAGATCGAATTCAACTAATCGTTGTTTGCATAACGGCTGTTGCGGTTAGTGTGTACTTTCTCTTTCGCCACTCACAAACCGGCTGGGCCATCAATCTGGTGCCACGCCAGGACTTCTGGGGAATACCGTTCCTGGGAAGGCCTCACGGTTTGTATGTATGGCATTTCGCAATCGCGACTGTCATGGGACTCGGATGTTTGTTATGCAGTCCGGATACATGGAAGAGGGTTTACCAGGTAAACAAGGACCAAGGGGAGGCAGCGCATTCTTTTCGCCGACGTGTTCTGACTTTTCTCGCAGTAGGATTACTTCCATATGTGGTTTTGCTTCCGGTCGCCATCTCCGCGACCGGGAAAGTAGAGGTCAAGCCATGTTGCCCTGACCCGCTCCTTTTTAGAGGTTTCAAACTACCTGACGTCGCCTTCAACAAGGCGTTGTTTGCAGTCTTCGCTATACCTTTGATTGCCAGTTTCCTATCATCCTTTAACGGTTCATTTCTGGCGAGTGTCCATGTGATGGTGATTTGGGCACGCAAGATAACCGCGATGTCGAGCAAGCTTAGCATTCGCTCATTGCCGGAGGAAGCGCGGTTTTATCAAATCATGATGTTTACACTGCTCGCGATCTCTGCATTCGTTTTCAGTATTTTGTACCTCTCGTCGCAATACCAGTTTAAAAACCCATGGATGATCGGAAGCTTCCTGATGGGAGGCTACGCGTTAGTAGCAGGCTTTTTAATCGGTACAGCCGGGACAGTCTCACGATTGCCGCGGTATATGTTATCGGCGGGTTTTCTGTTCGGCTCTATCCTTTGGGCGAGGTATTTTCTTTCTTCACCAGCATACTGCCAGTGTCCTACATTATGGTCGATACAGACCGTGCCGGTTGGCGTAGGTTTTTGTTTGGCACTTGCGCTTCTTTGCGCGGTGATAATCTTTGTGAATGGACGGCGCCATGATTGAAAGCATTGTACAACCTGTTTTGGTTGCGGCGATTCTCGCATGCGTCACAATTCTATTTAATAAGATTCGGCAGTTGCCCGAAGTCGAGAGGTATAAGGCTCTAGCGCATATATTGGTACCTGCCGGAATTGTGGTTGCGACGATGTACTCCGGCGGTTGGGTAGCGATTGGCTTTGACCGTCCGGCTGGATTAAGTGCACTAAAAACAGAAATAAAATCGGGTGCCGCCCCCTCGGCGAAGCCTGGATTTATCTTCATTGCAGATCCTGACGCCGGCAACTCGGAATATGTGATTGAAGTCACTAATCCGTCAGCTAGTATGTGGACTTCGCTTGATGCAAACGCCGCCATAGACAATGCGGCCCATGTAAATTTCATTGCCAGCGGTCTTGATGTTAAGTATCCATTGGTAAAGGTCAGCGAACCGTTGGCGGTTATTGTTGAAGGCGAACTCGGCCCTAATATTGTCATCGACAACCGAACCGAATCCGTCGACGAATGGAAATTGGCCGGTAGAAGGAGACTAGCGCTTGTCGTGCCGGTTCTTTTCAACTGTTTTGTAGCCCTCGGTATCGGCTTGGTTACCGGAGCTCCTCCGATCGACCTCAAGCAACACAACACTAGCTAAGAACGAACAGAGCCAAATAAAAACTGAATCGTTGAACGGAACTCCGTAGACTGTTAGGCCAGGATCTTTCGGATATATCCACACACCAAGTTTAACTGCAAAAAAATCCCACGGATACAGCAGCAGAGTTATCAATAAAGCAACTCTGGCTGCAAGAAATAGAATGCGTCTATTTCCGCCAGTTATCCAATAGGCAGGAGTGAGTATGACGATAGCCAGCAGCAGGTTATAGAGGGTATACGTCGCTATCATAGATCACTGGTTTCTGAGTAATGCCTTACAAAAATCAAACAGATGATGGTGTGGAAAAAGAACATTAGATACTCTTCGACAGGAAGTGATAGGAGTTTCGGATAGGAGTTTGGGTGATTGGGGAACGCCCACAACCCCAATCGTATCGCTGCCTGATCAATTAAAAACCAAAAGCACGCCAACCCTAACGCGACAAGCAAAAATCTGCGGGAAAAGATATCTCGCAAACTCCATTGTTCCCATCCGAATCCCAGAAGAAATAGGATTAACGCGAGTTCGATAAAGAGATACGGCGTCATAAGCAACTCTTCTCTCGGGCCGAATCGCGATCCCACTGATAATTCCTAATTATCTGTACAATCTCGCTACGAAATCTTAAAGCGAGGCTCAGCGCCGACCCCTAACTACCAGTTCGGCGACTCAGGGCGCCTCATCGCCAACAGAAATTTGCGCAATCGTCCGCGTGGTCCACAACCACCTTGAAGTCTTTCGGAGGCTCCTTAATGAGTCTTGAAAAGAGCGCGAATGATGTCTTGAGAGAGACAAGCCGCACCTTTTACTTATCGATCGTGCGGTTGCCGCCAAGAATCAAAGAAGCGGTCATGTCTTCCTACCTTTCCCTCCGCGCGATTGATGAAATCGAGGATCACGAAAAACTCGACAAGTGTGCGAAGATAAATTTGCTTCGCGGAATCAATGATGAATTTCAGAGCCGCCTCAAAAGTCCTCGTCGAGTTTCACTTCTCTTTAAGCCATACCTAAACGAGCTTCCTGAGGTCACGAATCGCCTTGACGAGTGGGTAGATCTTGCGCCCGACACTATTGCACCAAGAATCCGTCAGGCCACCGCAGACATGGCCCAACGTATGGCCTATTGGGTTGCTCGAGATTGGCGCATCACAAACCGACGCGATCTCGATCGCTATACATTTTCCGTTGCGGGAGCTGTTGGTGTGCTTCTTACTGACCTCTGGTCCTGGTACGACGGAACGACAAGCCGCCGAAGAGACGGAATAGGTTACGGACGTGGTTTGCAAGCAGTGAATATTTTGCGCAATCGCTTCGAAGACCTAGACCGAGGTGTAGATTTTTTCCCGGACGGGTGGACCGAAGAAGATTTTCGTTCTTATACCAGAGACCACTTACTGAGAGGCGATATTTACATTAGCTCATTTCCGCCTGGGCCAGCGCGAGAGTTTTGTCAAGGACCGCAACTTCTAGCATATGCAACTCTAGAAGCGCTCAGTCGAGGTGAGTTGAAACTTTGTCGCGATACAGTTTTGAGTTTGCTCGGTGAGAGTACCAGTCGGACTCTCGCTCAATAAGTTCTCTGTTACTCAAGTTAATTTGAGGAATCTGGGATTGCGAGAAGAAGTAATACTCGTAAACGAGCGCGATGAACAAGTTGGTGTGGGAGAAAAACTCGCCACTCATACCAGTGCTGCATTACACCGTGCCTTTTCCATTTTTATTTTCAATTCTGGCGGCAAATTGCTACTGCAAAAAAGAACGATAACTAAGTACCACTCCAAGGGACTTTGGTCGAATACTTGCTGCGGTCATCCACGGCCCGGAGAAACGATCGAGGCAGCTTCACGCAGAAGACTACCTCGGTGGTCACCTGAAAACCGGCCATAGATGGTCACTTCAAAACCGGCCAATGGAGAGTGGCCGGGACTAGTGGTTTTTACGCTTTCCTCTGCATCTTGTCTACTCGATTT
>Ga0081539_10003203_pt1 | contig 20680 bp, 19 predicted proteins | sample TabmetS4T2R2_FD_71023 | JGI IMG/M metagenome (GOLD analysis project Ga0081539, IMG submission 71023) | Tabebuia heterophylla rhizosphere microbial communities from the University of Puerto Rico - S4T2R2 | ecosystem: Host-associated > Plants > Roots > Rhizosphere ...
GGCGCGCGTACCGCTACACGATCGTCAACCGGCCCGCGCCCGATCCGTTCCTGGCCCGCACCGCATGGTGGGTGCCGGAACCGCTCGACCTCACGCTGCTCCGGCTCGGCGCCGATCCCTTCCTGGGCGAGCACGACTTCGCCACGTTCTGTCGCAAGGGACCCGCTGGGACCACCACGGTTCGGCGCGTGCTCGAGTCGTGCTGGCACGACCTCGGCGACGGCGTGCTGCGGTACGACATCACCGCGACCGCGTTCTGCTGGCAGATGGTGCGTTCGATCGTCGGCACGTTGGTCGACGTCGGTACGGGCAAGATCCGCCCCGGCGACCTGCTGGGCATCCTGCGCGCGCACGACCGCAACGCGGCGGGAAGGGTAGGCGTACCTCAGGGTCTGTGTCTCTGGGAAGTCGGCTACTGACGCTCCCCCCGAGCATCTCAAAGTTCGCGTACGTATGTGACGGCGAACCTCGAGATGCTCGTGAGGGGTGGGGGTAGCGTTCATCGCGTGGCGGACGTTGCGGCCGACGCGAAGCGCATCGAGCGGTTGCGCGAGATGTACGCCGACGAGATCAACGGCGGCGCGTTGTTCCGCGGGCTCGCCGAGTACGCCGATCCGCAACGGCGCGACGTGTTCCTCGCGCTCGCGTCGGCCGAGGAGCGTCACGCCGCGCACTGGGAAGCGCTGTTGCGCGACGCGGGCGTCGAACCGCGCACGCCGCGTGTGCCCTTCCGCGTGCGCGCACTGGTCTTCCTGGCGCGCCACCTCGGCACCGAAGCGGTCTTGCCGCTGATGTTGCGGGCCGAGGCGGCCGAAGCCGACCGCTATCAGGCCGACGCCGAGGCGACCGACGTGATGGTGCACCAGGAGCGCGCCGCCGGACGCACCATCGCGGCGATGCAGGGCATCTCCGAGGGCGGCCGCATCGCGCGCTCGGAGGGTCGCCACCGCGGCGAGGTGGGCGGTGTGCTCCGGGCGGTGGTGTTCGGAGTGAACGACGGCCTGGTGTCGAACTTCTCGCTGGTGATGGGCGTCGCCGGCGGCACGAGCAACAACAGCATCGTGATCCTCGCCGGCATCGCCGGGCTCGTCGCCGGCGCGTGCTCGATGGCGTCGGGTGAGTGGATCTCCATCCGCTCCCAGCGGGAGCTCTACGAGAACGAGCTGCGCATCGAGCAGGAAGAGCTGCGCGCGTTCCCCGAGGAGGAGCGCGACGAGCTCGAGATGATCTACCGGGCCAAGGGCATCTCGCCCGAAGCGGCGCGCGATCTCGTCGACACGATCATGAACCGCAACGAAGTCGCGCTCGACACGCTCGCCCGCGAGGAGCTCGGCCTCGATCCCGGCACGCTGGGCTCACCGTGGGGCGCGGCGGCGTCGTCGTTTGCGGCGTTCGCGCTCGGCGCCGCGCTCCCGGTGCTGCCGTTCCTGTTCGGCAGCGGGGTCGCGCCGACGATCGTCGCCGCGGTGCTGTCGGTCATCGCGCTCTTCGGCGTGGGTGCGGCCACGTCGATCTTCACCGGTCGCCACGCCGGCCGAGCCGGATTCCGCATGGCGCTCATCGGCGCGGTCGTCGCCGCGGTCACCTTCGGCATCGGCACCCTGGTCGGGGAAGCGGTCTAGCAGTCGCGCGCCCGCTCGTTTCGGGCGCGTGAACGGAAGCGCACACGCGAGCGGCGTCGGCGTTGGGGGTGCGTCACCCACCGGTGACCGCCGGGAAACTGCGCCGCCGATCCCGGTTCGTACCTTCGCTCCGCATGGACCGACGAACCTTCATCAAGCTCGCGGGCGGCGCCGCCCTCACGCCGGCGGTGGCGAGCCTCATGTCATCAGTCGACAACACGCAGGCGTTCGCGTCGTCGAAGGGGAAGAGCAAGACCCTGCGTCCGGTGACGCTCGGCTTCATCGCGCTCACCGACTGCGCCTCGCTCGTGATGGCCAAGGAGCTCGGCTACTTCGAAGATCGAGGGCTCGACGTCACGCTCCAGAAGCAGGCGTCGTGGCCCGCCACGCGTGACGCGTTGCTCACCAACCAGATCGACGGCGCACACTGCCTGTTCGGCATGCCGTTCTCGGTGGCCACCGGCATCGGCGGCACGGCCGGCAACACCTCACTCAAGATCGCGATGGTGCTCAACAACAACGGGCAGGCCATCACCCTGAACAAGGACTACTCGGCGGCGGGCTACGGCAACCTGGCCAAGGCGCGCAAGGTGCTCGAGGCGAAGACGCCGACCATGGCGATGACCTTCCCCGGCGGCACCCACGACATGTGGCTGCGCTACTGGCTGCGCGCCACCGGTGTGGACAAGTCGGCGGTGAACATCATCCCGATCCCGCCGCCGCAGATGGTCGCGAACATGAGCGTCGGCACGATGGACGGGTTCTGCGTGGGCGAGCCGTGGAACGCGGTGGCCGTCGACCAGAACATCGGCTTCACCACGATCACGAGCCAGGACATCTGGACCAACCACCCGGAGAAGGCACTGGTCGTCAACGAGCAGTTCGCCACGACCAAGCAGGACGTGCTCGAGGACGTGATGGCTGCCGTGCTCAAGGCGAGCAAGTGGCTCGACGTGCGCGCCAACCGGGTGAAGGCGGCGTCGGTGCTCGGCGTGCCGGAGTACGTGAACGCGACCGCGAGCTCGATCGAAGGCCGGCTCTCCGGCAACTACCAGCTCGGCGGTGGGCTCGGTGCGAAGACCTTCAAGAACGACTACATGGTGTTCTACCGCGACGGCGCGGTGAACGCGCCGCGGAGCGCGCACGCGATCTGGTTCCTGGCGCAATACCAGCGGCTCGGTCTGCTGAAGACCGCGCCCGACTACCAGGCGCTCACCGAGGCCATCCTGCTGCGCGACGTGTACGCGAAGGTCGCCAAGGCGCAGAAGATCACCGTCCCCGACGACGACATGTCGCCGTTCACGGTGAAGCTCGACAACGCGACCTTCAACCCGGCCAAGCCCCAGTTGGAGGTGAAACGCGCATGACCGTGACCAGCGAAACGCCGATCATTGCGACGCCGCCCTTCGACGCGCCACCGCCGGCCGGTGGCGCGCCTATGACCGGACCGCCGGACGCCAAGCGCGGGCGCGAGCGTCTGCTCGCACTGGTCTTCGGCGCGGTGGGCATCGCGGTGTTCATCGCGTTCTGGGCGTTCCTCTCGTGGCGCAACTCGGATCTCCCGGGCCCGCTCGACGCGTGGGACGAGCTGCGCACGCTGCTCTCCGACCCGTTCGCCGCCTCGGGCCCGAACGGCCAGGGCATCATGCTGATGCTCGGCGACTCGCTCGAGCTCACCATGAAGGGCTTCGGGCTCGCGGCGCTGGTCGGCATCCCGCTCGGTTTGGCGGCCGGTGGGAATCGGCGCATCTGGCAGGCCGTCACTCCGATCGTCCAGCTGCTCAAGCCGGTGTCGCCGCTGGCGTGGTTCCCCATCGGCCTGGTCGCGTTCAAGGACTCTCCGAAGGCCGCGACGTTCGTCGTCTTCATCTGCGCGTTGTGGCCGATCGTGCTCAACACGGCGGTCGGCGCGTCGTCGGTGCCTGCCGACCATCGCAACGTCGCGCGGGTGTTCCGGTTCGGTCGGCTGCCCTACCTGCGGCAGGTCGTCGTGCCGCACACGATGCCGTCGATCATCACCGGACTCCGGGTCTCGATGGGCATCGCGTGGATGGTGATCGTCGCCGCCGAGATGCTCTCCGGCAATCAGGGGATCGGCTTCTTCGTGTGGAACTCCTACAACGGCGGCAACCTCGCCGCGGTCATGGCCGCGATCGTGCTCATCGGGATCGTCGGTGTGATCCTCGACAACGTGTTCGTCTTCGCCGGCAAGCGCTACGCGGCGGGAGGAGTGGAATGACGCTACGCATCGAAGCCGTCGACAAGTGGTTCCCCGGACGCCGGCGCGGCGCGCCACAGCACGTGCTGCGCGGCGTCGACGTCGAAGTGCCGACCGGCCAGTTCGTGTCGCTCATCGGCCACTCGGGCTGTGGCAAGTCGACGTTGCTCAACGTGATCGCCGGACTCGAAGACGCCACCAGCGGCGCCGTCACCCTCGACGGCGCACTGGTCACCGGACCCGGGCCCGACCGGGCGATCGTGTTCCAGAACTATTCGTTGCTGCCGCGGCTCAGCTTGTTCGACAACGTGAAGGTCGCAGTGCGCGAGGCGCGCGGCGCCAGCGGGTCCGAGGCCGACGCGCTCGCCGAGCGCTACCTCACGCGAGTCGGGTTGTGGGAGCACCGCGCCAAGCGACCGCACGAGGTGTCGGGCGGGATGCAGCAGCGCACCGCGGTGGCGCGGGCGTTCGCAGTCGAGCCGCGGCTCTTGCTCCTCGACGAGCCGTTCGGCGCACTCGACGCGCTCACCCGGGGTCGGCTGCAGGTGCAGCTCACGGAGCTGTGGCAGAACGAGAGCGGTACCGAGACCGTTGTGATGGTGACGCACGGCATCGAGGAAGCCATCTACCTCGCTGATCGCATCATCGTGATGTCGAACCCGCCGGGCCCGTCGGTGATCGACGACATCCCGGTGCCGCTGGCGCGCCCGCGCGACCGGGCGACGATGATCGACGACCCCGCCTACCACGAGGTCTACGAGCGCCTCGTCGCCGTCCTCATGCAGGAGCGCTCGCTGGTGGCGTGAACGCTGGTGACGCGCCGACCCGTCTACTCGTCGTCGAGATACAAGAAGCAGTAGCCCTCGTCGCGGAATGCGATTCCGGCGTCGCGGAGCGCGACGTCCCAGTCGCCGCGCACTGCCGGATCCGTCTCCTGCATCCCATGGTCGGCCACGAGCACGTACGCAGTGTCGTCGAACACGCCGGCGCGTTCGACCGCGGTGAGCACCTCACCGAGCCGCGCGTCGGAGTCGCGCACCGATGCGGCGGCGATCTCGGAGAACGGCCCGCCGTCGTGGAAGGCCGAGTCGGTGAGGGTGAAGTTGCACCACATGAATCGCGGCAACGGGTACGACTGGTCGCGGTAGTGGCCGCTCCAGATGCCGACTGCCTGCTCGGTGGCCAGGTGGTCGACGACCGACGACCACGAGTAGTCCTTCGACGGGCGCACGAACCGCTCGGTCGTGTGGGGCAACCCTTCGGGTGACGCGGGGATCGGCGGGACGTCACCGCGGCGGAAGAACTCGAACGTCGAGTAGTCGGCACCGAGGTCGCACGGCTCGTTGACCGACGCGGTGAACGCGCCCGGATCAGCGCGATGGATGGCGTGGTGCAACGAGTCGACGCCGGACATGACGTGCTGCATCGCCGTCGGCCAGGTGGCCTGCGAGTTGGTGATCACCTGCTCGCCGGAGGCGCGGTCGTACCACGCGTTGCCGAGGATGCCGTGGTGACCGGGGAGTCGTCCGGTGAGGATCGACGTGTGGTTGGCGAGCGTGATCGTCGGCAACCCCGCCATCGCGCCCCACTCGTAGGCCGTGCCCATCTCGATCAGCCGCGCCACGTTGGGTGCTTCGCCTGCGGCCGCCATCGCGTAGAGCACATTGGGGCTCACGCCGTCGAACAGGAAGCCGACCACGTGACGCGGGCGACCGTCGCCCGGATCGAGCACGTCGGTGCGCACGATGCCGTCCTGCCCCGCGAGGTGGTGGCCGTGCTCGTCGGACACGCATCCGAGGAGCTCGGCGAGCGTCGGCGCGACGTCGACGAGTCGTCCGGCGCGCGCCACCAGGCCGTCGTTGCGCACGCCCTTGCCCGCGATCACGAACGGCGCCCGGGCCTGCACCACGCCGAGCGCGCCGTGCTCGCCCCGATGACCGCCCTGCTCCTCCCAATTGTGAGCAGCGGAATGCAGCACGCAGAGGTCGGGCGCGGCGGGATGATCGAAGAGCTGCGCGACGTGGTCGTACGCGTACGGGTAGGAGTTCCTCGCGCGCGTTGGGTGCGGGTCGTCCTGCTCCGCTTCGAGTCCGACGAGATGGTCGGGTGACTGGTCGGCCAGTGGATCGACGCCCGTCACGTCACCGCGCTCGTACCCATCTGGGCCGGGACCGACGCGACGGAAGGTCACCGTGCCGTCGGCGCTCGCCACCTCGTAGGTGTCGTCACCCGTACGGCGCGCCACCATGTCGACGATCGGCTCCAGCTGCGGGTCGAGCAGCACGTCGAGCGCGCGGTCGAGGTCGCCCACGGCGGGAGAGGCTATCCCCGGCGAGGTTTGGCGGATCAGGCACATCTGGTGTGCCTGAGCCACGCAACTTCGGGCGTGGGAGGGGTGGGAGGGGCCCGATTGCCGGTCACCCCGGCCAGGGACTAGATTGTCCCTTCGCGTCCGGCGCCGGTTGGGCCGTCGACGCCCCGCAATTCTTCGTGAGGATCCGTTGCGCACGTTCACCCCGAAACCCGCTGACATCAACCGCGCCTGGCACGTGATCGACGCCGAGGGCCAGGTGCTGGGGAAGGTCGCCACCGAGGCGGCCACCTTGCTGCGCGGCAAGCACAAGCCGATCTGGGCACCCCACGTCGACACCGGCGACCACGTGATCGTCGTGAACGCGGCCAAGCTCGACCTCAACCCCCGCAAGCTCGCCGACAAGCAGTACCACCGCCACTCGGGGTATCCCGGCGGCCTCACCAGCGAGTCGCTCGAGCACCTGCTCGCGCGTGACCCTGAGCGCGTCGTCCGCCTCGCAGTGCGCGGCATGCTCCCGAAGAACCGTCTCGGCCGGGCGATGATCCGCAAGCTGCGGGTCTACGCCGGTCCCACCCACCCGCACGCCGCGCAGCAGCCGCAACCCCGCGCGCTGGCGTCGAAGCGATAGAGCGACAGAGGAGTCCCGGGTGCCGAAGCCACTCATCCAGAGCACCGGTCGCCGCAAGGAGGCCGTGGCGCGCGTGCGCCTGCGTCCCGGTTCCGGTGTGATCACCGTCAACGGTCGCCCGTTCGACCAGTACTTCCCGATCCTCACGCACCGGGTGGTGGCGATCGAGCCGCTCCGCCTCACGCAGACCGCCGACGTGTACGACGTCGACGCCACGCTCGACGGCGGCGGCGTGAGCGGCCAGGCCGGCGCGCTGCGCCTCGGCATCGCTCGGGCGCTCATCGCGCTCGACGACGAGTCGCGTCCGCAGCTGAAGAAGGCCGGCCTCCTCACGCGCGACGCGCGTGAGAAGGAGCGGCGCAAGTACGGCCTCAAGAAGGCCCGCAAGGCGCCGCAGTACTCGAAGCGCTGAGGGCGCCGAGGCTCCTCGCATGACGTTGCGATTCGGTACCGACGGGGTGCGCGGCGTCGCCAACGTGGAGCTCACCTCCGAGCTGGTCACTGCTCTGGGTCGCGCGGCTGCGCGCGTGCTCGGCACCGACGAGCCCTTCGTCATCGGTCGCGACACGCGCCGATCGGGTCCCATGCTCGAAGCCGCGCTGGTCACGGGCATCTGCGCGGAAGGTGCCGACGTCGTGCTCGTCGGCGTGCTGCCCACGCCCGGGGTCGCGCACGTGGCGCGCGAGCGGGGTGCGCCGGCGGCGGTGATCTCCGCCAGCCACAATCCCTACGAGGACAACGGCGTCAAGCTGTTCGCGCCGGGTGGCCGCAAGATCCCCGAATCGCTCGAGTACCAGGTCGAGCAGGAGCTGCGCGCGCTCGCCGTCACGCAGCCCGATCCTGGACCCGAGGGCATGGGCGTCGGTGTGTCGAGCGAACACCGCGGCGCGCTCGACGACTACGTCGCCATGCTGTCCGACTCGCTGCAGGGTCGACAGCTCAGCGGCCTCCACGTCGTGCTCGACTGCGGCAACGGCGCGGCCTTCCGTGCCGCCCCCACCGCGTTGCGCGCGCTCGGTGCCACCGTCGACGTGATCCACGCGTCACCCGACGGCGTCAACATCAACGCCGGGTGCGGCTCGACCCACCCCGAGCAGCTCCAGGAAGCGGTGCTCGTCGCCCGGGCCGATGCCGGCCTCGCGTTCGACGGCGACGCCGATCGGGTCATCGCGATCGACGAGCGGGGCGCGCTGGTCGACGGCGACGAGATCCTGGCCATCGCCGGGATCGACCTGCACGACCGCAAGCTCCTGCGCGGTGACGCGGTCGTCGCCACCGTGATGTCGAACCTCGGACTCCGCCGAGCGCTCGAGCCCTACGGCATCGAGGTGATCGAGACGCCGGTCGGCGACCGCAACGTGCTCGACGTGCTCGAGCAGCGCAACTTGAGCTTGGGCGGTGAGCAATCGGGTCACGTGATCTACGCCGACCACGCCACCACCGGCGACGGCACCCTCACCGGCATCTTCTTGCTCGACGTCATGGCCCGGCGCGGTCGTTCGCTCTCCGAGCTGGCATCCGTCGTCACGCGGGTGCCGCAGGTGCTGCGGAACGTCATGGTGGCGGGTGGCGAGGCGCTGAGCCGCGACGCCGCGTTCTGGAGCCGGGTGCGCGATGTCGACGACGAGCTCGGCGACGACGGTCGGGTGCTGGTGCGCCCCTCCGGCACCGAACCCATGGTCCGGGTGATGGTCGAGGCAACCGACGCCGAGGCCGCAGCGGCGGCGGCCGACCGATTGGTCGACCTCGTGGAGCACGCGGCGACCCGCTCGACTCCGGCCCGTCTGTAGAATTTCAGGCCATGTGCGGCATCGTCGGGGTCGTCCGTCGACGCGCCACGCGCCCGGTTCCCGACGCGTCGGCGCTGGTCCATGACCTCGACGCGGCGTTGGCGGCCTACGACGGCGACGATCCGCTCGCGGCGCGCCTCCGCGACGTCGCAGGGTGCGCAGAAGCGGTCGACACCGCGCTGCGGGGAGTCCCGGGCGTGCGTGCCCTGCTCGGCGACCCGCAGGCCGCGCTGCTGATCGAGGATCGCGTCGAGCAGCTCACGCGTCGGTTCGACGCCCTCGAGACCGACCTCGACCGGGGCCTGGGCGACGCGCCGGCGGGTCTCGAGGAGATCAACGCCGAGCTCGTGCGTGCGCGCGACGCGGTGTGGGCCGTCGGGCGCGACCGTCTGCGCACCGCACGCGAGGTCGCCGCGCTCGCGGGTGCCGATCCGTCGGTCGCGGCGCTCGAAGCGTTCCTCTCGGTGCAGATCGCGCTGTCGGCCATCGACCGCCTCGAGGTGCGCGGGCGCGACTCCGCGGGCCTGCATCTGCTCGTCCGTCACCATGGTCTCGATCTCGACGAGCCCGCCATCGCGCGTCTCGTCGATGCCCGCGCATCCGATCCGTTGTTCGGGTCGGGATCGGTGCGGGCCATGGGTGAGCAGCTCGCGCTCGTCTACAAGGCGGCCGCGGAGATCGGCGAGCTCGGCGACAACACTGCGGTCCTGCGCGCCGCGATCCGCGACGACGCGTTGCTGCATCTCGCGCTGGCCGCCGACGACGCGGAGGTGACCGTGCTCGGTCACACGCGGTGGGCGAGCGTGGGCATCATCTCCGAAGCCAACGCGCACCCGCTCAACCACGAGGAGCTCGACGGTTCCGATCGTCCCTACGTGGTGGGTGCACTCAACGGCGACGTCGACAACTATGCCGATCTCAAGGCGCTCGAAGGTCTGCAGGTGCCCGCCGAGATCACGACCGACGCCAAGGTGATCCCCACGCTGATCGCGCGACGCATCGAGGCCGGCGCAGAGGTCGCCGATGCGTTCCGCACCACCGTCGCCGAGTTGGCCGGATCGATGGGCATCGCCGCGCAGACCGTCGCCGCGCCCGAACGATTGCTGCTCTCGCTGCGCGGGAGCGGGCAAGCGCTCTACGTCGGTCTGGTCGAAGACGCGTACGTGGTGGCAAGCGAGCCGTACGGGCTGGTGGAGGAGACGTCCACCTACCTGCGCATGGACGGCGAAACTGCCGCCGACCCGGAGCGAGCGGCCGCCACCCGCGGCCAAGTGGTGGTGCTCGACAGCGCGCACGCCGGCACGCTCGACGGCATCGAGCGCTTCGCGTTCGACGGCACGCCGCTGGCGGTCACTGCCGACGAGCTGCAGCGAGCCGAGATCACCACGCGCGACATCGACCGCGGTGAGTTCCCGCACTTCTTGCTCAAGGAGATCTCCGAGGCGCCGGCGTCGTTCCGCAAGACCCTGCGAGGCAAGGTCGTCGAGCGCGACGGTCGCCTGGCCGTCGCGCTCGGAGCCGAGACGTTGTCCGACGAGCTCCGCGCTCGCCTGCGCGACGGCAGCATCCGGCGCGTGGTCGTCATCGGCCAGGGCACGGCCGCGATCGCAGGCCAGAGCCTCGCCGCCGCGCTGGGCGCGCTCGCCGACGACCGCCTGCGCGCCGACGCGGTCGTGGCCACCGAGTTCAGCGGGTTCCAGCTGCGCGACGACATGTCCGACACCCTGGTCGTCGCGATCAGCCAGAGCGGTACCACCACCGACACCAACCGCACGTCCGATCTCGCCCGCGCGCGCGGTGCCGCGGTGATCGCGATCGTGAACCGGCGCAACAGCGACCTGGTCGACAAGTCCGACGGTGTGCTCTACACGTCGGACGGGCGTGACGTGGAGATGGCGGTGCCCTCCACGAAGGCGTTCTACGCCCAGATCGCGGCCGGATACCTGCTGGCGATCGCCATCGCGACCGAAGTGGGTGCCACGAACCTCGACGGCACCGTGCACGACATCCTCGACGCACTCCGAGCGCTTCCCGACGCGATGACCCGCGTGCTCAACCTCCAACCCTCGATCGCTGGCATCGCGCAACGGCACGCGGTGTCGCGCCGCTACTGGGCGGTGGTCGGCAACGGGCGCAACCGGATCGCGGCGGCCGAGGTGCGGGTGAAGGCGTCGGAGCTCTGCTACAAGTCGATCTCGTTCGACGCGACCGAGGACAAGAAGCACATCGACCTCTCCGCCGAGCCGCTCGTGATCGTGTGCGCGGCCGGACTCCAGGGGTCCAACGCCGACGACGTCGCCAAGGAGATCGCCATCTACCGCGCGCACCGCGCCGCGCCGATCGTGATCGCGACCGAGGGCGAACGGCGCTTCGACGCCGCGCTCGAGACCATTCCGGTGCCGACCGTGCACCCCGACCTCGCGTTCGTGCTCTCGGCCATGGCCGGGCATCTCTTCAGCTACGAAGCCGCCCTCGCCATCGACACGTCGGCCCGCCCGCTCCGCGAGGTGCGCGCCGCCGTGCAAGCAGTCGTGTCGAGCGCGGGGACCGACGACCTCCTGGTGCGACTCGGTCCCATCATCGAAGGTGCGGTGGCGACCTTCCTCGACGGCGTGCGCGTCGGAAGCTACGACGGCCACCTCGAGGCCGGCACCGCGGTGCGCATCGCGTCGTTGCTGCGCTACGCCACCGGCATGCTGCCGCTCGACATGTACCAGGTGGAACACGGCGCGGTGGGCACCCCGAGCCGAGTGGTCGACGACCTCACCGCCGCGCTCACCGCCGGCATCGAGGAGCTCACCCGTCCGGTCGACGCGATCAAGCACCAGGCCAAGACGGTCACGGTCGGGATCTCGCGGTCCGACGAGGAACTGCTGCAGGTCGCGTTGGCGCGAGAGGTGCTCGCGGCGGGTGCGGCGCGCGACGCGCTCAGCTACCGCGCGCTCCGCACACTCGTCGCGCTCGACCCGGCCGTCGAGCAGGTGACCGGCTTCACTCGCTACCGCGTGGAAGGCGATGTCGACGACGCGACCATCCATGTGGTCGATCGTGGGGGCATCTCGGTGAACCTCCGCTCGCGCACCGACGACGACCCTCGCCTCATCGGTACCAAGCACCGGGTCGCGACCACGCGCGAAGTGTGGGTTGCGCGCGGCGCTCGCGACGGTCGAACCGTGATCATCGTCCCCGAGGTGAAGGACAACGCCACCATCGGGATGACGTTGCTCCACGCGCAGTTCGCGCCGCACCTACCGGCCGACGTGATTCGTACGGTGCTGCAGGGCTATCAAGGTCGCTACGGCGCGCTGCGCGATGCGGTGACGGAGACGGTGCCGACGTTCGACGACGCGCGCCTCGCCGCCTTCGACGTGGTCGACCTGCTCACCGAGCCGGTGTACGTCCTCGCCGGGCGTTGGCGCACATCATGATGGACGCGCCACTCGGCATCCGCGGACTCGGCACCGACCTCGTGGAGATCGAGCGCTTCCGGCTCGCGCTGCGCCGGCGCGCGTCGCTCTCCGACCGCTTGTTCACCGAGGGTGAGCAGGAGTACGCCAATGGGCACCACGATCCGGTACAACGGCTGGCGGTCCGCTTCGGCGCCAAGGAAGCCGTGATGAAGGCCCTCGGCGTGGGCTTGGGATCGTTCGCGTTCCGCGAGGTCGAGGTCGTGCGCGACGACGACACCGGCGCGCCCGCGCTCGCGCTCCACGGCGCGGCGGCGGCGTTGGCGGAGGAGCGCGGTGTGCGCGCGTGGCAGGTGTCGCTGACGCACACCGACGCCACCGCCATGGCCGTCGTGCTCGCGCTGGGCTGAGGCGACGATGGAGCCAGTCCTCACCCCCGAGGCGATGGCCGGGGCCGACGGCCGCGCGATCGCGGCGGGCACCCCTGTCGAAGTGCTGATGGAGCGCGCCGGGCGCGCGGTCGCGTGGACGGTGCGCCGAACGGTGTCGGGCCTCTACGGCCGTCGCGTCGTCATCGTGTGCGGAAAGGGCAACAACGGCGGTGACGGGCTGGTCACGGCGCGCGTGCTCGAGGGATGGGGCGTCCGCACAACCGTGTTCGAGCTTGCCGCTGGCATCGCCCGCACCGCGTTCACGCGCGCGCTGGCGTCGGCCGACGTCGTTGTCGACGCGATGTATGGCACCGGCCTGCGCGACGCGCTGCGTGACGATGCGGCGTGGGTTGCGGAGCAGCTCGCGTGCTGGTCCGGTGAGGTGGTGGCGATCGACATCCCTTCCGGAATCGACGGCCTCACCGGCGCGGCAGCGGGTTGGGCGGTGCGGGCGAATCGCACGGTGACGTTCGCGGCGCGCAAGCTGGGGTTGGTCTTCGAGCCGGGTCGCTCGTACGCCGGCGAGATCGTGGTGGCCGACATCGGCATCCAGGTCGACGACCGTGCCGACGCGCCTGCCGGCATGGTGACCGCGGATGACGTCGTCGAATGGCTTCCGGCGCGAGCTCCCGACGCGCACAAGTGGCAGTCGGGCGTGCTCGTCGTCGGGGGATCGGGCGGGATGACCGGCGCCCCGATGCTCGTGAGCCATGCCGCCATGCGCGCGGGTGCCGGCATCGTGTGGTGTGCGCTGCCGGGACATGATGCGGCCCGCGCCGCGTCGGGCACCGAGGTGATCACGAAGGCGTTGCCGGCGGACGCCGCCGATTCGCTCTCGCGCGCCGCGGCCGAGGCGCTGCTGGCCGACGTCGGCCGGTTCGCGGCCATCGCCGTCGGTCCCGGTCTCGGTGGCGCCGGCGATCCCGACGTGCAGTTCGTGGTGCGCACGCTGGTGGCCGAAGCCCGGCAGCCGCTCGTGCTCGACGCCGACGGCCTGAACGCGCTGGCCGGAGATCTCGCGCAGCTGCGCGCCCGTCACACGCTCGGCGGCCCGGTGGTGCTCACGCCGCACGCGGGCGAGTACCAGCGACTCATGGGCGCGCCAGTGGGACCCAACCGGCTGGTGGCCGCCCAGGCGCTGGCCGAACGCTCCGGCGCGGTCGTCCTCTTGAAAGGACCGGGAACGGTGGTTGCCGATCCGTCCGGCCGAGTCGCGCTGAACCCCACCGGTGGCGCGGCCCTTGCCACCGCGGGGAGCGGCGACGTGCTCACGGGGATCGTGGCCGGCTTCCTGGCTCGGGGACTCGACGCCTTCCGCGCCGCGGCCGCGGCGGCGTGGGTGCACGGCCACACCGCTGATCGCCTGGTCTCGGTCGACGGGCCGGGCCTGGTCGCGGGTGATCTCGTCGGTGGTCTGGCCCGTACGCTGCAGGAATTGGGAGTGAACACGTGAGCGAGCGGCCGCGAGGCGGACTCCCCGCCGAGCAGCGAGCGAACCATCGAGATGTTTGGAGCGAGGTCGACCTCGACGCCATTCGCGCCAACGTGGCCGCGCTGTGCGAACGGGCCGCACCCGCTGCGCTGCTCGCGGTGGTCAAGGCCAACGGGTACGGCCACGGTGCAGTACCGGTGGCCCGGGCCGCGCTCGACGCCGGGGCCGCGTGGTTGGGCGTCGCCCGCATCGAAGAGGGCGAGCAGCTGCGCGAAGCCGGTCTCGACGCGCCGATCATGTTGTTGTCGGAGCCGTCGCCGCGCGTGGCCGATCGCGTCGTCGCGGCCGAGCTCACGCCGGTCGTCTACACCGAGCCGGGCATCGATGGGCTGGCGAAGGCGGTGGCCGATTCCGGCCGCGCCGCGCCGCTCGACGTGCACCTGAAGGTCGACACCGGCATGCACCGCGTCGGCTGCGCACCCGACGACGCGCTCGGGTTGGCGCACGCCATCGTCGCGCGCGACGAGTTGACGTTCGCCGGGATCTGCACGCACCTCGCCGTCGCCGACGAACCGGAGAACCCGTACACCGCGGAGCAGCTGTCGCAGTTCGACGCGGTCCTCGACGCGCTCGACGCGGCCGGGATCCGACCGCCCGTCGTGCACGCGGCGAACTCGGCCGGCCTGCTCGTCGCGCCGCGCTCGCACTACGACCTCGTGCGCGTCGGGATCGCGTGCTACGGGCTCCCACCGGCGCCCGCGCTCGCCGCGTGTGAGCCCGAGCTGCGCCCCGCGCTCTCGTTGCGCGCACGCGTGACCTTGGTGAAGACGCTGCCGCCCGGAGCGCGCGTGTCCTACGGCTTGCGGTCGGGGGTCGGCGAGTCGGGTCGAGTGGCCACCGTGCCCGCGGGCTATGCCGACGGCGTCCCGCGCAACCTCGGTCTCGTCGGCGGTCAGGTGCTCGTGCGTGGGCAACGCCGGCCGATCATCGGCGTGGTCACGATGGACCAGCTGCTCGTCGATCTCGGCGACGTGCCCGCGGAAGCCGACGACGAGGTGGTGTTGATCGGCCGACAAGGTGACGACGAGATCACCGCCACCGAGTGGGGCGAATGGCTCGGCACCATCTCGTACGAGATCGTCACCGGCATCGGCGCCCGCGTCCCGCGCACCTACCGGGGCGAGGGGGGCCGATAGACGATGGCTCCGAAGGCGCTGAAGCGCACCGGATTGGTCGCGGGTGTCACCGCCGGTGCAATCGGGCTCGGGTACGCAACCGAGCGCGCGTTGGTCGCGCGTCTGCGCCGCCGTGACGACGTCGATGCCGATGTCGAGCTGGTCCCGAAGTTCGACGACGCCCACCGGTTCCCCAGTCACGACGGCGGCACGATCTACACGATCTCGCGTGGTGACGGTCCGGTCGTCGTGTTCTGCCACGGCGTCACGCTGACGTCGCGCGTCTGGGCCAAGCAGTTCGACTCGTTCCCGGCCGCGGGGTTCCGCGCCGTCGCCTTCGACTCGCGTGGTCACGGCGAGTCGGTGGCCGGCGACAGCGGCCATTCCCTCGACAACCTCGCCGACGACCTGCGCACCGTGCTCGAACAGCTCGATCTCCGCGAGGCGGTGCTCGTCGGTCACTCGATGGGTGGCATGTCGGTGCAGGCGTTCGCCATCCGTCACCCCGACGTCGTCCGCGCGCGCGTCGCCGGGCTCGTGTTGCTCTCGACGTCGTCGCACAACTTGGTGAGCGACGCCCGTCGTGTGCGCGGCGCGCTCGAGAAGATCGTGAACGTCGGTCCCGACGTCGGCACCTTCATGCGTCAACGCAACCTGGGCTTGCTCTTGGCTCGCATCGGGTTCGGGGACGATCCGCATCCCAGTCACGTGGAAGCCACTCGAGAGATGCTGTCGTCGTGCGATCGGGCCACCACGCGCGCAGCCGTGTCCGCGTTGCTGCACCTCGACCTCACCGACGGCTTGCCATCGATCGACGTGCCGACGCTCGTGGTCGTCGGCACCGCTGATGCACTGACGCCACCGCGCGACTCGCGCCGCATCGCCGAGATGGTTCCCGGTGCCCGGCTGGTCGAGTATCCGGGTGGTGGCCACATGCTGATGTACGAGCGCACCGACGAGCTCGACGCGCTGCTCATGGACTTCGCGCGGGAGTGCCAAGCGCGGGGTGCGGCTGCCGCGGGCTGACGTGATCACCGACGTCCCCGGCGTGCTCGTCGGACACTGGACCGGCGAGGCGACGGGCGTGACCGTCGTCGTGTTCCCACCGGAGACGGTCGGCTCGGTCGAGATCCGTGGCGGCGCGCCCGCCACACGCGAGACCGCGGTGCTCGATCCGCTCGCGACGGTCCAGCACGTCGACGCGATCGTCGTCAGCGGTGGTTCGGCGTTCGGGCTCGCCGCCGCCGACGGCGTCATGCGCGCGCTCGCCGAGCAGGGTCGCGGGTTCCCGACCCGTGCGGGCACGGTGCCGATCGTGCCCGCGGCGGCGATCTTCGACCTCGTCCCGGACCGCGATGTGCGACCCGGTCCGGAGGAGGGTCGCGCCGCGCTGGCGGCGGCCCTCGATCCCGACGCGCCGCCGCTCGCGACCGGTCGGGTGGGCGCGGGCACCGGCGCGAGCGTGGCGAAGTGGCGCGGTCAGGAGCACGGCACCACCGGCGGACTCGGCAGCGCGTCGGCGCGTGACGGCGAGGTCGTGGTCGGGGCGCTGGTCGTCGTGAACGCGGTCGGCGACGTCGTCGCGGCCGACGGCACTCCGATCGTTGCGTCCGCCGCGCCGGAGCACGTGTCGGGCTTCCCCGAAGAAGCGCCGTTCGAGGCAGAGCTGGGAAAGGACAGCGATGGTGCGGGCACGAACACCACCATCGCCGTGATTGCGACGAACGCGCGGTGCACGAAGCCGGAGTGCCACCTGCTCGCGCAGAGCGCCAACCACGGGCTGGCGCGTTCGATCCACCCGTCGCACACACGTCACGACGGCGACCTCGCCTTCGCGTGCGCCACGGGCACCGTGGACGCCCACTTCGACCGCCTCCGGGTGCTGGTCACCGAGGTCACGGCCGAGGCGGTGCGCAACGCGGTCGCGTACCATCGCGACAACCCCTGACCAGTCGGGTTTCGCCGTGTCGCTGCTCGAACCATCTCCGTTCGCCTCGTTCGCCGACCTCGAACGTGAAGCGCTCTCGTGCAGCAAGTGCCCCTTGGCCGAGGGCCGCACGCAAGTCGTCTTCGGGGTGGGCGACCCGCACGCCGACCTCATGTTCGTCGGCGAAGGACCGGGCGAGCAGGAGGACCTCAAGGGTGAGCCGTTCGTCGGCCGGGCCGGGCGCTTGCTCACCAGCCTCATCGAGGGCATCGGCCTCACTCGGGAGCAGGTGTACATCGCCAACGTCGTGAAGTGCCGCCCGCCCGGCAACCGCGATCCGCTGCCGCACGAGATCGAGGCGTGCCGTCCGTATCTCGAAGCGCAAGTCGACTTCATCGACCCGCGCCTCGTGGTGACGCTCGGCAACTTCGCCACCAAGTTGCTTCTGGGCACCAAAGAGGGCATCACCAGGCTCCGGGGGCAGGAGTTCCCGTACCGCGACGGCGCGGTGCTCGTTCCCGCGTTGCACCCGTCGGCAGTGCTGCGTGGTGGCGGGCCAGCCCTCGCGCAGGCCCGCGCCGACTTCGTGGTGATCAAGCGCACGCTGGCGCGGCTCACGAGCGCGCCATGACGCTGCGGACGACCACGCACGCCGCGGTCGAGACCCACGCGCTCGGGCAGCGACTCGGCAAGCTCTTGCGCGCGGGCGATGTGGTGGTGCTCGACGGTGAGCTCGGCACCGGCAAGACCGTCGTCGCCAAGGGGATTGCGGTCGCGCTCGGCGTCACCGATCCGGTGGTGAGCCCGACGTTCACCGTCGTGCGCGAGTACGACGCGCCGACTCCTCTGGTGCATGTCGACGTGTACCGGCTCGACCATCTGCAGGAGCTGCACGACCTCGGCTTCGACGACCTGGTCGGCGAGGAGGCGGTCACCTTGGTCGAGTGGGGCGACCGGGTGAGCGCGGTGTTGCCCAGCGACCGCTTGCGGGTGCTGCTCGAAGCGGGTGAGGCCGACGACGACCGCGTCGTCTCGATCGATGCGGCCGGGATCACGTGGGCGGAACGGCTCGACGCGCTCGCGGCCGCGGTCGGGTGACGCGATGTTGATCCTCGCGCTCGACACGTCGACGTCGCAGGTGTCGGTCGCCATCGGCGATGCCGGCGCGGTCGTCGGATCGGTGCAGCTGGTCGGCGGGCGCCGTCACGCCGAGCAGCTCGCACCCGCGATCGAGTACCTGCGCGGCGAGTGCGGTGTCGACTTCGATCACCTCGCCGCCATCGCGGTGGGCATCGGTCCCGGACTCTTCACCGGCCTGCGGGTCGGCGTGACCACCGCCAAGGTGATGGCGCAGGCCCTCCGCATCCCGGTCGTCGGTGTCCCCAGCCTCGACCTCGTCGCGTTCCCGTTGCGCCATTCGCCGCGGACGATCGTGACCGTGCTCGACGCCCGCCGTCACGAGGTGTTCGCGGCGCGCTACCGAACGGTGCCCGGCGGTGTGCAGCGGGTGTCCGACTACGCCGTGCATGCGCCCGCGGAGCTCGTCGCCGACCTCATCGCCGACGTCGCCGACTTCCCGCACGGCGTGCTCCTCGCTGGTGACGGCGTGACGCGCTTCGCCCGCGAGTTCGCCGCCATCGAGCACGCCGAAGTCGCGGGACCGGAGTTCGCGGCGCCGAACGTGGCCGCGCTGGTCACGCTGGCGACGGCACGCGCCGAGCGCGAGGAGTTCGAGCCGCCGGCCGACCTGCGCCCGATGTACCTGCGGCAGAGCGACGCCGAGATCATGGCGAGCGAACGACCGTGAGCCGGGTATCCCGGGGAACAGTGAGCGAGCCGATGATGGAGGTGCGCATCGAGCCGATGAAGCGGCGCCACCTCCGGTCGGTGCTGCGCATCGAGCAGCAGGTGTACCCGCGTCCGTGGAGCTCGTCGCTGTTCATGTCGGAGCTCGCGTTGCGGGCGACGCGCGCGTACTACGTCGCGCGCAGTGGGCGGGGGTTGATCGGCTACGGCGGGCTCATGATGACCGTTGACGAAGCGCACATCACCACGATCGCGGTCGACCCGCGCCGTCACCGCATGAAGATCGGGACGCGCTTGCTGCTCGTCCTCGTGCGCGAGGCGATCGCGCGCGGCGCGACCGCGGTCACGCTCGAAGTGCGCATGTCGAACGTCGCCGCGCAAGACATGTACCGACGGTTCGGCTTTGGTCCCGTGGGTGTGCGGAAGAACTACTACCAAGAGGTGAACGAGGACGCGCTGGTGATGTGGGCGCACGAGGTCGACCAGCCGGAGTACGCGGCGCTGCTCGACTCGATCGAGCGCATGCTGCCGAGCGAGACCATCGTCGAGGAAGGGAAACGCTGGTGACGCTCGTCCTCGGCATCGAGACGTCGTGCGACGAGACCGCCGCCGCGGTGGTGGCCGACGGCCACCACGTGTACTCGTCGGTGGTGTCGAGCCAGGTCGACCTGCACGCGCGCTTCGGCGGCGTCGTCCCCGAGGTCGCCAGCCGCGCCCACGTGGAGCTCATCACCCCGGTGATCGCGGAGGCGCTGGTCGAGGCGGGCGTCGAGCTGTCGGACCTCGACGCGGTCGCCGCGTGCCACGGGCCGGGGTTGGCCGGCGCGCTGCTGGTGGGCGTGGCGGCGGCGAAAGCGCTGGCGCTCGCCGCCGGTCTGCCCTACGTGGGCGTCAACCACCTCGAAGCCCACCTCCACGCCGCGTGGCTCGAGGATCCCGAGCTGCAACCGCCGCTCGCGGTGCTCATCGTGTCGGGCGGACACACGATGACGGTCGTCGTCGAGGAGCGCGGCCGCTACCGCCTCGTCGGGCAGACCGTCGACGACGCCGCGGGTGAGGCCTTCGACAAGGTCGCCCGTCATCTGGGGCTCGGCTACCCCGGCGGCCCGGTGATCGACCGGCTCGCGCGCGACGGTGATCCCGCCGCGGTGCGATTCCCGCGCGCCATGCCCGGTGAGCCCGACTTCTCGTTCGCCGGGCTCAAGACCGCGGTCGTCAACCACACCCGGCGCACGCCCGACACGCCGCTGGCCGACGTGGCGGCGTCGTTCCAGGAGGCGGTCGTCGACCAACTCGTCGCCAAGCTGGTGGCCGCGGCGGATGACGCCGGCGCACCGGTGCTCGCGCTGGGTGGCGGCGTCGCCGCGAACTCGCGCCTGCGGGCCAAGGTCGCCGAGGTGGCCGCGGCATCGGGCCGTACCGCGTTCCTGCCCCCGCCGGCGCTCTGCACCGACAACGGCGCCATGATCGCGGCGACCGCCTGGTGGCGCCTCCAGGCCGACGGCCCCACCCCCCTCGACGCCGGCGCCGACCCCAACCTGCGGCTCGCGTAACCACGAGGTTGCGTCGAAGAAGGGGCCAGGGACCACTTTTGCGACGCAACTTGTAGGGGGCGGGGCGGTCCTGGTAGCTTTAGCACTCGCACTCGGCGAGTGCTAACCCCTTCGCCGGCAACCTTTCCGTTCGTCTGCACATCTCTACGCACCTGCAGGAGGCACATCCATGAGTCTGCAACCGCTCGAAGACCGGATCGTCGTTCGTCCCGGTGACGCCGAGGAGACGACCGTGAGCGGCCTGGTCATCCCCGACACCGCCAAGGAGAAGCCCCAGCAGGGTGAGGTCATCGCGGTGGGCCCGGGCCGTCGCTCCGAGCACAGCGGTGAGCTGATCCCCGTCGACGTGTCCGTCGGCGACGTGGTGCTCTACTCGA
>Ga0081539_10003204_pt1 | contig 20680 bp, 25 predicted proteins | sample TabmetS4T2R2_FD_71023 | JGI IMG/M metagenome (GOLD analysis project Ga0081539, IMG submission 71023) | Tabebuia heterophylla rhizosphere microbial communities from the University of Puerto Rico - S4T2R2 | ecosystem: Host-associated > Plants > Roots > Rhizosphere ...
GTCGTACTCGAGCTTCTCTCGGGCGTCCTGCTGCGAGGCGCCGTAGCCGTAGCGCACCTGCGCCCAGCCGGTGATGCCCGGCTTCACCGAGTGGCGCTGCCCATAGAAGGGAATGGCGCGCACGAGCGAGTCGACGAATACCGGCCGCTCCGGCCGCGGGCCGACGAAGCTCATCTGGCCGAGGAGCACGTTCACGAGCTGCGGCAGCTCGTCGATGCGAAGCCGCCGGATGACCGCGCCGACGCGCGTGATGCGCGGGTCGTTGGCCGCCGCCCAGCGCGCCTCGCCGTGCTTTTCGGCGTCGACGCGCATGCTGCGGAACTTGAACATGGTGAAGCGCCGGCCGTTCTGGCCGACGCGCAGCTGCCGGTGGAAGATCGGGCCGCGATCTTCCAGGTGGATCGCGAGCGCGGCGAGAGCCGCGACCGGCAGCATGACGGTGAGCATCGCCAGGCTGACGACGACGTCGAACACGCGCTTACTCGCCAGGCGGAAGAAATCGCAGCGAAAGCCGTGCGCGAAGATGAGCCAGCTCGGGTGGACCAGCTCGACGCTGACGCGCCCGCTCTCGCGCTCGATGAAGGTGAGGAGCTCGGTGACCTGGATGCCGCGCAGCCGGCACTCGAGGAGCTCGGCGGTCGGAAAGCCCGAGCGCCGGTCGTCCATGGCGATGACGATCTCCTCGACCTTGTGGCGAAGCGCGATGCGCAGGAGCTCGGGCGTCGCGTGCACCGACAGCGCGCCCTCGACGCCGTAGGCGTCCCCCGGCGTGCGAATGTAGGCGACGATGCGAAAGCCCCGCTGATCGCTGCGCCGGCGTAGCCGCTTGCCGATGGTGGCGGCGCGCTGCCCCGAGCCCCAGACGAGCACGCGGCGCTTGAAGATCTCCTCGTCGACCAGGTTGACGAAGAGAAACCGCGTGAGCGCGAAGCCCCAGAAGGTGAAGCCGCCGATCAGGAACATGACGCCGCGTCCGACGAAGAGCGACGGCAGGGCATAGAAGATGAGCGCCAGCGCCACCTCGGCGAGCGCGATCGCCATGAGCAGGCGCACCAGCACCCCGGTGAAGCGCGCGCGGTGGTGCAGCCGGTAAAGACCGAGCGCGGCGAGGCTAAGGCCGAAGACCGCGGCGACGAGCAGCGCGCGCGGCCAGATCGTGCCGCTGGTGGATTCGAAGCGCTCGAAGGTCGCGCTGAAACCGTGGAAGCGAACCAGGATCGCCGCGTACACGCAGAGCACGACGAGCGCCGCCTCGGCGAGCGCGAGGAGCGCGAGGCGATGCACATGCCCGTTGAAGAACCGTACGGAAACGACACGCTGCTCGCGCAGCCCCGCATCGGCCAGCCCATCGGTGCGTACCGCGAGCGACGTCCTGCTCACTTCCCCATCTCCCCTGGATGCAACGAGCAATGTCCGCCGAGCCGCCGCGGACCGATTACTCCGGTGTTATTGCGCTTTCGGAAACGCGAAAACTGTATCCTTTAATAACGCAGGCCAACATAGCCTTTTGGTACTAACGCTCGGGCCGCATGGGGAAATCAGGGGAGAAAGCATGCAGACATTGTGCAAGTGGATCGCACGTCTCGCCGGCATCGCCGGCGTCGCCGCCATCGCCGTGGCGATCGTCAGCCGGCTCGCCGGCGCGTACCTCGTCGGCAGCTTTCAGGTCGGCACGCTGCTGCAGGCCGGCATCGCCGCCGCGGTGCTCGCCTGCCTGGCTTATCTAGTCGCGCTCGTCGAGGGCGCGGGACATAGTTAGCTCCTATTAGCCATTGCCCGCGCGCGCGCGGGCGCACAAAAATCGCCGCACAGCGCCCTGAGGGAGGGGATTGCCCATGTGCGGGATCGTGGGCGCCGCGGCGCGGCGCAACATCGTTCCGGTTCTGATTGAAGGACTGCGCAGGCTCGAGTATCGAGGCTACGACTCGTGCGGGCTTGCGCTGATGCGTGACGACGGCATCGGCCTCGAGCGCACGCTTGCGCGCGTGAGCGATCTCGCCGCGCGCGCGGGCGGCGCAAGCTCGACGACCGGCGTGGCGCACACGCGCTGGGCGACGCACGGCCGGCCGGCGCCGGAGAACGCGCATCCGATCGTCTCGCGCGGCGACATCGCCGTCGTGCATAACGGCATCATCGAGAACCACGACGAGCTGCGCGCCGAGCTGCAGGCGCGCGGCTATCACTTCGAAAGCCAGACCGACACCGAAGTCATCGCGCACCTGGTGCACAGCATGTACGAGGGCGATCTCCTCGAGGCGGTGCGCCGTGCCACCGCGCGGCTGCACGGCGCCTACGCCATCGCGGTGGTCGCGAAAAGCGAGCCGAACACGGTCGTTGGCGCGCGCAACGGCAGCCCGCTCGTGATCGGCACCGCCGCCGCCGGCAATTTCGTCGCGTCGGATGCCATGGCGCTTGCGGGCGCCGCCGAGAAAGTGGCTTACCTCGACGACGGCGACGTCGTAGCGATCACCGAGGGGGCTCTGCGCGTGGTCGATCGCCGCGGCGCCGCGGTCGCACGCGAGCTTGCCGCCTTGAACGTCGCCGAAGGCGCCGCGGAGCTCGGGCCTTACCGGCACTTCATGCAGAAGGAAATCTTCGAGCAGCCGCGTGCGCTGGCCGACACGGTGGAGCACGTCCTCGCCATCGGCCCGTCGCTTTTCGGCCGCGAGGCCGAGCGCGCGCTGGACGAGATCGATTCGGTGCTGGTGCTCGCCTGCGGCACGAGCTATCACGCCGGCATGGTGGCGCGCTCCTGGCTGGAGAGCATCGCGGGCGTGCGCTGCCAGGTCGAGATCGCGAGCGAGTATCGCTATCGCGAGAGCGTTCCGGATCCGCGCGCGCTGGTGGTCGCCATCTCGCAGTCCGGCGAGACGGCGGATACGCTTTGCGCCATCAAGCATGCGCAGGCGCTCGGGCAGCCGCGACTGCTTGCGCTCTGCAATGTCGCCACGAGCGCGATGATGCGCATGACGCCGCACCGCTTTCTGACGCGCGCCGGGCCGGAAATCGGCGTCGCCTCTACCAAGGCATTCACCACCCAGCTCGCGGCGCTCTTTCTGCTTGCGCTCACGATCGCAAAGCGCCGCGGCCGCCTGAGCGCCGAGGCCGAGGCGGAGCACTTGCGCTCGCTGCGGCACCTGCCGATGGCGCTCGGCGCGGTGCTCGCGCTCGAGCCGCAGGTCATCGCCTGGGCCCAGCGCTTCGCCGAGCGCGAGCACGCGCTCTTCCTTGGCCGCGGCCTGCACTACCCGGTGGCGCTGGAAGGCGCGCTGAAACTCAAGGAAATTTCCTATATCCACGCCGAGGCGTATCCGGCGGGGGAACTCAAGCACGGGCCGCTCGCGCTCGTCACCGGCGAGATGCCCGTCGTTGTCGTCGCGCCCAACGATGCGCTGGTCGACAAGCTGAAGTCCAACATGCAGGAGGTGCGCGCGCGGGGCGGCGAGCTGTACGTCTTCGCTGACCGCGACACGCGCATCGCGCCGAGCTCCGGCGTAAACGTCATCCGGCTGCCCGAGCACTACGGGCACCTGTCGCCCATCCTGCACGTGGTGCCGCTGCAGCTCCTCGCCTATCACGCCGCGCTCGCGCGCGGCACCGACGTGGACAAGCCCCGCAATCTCGCGAAATCGGTGACCGTCGAATGAACAGCGCCACGACCGCAACTCTCGCTCGCAAGTGCATCGCCTGCGGGCATGACAACGCCATTGGCGGCGAATCGTGCTCGGCTTGTGGCTCCTCGCTCGATCTGAAGCTCTGCCCGGCGTGCGAGGCGATCAACGGCGCCGCCACGGACCGCTGTCACGCCTGCGGCGATGTGTTCGTCAGTGCCCCTGCCGAGGCGGCGATCGAAGGCAAGGTGCTGACGGTTTTCCGGGAGCCGCTTTACGTCTGGAAATCGAAGAGTCGCCGCCGCAAGCGCTTTGCGATGTTTCTCGCCGTGCTCGCGGCCATGCTGAGCTTGCCGGCGTATCTGCTGGTCTCCGGAATTGCCAATCGCGTCGCGCCGGCGGCCGTCAAGGAGCAACAGGGCCCTGTCGCGCAGCAGGCGCAAGCCGCCGCACCGGTCTCCGCCAAAACATCGACGGCTGCCGCAAAGACCATGGAAACCTCCGCCAGCGTTGTGACGGCAGCGCAAGCTGCCCCCGCCGCGCGGCCATCCAGCCCAGTGACCAGCGTGACGCACACGCGCCGCGCCGAGCCGCCGGTAGCGAAGACCGCGTCAGCGGCAGCCGCAGCGCTCGTCGTGCAGCCGCCGCCCGCTGAAGCTACAGCGACGCCGGTCGCGCGGCCGCGTGCGCGCGTCACCCATACCAGGGCAACGCCGGCCGACGTCGCCGTTCCGGCAGCGGCGGTCGCGGGCAACGTCAATCCGGTTTCCGAGCCGTCGGCGAGCGCAGGCAAAAGACGTTCGCCGGACTGCGACGAGCGCCTCGCGGCGCTCGGATTCTGCAACAGCAAAGAGAAAGGTCAGGGGAACTAAATGAAGCGAGTCTTAGTCGCGGGCGCGATGGCGTGCGCGACGTTCACACTGAGCACGCCGGCAGTCGCGGCGGCGTCGTACAAGATCGTCACGGCAGACCAGCGAGGCACCTATTACGCGATCGGCCAGGACCTGGCGAAGATGGTGGCGCCGGAGGCGAATATCGACCTTGAGGTTCTGCCGACCTCGGGCTCGGCGGAGAACATCAAGCTGCTGCGCTATGAGCCGGGCATCAAGCTCGCGATCGTGCAGGCGGACGTCTATCAGGCGTTCATCGACCGCGCCGGCTCGAATCGCGAAGCGGCGGGCATCATCCGGCCGCTGCGCGTCATCCTGCCGCTCTACAACACCGAGATCCACTACATTGCGCGGGCCGATTCCGACCTGAACTATATCCACGATCTGAAGAACGCCAAGATCAACGGCGGCCTGGTGGGGAGCGGCGCCGCCTTCATCACGCACACGCTCTATCGCATGATGTTCAACGGTCCGATCCCGGAGGCGAACGCGAGCTTCCTGCCGAACGACCAGGCGCTCGTCAAGCTGATCACCGACAAGTCGATCGATGTCGCGATCGTGGCGGCGGGGCAGCCGGCGCCGATCATCGCCAACATGAAGCCGGAGGCGCAGAAGTTCATCAAGCTCCTCAAATTCGATCCCTCGAATCCGGCGAGCAAGCAGGCGATGAGCATCTACTCGCCGTCGACCGTTCGGGCGGCGAGCTATCCGAACATCCTCAAGGAGGATTTCACGACCATCTCGGTCGGCGCCTTCCTCGTCACCTACGATTACAACCTGCAGGGCACGGTCGAGCACCTGACGCGCTTCGCGCGCGCGCTGTGCCAGAACTTTTCGGAGCTGCAGGCGAAGGGCCATCCGAAGTGGCGCGAAGTGGACCTCAACCTGCCCGCGTTGAACGACGGCTGGACCTACTACGGACCCACGACGCGAGAACTGCGCGCCTGCCGCGCGGGGCAGAAGACCGCGACCGTCGCGAAGCCGGCTAAGCGCTGCTCGTCGGAGGAGAAGATTCTCGGCTTTTGCCGCTGAGCGGCAGCAGGTGAAGCTCGGAGAGCCATTCGAGCGGCACCGATTCCACTAAACCAATCGCCTCCAGGTCTGCGAGACAGGAGGCGAGTTGGTATTCCGGGAGATGCTCGAGCGACGCTGCAACGACATGGAACGGCGTCGGCCCACACAGGCACTCGAGCACGGCTCGATAGGTCTCCGGAAGCCGCGCGCCCGTCACGTCGCGCGCGGTTGCGCCATGCGCGGTCAGCTGGAAGATGGCGTCCCGCTCAGCCATCGCGCCGGCGCCGGGCGCGGGTCGGCTTGGGACCGGGGGCCGCGCTCGGCAGGAACGGTGTCTTTTCCGACACGTCGCAGATCAGGCAGCCAAGGTCGACGGCGGCATCGAGCGGCAGCGAAACCACATGCGTCCTGCCTTGGGCGTCGCGGAATTCCATCTCGAAGCGGCCGCTTTCATTCGAAGCGCCCAGGCGTTCGACGGCTTGCGCATCGAAGCGCGATGTTGGACGGCTAGGCATCAGCAGCCGATGTTTTTCATGAGGTCGTGTATGCTGGCGCGCCTTTGCAGCAGCGTGCGGCGGCTTAGAAAACTCTTACACAACGGCCCCGCACGGCATCAGCCGCGAGGCCGCGAACGCAAATAGTACGTAGAGATAACCGCTTCTCGCGCTTAAGTGATTGAAATGGCAGGGGTTCAGCGGCCCGGCGGCATTTTCCAAAACACGTCGCTAGTTCCTTGTCGCCAGCGTCCGTGCCGCAGCAACATATGCAAAAACCTGTCACGCACCGGCGTGGCGGGCAAGAGGCGAGCAGAACAGGGAGTGACCGCATGCTGCTCTTCGAGCTGGCGAATCTCGGCGTCGGCTTCAAGAGATATTTCGAGGTAGTGCCCGCGCTCACGGAGGAGTTGCGCGATCACGTCTATCGCATTCGCCACGAGGTGTATTGCGAGGAGCTGAAGTACGAGCCGGTCCGCAATGACCGGCGCGAGCGCGACGAGTACGACGCCCATTCCCTGCATTGCTTGATTCGCAGCGTCAAGACCGGCGATTACGTGGGTTGTACGCGGCTCGTGCTGACGCGACCCGACGATCCGCGTTACCCGCTGCCTTTTGAACGTACGTGCGCGAAGACGATCGACCGCGGCATCGCCGATCCCCAGGGGCTGCCGCGACATACGATCGCCGAGATTTCGCGCCTTGCGGTCGTCGCTCGCTTCCGCAACCGGCGCGGCGAAAAACAGTCGCCCGTGCCGCTCGGGGACGCCTTTGGCACAGAGATGCGACCGCGCTTTCCGTATCTGACCGTGGGTCTTTACCTCGGCACGATCGCGTTGGCGCGCGAGCACGACATCAAGACGCTCTTCGTGCTCACCGAGCCCAAGCTGGCAAAGCACCTCGCGCGGCTCGGCGTGGTAATTCGCCAGATCGGCGGGCCGGTGCAGCATCGCGGAACGCGCGTCCCGTCGGTCATGACGGTGGCGAGCATCATCGACGGCCTGAACTTCATGGTGCGGCCGCTCTACCGCGTAGTGGCCGCCCAGGTGGGTGTCGGCATCGCGGTGCAGCGCGATAGCGTCACTGTCGGCTAGCTTTCCAAGTACCCGCCGGCGGCGGCGCTCCCCACTGCTAAGTCCCCGGATATGAAGGGAACTCGGTCTCTGGCGCGGGATTTGCTCGTTTTGCCCAATGCACCGCATAGACCGGCTCGAGCTTCTCGACACGCTGACGCAATTGACGCGCGAAGCGCGCCTCCTTGTGGACGAGCCCGCCTCGGGCGAGCGGCTCGCAAGGTCGCGACGGATCGCCTTTCTGCTGCGCTACATGGCCGAACACCTCGAAATGCTCGGCGCGGCGGGGGCCGCCGTGAGCAGCCATGAAGCGGCACCCCGCGAGGAAAAGCTGATCAGCTAGCGAACTCGGCTAACGCTTGACGTTGCGCGCCGAAGCGTTGAAGAGGATCGCATCGGGCGATGCGTCGAGCGCCTCGCGCTCGGAGCGGCAGCGCGGCAGCCGCGGGGCGCAGCGCTCGGGTGCGAATTCCTGGGCAAGCCCGCTCCATCGCGCATGTGCGATGCACGCGGCGCCGCGCGGCGTCCAGGCCGCCTCGAACGTCATGCGCGGATCGGGCGCGCTTCGCGGCTGCGCCGGCGGCGAGAGCCGGTCCCAGCGCTGGATAAGCGTTGCCTCGCGCGTCCACGAGCGGCCATCGCCGCAATAATCGGCCATCGCCATGCGCACGCACGCCTGGTGCGCGGCGGCGTGCTCGGCGCCGAGCCACGGGCGGTATCCCCAGCGGTAGCACTTCGCCATCACGCCGCTCGTGCACGCGAAGGTAATGCGCGTCGCGTCCGCCCGCGCGTTATTCGTGGCGTCGTAGCGGCCGGGAAGGGGAATGGCGAGGCGACTGCCTGCCACGTCCGGCGCGCAAAAGCTTTTCCCCGTTTGGCGATCGCGCAGCTCGTAGAGCCACGTCTGTCCGGCCGGATACGGATAGCCGTCGGGCAGCGCGCGGTCCTCCGGCACGACCCGCACGATCTCGTACGACGCGCTGCCGCCCCCGCGCCGGTCGCCCTCGAGCGTGGCGCCGGCGAGCTCAGCGCCGCCGAAGCCACCCCCTTGCGCTGTGGACGCGCAATTCGCCTTGCACGAGACGCGCCTCGCTCGCGCGCTCGCCGTCGACGCTCAAGGAATCGAGCCGGTGCGACAAGGCCTGCGCGCCCGCCGGCATCGCCGCCAACCACGCCGCGATAGCGAGCACGCCGCGCATCACTCCATGTCGCTTTTAGTCACGAGCGACGCCTTGAGCCTCGCGCCCATTCGACTCGATACCTTGCCTCGGCTTGGCGGTCTTGTCGGCGCCGGCATTGGGCTGCTTCTTCGTCGCCGTTCCCTTCTTGATGTCGTAGCCACCTCGCGTGGTAGTCGCGGGCTTGCGCTCGGCGCTCTTGCCTTTACTCGCCGGCTGGTCGGCGGCCGGCGCGGCGGCGGAGAGGAGAAGGAGTGCTGCTGCCGCGGCCGCGGCGTGAAGGACCGATGAATTCATTTGCACCTCGCAGATTGAGACGGAAACAATTCTCCACGCCGTGGCATCTCGCATCAAATCAGATGCCGTAGGCCTTGCGTAAGAGCGTGAGCGGATGCGCCTTGACAGCGTCCTTCGCGTCCTCACCCATGCCTTGCATGATGTGCCGCGCGGCGATCGGGCAGTCGGAGCTGACGTAGTTCGGCTCCGCCGCCGCCATCTGGCGAAAGACCGGGCGGCCGATCTTCATGCTGTTCTCGAAATATTCGCTCTTCACGCCCCAGGTGCCGTCGTGGCCCGAGCAGCGCTCGACCACCGTCACCTGCGTCCCGGGAACGAGCTCGAGCGCCTCGCGCGTTTTCTGCCCCATGTTCTGCACGCGCGAATGGCAGGGTACGTGGTAGGCGACCTTGCCCAGCGGTTGCTTGAAGTCCGTCTTCAGAAAGCCATCGCGCTTTCGCGCGATGAAGTATTCGAACGGATCGAACATCGCGTCGCGCACCGCGATCGTATCCGCGTCCTGCGGATACATGAGCGGCAGCTCCTGCTTGAACATCAGCGCGCACGAGGGCACGGGCGCAAGGATCGCGTAGCCCTCGCGCGCATAGCGCGCGAGCACCGGCATGTTCTTCTGCTTCAGGGCGTCGACGCCCTTCACGTCGCCGAGCTCGAACTTCGGCATGCCGCAGCACGCCTCCTTATCGACCAGCACGTACGGCACCTCGTTGTGCTCGAGAATCGCGAGCAGATCGTGGCCCATCACGGGCTCGTTGTAGTTCGCGTAGCAGGTCGCGAAGATCGCCACCTTGCCCGGCGCGTTTTTGCCGTCGCGCACGGCGAAGCTCTTCTCCCTGGCTGCCGTAGAGCGGAACTTGCGCGGCGCGTACGGCGGCAGCTCGCGATCCTGGTGCACGCCGAGCAGCGCCTGCATCGCCGCGCGCGCCGGCTTGAATTTATTGACCGCGTTGACCGTCTGCGCGATGACCGGAATCGCAGCGAGCTTGCCGTTGCGGTCGGTGGAGGAGAGGAGCCTATCGCGGAACTTGACGCCCTTGTCAAACTTGATCGCCTTGGCGCGCAGCATGACGTGCGGGAAGTCCACGTTCCACGGATGCGGCGGAACGTACGGACACTTCGTCATGTAGCAGAGGTCGCAGAGGTAGCACTGGTCGACGACCTTCCAGAAGTCCTCTTTCTTGACGCCGTCGACTTCCATGCTGGAGGAGTTGTCCACCAGGTCGAAGAGCGTCGGAAACGTCGTGCACAGGTTGACGCAGCGGCGGCAGCCGTGGCAGATCTCGAAGATCCGCTCGAGCTCCTTCTCGGCCTTTGGCTGGTCCCAGAACTCGGGATTTTTCCAGTCGAGCGGATGCCGGGTCGGAGCCTCGAGCGATCCTTCTCTCATGAACTCAGCCCTCGCTCGGGCGAAAGCGCGCGGCGCGACGAAAGACGTTAGTCGGCGAGCGCGTCGAGCGCCTTCTGGAAGCGATTGGCGTGGCTGCGCTCGGCCTTGGCGAGCGTCTCGAACCAGTCGGCGATCTCGCCGAAGCCCTCGTCGCGCGCCTGCTTCGCCATGCCGGGATACATGTCGGTGTACTCGTGCGTCTCGCCGGCGACCGCGGCCTTCAGGTTCTCGCGCGTGCGGCCGATCGGCAGGTTGGTCGCCGGGTCGCCCACCACTTCCAGATACTCGAGGTGCCCGTGTGCATGCCCGGTCTCGCCTTCCGCGGTCGAGCGGAAAAGCGCGGATACGTCGTTATGCCCTTCGACGTCCGCCTTGGCGGCGAAATAAAGATAACGGCGGTTCGCCTGCGATTCGCCGGCGAACGCGGCCTTCAGGTTGTCGTGCGTCTTCGTACCTTTGAGTGCTTTCATCGGGGATCTCCTTCCAGGGGGAAGTAAAGGTACGACCGCCGCCTGCATAGATCAAATCGAAAATCATAATTCGGTCTATTGATGTCACCTATCCGGTGACGAAGACGGATCAGATGCTGACGCCGGGCATGAAGCTGCCCACGAGCCCGAGGATGCCGATGATGATGAGGTAGAGCGCGACGATGTAATTGAGAAGCCGCGGCATGAAGAGGATCAGGATGCCGGCGATCAGCGCGATGAGCGGCGCGATGGCGATGCCCATAGTCATCGCTATTTGTCGGTGCTCTCGCCCTTGGAGCTCTTCTGCATGTCGCGACCTGCCTTCTCCACAGCCTGGCCGGCTTTGTTGAGCGCGCGGTCGAGCTCCCGGCCGGCGCGCTCGCCGGGGCCGCCCTTGCCGGAGGAGTCCTCCCGGCTGCAGCTGCAAAGCGCCAAGGTCGCGAAGACCAGCGCCAAGGCCCTCATCGTCCGCATGGCACGTCTACTTCGAGTAGAGCAGGGAGAAAAACTTACGCGGTGCAGCAGGAGTTACCGGCTTGGCGGCGGGCTTGCGCGCCTGCTTGGCGAAGCAGGCGGCGAGCTCCCAGCAGCGAAGCGTCGGCTGGTGACGCAGCACGAAGCGCCGCCCGTCGTCGACCATCACCTCGAAGTAACCGTGGGTGTTGTCGCTCCAGCGGGCAAGCACCCCGAGCACGGGCAGCCGGCGCCCGCCGAGGTAGAAGGCGCAGGGGGTCTCTTCACCCCGCGGGCCTCGGTTGCTGTGGACACAAATCTTCATAGCAGGCTCCGGCTAGTGTGTGCCTGCCTGAAGCAACTTTCATGGTCGACCCGCATGATCCGTTCGGCGCCGGGAAGAACGGAATACGCGCCACGGTGCGCTGCCGCAGAGTTCGGGCGCTAGGCGCGCCCCTCCAGGCGCCGGCGCACTTCCTGTTCCGCCTCGATCCAGTCCTGCACTTCATGCCCCGGCGCGAAGCCGCGCGCCTTGGCTTTGAAGTAGGCCGACTCCGCGATCAGCTTGTAGACCTCTTCGGGCGAGAGCTGGGGCTCGGTGTTGCCGCTCGTCTCGCGCTCGGGCGCGCGCACTTCGGGCGTATCCGGGGCGGCCTTGGCGGGTTTGCGCGCCTCGGTCGGCCGCGATCCCGGGCTCTTCACGCCGCCGCTCTTCACGGTGCTCGTCTTCGCATTGCCGCTTTTCGCGGCCGCGGCGGGGCGGTCCTTGGTTGCTTTTGCCATGTCGGGTTGCTCCTGCGGGATAGCGCGGGTTGCTTGGGCCCAAGGCTAGCAAAGTTGCGGGCCGGGTTCCATCGGGCGGTAAAATCGCGACCCTTGAAGGCCGCCGTCGACAAACTCCTGCGCACCATCGCGAGCCGCACCGGGGCGTCCTTCGCGGCGCGCTACGCCGACGGCTCGGAATGGCGCACCGGCGCCGCGGCTCCCGAGTTCACGCTCATCTTCCGCGACGCGCGCGCCTACCGCCGCGTCGCCCTGTACGGCCACGTCGGGCTGCTGGAAGCCTACTTCGATGGCCAAGTCGACCTCGAGGGAAGCCTCGCACGCGCGCTCGCCGCCGGCATGGCGGCGCGCATGGACGAGAGCGGGATGCTCGTCAGGCTCGCCAACCGCGTGCACGAGTGGCTGCACTCGAACCGCAGCTGGCTGCGCGCCAAGCGCAACGCCGAGTTCCACTATGCGCTCGGGCCCGACTTCTACCGCTACTGGCTCGACGATCCGCTGATGCTCTACACCTGCGCGTACTGGAAGGAAGGCACGCGCACGCTCGAGGAGGCGCAGCGGAACAAGCTCGACCACGTGGCGAAGAAGGTGATGCTCAAGCCCGGTGACGAGGTTGTCGATGTCGGCAGCGGCTTCGGCGGCTTCCTCCTTTACGCCGAGGAGCGCTTCGGCGTGAAGGTCACGGGCTACAACACCACCGGCTCGCAGGTCGAGCACGCACGGCGGCAGATCGAGAGGAAGAAGCTCAAGCACACGGTGGCGCTGGAAGCCGATTTCCGCAGCATGGACCGCCAATACGACAAGGTGGTGTCGATCGGCTGCCTCGAGCACGCCGGGCGCGACGGCCTGGTCGACCTCGTCCAGGCGCATGCGCGCTCGCTGAAACCCGGCGGCCTGGGCCTCATCCACTTCATCGGCCACGTCGGCCATTTCGAGACCGACTATTTCATCCGCAAGTACATCTTCCCCGGCGGCTGGATCCCGAGCCTCGCCGACGTGATCGTCGAGATGGAGAAAGCGGGCCTCGAAGTGCTGGACGTGGAAAACCTGCGACGCCACTATGCGCTGACGCTCGACGTGTGGGCCGAGCGCTTCGACCGCAACTGGGACGCGATCCGGCGGCTCGACCCGCAGAAGTTCGACGAGCGCTTCCGGCGCATCTGGCGCGTGTATCTCTACGGCTGCGCCGAGATGTTCCGCTCCGCCGCCGGGCGCACCCACCTTTTCCAGATCGTCTTCGCCAAGGGCAACGTCACGGCCGCGAGCTACCCGATGACGCGCGAGCACCTCTACGAACTTGACGAGCAGCCCTCTCAGGCAGCACGCGCAGAAAAAAGAAGCCCTGGCCGCGCGGCTTAGGGCCCCCGGGGGCGGAGAACCGGGGCGCGTCGGGCTCGCGAAGGAGACCTCCAACCTCTTCCGCGACCGCGAGGCGGCGCCGCGCCGGCGCCTGGACGTGCGCGACTTCAACCAGGTGCTCTCGGTCAGCGCCGACGCGCTGGACGCCGAGGGCATGATCACCTACGAGGACCTGACGCGCGAGTGTCTCGCCTACGGGGTGATGCCCGCCGTTGTGCCGCAGCTGAAGACCATCACCCTCGGCGGCGCGGTCGCCGGCGTCGGCATCGAGTCCTCCTCGCACCGCTACGGCCTGGTGCACGACACGATGCTCGAGCTCGATGTGCTGCTCGGCGACGGCCGCGTGCTCACCTGCACGCCGACCAACGAGCACGCCGATTTGTTCTTCGGCTTCCCCAACTCCTACGGCACGCTCGGCTACGCGCTGCGCGTCAAGGCGCGCGCCGTGCCGGTGAAGCCGTACGTGCATCTCACGCACGTGCCGTTCTCCGACGCGCGTCTCTTTTTCGCCGAGGTTGGCGCGCGCCTGCGCGCGCAGGACGCCGACTTCGTCGACGGCACGGTGTTCTCGCCGCGCGAGATGTACCTGACGCTCGGCCGCTTCGCCGCCACGGCGCCTTACACGAGCGACTACACCTACGAGCGCATCTACTATCGCTCGATCCGCGAGAAGCTCGAGGACTACCTGACGGTGCGCGACTACATCTGGCGCTGGGACACGGACTGGTTCTGGTGCTCGAAGAACGTGTTCGCGCAGAACCCGATCGTGCGGCGAATCTATGGCCGCGAGCGCCTCGGCTCGCGCACGTACACCAAGATCATGCGCTGGAACAGCCGCGTCGGCATCACGAGGAAAGTCGAACGCGTGCTCGGCCTGCACTCGGAGTCGGTGATCCAGGACGTCGACATCCCCCTCGCGCGTGCCGCCGATTTCCTGCAGTTCTATGCCGAGCACATCGGCCTCTGGCCGCAGTGGATCTGCCCGATCGGCCCGCAGCCGCATTCAGGTCGCTTCTCGCTCTACCCGGTGAAAAGCGACTGGTACGTCAATTTCGGCTTCTGGGACGTGAAGCGAACCCGCGAGGCGCATGCCCCGGGACACTTCAACCGGCTCATCGAGAAGAAGGTCGCCGAGCTCGGTGGCATCAAGTCGCTCTACTCCGACAGCTATTTCGCCCGCGAGGAGTTCGACCGCTATTACGGCGGCGAGACCTACGCGGCGCTCAAGCGCAAATACGACCCGCAGGGTGCCTTCCCGGCGCTCTACGAGAAGTGCGTGCTGCGCCACTGAGCCACTGAGCGCCGTCATCTCCATCGCGGCGATCGTCATCGTCGCCGCGCTCTTCCTGCTGCTGCTCTTCGAGCCGGGCCTGCCCTACCGGGTGTCGCCCTCGCGCGAGCGGCTCGATTCGCGCGCCTTCGTGAACTATCTCTCCGCCATCGTCAACGCGCGGCTCTTCGCCGCGGGCGAGCTCGAGGTGCTCTCGAGCGGCGCCGCCATCTACGCCGCAGAGCTCGAGGCGATGCGCGCGGCCCGGCGCAGCATCCACCTCGAGGTGTACCTGTTTCTGCGCGGCCGCGCGGGCGACGAGGTGCTGCGCGTCCTCACCGAGCGGGCGCGCGCCGGCGTCGCGGTGCGGATCGTCGTCGACAGGATCGGCAGCCTCTTCACGCCCTACAGCTACTTCAGGCAGCTCCGCGCCGCGGGCGCGCACGTCCACTGGTACCAGCCGATCGCCTGGTACACGCTGAAGCGCTTCAACAATCGCACGCACCGCGACATCCTCGTCGTCGACGGCGAGGTAGCCTTCCTCGGCGGGGTCGGCGTCGCCGATTTCTGGGTCGGCCCGCCGGGACGCGGGCGCCCGTGGCGCGACACCATGGTGCGCGTCAAGGGCGATCTCGTGAAAGGACTGCAGACGTCCTTCGCCGAGAACTGGCTCGAGGCAGCGGGCGAAGTGCTGCTGGAAACGGAATTCAGCGAGCGCGAGGGCGAGCCGCTGCGCGCGTATCAGCCGGACGGGCGCGTCGGCATGGTGGTGAACAGCACGCCCTCGGCCGGGCGCGCGACGCGCGCGCGGCTCCTTTTCCAGGTGCTCCTCGCCTCGGCGCGCGAATCGATCCACATCTGTTCGCCCTATTTCCTGCCCGATCGCAGCCTCATGGCCGAGCTCGAGCGCGCCGCGCGCCGCGGCGTGCCGGTCATCATCCTCACGCCCGGTAAATGGAACAACCATCCGATCACGCGCCTCGCGAGCCGGCGCCGCTATGGGCGGCTGCTCGGCGCGGGCGCCGAGATCTACGAATACCAGCCGGCGATGATCCACGCCAAGGTGTTCATCGTCGATCGGCGCTGGTCGGTGGTCGGCTCGACCAACTTCGACAACCGCTCGTTCGGCCTGAACGACGAGGTGAACCTGGCGGTGCTCGATCCGCGCCTCGCCGAGCTCCTCGAGCGCGACTTCGCCGCCGATCTCGCCGCCGCGCGCGCCATCACGCTCGACGAATGGCGCCGGCGCTCGTACGGCGAGCGTGCGCTCGCGTTCGGCGCGCGGCTCCTCGAGCGACAGGTCTAGAATCGCGCCCGTGAGAACGACGACAGTGCTCCTCGCCTTCCTCGCCCTCGCCCTGGCCGGCAGCGCGGCCGCTCAGGCGCCGCACGACCATCAGCACCCCTTCGCCGACGCCGAGCGCTGGACGCGCGTCTTCGACGATCCGAAGCGCGACGCCTGGCAGAAGCCGCAGGAGGTGATCGAGGCGCTCGCGCTCAAGCCCAACGCGGTCGTCGCCGACATCGGCGCGGGCACCGGCTATTTCACGGTGCGCCTCGCGCGTGCGCTTCCGCGCGGCAAGGTTTACGCGGTCGACCTCGAGCCCGACATGGTGAAGCACCTCGCCGCGCGCGCGAAGCGCGAGCACCTCGCGAACGTGGTCGCCGTACAGGCGGCGATGGACGATGCGCGGCTGCCGGAAAAAGTGGATGTCGCGCTCTTCGTCGACACGTACCACCACATCGACGACCGTCGCGGCTACTTCGCGAAACTGAAGGAATCGCTCAAGCCCGGCGGCCGCGTCGCCATCATCGACTTCACGCTCGACTCGGAGACCGGCCCGCCGCCGCGCGCGCGCGTCGCACCCGAGCGCGTGAAAAGCGAGCTCGCCGCCGCGGGCTACAAGCTCGCCGACGAGCCCGCCTTCCTCGAGAACCAGTACTTCCTCGTCTTCACCCCGTAGATCGGGGTCAGGCACGCAATTATTTAGAGGCTCGGCTTCGGCGTGCCGCCGTAAGTTTTCTCGTGCCGCTCCTGGCACTGGATGCAGCGCAGCGCCGCGGGGAACGCCTTCAGCCGCTCGTAGCCGACGTCGGTGCCGCAATCGATGCACACGCCGTAGCCGCCCTGCGCGAGCCGGTCGCGCGCCGCTTCGAGCGCGCGGAACTCGCCGAGATCGCGCGTCACGTCGGCCTGCTCGAGATCGGCGAAGAGCGTCGCCACCGATTCGTCGCCCGAATCAGGCGCGGGGCCCGCGTGCTCCGAGTACGGCTGCTCGCGCGTGCGCGCCGCGTCTTCGCGCAGCTCGGCAAGGAGCGCCCCGCGGCGCGCCTCGATCATGCCGCGCAATTCCTGAGCCTGTTTGTCCGTCAGCGCCATTCGCGCCTCCAATCAATGCACTTCGCGAATGACTAGCAATCGGCGTTCCGCCCCGCTGTAAGGCGCGGATCGCGCGCCATGACCTCCTCGAGCCTCTCGGCCGCGCGCTGGAGCGCGTGACGACGCGCGCTGACCTCATCGGCGCCAGTGGCATTGACGATCAGCTGATGCTGCGGCAGGAGCACCTCGACGCGCGCGTTCCAGCCGCTCGCATCGAATTTCTCCAGCGCCACGCGGCATGCCGTGATCGCCGGATAGCGCGTGACGAGCTCAGCCGCCTCGGGTGAGATCGCCGCACGCATGGTTAATGCTTGAAGCGCGTGCGCGGATCGAAGCGCGAGGCGCTGCGCAGCTCCTCGTAGAGCTTCTTCTCGCGATCGGTGAGCGTGCTTGGCACGACGATCTCGAGCGCGGCGTAGAGATCGCCCGCGCCGCTGCCGGGCTTGGGCAAGCCCTTGCCGGCGAGCCGCAGCTTCTGCCCGCCCTTCGAGCCCGGCGGCACGCGCATCGTCAGGCGCCCTTCAAGCGTCGGCACCTCGACCTCGGCGCCGAGCGCCGCTTCCCACGGCGTGATCGGGACCTCGATCTCGAGATCGTGGCCGCGCGCGCGGAAGAGCGGATGCGGCTCGAGCGCGATCTGCAGATAGAGGTCGCCCGGCGCGCCGCCGTTCGTGCCCGGCCCGCCCTTGCCGCGAAGCCGCAGGCGCTGGCCGTCGACCGCGCCCTTCGGGATGCGCGCGCGCAGGCTCTGGCCGTCGAGCTGGAACTCGCGCTCGGTGCCGCGCGCCGCCTCCTCGAGCGTGATGCGCACCGGCGTCTCGAAGTCCTCGCCGGGGATCGGCACGCTGCGGCCGAAGCCGCCACGCCGGCCGGCGGCGCGCCCGAAGATGCCCATCTGCTCGAAGAGATCCGAGAGGTCGATGTCGCGCATGTCTTCCTGGCGGCCGGCGCCGAAGCGGTCGAACCAGTCGGGCGGCGGACGGAAATCCTGGCCGGGGCGAAAGCCCGAGCCGAGCGAGTCGTAGGCGGCGCGCTTTTCCTTGTCGCGCAGCGTCTCGTAGGCTTCCGAGACCTCCTGGAACTTCTCCTTGGCGTTCGCCTCCTTGGAGACGTCCGGGTGGTACTTGCGCGCGAGCTTGCGGTAGGCCTTCTTGATGTCGTCCTCGCTCGCGCCGCGCTCGACGCCGAGGATCTTGTAGTAGTCCTTGTATTTCACGCGGGTCTATATGGGGACGGCAGGCCGCAGATAAAAGCCGAGCCGTCCGACTGACGGCGGCCTCCGCGGCGCACGGGAGGAGAAGGGTCGATCACAGTCAAGGCGCCGCGGGAGCGTCGGCGCAGGTCGTAGCGGCATCGACCGGGACGGCGGCGAACGCCGCGCGAGAAGAGCCGTCAGAAATGAGCCGCAACAACGCCTCCAGATCTGAATCTCCAAAAAACTAGCGGATCAGCCACGGCCTCGCGGTAAAATCGCGCCGGTCCTTATAAAGGATCCCGTGGCGTTCCGCCACGAGGACATCACTACAAAGTTTTTGCGTTATCCAGCCTGAGATGAGCCCCTACGAAACCACCCGTTCCCGCCGCAAGCTTGCCGCAATCGTTCTTCTTGTCGTGGTCGTCGTCGCTGCAGGCGCAGGCCTGTACTCCGTGCGCAGCCGCCTCGAATCCGAGCCGCCGCGCATCGCGTTGAAGCCCGATTCCGGCTTCGCCGGTGTCGCGCCCCTGGAGGTCGCGGTCGCGGATACGGGCGCGGGCTTGAAGTCGCTTACGGTGACCCTCTCGGCGGGCGGTACGCAGACCAAGCTCGCCGCGGAGCGCTTCGCGCAGCCCGTCGGCGAGAAGAAGATCACCTTCGCCCTCGCGAAGCTGCCCGGCGTGAAGGAGGGACCGGCAACGCTGCGGGTGGTGGCGCGCGATGCGTCGCTCTGGAACTGGTTCCGTGGCAGCGAGGCGGTGCTGCAGAAAGACATCACGATCGATGTGACGCCGCCCACGATCGACTTGGTCGCCGATGACCGCTACGTGAACTTCGGCGGCGTCGGCGCGATCGTCTACAAGGTGTCGGCGGACACGGCGACGAGCGGTGTGAAGATCGGCGAGTACTTCTTCCCGGGCTTCAAGGGCCAGATCAAGGACCAGCCGGAGCACTTCCTCGCGCTTTTCGCGCACCCTTACAACGTGCCCGCGCAGGCGAAAGCGGTGCTCGTCGCGACCGACAAGGCGGGCAATACACGCGAGACCCCCCTCGCGTACGAGCTGAAGAACGTCAAGTACCGCAAGAGCACGATCGTGCTCTCCGACGGCTTCCTGCAGACCAAGGTGGCGCCGCTCGCAAACGATATTGCCGCGCGGCAGGGGTCGCCCAAGGATCTCTTCGTTGCCGTGAACAAGCAGCTCCGCAAAATCAACGAAGAGAAGATCGCCGCGGTCACGAAGCAGCCGACGCCAGCGATCTTGTGGCGCGGCGCATTTACCCAACTCAGCAACTCCAAGGTCGAGGCGAACTTCGCCGACCAGCGCACGTACGTCTACAACAACGAGCCGGCGGACACGGCCTATCACCTCGGCTACGACCTCTCGGTCACCAAGCGCTATCCGGTCGAAGCGGCAAACAGCGGCAAGGTGGCATTCGCCGGCGACCTCGGCATCTACGGCAACACCGTCATCCTCGATCATGGCCTCGGCCTCTTCACGCTGTATGCGCACTTGAGCGCCATCGACGTGAAGGAAGGCATGGCGGTCGGGCCGAAAGAGATCCTCGGCCGCACCGGCGAGACCGGGCTCGCGGCCGGCGACCATCTGCACTACGGCGTCTATCTGCACGGCGTGGCCGTGTTGCCGGTCGAGTGGTGGGACCAGAAGTGGATCGACGACAACATCGGCCCCAAGCTCGAAGGCCGCAGCGGCGAGGAGATCGCGGCCTCGCAGGCGAAAGAGGTCCGCACCGCAGCGCGCAAGCGCCGCCGCTAGTTTTTCGCCAGCTTTCCCGAGCCGCGGAGCGCGGCTAGGTATCCGGGCAATCGGCGCGCAACAGCGAAGCCGCCCACATAAGGCCGGAAGACCGCGAACGCGCGGGCAAGATCGCGCAACGCCTGGATTTCGCTGATCGCGTACCAAGCGAAGGGCTACGCCCTGCATCGTGCCCTGACGCGGCTAAGGCTCGCTATCGGAACGCAGCGCCTGGAGTAGGACCTCACGAACGCGTGAGTACTGCGGCAGGTCCACCACCTTGAGCAGTGCGAGATCTTTGGAAAGCTGCTCGATCCTTGCGGCGGCCGCGTCGCGTTTAATCTTGTCGATCTCGTGCTTCATCGTCAGGAAGTCTGTCAGCCGTTTGTCCTTGGGCGCGTCGCCGTGGCGCTCCCGGATAAGAAGCTCCAGCGCGTCGGCCATGCGGCCGAGCTGACGCCCGTAACTGTGCTTCGCCACGACCTCGACCTCGGTTTGCGGCGACGATGAGTTATTGCTGTTGATGTTGAATGTCCAGCCCGGCAGGATCGGCTGGTCAAGAGTGTTCGGCGCAACCCGCGAGAGCGTCGCCCACGAACGCAGCCATAACGAGGGATCCATCAAACTGAACGGAAAGCCTGGGGTGCTGGCCATCAGAAAATCCTCCGTGCGTTCTAGCGGACCACGACTACCGGGATCTTCGAGTGCGAGAGCACGCGCGCCGTCTGGCTGCCGAGGAGCAACCCTCCGAGTCCGCCGCGCCCATGGGAAGCGATGACGATCGCGTCGCATTTGCGTGCGCGCGCGGCCTTGAGAATCCCCTGCCACGGCTGCGGATCGCTTACCGCGCGCGTCTCGCAGCGCACGCCCGCCGCCTTCGCTTCGCGATCAATCACCGTCAGCGCCTTCTCCGCCTGCGCATCCATCGCCTTCTTGTACTCGCGCGGATCGGCGCTCGGCACATAGATCACTGCGCCTTCCGGCAGCACCGGCGGCACGTACGGCGCGATCACATACACGCCGCTCACCTTCGCGCCGAGCGCTTTGGCCAGACGCACGCCGGTCTTCACGCCTT
>Ga0081539_10003205_pt1 | contig 20671 bp, 23 predicted proteins | sample TabmetS4T2R2_FD_71023 | JGI IMG/M metagenome (GOLD analysis project Ga0081539, IMG submission 71023) | Tabebuia heterophylla rhizosphere microbial communities from the University of Puerto Rico - S4T2R2 | ecosystem: Host-associated > Plants > Roots > Rhizosphere ...
CGCCAGCTGGCCCTCACGCTCGTGGGGAAAGCGACGCAGCAGGAAGTCGGCCATGGCCAGCGACAGGACCCGGTCGCCCAGAAACTCGAGGCGCTCGTTGCCGTGGGGAAAGGCCGCCTTCAGATCGGGACGCCGGTCGAGGCTGCCGCGATGGGTCAGCGCCTCGACGGCAAGTTCAGGCCGCGCGAAGGCGTGGCCGATCTTGCCAGCCAACGCCGCCAGATCGACGTCCGCAGCCTTCAGTGGATCGCCATGAAAAAGCGGTTCCAGCGGATCGCTTGCGGCCATTTCCACGGCTCCAGCCAGCCCGCCGCCGCCGGATCATGCGAGAAAAAGATGAATTCGGCACGGCCGACCAGGTTCTCGGCCGGCACGTACCAACCAAGCTGGTCGCGGTCGCGCGGCGCGCCGGAGAAGTCGCGCAGCATCAGGCGCGTGCGGCTATCCAGCGAATCGTCACGGTTGTCGCCCATGACGAAGTAGTTGCCGGACGGCACCAGGAACTCCGGCGTGTTGTCGGCGGGACCGTTGTCGGAATACTCCAGCACCGTGTAGCTGCGGCCGTTGGGCAGGGTTTCGCGCCACAGGGTGCCCTTCATGTAGTGGCCGTTCGTGCCCTTCACATAGTCGCCGATGCGCAGGCGCTGCACGGCCGTCCCGTTGATGTGCAGCACGCCGTTGGTCACCTGGATGCGGTCGCCCGGCAGGCCGACGATGCGCTTGATGTAGTCGGTGCGGTTCAGCCCTTGCCCCTGGTCGCCAGGGTACTTGAACACCGCGACGTCGCCCCGCTCCGGCGGCTGGCCGAAGATGCGGCCCGAGAAGAAGCCGAGGGAGAACGGAAAGGAGTGCTTGCTGTAGCCGTAGGAGTACTTCGACACGAACAGGTAGTCGCCCACCAACAAGGTGGGAATCATCGAACCGCTCGGAATGTTGAAGGGCTCGATCGCAAAGGTGCGCACCACCAGCGCGATCAGGACGGCGTATACGACCGTGCGGACGGTCTCGCCCCAGCCGCCGGCCTTCTCTTGTCCACGCTTGCGACGTTCAACCACGTCTGTCATCGCCGTACCAGGTTAGTCGTGCCGGGCCTATAGCAGGGCCGGCAGTCCCTGTCTGCGGCTTCATCGGACCGATCGGACCGATGGAGCTGCAATTTGTGCGCAGCCGCTCACGCACGGGAGACCGCGGAAATGATGACGAACGCCTGGGCCATGGGATACTCGTCGGTCAAACTCAGGTCGATTTGCGGCGACATTCCGGCCGGGATGATCGCCTGCAGGCGCGCCAAAGCGCCGCCGGTTAGCTGCAGGGTCGGCTTGCCGCCGCGCAGGTTGATGACGCCCATGTCACGCCAGAAGACGCCCAGTCGCAGCCCGGTGCCCAGGGCCTTGGCACAGGCTTCCTTGGCGGCAAACCGCTTGGCATAGCTCGCGGCGCGGCCAGCCCGACCTTCCGAGCGCTTCTGCTCAGTCTCGGTGAAGATGCGCTGGACGAAGCGATCGCCGAAGCGCTCCAGCGACTTCTCGATCCGCCGGATGTCGACCAGGTCGTTCCCGATACCGACGATCACGCAGCGGCTCCGCCCGCCCGCGCCGCGTCCATGATGCGGCGCATCTCGCGAATCGCCTGCTCGAGACCGACGAAGATCGCCTCGCCGACCAGGAAGTGGCCGATGTTGACCTCCCGCACCTGAGGAATGGCCGCCACCGGGCCGACGTCGGCATAGGAAAGCCCGTGGCCGGCATGGCACTCGAGCCCCAGCCGGTCGCACAGCGCCGCGGCCTTGCGCAGCCGCTCGAGCTCGGCCTGCTGGGCCGCCCCCTCCAGCTCGCAGTAGCGGCCGGTGTGCAATTCGACCACCGGCGCACCCAGCGTCACCGCGGCCTCCAGCTGGCGTGGATCGGCTTCGATGAACAGCGAGACCCGGACGCCGGCATCGCGCAGCCGGGCGACCATCGGCTTCAGATGATTGTGCTGGCCGGCCGCGTCGAGCCCGCCTTCGGTGGTCCGTTCCTCGCGCTTCTCGGGTACGATGCAGGCGGCGTGCGGGCGATGTCGCAGAGCGATGGCCACCATCTCCTCGGTCGCCGCCATCTCGAAGTTGAGCGGCAGGCGCAGGTCGCGCATCAGGTTCTCGATGTCGCCGTCGACGATGTGCCGGCGATCCTCGCGCAAATGCGCCGTGATGCCATCGGCGCCGGCGGCCTCGGCGATGCGCGCCGCCCGCAGCGGGTCGGGAAGCTTGCCGCCGCGCGCGTTGCGGACCGTCGCCACGTGGTCGATGTTCACGCCGAGGCGCAGATGAGAAGACGCGGCCATGTTACTCGCTCTCAGGGGAGCGCGGACCTCCAGGTCCGCTCACGATCAAGATGCGGACCCGGAGGTCCGCGCTCCGGATAAAATGCATCAGTTGCGCGCGCGTTCGACGGCGTTGATGGCCGGGGTCGCGCGCAGGGCCGCAGTGATGTCGGCCAGGTGCTTCACATCCGCCACCTCGACGTCGATCACCATGTCGAAGAAGTCCATCGAGCGGTTGACGATGCGCAGATTGGAGATGTTGCCCTCGTGCCGCGCGATCACGGTCGAGAGGCTCGACAGGCTGCCAGGCTGATTGGCGACCGTGATCTTGAGGCGGCCGGTATAGACGCCGGGGCCGCCCTCGCCTACCGAGTCCCAGCCGACGTCGATCCAGCGCTCCGGCGTCTCCGAGAAGCTCTCCAGCGTGGAGCAGTCGATCGTGTGGATCGTGACCCCCTTGCCGGTGGTGATGATGCCGACGATGCGATCGCCCGGCAGGGGATGGCAGCAGCGCGCGAAATGGACCGCCATGCCGGGAATCAGGCCGCGGATGGCGATCTGGTTGGTCGCCCCCTTGTTGCGCGCGGCATCCGACTTGGCGGCTTTGTTGCGTGCCCGCGAGATCGGCACGACATCCGCCCCGCCCTTGCGCGGCTGCTTGAGGCCCGGATAGACGGCCGTCAGCACCTCGCGCGCCCCGATCAGTCCGGCGCCGACCGCCGCGATCAGGTCGTCGACCGTCGCCTGCTTGAAGTTCACCCGCACGCCGTCCAGGCCCTTGTCGGTGACCTCGTAGCCTTCCTCGTGGAAGGCCTTGTCGAGCAGCGAGCGGCCGAGCTGGATGTACTGCTCGCGCTGACGGATGCGCACAAACCGGCGGATCGCCGCCTTGGCCTTGCCGGTGACGACGAAGCGTTCCCAGGTCGGCGACGGCGTCTGCGCCTTCGAGGTGATGATTTCGACCTGATCGCCGTTGGAGAGCTGCGTGCGCAACGGCAGCATGCGACCGTTGATCTTGGCACCGACGCAGGTGTCGCCCACCTGGCTGTGCACGGCATAGGCGAAGTCGACGGGCGTCGCGCCGCGCGGCAGGGCGATCAGCTTGCCCTTGGGCGTGAAGCAGAACACCTGGTCCTGGAACATCTCGAGCTTGGTGTGCTCGAGGAACTCCTCGGCGTTGGGCGCCTTGTCGAGGATCTCGATCAGGCTGCGCAGCCAGGCATATTGCGGTGCGTCGGTGGACGGCCCGCCCTGCTTGTAGATCCAGTGGGCGGCGACGCCGCGCTCGGCCTGGTCCTGCATCTCGGCGGTGCGGATCTGGATCTCGATGCGCTGACCGAACGGGCCGATCACGCCGGTGTGCAGCGAGCGGTAGCCGTTTGGCTTGGGCACCGAGATGAAGTCCTTGAAGCGCTGCGGCAGCACCTGGTAGCGACCATGCAGCAGGCCGAGCGCCTGATAGCAACGGGCGATATCCGGCACGATGATGCGGAACGCCATGATGTCGGCCAGCTGCTCGAACGAGACGTTCTTGTTCTGCATCTTGCGCCAGATCGAATAGGGCGTCTTCTCTCGCCCCGAGACCTGGGCCGACATGCCGCCATCCGTCAGGGTCCTGGCCAGCTCCTCGACGATCTGCGGCACCAGGACGCCGCCCTTCTCGCGCAGATAGCCCTGGCGGGCCAGCACCGAGGCGCGCCCGTCGGGATTGAGCTCGGCGAAGGCCAGCTCCTCGAGCTCCCGCTTGACGTTCTCCATGCCGATGCGTGAGGCGAGCGGCGCATAGAGATCCATCGTCTCCCGCGCGATGCGCTTGCGGCGGGCCGGATCCTTGATGTGCTGCAAGGTGCGCATGTTGTGCAGCCGGTCGGCAAGCTTCACCAGCAGCACCCGGATGTCCGACGACATGGCCAGCACCAGCTTGCGCAGGTTCTCGGCCTCCTTGGTCGACTCGGACTGGACCTCCAGCCGGCTGAGCTTGGTGACGCCGTCGACCAGGCGGGCGATCTCCTCGCCGAACAGGCGGGCGATCTCGTCGCGGGTGGCGTCGGTGTCCTCCAGCGTATCGTGCAACAGTCCGGTGACGATCGACGAGGTGTCGAGCTTCATCTCGGCCAGGATGCCGGCGACCTCGACCGGATGGGAAAAATAGGGATCGCCGGAGGCGCGCAGCTGGGTGCCGTGCCGCTTCAGCCCGTAGACGTAGGCGCGATTCAGCATGTCCTCGTCCGCATCCGGATCGTAGGACTGCACGCGCTCAACGAGTTCGAACTGACGAATCATGGCAATCGTCGATTATATGGTGACGATTGCTCCTTCTCCACCAGGGATGGAGCGCGGACCTCGAGGTCCGCATCACAAATAATGAGTCGATGAGCGGACCCTGGAGGTCCGCGTTCCGACTACTCCGAGATGTCCTCTTCCTCGGTCATCGGCAGCGCCTTGGGCTGTGCTGCCTCTGCACCGCCCTGCGCCAGCGCCGCGGCCAGCTCCTGCTCGAGCTCGGCCATCTCGTTGACCTCCTCGGGCTTGTCGATGTCGGCGTGCTTCTGCATGCCCGAGATCAGCGAGTCCTTGAGCTGGCCTTGGTCGAGCTTGGTCTCGGCGATCTCACGCAGGGCGACGACCGGGTTCTTGTCACGGTCGCGGTCGAGCGTGATCTGGGCGCCGGCCGAAATGTCGCGCGCGCGTTGGGCGGCGAACATGACGAGCTCGAAGCGATTGGGCACCTGCAGGATGCAGTCTTCGACGGTGACGCGGGCCATGGCGACCTCTGGAATGCGGGGAGCGGGCGGTTATAGCCGGCTTCATCCAAAACGCAAGAGCTGTGCCTAAAACCGCTCGATCCGCTGGCCGTCCGGCAATTCGGCCAGCAATGTGTCGATCCTGCGGCCGCTGGCAGGGTCTCGCCATCCCGGCTCGAGATCGGCCAGGGGCCGCAGGACGAAGGCCCGCCGGTGCAGCCGAGGATGCGGCAGGACCGGGGCCCCGTCGCCGCCCGGCGAGACCTCGCCTCGGAAGTCGAGCAAGTCGAGATCGACGATCCGGGCCGCGTTGGGCACGCTGCGCACCCGGCCGAAGTCGTGCTCCACGGCATGCAGGGCCAACAGCAGCTGCTTGGCGTCGAGGCTGGTCGCCACCTCGGCCACTGCGTTCACGAACCATGGCTGGTCCGAGGCGGGCACCGGCGCGGTGCGATACCAGGGCGACAGGCGCACCAAGCGGACGCCGCGTTGCTCCAAGGCCCGCAGCGCCGCTTCCAGTGTCTGCCTCGGTGGTCCATGCGCGGGGTGAGGCAGATTGCCTCCCGCCCCAATGAAGATTGCGGCGCGCTTGCCGTTTTCCACCAGCCAAAGCCTCCAAGCGCTTGTGATAGTTGGGTTAAGCTCCTATTTCTAACGCAACATCGCAGGCGCGTCGGATATGCCGGTCCGCCTGCATTAGAATATTTCTTCGCCCTCCGGGCATATTGTTCAAAGGATTTCGGATGAAAGGCAATTTCTACGACAACGAGCGTGTCGCCCTGTTCATCGATGGTGCCAATCTCTATTCCGCCGCCCGCGCCCTGGGTTTCGACATCGACTACCGCCGTCTGCTCAAGGTGTTCCGCGACAAGGGCCGGCTGGTGCGCGCCTACTACTACACGGCCTTGGTGGAAGATCAGGAATACTCGCCGATCCGCCCCCTGATCGATTGGCTGGACTACAACGGCTACACCATGGTGACCAAGCCGACCAAGGAGTTCACCGACGCCACCGGCCGGCGCAAGATCAAGGGTAACATGGACATCGAGCTCGCCATCGACGTGCTGGAGATGGCCGAGCATCTTGACCATGTGATCCTGTTCTCGGGCGATGGCGACTTCCGTCGGCTGGTCGAGGCGGTGCAGCGCAAGGGGCTGCGGGTCTCGGTCGTCAGCACCATCAAGTCCTCGCCGCCGATGGTGGCGGACGAACTGCGCCGCCAGGCCGACGACTTCATCGAGCTGGCCGAACTTGCGCCGCTGATCGCCCGCAATCCGTCCGACCGGCCGGCGCGCCCAGCGATGGGCGGTCCGCTCGCCCATCGCGAGCACGATGGCGAGGACGATGCACCCTCCGAGCCAATGGTCCGTTCGGCCTGACGGTCCGTCGCGAGACAAGGGGCGGCATCGGTGGCCGCATCGCGCTTCGAGGAGCCGTCCCGCGACTGTCCGCGCTGCCCGCGGCTGGTCGCGTTCCGCCAGGACCTGAGGGCTGAGTATCCGGATTGGCAGAATGCGCCCGTTCCTTCGTTCGGCACCCTGGACGCGCGCGTTCTGATCGTCGGGCTGGCGCCCGGCATGCGCGGCGCCAATCGCACCGGCCGCCCCTTCACCGGCGACTACGCGGGCGAGCTGCTCTACTCGACCCTGCTGAAGTTCGGTTTGGCGCAAGGCCAGTACCGGGCCGATCCCAACGATGGGCTGAGGCTGGTCGACTGCCGTATCGCCAATGCCGTGCGCTGCCTGCCGCCCGAGAACAAGCCGCTGCCGGCCGAGTTCGCCAATTGCCGTCCCTTCCTGCAGGCCGAGGTGGCGGTCATGCCGAGCCTCAAGGTGATCGTCGCGCTGGGCAAGGGTGCGCACGATCAGATCCTGCGCGCGCTGACCATTCGGCCGGCCGGCACCTATCCTTTCGCGCACGGCAAGCTGCACCAGCTGCCGACCGGCCTCAGCCTCGCCGACAGCTACCATTGCTCGCGCTACAACACGAACACCGGTCGGCTGACGACCGAGATGTTCCACGCCGTGTTCGAGGCGGTGCGCGCGCGGCTGTCGTCCTGAACGAAGGAGCCTGTCATCCCGAGCGCAGCGAGGGATCCTTCCTGTCGCCTCAAGGATCCCTCGCTGCGCTCGGGATGACAAAGACTGTGTTCGGGATGACAGCGTCTTCACACCACCACAAGGCCGTCGACAGCAACGACACCTTCGCCCTGGCGCTTGACCAGCAGCGGATTGATCTCGGCTTCCCTCACGTCGGCGAAGGCCTCGTGCGCCAGGCTCGAGAACGCAGAGATCGCCTTTGCCAGCGCCTCGACGTCGCCTCGCGGCAGGTTGCGATAGCCGCGGATCGTCGCCAGCCCCTTCCCCTCGCCGATCATCTCGCGCGCTTCCGTCTCGCCGACCGGCGCGAGCCTGGTCGCGGCGTCCTTGTAGATCTCGGCCAGCACGCCACCCAGCCCGACGGTCACCGTCGGCCCGACAAGCGGATCGCGACGGAAGCCCAGGATCACCTCGGCGAGGCCATGCTCCATCTTCTGCACCAGGAAGCCTTCAAGCCTTGCGGCCGGTGCGCGCGCCCTCACCCGCTTCTCCATCTCGCGCGCCGCTCCCGCGGCGGCGGCACCGTCCGTGAGGCCAAGCGCAACGCCGCCGGCTTCGGTCTTGTGCGCGATGTCCGGCGACAGGATCTTCAACGCCACCGGCGCACCCACCTGCTCGACAGCGGCCACGACGCGGCGCGCATCGGCCACCGCCATCGCCTTGGCGGCCGGCACACCGAGTGCGGCGAACAGGGCCACCGCGCGTCGCTCATCGAAGCCTGAGGCGCAACCGGCCGCCAACGCTTCCTGCGCTGCGGACGATGTCTCGCCAAGGCGAGGCACCGGCATCGGTTTGCGGCGCAACAGGCAGATCGCCATCGCCTCGGCGCACGACTCCGGGTGCCGGAAGGCCGGCACGCCCGCGGCCGTCAGCAGCGCAAGCGACTTTTCCGCCGCCGGCGTCAGTGCGACGGCGAACGGCTTGGCCGGCCGCGCGAACTGGACAAGCGGCTCGACCGCGAGCTCGGGATTGAACTGCGCCGACGAACCGACGACGAACACCACCGCGTCGTTGCCCGGGTCGGCCAGCAGGCGCTCGATCGTGCCCGACACGATCTCGGGCTTGGCGCCGGCCAGCGTGAGGTCGACCAGCTTGCCCTCGCCGGCCGCGATCCCGAACGGCTTCAGCCAGTCGACCAGGGTGTGCGGCGGTCCAGCGATGTCGAGGCCCGCCATCGCCATGCTGTCGACGACCATGGCGGCGCCGCCGCCGGTCGTGGTCGCGACGGCAACGCGCTTTCCCTGTGCCGCGGGCCGCTCGACCAGCAGCGCGGGAACGTCGACAAGCGATTCGAACATCGAGACGCGGGCAATGCCGTGGCGATGGCAGAAGGCGTCGAAGGTCGCATCGGAGCCGGCGATCGCGCCGGTGTGCGACCGGGCCAGCTCCTGGCCGATCTCGGAGCGCCCGAGCTTGTAGGCGATCACCGGTTTGCCGGCGTCATGCGCACGGCGTGCCGCGCGGGCGAGACGCTCGCCGTCGCGCAGAGTCTCCATGAACAGAAGGATGGCCGCGGTCTTGGGATCGTCGACCAGGAGGTCGGCGACCTCGCCCAGCGCCATGTCGACCTCGTTGCCGACCGAGATCAGCCGCGAGAAGCCGACGCCGCGTGCATCGGCACGCGACAGCAGGGCGCCAATCAGGCTGCCACTCTGGCTCACCAGGGCCCAGTTGCCCCGGCGCAAGCGGTCGATGGCGAAGGCGGCGTTGGCCGTGAGGGCAACCGCGGGATCGGTGCTGACGGTGCCGATGCTGTTGGGACCGACCAAGCGGATGCCGGTCTCGCGCACGATGCCCACGAGCTCTTCCTGCAGCGACGCGCCGGCTGCGCCGGCATCGGCGAAGCCGCCGGCCAGGATCGATGCCACCTTCACGCCACGGCGGCCGCAGGCGGCGAGCGCATCGACCGCCTGCCTGCCGTTCAGCAGGATGTAGGCGTGATCGATATCGCCCGCGATGGCATCCACGCTGTCGTAGGACTTGAGGCCGAGGATCTCGCTGCGCGTCGGATTGACCGGCAGGATCTCGCCTTTGTAGCCGTGCCTGGCGAGGAAGCGCTGCGGGCGCGAGGTGGTCTTGGTCGCATCGGCCGAGGCGCCGATCAGGGCGATGCGCGAGGGCTCAAACAGGGCGTGAAAAAGATCGCTCATGCGGCGAGTATAGCGAGGACAACGAGGAGGAGATGCCCATGCCCATTCAGAGAATCACCTCGCTCGCGGCACCCGAGCCGCCGCCCGAGCGGTGGTCCAACTGCCTGCTGGTCGACGGCATCGCCTATGTGTCCGGCATGGTGGCGCGCGGCGCCAATGGCGAGATGCCGACCGGCATGGACGAGTACGAGCAGGCCAAGGCGATCTTCACCAAGATCAAGGGCCTCCTGGAGGCGGCCGGCGGCTCGATGGCCGACGTCGTCAAGATCACGGTGTTCGTCACCAACATCAAGAACAACGTCAAGGTCTGGGCAGCGCGGCGCGAGTTCTTCACGGGCAACTTCCCGGCTTCGACCCTGGTCGAGGTGCGCGCGCTCGCCTCGCCCGAGATCCTGGTCGAGATCGAGGCCATCGCCCATATCGGCAAGGGCGCGAAGTAAGCTGTCGCGACGCAATGCCCTTGTCATCCCGAGGGCGAAGCCCGAGGGACCTTTCCCGTTGCATCACGGGTCCCTCCCTTCGGCCTCGCTCACGGCGGGCGCTGCGCTCGGGAAGACAGGAGGTCGTGTTAGAGCCTATACGGCACGTACACTCCCGGGTGGTCCGCCGGAAAGTCCTTCGTGTTGCGCGTCACGAGCAAGGAGGCATGAACCTGTGCCGTGGCCCAGACGATAGCATCCGGCAGCCGGATCCTAAGGCTTCGTCGAAGCTCCACGGCGCGCTCCGCGACCGATCGATCGATGTTGAGGACTTCGAAGGTTCCCAGGAACGATCGTGTTGCAGCTTCGCGGTCAGGCGCAGCGCCGACAAGCACTTCCATCCAAGTCACGAGACTGATCGACTTCGACTCGTAGCGGCGCAGCTCGTTTCGAGCTTCGGGAACCGCATTCAGGTAATCGATCAGGATGTTTGTGTCGAACAGCGCCTTCACCATTCACGGCGCATCCGCTTCTGGTACGCCAGACCGTCGATCTTTCTGTTGCCCCATAGACCAAAAGCGTCGCCCTGTCGGGCAGCGTTCCGCTTCGCCAAATAATCCGCGATCGCCTGACGTATCAGAGCCGCCCGCGACTTCTTTTCAGTCTTCGAGAGCTGGTCGAGCGCGGCTACCTGCGCTTCAGGAAGGTCAATGAGCGTGCGCATGCGAAGAAACCTATGTATGATATGTATATCATATATCATATGTCCATCCTCGGGGCGAAGCCCCGAGGGACCTTCCGTGTCGCCGTAAAGATCCCTTCCTTCGGCTTCGCTCAGGTCAGGCGCTGCGCTTGGGATGACATGGGGGCGCTACGCCGCCTTCACCTCGCGCTCGGCCTTCAATGCGCGCACGGTCTGGCGCAGCGCGTGCACGGTCTTCTCGATCTCGGCACCGCCGTGGGTTGCCGAGACGAAGCCGCCCGGCGCGCCCATGACGTCGACGCCATGGCTCATCAGCCCCATGCGGATCTTGCCGGTGAGCGGGCCCGACTTCGCCGCCTTGAGCTTGGCGAACCCGTATGTCAGGGGATCGAAGGTCGCCGGATCGACCACCTCGCCGGTCGGGTTGGGGTAGATCAGGAAGGTCGAGGACTGGCCGTAGATGCCCCACGGCACGCTTTCTTCGATCAGCACCTCCCGCAAGGCGTCGCGCAGCTCGGCGGCGGTGCGGTTGGCTTTCTCGGCGAGATCCTCGTCGCGCACCAGCGACAGCGCGGTCACGGCCGCTGCAGCCGACAAAGGGTTGGCGTTGTAGGTGCCGGGATGGGCGATCTTGTCGCGCTTCCTGGCGGCCGACACAGCGAAGTCGATCTGGTCGAGGATCTCGCGCTTGCCGGCGACGGCGCCGCCGGGCAGGCCGCCGGCCACGATCTTCGCCAGGATGCAGAGATCGGGCGTGACGCCCAGCGCCTTCTGGGCACCGCCGGACGACCAGCGGAAACCGGTGATCACCTCATCCATCAACAGGATGACGCCGCGGCGTGCGGTGACCTCGCGAATCGCCTCGACGAAACCGGGCGGCAGCGGCACCTGACCCCACGACGCGCCCGACGGCTCGAACATCACGGCGGCGATGTCGTCGCGCGACTCCAGGAGCTTCACGGTCGGCGCCACGTCGTCGGTCGGCATCAGGATCGAGAGGTCGGTGATGCTCTGCAGCACGCCGGGCGGCGAGGAACCGTCGTAGTTCGAGGTCGCGCCGGCGGCGACATGATCGTGCCAGCCGTGGAAGTGGCCAACGAAGCGCACGATCTTGTCCTTGCCGGTCCACGCCCGGGCGAGGCGGATCGCCATGTGCGAGGCCTCGGTGCCGGACGCGGTGAAGCGCACTTTCTCGGCGGACGGGATCAATTCGCACACCAGCTCGGCCCAGCGCACCTCGAGTTCGTGGCTCGAGCCGTAGTGCGTGCCGAGCGCCATCTGGCGATTGACTGCCTCGATGATCGCCGGATGCGAATGACCCAGCAGCATGGCGCCGTGGCCGCCGAAGTAGTCGACATATTCGTTGCCGTCGACGTCCCATTTGCGCGATCCCTTGGCGCGGGCGACATGAATCGAATAGGGGTCGAGATAGCGCGCATCGTGCGTGATGCCGCTCGGCAGCACTTTGCGGGCGCGCTCGTAAAGCGCGGCGGAACCTTTGGTGCGGGCCCGGTAATCAGCCACAATGGCGGAGTTGGTGGCCGTGGTATCGGTTTTGGACGCAGTCATTTGCCCTCATCTGGCTAATGGCTGAGCATCGCAAGCCTCGCTTGCTTCGCCAAGGGCCGCGGCCCTATGGTCCGCCACTTTTCGCATTCCGGAGCGCTTACGTGAACGCCAAGCCGCGCGGCCGCCAGTTCTTCAACAATCCCGGCCCGACCAACATACCGGATCGCGTGTTGCGCGCGATGGACCGTCCCGTCCTCGATTTCATGTCCGACGAGTTCGTCGCCATTCACCACGCCTGCCATGCCGGCGTGAAGCGCGTGCTGCGCACCGACCAGGAACTCTACATGTACAATGCGAGCGGCCACGGCGCGTGGGAAGCGGCGCTGGTCAACCTTTTCTCGTCGGGCGAGCGCGTCGTGATCCTGGAGAGCGGCTACTTCTCGGAGAGCTGGACCGAGATGGCGGTCAATCTCGGCATCAAGGTCGACACGATCCGCGCCGACTGGCGCACCGGCTGCGACCCTTCGAAGCTCGCCGAGCATCTGGCCAAGGACAAGGCACACGAGATCAAGGCGGTGCTCGCGGTGCACAACGAGACGGCGACGGGCATGGTGCTGCCGGTGGCCGACATCCGCCGCGTCATCGACGAGGCCAAACATCCCGCGCTGCTGCTCTCCGACACCATCTCGTCGCTGGCCAGCATCGACTACCGCATGGACCCGTGGGGCGTCGATGTCACGGTGGGCGGCAGCCAGAAGGGCCTGATGCTGCCGACCGGCATGTCGTTCACGGGCGTCTCGAACAAGGCCCTCGAGGTCGCACGCAAGAACAAGGCGCCACGGCATTACTTCAGCTGGGACCTGATGACCGGCCGCGCGCCGCAGAAATTCATGGGGACCGCGCCCGTGCACATGTTCTTCGGCCTGCACGAATCGCTGAAGATACTGGAGGAGGAAGGCCTCGAAGCGGTGTTCGAGCGCCATGCGCGGCTCGGCGAGGCGACACGCGCGGCGGTGCGGGCTTGGAGCGCCGGCGGCAAGGGGCCGCAGCTCTTCTGCCAGTCGCCGGACCGGCTCTCCAACTCGGTGACGACGGTGATGATGCCCGAGGGCGTGAGCTCCGATCCGCTGCGCAAGGCCGCGATCGACCGTTACAACCTGTCGCTGGGCGGCGGGCTCGGGCCGCTGATGGGCAAGGTGTTCCGGATCGGCCACATGGGCGACCTCAACGAGCCGATGCTGCTGGGCGCGCTGGCCACGACCGAGCTCGCGATGAAGACCGCCGGCGTTCCGTTCGCGCCGGGCGGCGTGGACGCCGCAATCGACGCGCTGGCGAACTGATCAGAACGCCGGCTTGCGGCCGGCGACCGCCATCACGAAGCGCTCCGGCCGGATCGCCGACAACGCCGTTTGCTGCGTGATGGCGCCGCCGAGCTTGACGCCCAGCACCGGCTCGAAGGCCGTCGTATCCGGGTTGAAGGCGTGAAGCTGGCCCTCGATGAGGTTGAACCACCAGGCGTGCAGCGACAGCGACCCCGCCGCGACCCTCTCGGCAATCCAGCGGAAGGTCATGAGGTTGCAGACGCTGTTGACGACGGCCGCCTGCTCCAGGGTGCGCGCGAGCTCGGCACGCGGCCTGCCGTCGAGCCTGCTGACCACGAGCTCGCGCACGTCCTGGGCGATGCTGGTCCAGGTGGCGAGATAGTCGTAGTCGGCATAGGCGCTGTCGCGACCATCGACGAGTGCCGCGATACCGCCGCACAGCGCATGGCCCAGCACGACCACGTGCTTCACGTGCAAGCCGCGCACCGCGAATTCGATGGCCGCCGACGTTCCATGATGCCGCTCGTCGGGCGGATACTGCGCCGGCGGCACCATGGCCGCGACGTTACGCACCGTGAAGATGTCGCCCGGCTTGGTCTGGGTCAGGATGCCGGGATCGACCCGTGCATCGGCGCAGCCGACGATCAGGATCTCCGGCGACTGGCCCTCGCTTGCCAGCTTCTCGAACAGCTCGAGATGCTCGCGGTAATAGCCCAGCCGGAAATCGGCGAAGCCCTGCAGAAGCCGTTCCAAGGCCATGATGCGTCGCCTACGATGCTGCGTTGATTCCCATGCGGCAGCTCCAATGACCCAAGAATTGCTCTACGACAAGCGCGACGACATCGGCTGGATAACCTTCAATCGGCCGCAGGCGCGCAACGCGCTGACCTTCGCGATGTATGAAGGATTGGCCGAGATCTGCCGGCGCGTGGCCCACAGCCGCGAAGTCAAGGCGCTGGTCATTACGGGCGCCGGCGACAGGGCGTTCGCCGCGGGCACCGACATCGCCCAGTTCAAGGACTTCAAGGACGCTGAAGACGGGATCGCCTACGAGCGCAAGATGGACAGCGTCCTCGAGACGGTCGAGCGCTGCACGGTGCCGACCATCGCCGCCATCGCCGGCTTCTGTACCGGCGGCGGCGCGGCGATCGCGGCGGTGTGCGATCTTCGGATCGCTGCCGCGAACGCGCAGTTCGGCTTCCCCATAGCACGCACGCTCGGAAACTGCCTGTCGATGGCCAACTATGCCCGGCTGGTCGCGCTGATCGGCCCGCAGCGGGTCAAGGAGATGCTGCTGCTGGCGAAGCTGATCGATGCGCAGACGGCCGCATCGGCAGGGCTGGTGAGCGAGGTCCTGCCCGACCTCGCCGCCTTGCAAGCGCGCGCCCTGGCGCTGGCCGCCACCTTGGCGGCGCATGCGCCCATCACGCTGCAGGTCACCAAGGAGGCGCTGCGCCGCCTTCAGGCCAAGCTCGGCGACGAGAATATCGACGATCTGATCCGGTTGGCCTACGGTAGCCGCGACTTCCGCGAGGGCATGGCGGCATTCCTGGAGAAACGCGCGCCGAACTGGACGGGGTCGTGACGCGGCACGCCAAAGGCATGGAGGACTGCTTATGACACGGATTGGGACGACTCTGGCCGCTCTGGGACTGTGTGCCATCGCAGCCGGCTGCCAGACCCCGCAGCAGAAGATCGCCAGCAAGGAAGACATGCTGGCGGCCTCGGGCTTCAAGTTCCTCCCCGCCAATACGCCGCAGCGCGTGGCTCAGTTCCAGAAGCTGCCGGCGCACAAGTTCTCGCGCCAGATCCGCGACGGCCGCGTGTTCTACGTCTATCCAGATCCGACAGTGTGCGTCTGTCTTTATGTCGGCGACCAGCAGGCCTATGCGACCTATCGCAAGAACGTCTTCGAGAAGCAGCTGGCCGACGAGAACGCCATGACCGCCAACGAGATGGCGATGAACTCCTGGGACTGGGGTCCGTGGGGCGGCTGGCCGTACGGCTGGTACTACTGACGCCGTCAAAAGCGCGCTTCGACCGCACCTAGGCCGGAGAACTCGCCGCGCGCCTGCGTGCCCGGCGGGAAATACCGCAGGCCCGTCCAAGACCCTGTCGTGATCGCCTGACCGCTGCGGATGCCGTCGCGGCGGCGTACCGCGTGGTCGATCATCCAGGCGAGCGGTCGCACGGGATCGACTGCGCCCAGGCCGCCCCGCTGATCGACGACCGTTTGCCCGCCGATCTCCAGCCTGACGCGCAGGTTGGGCCAATCGAGCGTCCGCCAGTTGCTCACGCCGTCGCCCACCACGAGCGCGTGGTTCATCTGGTTGTCGGCCAGCAGCCACTCGGGTTCGACCTCGCGGAAATTCGCCAGCCGCGTGTCGACGACTTCCATGGCGACGAAGGCATCGCCGACCGCCAACAAGGCTTCCTCGCGGCCGACGGGTGCGTCACGCGCCGCGATGTCGCGCGCAATGTGGAACGAGATCTCGATCTCGATGCCGATCATGTGCATGGCCTTGCCGTCGAACGCGGCCGGCGACTTGACCAGCGCACCACTGAGCAAAGGCGCCGGGTTGGGCTCCGCCGTGGGCGTGCGCGCGCCAACCTTCCATCCAGCGACCGGGCCAGTGGCGGCGGCTACGCCGTCCTGGATGGCGTAGACCGCATCGCGGTTCGGTATGACAAAAGGCGGCAGCACCTGCGTGCCGGTACGGCGAGCCTCCAGCAGCATGCGCACCGCCTGGGAAATGTCGACGTCCATGTTAAGCTCACGAATCAAGCTCACGAATCAAGCTCACGATCATGCTCACGGGCAAACGAAAAAGCGGAGGGACAATGCCCTATGCCAGCGGCCGCGTCATTCACGACGCCGACGCGCATATCATGGAAACGCCCGGCTTCCTCACCGAACACCTCGAGGCAAAGTACCGGCCGCTGGTGAGCGATGCGATGCTGTTCCCGCGGCGTGCGGGCTTCCACAGCCATCGCACGGAGGCGCACGCGGCCGGCGCGACCGGCGGGCCTTCTTTCGACGAGACGCAGATCATGCTCGCCAAGAACTGGGATGCGCTGGGTTCCTACGAGAAGCGCGATCGCCCGCGCTCGATCGACCTGCTGGGCTTCGCCAGCCAGCTCATGTTCACGACGGCGCTGCTCAACGTCTCGACCGTGCTCGAGGGCAAGGGCGATGTCGCGCTGGCCTACGCGGTGGCGCGCGCCCACACGCGCCACATGGTCGACTTCTGCTCGGTCGACCGGCGTTTGCTGCCGACGGGCTACGTGCCGCTGATCGACTTCGACCTTAGCGCGCAGGCGGCGCGCCAGGCGATCGAGCTCGGCGCCAAGGCCCTCCTGATCCCCTCGCGCTGCCCGGACGGCCATTCGCCAAGCCACATCCGCTTCGATCGGCTGTGGGCCACTGCACAGGAAGCGGGCTTGCCGGTCGTGTTCCATGTCGGCGGCGGAGGGAAGCTCCTGGAGGAGGCCTACTTCAGCAACGGCCTGCCGCCGGTGCCCGACTTCCACGGCGGCGACGACAATTTCCGCTCGCTCGACTACATGGCGATCGCCTATCCGCCCATGAAGGCGCTCACCGCGCTGATCGTGGATCGCGTGCTCGACCGTTTCCCACGCCTGAAATTCGGTGTCATCGAGCAAGGTGCGTCGTGGGTGTCGGGCTGGATGCGCAACATGGATTCGGCCCACAACGCCTTCTGCAAGAACGAGGAGCGGCTGCGGAAGATGTCGCTCAGACCGTCGGAGTTCGTGCGGCGACAAGTGCGGGTGACACCCTACCCGCACGAAGACACCGGCTGGATCATCGCCAATTCCGGCGACGAGGTGTGCCTGTTCTCCTCGGACTATCCGCATGTCGAAGGCGGCCGCAATCCGATCAAGCGCTTCGAGGCGTCGATGATGGCGGCCGGCATCAGCGAGCACCAGAAGCAGCGCTTCTATTGCGACAACTTCGTCGACCTGATGGGCAACGGCCTGGCGGCCGAACTGCGAGTTGCAGCATGACCTACGGCACACTGCTCACGGAGCGCACCGGTGCGGTCCTCAAGATCACGGCGAACCGGCCGGAAGTCCTGAACGCGCAAAGCCGCGTCCTGTTGGAGGAACTCGACGATGCCTTCAAGCGCGCGGTTGCCGATGACGCGGTTCGCGTGATCATCCTGGCCGGTGCAGGCAAGCATTTCTCCGCCGGCCACGATCTGGGCAGCCCACAGGAGATGGAGGACCAGAAGAAGACGCCGCTGGAGCCCGGCTTCAAGGGCGAATACCGGCGCATTTGGGAGCGCTTCTTCGAGAACACGATGCGTTGGCGCGACCTGCCCAAACCGACGATCGCCCAGGTCCAGGGCTACTGCATCATGGGCGGCATGATGATCGCGTCGGCCTGCGACATCATCATCGCCAGCGACGATGCGCTGTTCGCCGACCGCGCCGTCAAGTGGGGCGGCGCGCACGTGCAGTACTTCTCGATGCCGTGGGACCTGGGGCCGCGCAAGACCAAGGAGTACCTGTTCACCGGCGAGTTCATCACGGCGGCCGACGCCGAACGGGCCGGCCTGGTCAATCGCGTGGTGCCGCGGCCGAAACTCGAGGAAGAGACGATGGCGCTGGCGCAGACGATCGCCGAGCGCGATCCCTATGCGCTGAAGCTCGCCAAGGCGTCGGTCAACGAGACACTCGATGCGCAGGGCTGGCGCCAGGCGATGGAGAACGCCTTCAAGAACTACATGCTGACCATCCCGCACCGCATCGAAATGGGCACCTATGGTCCCAAGGCGCGCGAGAAGGCGCCCAAGGAGCGGTTTGCGGTGTTGAACAAGAAGTCGTCTTAGCCTCCCTGCGCGCAGCGCGGGGAGGTGGCCGCGCAGCGGACGGAGGGGTCGTGGTCAAGATTCATGACCCCTCCGTCGCCGTATGACGGCGACACCTCCCCAAGGTTCGCTTGGGGAGGAGAACCTACGCCGCGCGGCGCTTGCGCTCGGCCATCTCGACGCCCATCGCCTGGGCGACGGCCGGGCGCTGCAGGTGCTTCTGATGATAGGCCGCGAGCGTCGGCCACTTCTTCAGATCGCAACCGACGAACGCGAACCAGTTCAGCAGAGTCACGAGATAGGCGTCGGCCACCGTGAACTTTTCGCCCACGAGGTGGTCGCGACTGCCCAGCCGCTTGGCGAGGAAGTCGAGCGTAGGCTCGAGCAGCCCCTTGGCCGCCGTCTTCGTCGGCTCGGCGGCATTGGGATTGAAGACGTTGGCGAAGATGCGCTTGTGAACCTCGGTCGAGAGGTAGTTCAGCGTATCGATCAGCTCGTAGCGCTCCATCGTGCCCCAGGCCGGCGCCAGTCCGGCCTCGGGCTTGCGGTCGGCGAGGTACTGCAGCACCGACGGTCCTTCGTTCAGGACCTGGCCATCGTCGAGGCGAAGGGCCGGCACGTAGCCGTTGGCCGAGATCTGATAGTAGTCGCCGCCGTCATCGGTCTTCTTGTTCTCGATGAAGCGAACCCTGACCGGCAGGCCCGCCTCCAACGCGGTGATATGCGAGGCAAGCGAGCAGGCCATCGGTGAAGCGAAGAGTTCCATCGCATCCTCCATGTTTTTATGCGATGTGGTACAGAAATACGGGAGCCAGGGTAGGTCAAGGAAAATTATGCGAACCGGTACAAAAATAACCAAGTCGTCACGGACCAAGTCGGTACGGATCAAGGCGGCGCGCGGCCGTCCCCGCTCGTTCATTCCCGCGGAGGTACTCGATCGCGTGCGGACGGTGTTCATGGCCAAGGGCTTTGCCGCCGCGTCGCTCGACGAGCTCGCCGCGGCGGCAGGCCTCAACCGGCCGAGCCTGTACGCCGCGTTCGGCGACAAGGAGCAGCTCTACATTGCGGCGCTGCGCTTCTACGGCGACAAGAGCGTGGAGGCGCTCAATGGCATCCTCAAAGGTCAGGGAACGATCGAGCAGCGGCTCGCCAAGGTCTACAACGCCGCGATCGATCTCTATACGGCGCCGCCGCACCGGCCGGGCTGCATGATCGTCGGCACGGCAGCGGCCGAGTCTCCCATGCACCCGCAGATCGCCGCGGTGGCGCGCGAGTTGCTGGCCGCAATCGAGTCCAGCCTCGAGCGCGCCTTCGCCGATTGCGATCTCGCGCAGACCCCTTCGCCCGCCGCGCGGGCCCGCATGGCCGGGGCCATCCTGTACGCCATCGCGATCCGCGCGCGGCTAGGTGCGAAAGCCGGCGAGTTGCGCGCCTTCGCCGGTTCGATGGTGCCGGCGATCTGCGCCTGAGCCCGGCCGCTAGCGCGTGCGCAGCTTGGGATCGAGCGCGTCGCGGAGCGCGTCGCCGAACAGGCTGATGCCGAGCACGGTGAGCATGATGGCAAGCCCGGGGAACACCGCGATCCACGGCGCGGTCGTGGCGTATTCCTCCGCGCCGCCTTGCAGCATCAGACCCCAGGCCGGCACCGGCTCCTGCACGCCGAGACCGAGATAGGACAGCGATGCCTCGGCGAGGATCGCCTGGCCGACGAAGGCCGACAGCAGGATCAGGAAGGGCGCCAGCACGTTGGGCATCATGTGGCGCAGCACGATGCGGGCGTGGCTGAAGCCGAGCGCCCGGGCGGCATCGACGTAGGGGATCTCGCGCACAGCGAGCGCGCTTGCCCGCACGACGCGGCCGCAGCGCGGGAACAAAGGGATCGTGATGGCGATGATGACGTTCATCACGCCGGTGCCGAATACGGCGACCACCGCCAGCGCCAGGATGATCAGCGGGAAGGCCATCAGCACGTCGAGCACGCGCTGGAAGACGAGGTCGAACCAGCCGCCGAAGTAGGCGCTCGCCACGCCCAGCACGAGGCCCAAGAACCCGCCCACCAGGGCGGCGCTGAAGCCGACGATCAGCGCGGTGCGCGCACCGAACACCAGGCGGGAGAAGATGTCCCGCCCCATCTGGTCGGTCCCCAGGAGATGCACCCAGCTCGGCGCCTGCATCATGGCGCTGAAGTCGTTCTCCTCGGGATCGAACGGCGCGATCCAGTCGGCGAGACACCCGGCAGCGAACATGACCAGCACGATCACCAGGCCGAACGTACCGAGCGGCTGGCGTCGCACGAATTGCCAGGCGACGCGCAGCGCCGAGCGCCTGGGCGCGCCAGTCTCCTCGATCGTGGCCCCGACGGCGGCCCGGTTGGGTGCGGCGATCGTCATGGCAACAGGCCCCTCACGAGAATCGGATGCGTGGATCGAGCCAGGCGTAGAGCAGGTCGACCACGAGATTGGTGATCACGAAGACGACTACGACCAGCATGGTCAGCGCCTGGGTAAGGACGTTGTCCTGGTTCTGCACCGCCAGCACGAACAGCCGGCCGATGCCGTTGAGGTTGAAGACCTGCTCGGTGACCACCAGGCC
>Ga0081539_10003206_pt1 | contig 20667 bp, 16 predicted proteins | sample TabmetS4T2R2_FD_71023 | JGI IMG/M metagenome (GOLD analysis project Ga0081539, IMG submission 71023) | Tabebuia heterophylla rhizosphere microbial communities from the University of Puerto Rico - S4T2R2 | ecosystem: Host-associated > Plants > Roots > Rhizosphere ...
TCGGCGTCGGAGATCTCGTAGACCGCGTCGCAGTACGGGCCCGCTTCCATCTCGACCACCGTGAACGCCTCGCGGTAGTAGAAGTCCAGGTAGGCGCGGTTCTGCAGGAAGGTGCTCTTCACCGTGACCGCGCGCTGGTTGTCCAGGCCCGTGCCGAACATGAGGTCGGGCGCGATGTCGTCGACGGTGAACGCGTTGTCCAGCCAGTACGTCGTGCCCGAGTGCTCGTCGTGGATGACCGACGAGAGCATCACGTCGCCGACGTCGGCGTTGAGCGTCGCCGCCTTGCCGAGGACGTAGACGCCGCGCAGGTCGCCGGAGTCGACCGCGACCTCGCGCAGGAGGTTGTAGGCGGCCAGGCCGAGGGGGTAGTCGGTGTTGACGATGACCGCCTCGCTGCGCGCCAGGCGGTCGGCGTCGACCGCGCCGACGCGCGGATCGATGCGCCCGGTCTCCAGGCGCGCCAGCGGGATGACCTGCGCCGGTACGCGCAGCGCGGTCTTCGAGCGGATGTGCTCGACCCCCGCCGCGACCTCCTCCTCGTGGCGCCTGGCCCGCAGCTCGGGTCCGCCGGCGTCGAAGAAGTCGCGCGCGACGAAGTACAGGAAGTTCTCCCACGACCCCTCGGTGGCGCCCTCGCGGAAGCGGGCGAGCTCCTCGCGCAGGTCCTCGGCGCCCTCGCGCTCGACGAAGGCGATGAGCTCGTCCTCGCGCTCGCGCGCCAGCCCGGTGACGAGGTTCGACAGCGAGTGGGTGTTCGACGAGACGAAGTACAGCGGCGCGTCGCCCAGGCCGCGCGAGTTGAGGTCGGCGCGCACCGGCGCCCACCAGCGCCGCGTCATCCGCTGATAGCCGACCTGCGTGCCGCCGAGCATCCGCACCCGCATCGACTTGCTCTCGTCGGCGATGACCTGCAGGCGCTCCTCGAAGCGATCGCCCCAGGCGTCGGCCAGCCGCGCCCAGTCGTCGGCGGCCCCGCCGAGCGCGATCGCGCACGCCTCGGGCGTGGCGCCCTCGTCCGGCGGCCAGCCCGCGGCGAGCATGCGCCGGTGGATCTTGTTCCACTCGATCTGGAAGGCGACGAGCGTCGGGACGAGGTCGTCGACGTCGGACTCGGATGCCAGCAGCACGGCGAGCACCTCGTCGCCGCTGTCGTACCAGCGCCGCCGCCGGGCGGCGGCCTCGACCGCCTCCCATTCCTCCAGCGGCCCGATCCCCGCGCGCCGGAAGAGCGCGGCCTCCTGGCCCATGACGACGATCTTGATGCGCACGATCGAGTCGGGCAGGCGGCGGATCGCGTAGATGAAGGCGCCGAGATCGATCTCGTCGGAGTCCGCGAGCGGGTGCAGCGAGGAGCCCATCGCCATGTGCGAGGACTCCAGGACGCGCAGGCGCGTCTCGCCGCTGGAGCGCAGCAGCGTCGAGTACGTGCGCTGGTAGAGCTCGACCTCGTCGGACAGGTTCGACGGGCCGAGCTGGGGGGCGACGGGCTGGGAGACCGTGAGGCGGGCGACGGCCATGTCGCCGGAGGTTATTCCTTCACGTACGGCTGGCCGCTGGCTGCCGGCGGTCGCGAGCGCCCGATGATCCCCGCCACCGCGATGAGCGTCAGCACGTAGGGCAGCGCCTGGAAGAGCACCGCCCCGGACGGCGAGAACGTCGGCAGGCGCTGGGCCAGCGCGGTCGAGAAGCCGAAGAGCAGCGCAGCGCCCAGCGAGCCCACCGGCCGCCACTTGCCGAAGATGACCGCCGCCAGCGCGATGAACCCGCGCCCGGCGGTCATGCCCTGGTTGAACGACCCGACGAAGGCGATCGACAGGTACGCGCCGCCCATCGCGGCGAGCACGCCGGACATGATCACCGCGAAGTACCGCGTCCGCGGCACCGAGATGCCCACGGTCTCGGCCGCGCGCGGATGCTCGCCCACCGAGCGCAGGCGCAGGCCGCGCGGCGTGCGGAAGAGGAAGATCGTCAACGCCACGACGCCGATGAGCGCCAGCCACGTCAGCGTGTTGGTCCGGCCGATCGCGTCGCCGAAGAACGACACGTTCTTGACGCCGGGGATGCTGATGTCCGGGACGCGCGGGATGTCGTCGGGCGTGCCCTGGTCGCCGTAGTGGTCGAGGAAGATGTAGCCGGTGATGCCGAGGGCCAGGAAGTTCAGCGACATCCCGCTGACGACCTGGTCGGCGCGCAGGTTGATCGAGAAGAACGCGTGCACGAGGGCGAGCACGCCGCCGGCCGCCATGCCGACGAGCAGCCCCAGGAACCACGAGTCCAGCAGGTCGGCGCCGAAGATCCCGAAGAAGGCGCCCATCAGCATCATGCCTTCGATGCCGACGTTGACCACGCCGCTGCGCTCGCAGACGATGCCGCCGAGGGCGCCGAACACCAGCGGCGTCGCGTAGCGCAGCGTCGCCGCGATCAGCGCCGACCACGTCACGACGTCCTTGAGGTTCCCGACGCCGGACCGGGTCGAGGCGACCGCCCCGGCGCCGCCGAGCAGGCCCGCGGCGACCGCGCCCCAGCCCAGGCGCTTCTCGCCGCCGTAGATCGCCCAGGCTCCCACGGTGATCGCGAGCAGCCCGATGAGGATCGACGGGATCGGACTGCGCACCAGCGCCGGCGGCAGGGCGATGAACCACGCCACGACGCCGAGCGCGACGCCCACCCAGCCGGAGTGACGCGGCGCGATCGAGCGCGCCGGCGCGGCGGTGGCGACGGCGGTGCTCATGACGCCTCCGCCTCGGCGGCCGGCGTGGCCGGCGCGCCGCGGCGCCGGAACATCGCCCTGCCGCGGCGCAGCATGGTCAGGACGATCACGTCGGCGCTGACGATGAGCACGACGAGCCCCTGGATGATGAGGGTGAGGTTGGTCGCCAGCTCGGGCTCGAAGATCGTCGGGTCGAGGTTGCGCTGCGACGTGCCGGTGAGCAGCGCGCCGAACAGCAGCGCCGCGGCGACCGTGCCGCCGGCCGTGTTGCGGCCCAGCAGCGCGACCGCGATGCCGAAGAAGGGCAGGCCGGCGTTCGCGGAGTTCGAGATGTCGTTCGTGGCGATGTGGAACTGCCAGCCGAGGAGGTCCAGGGAGCCCGCCAGCCCGGCGAAGGCGCCGCACATCGCCATCACGAAGATGTAGCTGCGCGAGACGCTGATGCCGCCGTAGCGGGCCGCCTCGGGGTTCAGGCCGACCGCGCGCACCTCGTAGCCGGTCGTCGAGCGGTTGAGCAGCACCCAGAAGAAGAGGGCCGCGGCGAGGGCGATGAAGAGCCCGATGTGCAGGCCCTGCAGCTCGGGATCGCCCCAGAACACCGGCAGCTTGGCGCCGGAGGCGATGTCGTTGGAGACCGGGACCGACTGCTGCGACGGGTCGCTGTTCTGCAGCGGGCCGTGGAGCGCGAAGAGGTAGCTGCCGACCCAGACCGCGACCCAGTTGAGCATGATCGTCGAGATCACCTCGTGGGCGCCGACCGTCGCTTTCAGCACCCCGGCGATGCCGGCCCACGCGGCGCCCGCGAGCGTCGCCAGCACGATGGCCAGCAGGATGTGCGGGAAGGCCGGCATGCCGCCGAACGACGCGCCGACCCAGACCGCGATGTAGCTGCCGACCAGGTACTGGCCCTCGCCGCCGATGTTGAACAGCCCGCAGCGGAAGGCGAACGCGACCGCCAGGCCGGTGAGGATCAGCGGCGTCGTGGTGATGAGCGTCTGCTGCAGGTTCAGCGCCGCGGTCGCGCGATCCGAGCTCGACGTCCACGGGAAGATCCAGTTCAACCCGGTCCCGTTGAAGATCGCCTTGTAGGTCGAGAACGGGTTGTGGCCGGTGATGAGGATCACGAGGCCCCCGACCAGGAAGGCGAGCACCGCGGTGAGGATCGGCACGATGACGCCGCCGCCCTGCACGTAGGCGGCCAGCCGCGCCGCCGGGGTGACCGCGGCGGCCTCGGGGCCTTCCTCGCCGGCGAGCGCCTGGCCGGCCGCGGGCTCCAGACTCATGCGGCCGCCTCCTTCTGCCTCCCACCGCCGGTCATGGCGATGCCGAGCTCCTCCTCGGAGACGTCGGGCGGGAACTCGCCGACGATCTCGCCCTCGTAGATGACGAGGATGCGATCGGCCAGCGAGCGCACCTCCTCGAACTCCAGCGAGACGAGCAGGATCCCGCGGCCGGCGTCGCGCTCGGCCACCAGGCGCCGGTGGACGAACTCGATCGCGCCGACGTCGAGGCCACGCGTCGGCTGCGCCGCCACGAGGACCCGCGGGTTGCAGGCGATCTCGCGCGCGATCACGCACTTCTGCTGGTTGCCGCCGGACAGCGAGCTCGCCAGCGAGGACGGGCCGCCGCCGCGCACGTCGTACTCGGCGATGAGCTGCTTGGCGCGGTCGCGCATCCGCCGCAGCGACAGCATCCAGCCGTTGGAGAGCTTGGACGTGTTGTACTCGCGCAGCGCGAGGTTCTCGGCCAGCGTGAAGTTCAGGACCAGGCCGCGCCGCTGGCGGTCCTCGGCGATGTGCGAGACGCCGTGGCGGACCAGGCCGCGGGCGCCGGCGTGGGTCATGTCCTCACCGCACACGACGAGCGATCCGTCGTCGACATGGCGCAGGCCGGTGATCGCCTCGACCAGCTCGCTCTGGCCGTTGCCGTCGACGCCCGCCAGAGCGACGATCTCGCCGGCGCGCACGGTCAGCGAGGCGCCGCGCACGGCGGGCAGGTCGCGGTCGTCGCGGACCTCGAGGTCGCGCACCTCGAGCACCGGCTCCTTGGGCTGACCGGCGGGCTTGTCGACGCGCAGCAGCACGTCGCGCCCCACCATCAGCCGTGCGAGCGACTCCTCGGTGGCGCCCTCGGTCGGCACGGTGTCGATCCGCTTGCCGCGCCGCAGGACGGTCACGCGGTCGGCGATCTCGAGCACCTCGTTGAGCTTGTGCGAGATGAAGACGATGCCCGTCTCGGCCTTCAGGCCTTCCAGCACGCGGAAGAGGTCGCGGGACTCCTGTGCGGTCAGGACCGCCGTGGGCTCGTCGAGGACGAGGATGCGTGCGCCGTGGTACAGCGCGCGCAGGATCTCCACCCGCTGCTGCATGCCGACGGTCACGTCCTCGATCCGCGCGTCCGGATCGACGGCCAGTCCGAAGCGGTCAGACAGGTCGCGCACCCGCTCGGTGGCCTCGTCGTAGTCGAGCAGCACGCCCTTGCGCGGCTCGTTGGCCAGCACGATGTTCTCGGTCACCGTCATGACCGGGACGAGCATGAAGTGCTGGTGGACCATGCCGATCCCCAGCTCGATCGCCGTCAGCGGCGAGTCGATGGAAACGGGCCGGCCGTCGACGCGGATCTCGCCCTCGTCGGGCTTGTAGAGCCCGTAGAGGACGCTCATCAGCGTCGACTTGCCGGCGCCGTTCTCCCCGAGCAGCGCGTGGACCTCCCCGAGCTTCAGGTCGAAGTCGACGCCATCATTGGCGACGACCGGCCCGAAGCGCTTGGTGATCCCGCGCAGCTCGAGGAGTCTCTCCTCCATCAGCTGATCAGCTGCCCCCGACGGTGTCCGGGATGTTCGTGATGGTCCCGGCCGCGATGTCGTCCTGGACCTTCTTGACCTGGTCGGCGTACTTCTCGGCCACGCTGTTGAGCTTGCCGTAGCCGATGCCGCCGGACTTGACGTTGTTGAGCACGTCCTGTCCGCCCTGGTAGGAGCCCTCCTGGACGCCCTTGATCGCGTTCAGCACGGCAACGTCGACCTTCTTGAGCGCGCTCGTGAACACCTGCGGCCCGAGGTAACCCTGGTCGGCGTCGACGCCGATGCCCTGGATCGACTTCGCCTTGGCGGCGTCGAGGACGCCCAGACCGCACTGGCCGGCGACCTGGAACTCGACCTTCGAGCCCTTGGAGATCTGGTCGAGCGCGATCTCCTTGCACTTCGCCTGATCGACGAAGTCCTGGGAGTAACCGTTGAGCGTCTTGATCGACGGGTCGGCCTTCTTCGCGCCGGCCTGGTAGCCGGCGATGTAGTGGTCGACCGGCGGGATCTTCTGTCCGCCCACGCTGCCGATCGTCGTGACGTTGTTGTCCTTGGCGTACAGGCCCGACAGGTAGCCGACGAGGTAGCCGGCCTCCTGCTCGGCGAAGAGCAGGCCCTCGACGTTCTTCGGCTTGGACTTCATGCCCGCGGCCGACGAGTCGATGATCGCGAACTTCACGTCGGGGAACTTGCCGGCGACCTTCTCGGTCGCGTCGGCCATCAGGAAGCCGACCGCGATGACGAGGTCGTACTTCTGCTGGGCGAGCGTGGTCAGGTTGGGCACGTAATCGGCGTTGGACTTCGAGATGAGGACGCGGCCCTCGATGCCGAGCTGCTTCTCGGCGTCCTCCAGGCCCTTGTTGGCCAGCGCGTTGAACGAACGGTCGTTCAGGCCGCCGATGTCCGTCACCAGACCGACCTTGATCTTCTTGGCGGCGGCAGCGGTCGACGTCGTGCCGGCACTCGTGGCGGCGGCGCCGCTGCTCGTGTTGCCGTTGTCGTTGCTGCTGCCACATGCGGCCACGGCGAAGGCGCCGATGGCCAGGGTAAGGGCGATCAGGATCGCCCGGAACGCACTGCGTTGCACTGCTCCTCCTTACATCTCCTCGCGGTGCCGGCCATCCCATCTGCCGGCGGATTGCGGGAATCTACCGAGCCGCGAGGTCGCAGTCTGTTAGGAGCGTCAGAAGCTTGGACCGAAGTTCAGGCTCGGCGAAGCTGGCTTCGATCGCCGTTCGGGTGATCCCGACGAGCTCGCGATCGTCGAGTCCGAAGCGCTCGCTGGCGATCGCGTACTCGCCGCCGACGCTGGCTCCGAAGTACGGCGGGTCGTCGGAGCCGAGGGTCAAGGGGATGCCCGCGTCGCGCAGGGCGAGGAACGGGTGGGCCTCGTAGGTGGGGAAGACGCCGAGCACGACGTTGCTCGTCGGGCACACCTCGAGGGTGATCTTGCGGCGGGCCAGCTCCTCGACGAGCGAGGGGTCCTCGATGGCCCTGACACCGTGGCTGATGCGCGTCACGGGGAGCTCGAGCGCCCCGCGCACGGAGTCGGCCCCGGCCCATTCGCCCGCGTGGACGGTGCAGCCCAGGCCGGCCTTCTCGGCGACGCGGTAGGCGTCGAGGAACGGCTCGGGCGGGTAGCCGGCCTCGTCGCCGGCCAGCGAGAAGCCGACAACGTAGGGGTGCGGGCGCGCGGCGGTGACCTCGGCGATCTCGATCGCGCGCTCGACGCCGTAGTTGCGCACGGCGACGCTGAGGATGCGGGCCTCGATCCCGTGGTCGCGGCGGGCGTCGTCGATGCCGGCGGCGATGCCCTCGAAGTGCTCGGCATCGCCGATGCCGGCGATCCGCGAGTGGTCGATCGAGGCGGTCAGCTCGACGTAGATCGCCCCGTCGCGCGCGCAGCCGGCCAGGTACTCGTAGGTGATGTCGCGGTAGTCCTCGCCGGTGCGGATGACGCTGCAGACGAGGTTGTAGGTCTCCAGGAAGTCCAGGAAGTCGCGCCAGGCGAAGCGGTCGGGCGCGGCGAAGACGCCCTGGGGCACGTCCAGGCCGTTGCGCTGCGCGATGCGCCGCACGAGGTCGGGGGTCGCCGTCCCCTCGAGGTGGACGTGGAGCTCGGCCTTGGGCACGTTCACGACAGGACCTCGAGCACGGCGGGATTCGGGTCGAGGATCCGATCGCCGACGCGGAAGGCGGCCGACACCGCCTGGGCGGCGCGCTCGGCCGAGTCCTCGTCGCGGGCGTGGACGAGCGCGACCGGCCGCCCGCCCGGGCCGACGCGCTCGCCGGGCTCGGCGATCTCGGTGAGCCCGACGGCGTGATCGATCGCGTCGTCCTCGCGGCGGCGCCCGCCGCCGAGGTCGATGATCGCCAGGCCGACCGCGCGGACGTCGACGGCGGCGACGACGCCGTCGCGCTCGGCGTGGGCCTCGACGGTCACCGGCGCCTTCGGGAGGTGCGCATCGGGGCGCTCGAGCAGGTCGGTCGGCCCGCCGAGCTCGGCGACCATCCGGCCGAACGCCTCGGCGGCGGCGCCCGACCGCACCGCTTCGCGTGGATCGCCGTCCAGGCCCTTGAGCGCGAGCAGCTGCTCGCACAGCGCGACGGTGATGTCGACGAGGCGGTCGTCCACGGGCGCGTCACCGGTGAGGTGGTCGATCGCCTCGCGCACCTCGACGGCATTGCCGGCGGCGCGGCCGAGGACGCGGTCCATGTCGGTGAGGACGGCCACGGTCGGCAGGCCGTTGCCGACGGCGACCTCGACGATCGCCTCGGCCAGCTCGCGCGCCTTGTCCAGCTCGGGCAGGAAGGCGCCCGAGCCGACCTTGACGTCCATGACCAGCGCGTCGAGGCCGGCGGCGAGCTTCTTGGAGAGGATCGAGGCGACGATGAGCGGGATCGACTCGACGGTGCCGGTGGCGTCGCGGATCGCGTAGAGGCGACGGTCGGCGGGGGCCAGGTCGCCGGTCTGGCCGATGATCGCGCAGCCGGCCGCCCGCACGGCGGCGCGGAAGCGCTCGGCGCCCGGTGCGGTGTCGTAGCCGGGGATCGCGTCGAGCTTGTCGAGCGTGCCCCCGGTGTGGCCGAGTCCGCGGCCGGAGATCATCGGGACCGCGCCGCCGCAGGCGGCCACGATCGGGGCCAGCAGCAGCGACACCTTGTCGCCGACGCCGCCGGTGGAGTGCTTGTCGAGCACCGGCCGGTCGAGGTCCCAGCTGAGCACCTCGCCCGAGCGCGTCATCGCCCCGGTGAGCGCGACCCGCTCGTCGCGCTCCATGCCGTTGATGACGATCGCCATCGCCAGCGCCCCGACCTGGGCGTCGCTGAGCGAGCCGTCGGTGATGCCGCCGACGAGCCACTCGATCTCCTCGACGCTGAGCTCGTGCCCGTCGCGCTTGCGGCGCAGGACCTCCTGGGCGAGGAAGGGCATCAGGCGATCCTCCCGACGAACGCTTCGAGCAGGCGGGCGAGGTCGCCGGCGGCGCGCTGCGCGTCGGCCAGCGTCTGCTCGTGGCTGAGCGGCACGTCCGACATGCCCTCGGCGAGGTTGGAGATGGCCGAGACGGCGGCGACGCGCAGGCCGGCGTGGCGGGCGAGGATCGTCTCGTGCACCGTCGACATGCCGACGGCGTCGGCGCCGAGGGTGCGGAAGGCGCGGATCTCGGCCGGCGTCTCGAAGCTCGGGCCGCTGACCGCGAGGTAGACGCCCTCGCCGAGGTCGATGCCGAGGTCGGCGGCGGCCGCGTGCAGCTCGGCGCGCAGCGCGGGGTCGTAGGCGTCGCGCAGGCTGGGGAAGCGCGGGCCCAGAGCCTCGTCGTTGGGGCCGATGAGCGGGTTGAAGCCGGTGAGGTTGATGTGGTCGGAGATCGCCATCAGGCGTCCCGGGCCGAGCTCGGCGCGCAGCGAGCCGGCCGCGTTGGTGAGGACGAGGATGTCCGCGCCGGCGGCGCGCAGGGCCCGCACCGGCGTGGTGCGCGGGGTCGGGTCGCCGCCCTCGTAGAAGTGCGCGCGGCCCATGAGCACCGCGACCGGGACGCCGCTGAGGTGGCCGAGCACGGCCTGGCCGGCGTGCCCGGCGACGCTCGGGCGCGGGAAGCCGGGAAGGTCCGCATAGGAGACCGTCGTTGCGTCGGCGACCGCGTCGGCCACGGCGCCCAGGCCCGAGCCGAGCACGATGCCCACGCGCGGGCGCAGGTGCTGGGTGAGGACCGCCGCTGCCTCGGTCGCGCTCATCCCAGCGAGCTCTCGTCGAAGGCCAGGGGCAGCAGCTCGCCGATCGTCGTTGCGTGCAAGGGACCTCCCGGTCGTCCGAGGTACACAGGCGTGTCGGCCGAGGCGAACTCGCTCAGGCGCTGGCGGCAGCCGCCGCAGGGCGGGCAGACGTCGAGCTTCTCGGCGACCACCGCCACCGCGCTGATCTCGCGCTCGCCGGCGGCGATGAGCGCACCGATCGCCGAGGCCTCGGCGCACTGCCCCTGTGGGTAGGCGACGTTCTCGACGTTGGCCCCGACGTGCACCGCGCCGGACGGGGTGCGCAGCGCGGCGCCGACCTTGAACTGCGAGTAGGGCGCATGCGCGGTGCGCATGACCTCGTCGGCGGCGGCGAGCAGCGCCTGTGGCTCGTCGAGGAGCAGGTCGGAGTAGGAGACCGCCACCGGCTCGCCGAGCGCGAGCTCGTTCCGGAGGCGGTCGACCAGCTCGCGCTCGCGCGTGAGGTCGGAGTCGGGCGCGGCCACGCCCTCGAGCTCGACGAACGCGCCCAGTCCCTCGACCTCGTCGAGGTGGATGCGGACGTTCTCGTACAGCAGCAGGTGTCGGCGCTTGTCGACCACGACACGGGTGCCCAGCGCGGCATCGAGCGCCTCGCGCACGGCGGCGGGATCGTCCACCGCGGCGATGCGGTAGGCGCTCGTGCGCGCGTGCGCGTCGTCGGGACGCTCGTAGGCGATGAGCTCGGCGCCGCCAGGCTCCTGCTCGCGCAGCTTCAGCCGCCCGCGCGCGCGTCCGAAGTAGGTGTCGCGCTGGCGCAGGACGCCCTCGTCCGATGCGCCGAGCTCGCGCGCTCGTCGCAGCGTGGCCTGCGGATCGGCATCGCGGGCCTTGAGCTCGACGTTGCGGTGGGGCGGCGTCACGCGCGCGCCACTCTAGATGACCGAGCGTTCAGCCCCAGAGCTCGAGGGTGCCGAGCTCGCGCTCGTAGGCGCGCACCCGCACCCCCGGCCGCAGCTCGACCGCATCGCTGCCGGCAGGGACGACGAGCAGCAGCCCGTCGGCGATCTCGGGGCGGGCGTGGCTGAGCTCGTTGGCCAGCCATACCGCCGCGTCGAGCGCCGACAGCGATCCGTTGCCACCGGCCTCGCGCAGGCCGACCCAGCCGGTCTCGACGTCGAGGTCGATCCGCAGGCGTCGCAGCGTCCCCTCGGCCGGCGCAGTCACCCCCGAGCCGATGAGCAGCCGCGCCGCGGCGCCGTTGTCGGCGATCTGGTCGGCGAGCCCGAGCCGGTCGCGGTCGTAGCGCGAGTCGACGACCTCGAGCCCGAGGTGCGCCTGCACCGTCGCGGAGAGCAGGTCGCTGGCCGTGCGGATCGGCCCGCGCAGCGGGCGCTCGAGGGCGACCACGAGCCGCGGTTCGACGCGTGGGCGGGTCAGCTCGCCGCCGTTGATGACGCCGGCGGGGAGGAGCATCGCGTCGGTGATCCACCCGAGCGCGGGCTCGACCACCGGCTGGCGCTCCGGCCGGGCTTCGGCGATGGTCAGCTTCGCGCCGATCAGCCGCTCGCCGCCGGCGAGGCGGTGGGCCAGGACGATGTCGCGGATCCGCGACGCGTCGGCGAGCGTGAGGTCGGGGTGGCGCTCGGTGAGCGGCGGGATCGGCCGGCCGAGGCGCATCGCGTCGACGAGCGCGCGCGCCAGCCGGCGAAGCTCGCGCTCGGTGAGGCGCTGCGGGCTCGTTCCCTGCACGGGCGCCACTGTGGGCGTGGCGCGTGAACGGGCCCGAAACCCCACTCGCCGTGGGACCGTCGGGATATGCTGGGAGCCACCCCGCCTGAGCCGGTGGTCATCCAGGGCAAGCTCGCAGTCCCAGCGCTCCCGGAGCGCCGCATCGAGCGCCCGCGGGTCGAGCGCAGGCTTGCCGCGCTCATCGAAGAGCACCGCGTCGTCGTCGTGTCGGCGACCGCCGGCGCGGGCAAGACGACGGCGGTCGCCGCGGCCCTCACGCTGCTGAGCCGGCCCGTCGCGTGGCTGGCGCTCGATTGGACCGACGCAGCCCCGGGGCGCCTGCTCACCTATCTCGTGGCAGCGCTCGCCGAGCCGGTGCCCCGCGTCGCCGGCACCGCGACGAGCGCGCGGGGGGTGGGCATCGCGCGTGCCGAGGCGGCGGGCATGGTCGTCGAGGCCCTCGGCGAGGTCCCCGTCGTGCTCGTCCTCGACGAGCTCGAGCGCCTGCCGGAGGACGGCGAGGGATGGGAGGTCATCGAAGGGCTGCTGCGCTACGCGCCGCCGACGATGACCACGGTGCTGATCAGCCGGCGGCCCGTCCCCGCGCTCCTCTCGCGGTTGCCGTCGGTGGCTGGGCTCGGCGAGACCGAGCTGTCCTTCACGGTCGACGAGGCGTCTCGCGCGCTGGCCGAGCTCGGCGAGCACGAGATCGACGCGGCCGACGCGGTCGAGGCGACCGGCGGCTGGGTGACCGGCGTCCTCTTCGAGGCTTGGCGATCCGACCGGCGCGTCGCCGTGCTCGGCGGAGAGGCCGACCCGCTGCATGGCTACCTGGCCGCGCACATCGTCGACGAGCTCGCGCCGCCCGATCGCGAGTTCCTCATCACCACGTCGCTGCTCGACGAGGTCGACGTCGCGCGCGCGACGGCGCTCGGCGCATCCGACGCCGCGGCGCGCCTGGCCGCGCTGCGCAAGGCCCACCTGCCGGTGAGCTGGAGCGCCGACCGCCGCGCGCTGCGCGCCCACCCGCGCTTTCGCGAGTACCTCCTGGATTGCCTCGAGCTGCGCGGCGAGGACGAGGTGCGCCGCCTGCACCTCGCCCAGGGACGGCTTCTCGCGCGCGCGGGACTCGACGAGGAGGCGGTCGACGAGCTGCTGCGCGCCGGCGCGCGCGACGAGGCCCGCGCCAGCGCCGAGCGGGCCATCGGCGCGGTGGTCGAGCGCGTCGACTTCGCCATCGCCGAGCACTGGCTGACCGAGCTCGCCGACGCGGCTCCCAGCGACCGCGGCGTCTTCCCGACCTGCGAGCTGATGCTCGCGCTCGGCCAGGCGCACTTCGAGGACGCCGCGCGGGTGGCCGATCGCCTCGCCGAGCGCGGCGAGCGCGACGAGCTGGCACGGTCGTCCGGGCTCGCGGCGGCTCTGATGGCGTGGGCCTACGCGCTCGTCCTGCGCCTCGACGACGTCCACGCGGTGCTCGAGGTTGCCGGCGACGGTTCGGAGGTGCACGCCGTGCGCTATGCGCTGGCGCACCTCGAGCCGGGCCCGCCGCCGTCGCGGCCGTCGCTCACCGGCGGCCCGTTCGACGGCCTGGTGCTCGCCAGCGACCTGCTCTACGGGCGGTTCGACGAGCTCGCGCAGGAGAGCGCGTCGCGCTGGATCGACGCGATCTCCGGCGCGCGCAGGATCGCCGTGCTGCGGGCGATGGGCCAGACCCAGCGCGCGGTCCGGCTCTACGAGCAGGCGCGCGCCCGGGGCCAGGCGACGGTGCAGCTGGAGGCCTGGACCGGCCCCGAGGTCATGATCGACGCCGGCCGCGAGCGGCAGGCGCGCGAGGCGGTCGCTCGCGGCCGCGCGCTGGCCAGACGCTGCGGCTCGGTCGTGTACGAGTGCCAGACCGATCTGGTCGAGGCCAAGCTCGAGCTGCGCCTGAAGCGCGATCCGGCGGCGGCGCGCGCCGCCCTCGACCGCGTCGAGCGTCGCACCGCGGCCGCGCGGGCGCCGATCGTCCGCGAGCCGCTCGACACGTGGTACGGGCTGGCGTTGCTGCTCGAGGGCGACGACGAAGGTGCGCTGGTACGCCTGCGCCGGGCGGTCGAGAGCATGGGCGCCGGCGACCGGATGCTCGAGCTGCCGACGGCGGCCGTGTACCTGGCCGAGGCGCAGTGGCGGGCGGGCGACGAGGAGGCGGCCGACGCCGCGGCCGATCTGGCGCTGTACGCCGCGTACCGGCAGGGCAGCAACCACGTCCTCCTGCAGGCGCTGGGCGACTTCCCGGCGGTGGCCTCGCGCCGGATCGACGCCGAGCGCGGCGCCGACTCGCCGTGGCACGACCTCGGGCGCGCCCTTATCGCGCAGGGTGCCGCGCTCGACGCTGCGCCGCGCGCCGCGGTCGAGCTCGTCGAGTTCGGGCGCAGGGCGATCCTCGTCGACGGCGAGGAAGCGCGGCCGCGGATCGCCAAGACCTACGAGCTGCTCGCCTACCTCGTGACGCGTGCCGACGGCGCGGCCGATCGCGACGAGCTCCTCGATGTCCTCTTCGACGGGCGCATCGACGATTCCACGCGCGCGTATCTACGTCAGGCGGTTCGCTGGCTGCGCCGCGTGCTCCCGCACGAGGGCTCGCTCGTCGTCGAGGGGGGCCGCGTGCGCTTCGGCGACGACGTGGTGGTGACGAGCGAGTCGACCGTCCTCGAGTCGCGCCTGGCCGAGGCCGCGCGGCTGCAGGGCGACGATCGTCTGGCCGCCACGCTCGACGCGCTGGCCGTCTTCGATCGCGGCGAGTACCTGCCCGGCTCGCACCTGCGCTGGGTCGACGACCGCCGCGAGCGCCTCATCGAGCTGGCGACCGACGCGCGCTACGAGGCCGCCGAGCTCGCCTTCGCCGCGGGGAGCCTCGATCGCGCCGAGGGCCTCGCCGGGGAGGTCCTGCGCGTCGATCCCTTCCGCGAGGCGGCCTGGCGGCTGACCATGCGCGTCGCCAACGCGCTGGGCGACCACGACGGCGTCATCCGCGCCTACCAGCGCTGCGAGGCCGCGCTGGCGCAGATCGGCACCGAGCCCGCCGCCAGCACTCGCGAGCTCCTCGATCGTCTGCGGCGGTAGTCTCGCGCGTCAATGGAGGGGCTCATCGTCGTCCAGCACCCGGTGCTCGAGGACCGGCTGGCCGTCCTGCGCGACGAGGCCACACCACACGGCGCCTTCCGCTTCGCGCTCAACGAGGCGTCGGCGATCCTCGCCATCGAGGCCACGCGCGACCTGCCGACCGTCGCACGCACCGTCGCCACGCCGCTGGAGTCCGCCGAGGCGAACCGCCTCGAGGCGCCGATCATCATCGTGCCGGTCCTCCGCGCGGGGCTGGGCATGATCGAGGGGTTCCTGCGGCTGCTCGCTGACGCCCGCGTCGGCCACCTCGGCCTTCAGCGCGACGAGGACACGCTCGAGCCGACCGGTTACTTCGAGCGCCTTCCGCCGGGGATGGGGGAGTCCTTCGTCTTCCTGCTCGATCCGATGCTCGCCACCGGCGGCAGCGCGGTCGCCGCGCTCGATCGGCTGAAGGCCAACGGCGCGCGGCGCCTGCGGCTCATCTGCCTCGTCGCCGCGCCGGAGGGCGTCGAGGCGGTGCGCGAGGCCCATCCGGACGTCCCGATCTGGACCGCGGCGCTCGATCGCCAGCTCGACGACCACGGCTACATCCGCCCCGGCCTGGGCGACGCCGGCGATCGCGTCTTCGGCACGACCGGCTGAGGCGCGGCGGGCTACGGGCGCAGCACCAGCACGTCGCCGCCGGACCCGGCCAGCCACACCTCGCGCCCGACGCGCGCGATCGACACGGAGTCGTGCTGGCCGACGTGGGTGCTCGAGGCGATCCGGCCGTCGCGCGGGTCGATGCCGACGAGTCGCTCCCCGTTGTCGTTCAGGGCGGCGATCCACAGCAGCCCGTTCACCATCGCCGCAGACCCGACGTGAGCGACATCGACCGTCCAGACTGCGCGGCCGGTGGCCGGGTCGAGCCGCGCCAGACGACCGCCGTCGGCGACGAGCAGCGGGGGGCGCGCGGCCCCGACGACACGCGGCATGTCGAGGAAGGACGTGCGGAAGACCCGCTTGCGTGCGCCGGTGGCGCCGTCGAAGCGCGCCAGGCGGCCGTCGCTGCGCAGCGCCCACAGGTCGCCATCGATCGCGGTGACGTCTCGGATCCCGACGGTGGACGGCGCGAGCGTCGCCAGGCGCGTGACTCGGCCGGTGCGCACGTCGACTCGCAGCGCATGATTGATGCTGAAGGCCCAGACGCCGTCGCCGATCACGACGGGCGTCCCTGCGGGGAACGGGCGGCCCGCCGGCGTGCGCAGCACGATCCGTGCCGCCGGCCGGTTGGTGCGCGGATCGATCCGCACGAGGCTCGCGCCGCGCCCCGTGTCCTCGCCGACCCACAGCGCGTCCGGGCCGGCAGCGATCGAGAGCCGGCCGCGCAGCGGGACGCGCGCGATGACCCGCCGCATCGCCGGGTCGACGCGCAGCAAGGCCTGATCGTGCGTGTCGACCATCCACACCGAGTCGAAGGCCGCCGCGCTCTCCCCGAGCCCGCGGGCGAGGGTGACGTTGGCGATCACGTCGGGCGGGCGCGCGGGCTCGGGCCCGAGCGCGGTCGCGAGGTAGATCGCGAACACCACCGCGATCGCCAGAGCGCCGACGGCGCCGATGGCGGTCCTCGTCACGGGCGGCACGCTCGAGCGCGCGGCGGCGGCGCATCGCATGAGCGGTCCGCGACGTTGCTCGCGCTCGGCTGCCGCGCGAAGGGCATGGCCCAGCCTGGTCACGAAGTCCTCGGTCACGGTCGGCTCCCGATCCGGTTGCGAAGCGCCGCCAGGCCGCGGCTGACGCGCTTGCGGACGACGGCCTCGGAGACGTTCAGCTCACGCGCGATGTCCGCGTAGCCGCGGCCATCGATGACATGAGCGGTCACCGCGTCACGCTGCTCGGTGACGAGGACCTCGACGAGCGTGCTGGCCTCGAGCTCGGCGAAGGACTCGATCCGCGTGATGTCCTCGTCGGTGAGCTCGATGCGCTCCATGCCCAGCCGCCGCTGCACGCGGCGCTCGGCGTAGCCGCGGCGCTGCGCGTCGGCCAGCTTCTTCAGCGCGATCCCGAACAGCCACGAGCTCGCCGATCCCGCCTCGCGCCGATAGCGCCTGCGCGCTGCGAGGGCGGCCGCGAACGTCTCGGCGGTCAGGTCGGCCGCCAGCTCGGCGTCGCGCGTGCGGCGCGCGAAGTACCCGAGGATGCGCTCGGCGTGTCGGCGGTAGAAGGCCTCGAAGGATGCCCCGTCCGAGTTGGCGAGGAGGTCCTCGTCGCTGGGCAGCGCGGGATCCATGCATCGTCTACTTCGGAGCTCGTCCGAGGTTGTGACGCTACAGTCCGCCACCCATGGCCGAGGATGCCAAGACCCTCATCGAGCGCGCCGTGCGGTCGTTCCTCGACGAGGTCCCGGCGCTCAAGCCGCTGAACCTGGTGGTCGGGATCGACCTGCACGGGCGCGGCGACACCCAGCAGTTCCGGCTGCAGATGCCGGAGGTCGAGGTCACCAAGGACATCGGCGCCGACGCGCGCATCCGCATCGAGATGCGCCGCGAGTTCTTCAACGCGATGGTCGAGCACGGCGCGCGCGTGCCCGACTGGCGCGAGGCGTTCATCCACGGGCAGGCCAAGGCGACCGGCGTCGACCAGTACATGCGGCTGATCGTCAACGTCGTCGAGCGCCAGGAGGAGCGCAACCGCACACGGAAGGCGCGCCGCTGAGCACGCCGCGCGCCGACGGCCTGCGCATGCCGGCCGAGTGGGCGCGACACGAGCGCACGCTCATGGCCTGGCCGACGCGCCTGGATCTATGGGGCGATCAGCTCGACGCCGGGCGCGAGGAGTACGCGGCGACCGCCAACGCGATCGCCGCCTTCGAGCCGCTGACCATGGTGTGTGCGAACGCGGCGGAGGCGGCGCAGGCGCGCGCGGCGCTGACCGCGGCGGCCGAGATCGTCGAGCTGCCGATCGACGACTCGTGGCTGCGCGACAACGGGCCGATCTTCGTCGTCGACGGCGACGGGCGGCGCGCCGGCGTGAGCTTCGGCTTCAACGCCTGGGGCGAGAAGTTCGCTCCGTGGGACCGCGACGCCGCCGTCGGCGCGCTCCTGGTCGAGCACGTCGGCGACCTCTGCTACGAGGCGCCCTTCGTGCTCGAGGGCGGCTCGGTCCACGTCGACGGCGAGGGCACGCTGCTCACCACCGAGGAGTGCCTGCTTCATCCCAACCGCAACCCGGGGATGACGCGCGAGGAGATCGAGGTCGGGCTGCGCGACCACCTCGGCGTCGAGACGATCGTGTGGCTCGGCAAGGGGCTCGTCGAGGACCGCGACACCGACGGCCACGTCGACATGATCGCCGCCTTCACGCGGCAGGGCGAGGTGCTCCTGCAGGCGCTCGAGCCGGGCGCGGCCAGCCACGAGCGCATGGCCGAAAACCGCGCGCGCCTCGTCGCCGCCGGCCTGGAGGTCATCGACTTTCCGATCCTCGCGTCGGTCGAGGTGGCCGGCGAGGAGGTCGCGGTCTCGCACCTGAACTTCTACCTCTGCAACGGCGCGGCGATCGTCCCGCTCGCCGGCCTCGACACCGACGCCGAGGCGCTCGAGCGCATCGGCGCCGCCTATCCGGGCCGTGAGATCGTCGGCGTCCCGGGACGCGTCATCGCCTACGGCGGCGGCGGCCCGCACTGCATCACCCAGCAGGTGCCAGACTCCTCGGCGTGAGCGAGCTGAAGCTGATCGCGGCGCTGGGCGATCCGCCGCCTTCATACGCGCGCGTGGAGCTAGGCACGCGGCCGCCGCTGCGTGTGGCGGCCGTCCAGCACCGCTGGCACCCCGACCCCGAGGAGCACCGCGCGGCGCTGGCCGAGGCGGTGCGCGTCGCCGCCGAGCAGGGAGCGACGCTCGTCTGCCTGCAGGAGCTGACGCTGTCCCCGTACTTCGCGATCACCGCCGACGGCCCGGCCGCGGTGGGCGCCGAGCCCGAGCCCGTGCCCGACGGGCCGACGAGCGCGTTCGCCGCCGCGCTGGCCCGCGAGCACGGGATCCACGTGCACGCCTCGCTCTACGAGCGCGCCGACGGCGACGACGGCCTGGGCTTCAACACGGCGATCGTCATGGCGCCGGACGGCACGCTGGCCGCGCGCACGCGCAAGCTGCACATCCCGGTGACCGCCGGCTACTACGAGGACAAGTACTTCCGGCCGGGCCCGCCGGGCGACGACGCCTTCCCAGTGGTCGAGCTCGGCGAGGCGCGGTTCGGCTTCCCGACCTGCTGGGACCAGTGGTTCCCCGAGCTCGCGCGCGCGTACTCGCTGGCCGGCGCCGAGGTCATCGTGTACCCAACGGCGATCGGCTCGGAGCCCGACCACCCCGACTTCGACACCGAGCCCCTGTGGGAGAAGGTCATCGTCGCCAACGGGATCGCCAACGGCACGTTCATGGTGGCGGTCAACCGGATCGGCGTGGAGCCGCCCAGGGGTGCCGGAGGCGGGGCCGCAGGTGGCATCACCTTCTACGGGTCGTCGTTCATCTCCGACCCGTACGGCCGCGTGCTCGTCCAGGCTCCGCGCGACGAGCCCGCCGTCCTCGTGGCCGACCTCGACCTCGATCAGCGCCGCGACTGGCTGGCGCTGTTCCCCTTCCTCACCACGCGCCGCCCCGACGCGTACGGCTCGCTCGTCTAGGCCGTCGGCTGGTGCAGCCGCGCCGCGGCGGGTAGCAGCTCGCCGCGCTCGGCCAGGCTCTCGAGCGCCTGCACCGCGGCGACGTGGAACTGCGTCCCGGCGCCGGCACGCGCCTCGGCCAGCGCGGCGTCGATCGCCATCGGCGGCGAGTAGGAGCGATCGGAGGTCATGACGTCCCAGGCGTCGGCGAGCGCGAGCAGGCTCGCGCCCTCGGGCACCTCCTCGCCGCCGAGCGCGAACGGGTAGCCGCGCCCGTCGGGGCGCTCGTGGTGGCGCGCGATCCACGCCACCTGCTCCTCGTCGAGCACGTCGCCGACGATCCGCGCGCCGAGGACGGGGTGCTCGCGCACGATCGCCAGCTCGCGCTCGTCGAGCGCCTGCGCCTTGAGCAGGATCGCATCGGGGATGCCGATCTTGCCGACGTCGTGCAGCAGCGCGGCGTCGCGCAGCATCGCCACGCGCTCGGTCGGCCACCCGCGCGCGGCGGCCAGGCGCGCGGCCAGCACCGACACGCGCTCCGAGTGCTCCTGCGTGTCGGGGTCCTTGGCGTCGATGGCCCGCGCCAGCGCGCGCAGGCCGATGAGCGCGTGGCTGCGATCGAGCTCGCGGGTGCGCTGGCGCTCGTCGAGCTCGCGCACGACGCCGGGGTCGTAGAGCCAGCACAGGTCGCGGCCGTGCTGCTTGGCCCAGTACAGGGCAGCGTCCGCGCGGCGCAGCAGCTCGTCGTCCGACGAGGCGACATCGAGGTCGCACAGCCCGATCGAGATCGTCGCGCGGCGGCGGTGGCGCAGCGGCGCCTCGGCGACCTCGCGCCGCGCCCGGTCGGCGACCAGCAGCGCCTCGTGGCGATCGCTCTCGACGAAGATCACGCCGAACTCGTCGCCGCCCAGGCGCGCGAGCACGTCCTCCTCGCGCACCGCGCGGCCCAGGCGCCGGCCGACCTCGGCGAGGACCTCGTCGGCGATCTCCAGCCCGGCGCTGTCGTTGAGCTCGCGGAAGCCGTCGATGTCGACGAGGGCGATGGTCAGCGGGCGGTCGTGGCGCTGGGCGCGGGCGACCTCGTCGGCCAGGCGCTCGCGGAAGGCGCGGTGGTTCGGCAGCGCGGTGAGGTGGTCGGTGGCCGCCTCGTTGTCCAGGCGCTCGCGGTCCTCCGCGTTGGCCAGCGCGATCGCGATGAGGTCGGCGTACTCCTGCAGGCGCTCCTCGCTGCCCGCGCACGGCTCCTGCGGCGAGCGCAGCGCGACGACGATCGCGCCCCACAGCGCGGCGCCGGAGTGCACGGGCGCGGCCAGGCGCACGAGCGGCGGGTCGTCGCGGGTCTGGTCGCGGGCGATCGGCGCGCCCGCGCGCAGGCGGTCGAGCTGAGCGCCAAGCAGGAGCGCCTGTGCCTCGAGGCCGCCGACGTCGTCGGTGCCGACTACGCCGGCGTCGACCTGCTGGGCGACT
>Ga0081539_10003207_pt1 | contig 20666 bp, 18 predicted proteins | sample TabmetS4T2R2_FD_71023 | JGI IMG/M metagenome (GOLD analysis project Ga0081539, IMG submission 71023) | Tabebuia heterophylla rhizosphere microbial communities from the University of Puerto Rico - S4T2R2 | ecosystem: Host-associated > Plants > Roots > Rhizosphere ...
AGCTATGGCTAACATTTATGCTGCACTCAGACCAGGTGGTGTCTTGCTAGTAACGTTGTGTGGAATCAGTCAGATTAGCCGCTACGATATGGAGCGATGGGGTGACTACTGGCGTTTCACAAGTCTATCCGCAAGGCGGCTCTTTGAGGAGGTCTTCCCGCCGGCCAGTGTAATGGTTGAGGCACATGGCAATGTCCTCACTGCGACAGCGTTTCTGTACGGGCTGGCTAGTCATGAACTGCGTACACAAGAGTTGGATTTCCACGCCCCAGATTATGAGGTTTTAATAACAGTGCGAGCCGTGAAGTCCAGGGAGATCAAATGAGCATGCCAGGAATTAACAACTTATATCGGGCGGGAAGGTGGATCAAAAGGAAGTTTGGATCAAAAGTACTTATTGTCTTATACCACCGCGTAGCCGATGTGAAGCTAGATCCTCAGTTGTTAGCAGTCACACCAGAACACTTCGCCGAGCATCTGGAGATTTTGAGAAGCTACGGCCGCCCAATGTCTCTCCGGGAGTTGATTGTGGCACTTCGAAACGGCTGTCTTCCTCGCCGGGCGGTGGTTGTGACGTTTGACGATGGCTACACCGATAACCTATATTACGCCAAGCCCTTGTTGGAGCGTTATGACATCCCCGCAACGGCCTTCCTGACCGCGGGATACATTGGGAGCAAGCGCGAGTTCTGGTGGGATGAGCTGGAACGTCTGGTGCTCGAACCCGGGAAATTGCCGGAAACGCTCCGTGTGAACATCAACGGAAGCGTTTGCCAGTGGGCGTTAGAGGCAGCGGCCGATTACAGCGAAGAATCCTATCGCCAGCATCAAAGCTGGAATGTTAAGCAGAAAGATGACCCCAGCCCGCGGCAGCGCTTGTATCGCTCCCTTTGCCCACTCTTGCGACCACTGTCCGAGGGGGAACGCCGGGCGGTGCTGGATGAGTTGTTGGTGTGGGCCGGTGCAGAGTCCGTAAGCCGTCCAACTCATCGTACCCTTTCGCCTGATGAAGTGGTTTGCCTGGCTGACGGCGACTTGGTCGAGGTCGGCTCTCATACCATGACGCATCCGGTTCTCTCCAGAATGTCCGTTGCTACCCAACAAGCGGAAGTTAGGCAGAGTAAAGCCAGGTTAGAAGAGATTCTGGGTCGCGAGGTCTCTAGTTTCGCCTACCCGTACGGCGCACAATCCGACTACACTCAGGAGACGGTCGGGATGGTGCACGAGGCTGGATTCGCGTCAGCCTGCTCCAATTTTACCGGCTTTGTTCAAACTGGCATAAACCCCTATGAGCTGCCGCGTTGTTTGGTTCGTAATTGGCCTGGAGAACAGTTTGCTCAGCGGCTAAGAGAATGGCTGCCTAACTGATTGGCTACTTGTCGATTCAAAAACATCCTAGAAGAGAGGTATCCGCGCATGTGTGGCATCGTCGGTATTGCGGGGCGGCACGAGGTGGAATGGGTTCGGCGTATGAACTCGACCATCATTTATCGTGGACCCGATGATCAAGGCGATTATCAAAGCCCTGACGGTATGGTTTCGCTTGCCATGCGCCGCCTGAGCATCATCGACCTTCAAGGCGGCCACCAACCGATGCCTAACCGAGATGCCACCAACTGGATTGTGTTCAATGGGGAAATATATAACGCACCGGAACTCCGGCAATCGTTAGAGGACCAAGGCTATCGCTTCGTAACGCACAATTCAGATACTGAAGTCTTGCTGCATTTGTACGAGAAAAAAGGGGTCGCTCTAGTAGATGATCTTAACGGAATGTTCTCCTTCGTCATCCATGATCAAAAGCGCAATGTGCTTTTTGGTGCACGCGACAGGATGGGTATCAAACCACTCTATTACTGGCAATCAAACGGGCATTTTGCCTTTGCTTCCGAGCTTAAGTCTTTATTAACTCTTCCATTTATTGAAAGAGAAATTGATCAGCAAAACCTCTTTCATTACATGACGTTGCTTTACATACCTGATCAGACCTCTATTATTCGAGGAGTTTACCGTGTTCCGCCAGGGCATACCTTCGTGTATGACTTGCAAAGCCAGAAGCTGACTCTACAACAATACTGGCAGCTGAAATTTCATCCGGTCGAGTATCGCAGTGAGCCAGAATGGGCTGAGCATTTGCATCTCGAGCTTCAGTCGGCGGTCAAGCGCTGGACCTTGAGCGATGTGCCCATCGGTTGCTCACTCTCTGGCGGGCTCGATTCGGCAACCATTGTGGGATTGCTAGCCGAATTAGAATATCCAAAGATCAAAACCTATTCCTTGGGTTTTCTCGCTGAAGAGGAGCAACCCTGGAATGAGATGGGTCTAGCTCGTCAGGTTGCTCGAAGATGGGGGACTGAACACCATGAGATCTTCCTTACACCGCAACAACTCATGGATGATTTAGTGGCAATGGTCTGGCACCTGGATGAGCCCTACGGCGGGGGATTACCGTCCTGGCACGTTTTCAAAGAGATGGGCAGAGATGTAAAAGTCGCGCTCACAGGTATTGGGGGTGATGAGCTCTTCGGTAGTTACGGCAAGTTCAGGACCTACGAGGCCAACCGAGTCGTGAAGGCATGCCTAGCTTTAAGACAACGAACCAAGGTTGGGGCCGATATACTCGCACATTTTATATCGCCATGCGCTGCGCTGGTCAACAGGCTTCCCTCTTCTTGGAAATGGATCGGCGCTGGTCGAGGATTATCTCAACTCCCCCGGATCGTCAGCCAACCATTCGGCAGCCATTATCATGCGAACCTCAATTACATTGCAGATGATCGAAAGCGCAGCCAAGTACTGCAGGTAAATAATGGCACCATAGAGGACACTGCCTCCTACTTGCAGGATTTGTATGATGCAAGCGGCGCCCAAGGCTTACGCAACGGCTTGGCTGCAGTTGACTTCCGGACTCAATTGGCTGAGGAGTTTCTCCTCATGACCGATCGTTTCTCCATGGCGCATAGCCTTGAAGCCAGAGTCCCCTTCTTAGACCATGTGTTGGTCGAACAAGTCTTCCGCATTCCACCCTCGATACGGACAAACAATGTCGATCTTAAATACCTATTGAAGAGGGCGGTTGCTCACCTCTTGCCGCCGGACCTGCTGGGAGCCCCCAAGCGAGGATTTGTGATACCCATTGAGTTATGGTTACGACGGGAACTTCGTCCACTTGTGATGCGTTTACTCAATCCGCAGCGATTGCACAGTCAAGGTCTCTTTCGTACGGAATTCTATGACGCCTTCGTGCGACCTCATCTGGAAGGACAGGCTAGATTTACCTGGCAAGTATGGGCAGCCCTGATGTTCCAATTGTGGCACCTCGTATTTATCGAGCAGAAGCAAAAGGAAGCTCCCACATATAACTGGAAAGCATTATGCTAAGTGGCATGGTACAGCGATCACAATATTCAACCTCTTGAAATGAAGATCACAACCCAAGATTGGAACAAGATGAGAAGCGAGCGTCCACCCGACCAACAGTTGCGCATCCTACAGGTCAATACTTCGGATCGCTCCGGCGGAGCGCAACGCTCGGCATGGAACCTCTTTCAGGCCTATCGCGCGCGAGGCCATAAGTCATGGTTGGCAGTCGGTTACAAGAGAACCGATGATCCAGACGTGCTGGTTATTTCAAACGGCAATCGCCTGCCATTACTGTGGCACTACGTTGATGACGGTGTGGAGAGAGGATTCAGATGGCTCGAAAAAAAAATGCGGGGTGTATGGCGTCTAGAAAAGCATTACAGAACGTTGAGACATCCGCTGCAAGTTCTAGAGAAGTCTCTCGGACTTGAGAGTTTTTACCATCCTAGCACTCGGGGGATACTGAATGTGTCGCCTGAGAAACCGGATATACTTCACTGTCATAATCTGCACGGCTATTATTTTGATCTCCGTGTTCTTCCCTGGCTGAGCCGCCAAGTGCCAGTTATTCTCAACCTGCGTGATGCTTGGCTGTTGAGCGGACATTGCGCTCATTCGTTCGACTGCGAGCGCTGGAGGATAGGCTGCGGCAGTTGTCCGTACCTGAGTATTTACCCAGCAATCCATCGGGACGCGACGGCATACAATTGGCGCCGTAAACAAGCAATCTATGCGAAGAGTACTGTCTATGTGACAACCCCCTCCCAGTGGCTCATGCGCAAAGTAGAGCAGTCGATGCTTGCCCCCGCTATTATCGAGTCTCGGGTCATGCCCAATGCCGTGGACCTGTCCGTCTTTCGTCCGTCTGATAAACGCCAGGCCCGGCTAACGCTCAGCCTGCCGCCCAATCCCACAACCAAGATACTGCTGTTCACAGCGAATGGCATTCGACAAAACCGCTGGAAAGACTACCAAACCCTGCGAGCGGCTGTCGCCCTAGTGGCCGAGCGCCTGCAAGGCCAGGAAGTGCTCTTTCTCGCGCTGGGCGAAGACGCACCAGCGGAACGCATCGGGCAGGCGGAAATATGCTTCGTGCCTTACCAAAAAGATCCGGCCACAGTCGCACGCTATTGTCAGGCGGCCGATGTCTACGTCCATGCGGCCCGCGCTGAGGTGTGGGGGCTTACGATTACCGAGGCTCTGGCCTGCGGGACGCCAGTAGTCGCCACGGCGGTGGGAGGGATCGTCGAACAAGTCAAAGGGCTAGGGATTGCCGACAGCGGATTTTGCCCTGGGGACTTGAACAGATACAGCTTGGACGAGGCGACAGGGCTCCTGGTGGCTGCGGAGGATGCCCAAGGGATGGCTTGCGGGGTCGAACGCCTGCTGCAGGACAACCCGCTGCGCCTGCGTCTGGGTGCAAACGCGGGCAGAGATGCGGGGCAGCGGTTCGACTTACAACGACAGGCAGACGACTTTCTGAGGTGGTATCAAGAGATTTTGCAGACTTGGGTTGCTCGGCAAGGGCCGACTCCCGGAGACCAGCGGCTATGAGTACTGCTCGGATCTCCTCAGGGTCGTCTTCTTTATTTTGGATCACCTTGGCAGCGTTTGCTTTGACGATCCTCTTTGTCAGCCCTCTTCGAGAAACAGCCGTGGACGATGATTGGGCGTACGCGTTGACGGTGGAGCATCTCCTTCAGACTGGCTCGTACCGGTCACATGGCTGGCTCGCACCGAACATACCTTTCCAGGCTTACTGGGGCGGTCTGTTTGCGCGCGTTTTAGGCTATTCGTTCACGAGCTTACGAATCTCGACGCTAGCTCTGGTTTTTCCCGGCCTCATTGCCTTCTATTTTCTGGCGAGGGAACACCACCTGAACGCTATGCAGGCGGGTCTAGCCATGCTTGCCCTGTGCGCGAGTCCGCTGGTTTTTCGCTTCAGTTTTAGCTTCAATACCGATGTGCCATTTTTAATGTGCTTTATCATTGCACTGTTTCTATACACCCGGGCTATCAAATTAGAAAGCTATCCGCTGATGTTCCTAGGATCCATCGCGGCTGGCGCGGCTATCCTGACGCGCCAGTTTGGTTTGGCGCTTCCTGCAGGGGTATTCTCCGTGTGGGCTCTGAATAAGGAACGCAGGGGCAAGGCCCTCCTTTACTCGATCGGCCTGATATTGCCGGTCCTGGCCGCATTGTGGCAATTGTCTGCCGGGATTTTGACGCCAACCTGGGTGCAACGGCACGTACTGCATCGCCAGGGCCTTTTCTTTGCGCACATCGAGACGGTGTTGAGTAACATCCTTTGGCGTCCGACCGTCACTCTCCACTACGTAGCGTTGTTTTCCCTGCCGTTCGTGTTGCTTGCCGCGCTGGCCTTCGCTCCCGAGATCAGGCAGCGACGATCGAGCAAGCTCCAGGTTTTACTGCCGGCGGTTTGCGCTTTGTATATTATGGGAGGTGTCATGTATGGACACTTTGCCAATCAGCAACCCTGGGTTCTCCCTTATATCGCCTGGGAGGCTACGCTGGCGAACATGAGCCGATGGCAACGGGCCGGTTTGACCCTTGTTACTTTCGCCGGGGCCACGCTCTACGCGCGCATTTTCGTGCTGAGGTATTCTACGTCTCACGGTTGGGAGAGGATAGGCCCGAATGAGCGGCTGCTGGATCTATGCACGTTCTTCCTTTTGGCGGAGCATCTGATTTTCCGTACCTTCGGTGACCGTTATCTGATAGGATTTTTGCCTTTCGTCTTGATTGTGGTTGGTCGTTATTTGGGGAGCTGGCTGAACCGCTGGCGGATGGTTATGGCAATGGTCTGCCTGGCTATGCTGGTCACCTCTGCGGTATGGACTCGGGGATTGATGGTGGCGGCGGAAGCCACATGGATGGCGGCGGAATCTATCCGTACAGCCGGCGTAGAGCCCAAGTATATTTCTGGATCTTGGGTATGGAACATGTACCACGGAGCCGCCGATGACTATATGGCAGAAATCGGCGACTCTACTTTGCAGGACTCTACCGCAGACTTTTGGCTTCGCTTCTACCCCCGGCGCCTGGAACAAGCTAAATTTCTGACTGTTGCGTCAGCGCGCCCTCCTGGCAATGAGAAATGGGAATTGATCAAGGAAGTTCCGTATACGGATAGCCTATTTCGACTAAAGCACATTTATGTGGTGAAAAGAGAAACCCATGCCCCCCTCCCGGCAGATCCAGCGCAGGATAATAGCACGGAGCGGCGGTGAACGACGGTGCGATGATGCCGCCAGGATTGTCGGCGCGAGCCGCAGCGTGGTACAAGCCCTGTGCGCTGCTGTGTTCAGCATAGTGCTGAGTAAAGGGGCGTCCAGAAGATGGTGGATCGGGTGTCTGAGGCGATCGGCCCCCATGATACGGCCATTGGCGAGGTGGCTCGCACTTCTGTGGTGAACTACATTGATGAGACGTCGTGGCTCCGGCACGGTGATCGGCCGTTGCTATGGGTCATGGCCAATCCGGCCGTGGCCTACTTTCAGATCCACCCCAACCGCTCTCAAGCCGCGTTTGTGCAGCTCATTAGCGATTGGACAGATATCCTGGTCAGTGATGGCTATCGTGTCTATCAAGCCTGGGAAGGCCTACGGCAGAGTTGCTTGGCCCATCTGATCCGCGCGGCCAAAGGACTGGCTGAGAGTGTGGAAGCCGGCATGGCTCGCTTTGGTAGTCGGGTGCACGCCGAGTTACAACGGCTATGTCATATGAAAACGGAGCGCCCTACTATAGAACGGTTCTCCATGGGTGTAAGAATCACCTAATGCTCCCCTTTTGGTGATATGTCCTACGCTGGCATATGGAGGGAAGGTCCCAGGGTGGCGTGATAGAATAGGAGCTCTCTTGAACTGCTATATAGCATATCTCGGACATCATTGTTCAGCCCCTGTGTGACCGACTGCCAGACAGATTTGCAGGGTAACTACAACTATAGTACTAAAGAGATTCTTATGACCAAGCCCAGCCGCTTGTCTTCCTTATGCGTGCTCGCGGCTATTTTACTCACAGCCGTCTGGCTCGTTTTCTCCACGCTTGTAGTTCCACCGCTTATTGAGAGCGCTTATCACGGAGAAAGTCTACCGATTTTTAATCGTATCATTTCTGGACAAGCTGTCCACCCAGTCACACATTATCTGGGAGTGTGGAAGAGGATTACCTATCTCGGATTGATATTAATTCTGGCAACTTTAGTCTCTGAGGAGGGGCACGTTCGTGCATGGGCATGCAGCCACGTTCCTCTGCTCTTGGCTATAGTCATTATGATCCATCTCCTTCCCCTTTGGATCTTCACGTACTTCCCCTCGCTCGACGGTCCTACCCACCTCAACATTGCCAATGTTATTCGTAAATATTATTCTCCGGACCTACCTATTTTCCGGGAATACTATGTGCTTAATAAGAACCTTGATCCGAACTGGAGTACGTATTTTGTCCTAGTAAGCTTGATGTCTATTGTCCCCCCACTCGTGGCCGAGAAGATTTTTCTGAGTAGCTATGTCATCCTCCTACCGCTCTCGACCTTTTATGCCCTTCGCGCCATACGTCCCACTGCAGGATTGCTCACTCTCGTAGTGAGCCCATTTATATACAACCGTCTGCTTCATATGGGGTTTTACAATTTCTCGTATAGTCTTGTGCTATTCTTTTTTGTCCTTGGCTATTGGCTGAGGTACCGAGATAGGTTAACACACCGCCGGATATTGACCCTCGCCTTCCTCTCCCTGTTGCTCTACTTCTGCCACTTAGTTTCATTAGTGATGGCGTATACGGCGATTCTGCTTTTAGCGCTCTTACCTGGGCTTCGCGAACTCGTTCAACAAATACGCGGGCGACAAGTCGATTTTTCTGTGCTGCGACAAGCTTTCAGGGCACAGCTCCTTCCCGCCCTCTACGCACTTTTACCGACTCTCATCCTTGCTATGATGTTCCTTGCCAGACAAGGGATAACAGGCAGGAGTACACAAAGTTTTTGGCATCGACTGCAAGGACTGCTTGCCCTCTCTGTACTCACTTCCTCTGATATTGGAGAGGTGTGGTGTACGAAGGCCCTTATAGTCCTCTTTTGTATTGTTTCTTGCTCTCTTCTTGTCTCAAAGGTAGTACATCGCCGCATAGAACATTGGGATAGCTTACTTCTGGTTGTTATAGCATATACTGGTATTTATTATATTGCGCCGAACGAGATGGCTGGTGGGAGTTTCATCGGAATTCGGCTTAGTCTCTATCCTTTTTTTGCGTTGATTCTCTGGTTTGGAGGGCAATCTCTAAGTGAGATGAAGGAATGGAGGGTGGCGATCTATGTCTCAGGTATTGCATTCATGCTACTTGGACTTCATACGCTGCAATACGCCGCATTGAACAACTATCTGGAAGAATATCTCTCGGGTATGCATCTTGTTGCACCAAATACAACTCTTCTCTCTCTCGCGTTTTCTCGCCACACTGGACCAATCGCCGCAGGAACTCCTTCCCCTTTTAGACATGCCTCCGGGTACATTGCTGCACAAAGGAACATTGTCGCGCTCGAAGACTCTCACCCCGCGACAGGATACTTCCCAATTATATTTCGTCCGCATCTAAGTCCACCGCTGCACATCGCTATAGTGAAGAATCTTAGGAATGAGTTGCCTCAAGCAGACGACACCGACGATCTCGACGTCGACTTCCTCACTTATCCTCAACGCACCGGAGGACGGGTAGATTATGTGCTGCTTTGGGACGTCCGGCAAGAACAGCGTAACCTTGAAGCGACACACGCCATCTTCGCTCAACTGCAGGCCCACTATGAACTCATCTACATCTCTCCACAGCGTGGATTAATGCAGCTGTATCGCTGGAAAGACGAGAAGCAGGAGTACCCCCACAACTGAATGCTTTGGGGTCTTTGACCCGGCTTTTCCGGTGCTTGATTTCAGCAAGTATTCATGCACTTTTCCAGCCAATACCCCATGAAAGCTCTTCATATTCTATGGGTTAGAAACGCACATACGGTATTGTACTCAGAATTGACGCCTTGTAACCGTGACTTCCAGTTCGCGCAAATTTGAAGGGGTTTTGAACATTGTGGTAAGGTCTCGGTATGAACGAGACCTTGACCGTCCTCAGTGAACGTGTTGACGATATTCCATTGTTACTTGCCCAAATGGCGCGGATGGGGGTGCAACCGCTCTTGGACACGCACTTTCCCACGCACGGCAACTGGCAGGGGCTCAGCCTGGGCTGGGTGACTGTCATCTGGTTGACCCATATCCTCTCGCAAGCGGATCATCGGCTGAATCCCGTGGAGCCGTGGGCGGAGAAACGGCTCCACACGCTGCGTGGGGGCACAAGCCAACCCCTCCATCCGCTGGACGTCAGCGATGATCGGCTGGCCCTCGTAGGGACCTGCTTCTGCTTGCTCCTGCCCCCCTGCCTGAGGGCCGCAGCCTCCCAGGTGAGGATTGGCCCCAGCCTCCGACCAGCGTGCGGCCCCAGGGCCTCGCTCTCCTGAAGCCGGTCGATAGCCTCCCAGCCCGCCGACATCGGGACGCCTTCACCGCCAGTCGCCCGCCGTCAACAGATGCGCTCTCGACCAAGCGTCCACGGCGGACACAAGCGGCCGAGCGACGGCAGCCAGGCGCCCAGTCCGGGCATCCTGGCCATCCACCGATGCTCTGAGAGCCGCCGGCCACGGTGGCTCTCTTGCCTGAGACATGTCCATGTGGGCCCCCTCGCTGGTCCGCCCTGATCCCGTCTCCGACCCCTCAGGGCATGGAGTTGCCGGTTATGCGCCCCGAGGTGACGCATGGGCTATCGCCCCAAGGGCGGCGTCTGTCCTGTGAGGCGCTGGGCAAAGCGGCCTGACCTGCAGAGCCGGTCCGCGGTGATGGGCCACGGCTGACGGGCGTTGGAGGGGAGAGAGCAGGCATGGGCAGGCCTCCGGCAGCGCTGCTGGGCACCTCGCCTCCGCCCGGCCAAAGGCCTGGCAGAGAGTGGCGAGGCAGGGATGGCGCGGGGGAACGGAGCGCCCCACTGGGGACAGGGGCGCGCGTGGGATGCGCGCTTCCGCTCGCTCGTCAACTAACACACCACGCGGGAGGACAAAGCCGGGACGTTTGCCCGACGTTTGGCGCGGGAAGGGGAGTCGCTGGGGGGGGTAGACGTCAAGGGTGTCGAAGCGACCAAGCACATGGCGGAGCGCGCCCACCGCTGCGGCGTCTTGTGGCGCAAACGCAGCCAGGGAACCTGCAGCGAGAAGGGCAATCGTGGGGTGGAGCGGGGACGATCCTGGCGTCACACGTGGCGCATCCGAGGACGTCCGACGTTGCCGCTTTTGGTCGGTGCCATTGCCAGGCTGTGCAAAGGTGAGAGGCCTGATCTGCGCTGGATCCCTCAGTACGAATCCCTCTCGGTTCCCTCTACCCCGTGATCACATACATGAGAATCAATCCGGGAAAAATTATGACTGCACCAAATCATCATACTTTAATCCATGTACTTTGTGCCGCACCACCGGAAAAGCCATTCATCACAGAGTGGCATGACGAGGATGACACCAGAACTGTAACTTTCGGTGAATTTATTCGCTTGGCACAACTGCAAGCTGCTGCATTTCTTGCCCAGGGATTAGTAACCGGCGATAGAATCATTTTGATAATGCCGCAAGGGATTCCCCTGATGACTGCTTTCGCAGGGGCAATGATGGTGGGGGCTGTCCCGGCGATTTTGGCCTATCCGAATTTCAAGGCAGATCCTGACAAATATGCGACTGGACTAGCCGGCGTGACACAGAATCTCAAGGCGCGCTTAGTCGTAGTGGACGAGGAGTTTCCGACCGAACTGTCTAGCCGCATCACTATGGCTGATGGCTCACGGCTCGTACCTAGTCCTATTCCCTCTCCTGGCGCCGCGGAACCGTCATTGCCTGCAGTGTCGCTGGAACCTCATGGGTTGGCATTTATCCAACATTCAGCCGGCACAACAGGCTTGCAAAAAGGTGTTGCGCTGTCTCATAGCGCCGTATTGACTCAACTGCACCATCTGGCGACGTCTCTGAAAGTGAGTGATCAAGATCGCATATATAGCTGGTTGCCACTGTATCACGACATGGGGCTGATCGCCTGCTTCATGTTGCCACTCGCGTATCATATACCGATCGTGATGCAATCGCCCATAGAATGGGTCATGCGGCCTGGCGTGATGTTACAGCTCATTTCTGCATTCCGCTGTACGTTGGCATGGCTCCCCAACTTTGCATTCCAGTTTCTGGCCCGTCGCGTTCGTGCTGAAGATCGGGAGAGTTATGATCTCTCGTCGCTGCGGGGGCTGATTAATTGCTCAGAGCCGGTACGGGCGCAAAGCATCGATGAGTTTCTCTCCACATACGAAACGTGTGGACTACTGTCGGATGTCGTCAAGACTTCCTATGCTATGGCCGAGAATGTTTTTGCCATAACCCAATCCCTGATTGACGACGCACCCCGTCGTATCTGGGTAGACGGGCAGCAGCTATGGAATGATGATCGAGTCGTGGTGGTTACAGATAAAGCAGACAAGAGTATCTGTTTCGTTTCGTCAGGCCGATGCCTTGACGGCAATCAGGTCCGCATTGTCTGTGCGGATGGTACCAGTCTGCCAGAAGGTAGGGTTGGTGAGATTGTACTACGCAGCGATTCCTTATTCGGGGGTTATTACAATCGCCCCGATCTGACCGCACAAGTGTTTCAGGACGGCTGGTATTGGTCGGGAGATTTGGGGTTTTTTTACGACGGAGAACTCTATGTCATTGGACGTAAAAAGGACCTGATCATCGTTGCGGGAAAAAATATCTATCCTCACGATATCGAGGAAATTGTTTGGAACCATCCTGCGATCCACGACGGTCGGGCTGTGGCTTTCGGCCTCTACAATCCTGATCTCGGTACGGAAGACATTCTCGTGGTTGCCGAAGTTGAAAAAGAAGAACATCTGAAGGACAGTGTCGAGATGGAACGGGCCTTACGAAATGCGATCGCAGCCGAGCTCGATGTTACCCCCCGTGCGATTTACCTGAAACCACCTCGTTGGGTGGTCAAAAGCACGGCCGGTAAACCTGCACGCTCAACCACGCGCGAAAAATTATTAGCGGAACATCCGGAACTCAATAGAGGTTGAAACGCAAGGAGAACGCACTAATGAACGAACAGGCGCAACACATCATTGGCTATATACTAAAGGAGGTCATACGTCGCCCTGGCGTAGAAATTCATGAAGACACGCCTTTGGTTTCATCGGGTCTTATAGATTCCTTAGAACTTGTCAATATTCTCGTCAAACTGGAAGACGTGACACATATGCGCATCCCGGCCACGAAAGTCCAACCCAAAGATATGGATACTGTCAATTTAATGTTTGTGACCGCGCAACGATTAGGAAGACCACGCAAGTGATCAATCGACATCTTTCCGTAGGTTAACCCAATACTACTTTGTTACCTTTTTCATGACCGTGAGGGTCCATGGGGCTACGGGCGGCGCACAGTTCTCCATCAGTCATGCCTGCGTCCGCACCGGGCCGGAAGGCTGGCTGCTCGGCGAGCGCTCAGTGCCAGGCCGGGGTGAAGAGAAATGGTATTACAGTAATCTGCCCGCGGACACTCCCTGGCACCGCCTGGTGGACCTGGCCCACAAGCCGCTGGCCCATCGAGCAGTTCTATGAAGATGCCAAGGGCGAGTGCGGCCTGGACCACGACCGGGGGCACCGCTGGGATTGGCTGCATCGACACCTCGCCCCCGTCATGCTGGTCTACAGTTTTCTGGCGTGCCAGCGCTGGACGCCCGCCGATGGCAGAACGGCTGCTTATGAAATATCCGGGCGAAGGGAAGGATGCCCATGCCACTCACTTCAGCTGAACTTTCTCGGTGGACTAATTTTTACATCGGATTTTTTGTCATCACATCAGCCACGTTAATGCTCGAGTTAATTCAGACGCGCATTCTTTCCGTGCCTTTTTGGCTGCCGCAAGTTTTCGTTACATTCAACAGCGCCAAACTGTTCACCAGAGCTTTACTCTGTGTTGCAACTGTAGCGCCAGCGGGGCTCTTGATGGGTTTGGGGTTTCCAATTAATTTTTATCGCGAAGTTTCGATGATCCGAGCCATGGCGACCAAAGCTGCAAGCATGTCGGCTTCCACTTGTCGCCCTCCGGTCTTACGAATAAGTTGCACTCTATAAGTGAGGCGCTTTCTTCGCGGCTCACTCCGATTGTGACAATTTTATAGTCGTTTAGAATCCGAGGCTTGGCTTCTAGTGCTCTCTAAGGATAAATGAAACCTCTTTTCTCCCGCCCGTTGGAATCCTAACGGGCACTGGGAAGATCAAAGCTGAAGTCATGACAAGTCAGAGTCTGATCTCTTTGTCGGTGGCTGTACTTTTATGGGCGGTAGCTTGGCAGCTACATTCACTCAAAGTACGACAGGCCATTCTTTTAGCTGCTAGTTATCTATTTTATGCCAACTGGGGCATAGGATTTCTGGCAGTGCTGATCGCCAGTTCCCTCATGAATTATGCCTTGGGGATTGGGCTGCGCCGTCAGCCGACTGCTGGCAGGCTATGGATGAGCGTTGCCTGTAACGTCGTGCTCCTCAGTTTTTTTAAATACCTGCCGCCGCTACTTGAAGGAGCGCCGGCGCATGCATTGCTGCCTGATTTCTTGCACCGAATCGTCATGCCAGTGGGCATGTCGTTTTGGACGTTCCAGGGATTAAGTTATTTGTTCGATATGTACCGTGAGGAGGAATTGGACCCTTCCTTACTCGAGTTTTGCCTCTACATGGCGTTCTGGCCGACTGTGCTCGCGGGTCCAGTGTGTCGCCTCCCTAACATGTTGCCGCAGTTTCGCCGCCTCTCGAGGTTTAACCTGGCGGATATTTCTGTAGGAGCGCAGCGCTTGCTCCAGGGCGTGATGATGAAAACGGTCCTGGCTCAGATTCTGGCATATGGGCTGAGTCCCGGGAGTGGAGTCACCGCTGGATTTGACCAAATGAAGAGCGGTTGGGGTGGACTAGATGTTTTGCTACTCGGGATCGGATTTGGGTTTCAGCTTTTCTTCGACTTTGCCGGCTACTCCCATATGGTTATTGGCGCAGCCAGGTTGTTCGGTATGCAATTGGAAGAAAACTTTGATCGCCCTTTCTATGCATTGACGCCTTCGATTTTCTGGACACGCTGGCATATGTCCTTATCTTTTTGGATCCGCGACTATATATTTGTGCCCCTTGCGGCTTCGCGCCGCGATGTTTGGTGGCCGTATGTCGTTTTTGTTCTCGCCATGACTCTCTTCGGATTGTGGCATGCAGCAAAGGCCACGTTTATTCTCTGGGGCGCCTACCATGGCTTACTGCTTGTAGCTCACCGCCTCGGGCAACGCATCAAACGACGTCATCCAATCACCTGGCCGGCTTCTTTGGGTGCGCTACTATCCTGGGCCGGCACCTTCTGCTTTGTTTCCTTAGGTTGGATCTTTTTCCGCGCTCACGATCTCGATCAGGCACTAACAATGTTTCGAACAGCCTTTGTGCCCAGCCGCTATAGTCAATTTGCATTGCCTACAGCTTTTTACATTTTGATACCTGTCATGACCATCGGTTATTTTATCTGCAACCACACGGAAGCGTTTCTCCTCGCTTGGAGCGCACGCTATAAAGAAGCATTCAAGAAGGGGGGAGAACTTCGCATACCCTCGCGGCCTATGGGAAGCCTCGCTGAAGTGGATATAATCGCCGCAGCGCTTTTCAATTTCTTCAGCGAGACAATGTGGTGGTGGCTATTACCCATGGTCTTTGTGCTATCCGTTTTCATCAGTCTAGCGATTTTTACACAAGGTTCAGCGATTCCCGTAACGCCATTCATATATACGATATTTTGAGGTTCGGCTAGGGTAAACAATTAACCTGACGCTGCAATGGTTGCAGGTTTTTGGGCCACTGTGCTGGTTATGCAAAGGCCTTAGGTGGAGCACCCTGATACACATGGGAGAAGCAAATGCGTCGGGTACTACAAGAGGTTAAGACCAGTGGCAAACCCCGCAGCCACTTCGAGGAAATTACGAAAACTGCTGGAAAGCCTGGCGAAAAATTTAACATCAGAGACTTTTCAGTTTTAACACATGATGCGCGCAGTTATACTGCGATCCCAAACTATGCTAATAAGCTGTAGGAAAAAGGGCCACGCACTTGGCGGATGCACCACTTTACTCCGTAGCCTGGGCAAATGGTAATAACCCTCAATACAGGAGAGGAAGTGTCAATGCAGGAGTCGAATGACCGGATACACACACAGGGTCGACGCTGGCGCAGGCAGCTACGTTTGCTACTGACGGTGTTGCCGCTGGGCTTTTTGTGGTCTGCGACAGACGTGGCCGCCGCGACGGGCGCGCTCATGCAACTGCTAGGGACTGTAGGGTGTGTGAGCGAGGACGGGACCATGGGGACCTGTATAGATGGCCATGGGTTGTCGGGGGCGGGGTCGGTAGCAGTGAGCCCGGACGGGCGTTATGTGTATGTCGCCTCCTTTGGTAGTACTAGCTCGGCGGTGACGACCTTCTCGGCGGTGACGACCTTTACACGCAGCACGACGGGCGTCCTCAGCCAGTTGAACGGGATTGCGGGCTGTGTATCTGGAATGGGTGACGGGGTGACGTGTGGCAAGGGCAGAGGGCTGAACGGTGCGGTATCTGTGGCGGTGAGCCCGGATGGGCAGCACGTCTATGTGGCCTCCCGTGACAGCAATGCGGTGGCGATCTTTAGGCGCGATACGACGACGGGGGCACTGACCCAGCTGGCGGGGCCGGCGGGCTGCATCGCGGCGAATGGCGCTGATGGGACCTGCACCCGCGGCACTGCGATGGTGGGGCTCCGCACGGTCACGGTGAGCCGCGATGGCAAAAGTGTCTACGTGGGAGCGCGGGATGGTGATGCGGTGGTGGTCTTGGCGCGCGACCCGATGACTGGGGCGTTGACACAGCTCAGTGGTCCTGCGGGCTGCGTCAGCGAGACGGGCACGGGCGGGCTCTGCCTCGACGGCCATGGACTCTCGGGGGCGCGCGGGGTCGCGGTGAGCCCGGACAACCGGCATGTCTACGTGGCCGCGCAAAATAGCAATGCCGTGGTGAGCTTTGGGCGCGATATGACGACGGGGGCACTGACCCAGCTGGCGGGGCTGGCGGGCTGCATCGCGATGAAAAGCGATGGCGTGACCTGTGCCCTCGGCAGAGGACTGCAGGCTCCCATCCATGTGGAGGTGAGCCTGGATGGGCAGCACGTCTATGTCGCCTCTCGTGATAGCAATGCGGTGGCGATCTTTAGGCGCGATACGACGACGGGAGCACTGATCCAGCTGGCGGGGCTGGCGGGCTGCATCGCGGAGAATGGCGATGGGGGCACGTGCGCGGTGGGTGCGGGGCTGCATGAAGCCGTCTTTTTGACGGTGAGTCTGGACGGCACCAATCTCTATGTCGCCTCCCAGATCAGCCATGCCGTGGCGACATTTTCCCGCAATGTGGTGACGGGAGCGCTCACCCAGCTGCCGGGGGTTGCCGGCTGCGTCAGTGAGGATGGGAGTGATGATAGGATAGCGAAGGTTTGTACCGACGGCAAGGGGCTTTTGGGCGCCATTGCGGTCACGGTGAGTCCGGACGGGCTCAACGTGTACGGGGCCTCCTATCTCAGCAACGCACTAGCTGTGTTCAACAGAAACTAGTTTGGGGTCTGAGTAATAACAGATACTGTTACCGAGTTCTAGAACAGTGAGGATGCCATGCTAACAATCTTTGCAACTCCCAAACCGTTTCGAGGCCATATTGCAGTCATTCAACGGAATGCCATTCGTAGTTGGACGCTGCTCCGCCCGGCATGCGAGATCATCCTTATGGGGAACGACGAAGGCACCGCGGAAATCGCTGCGGAATTTGGCGTGCGGTATGTTCCAGATATCGCCCGAAACACTTTGGGGACTCCTCTCGTGAGCGATTTGTTCAAACAAGCTCAGCAATTGAGCGTCAACAACCTTTTCTGCTACGTGAACAGCGATATCATCTTCATGAGCGACTTCATGCAGGCGATACAGCGGGTTGTGGACCAAAAAAGTCGTTTCTTACTGGTTGGACATCGCTGGAACTTAGATGTCAAGGAGGGATTGGCATTCACCTCGGATTGGGAAGAGCAACTGCGAAGCCAAGTGAAAAAATTTGCAACATTAGCTGGTGTGACCTCCATTGATTTCTTCGTCTTTCCTCGTGGTTTATTGGGAGAGATGCCCCCTTTCGCCATTGGTCGACCGGTCTGGGATAACTGGACGCTCTATCGAGCTCGTTCACTATCCGTGCCATTGATCGATGCCACACCAGTTGTGATGGCTGTCCACCAGAATCATGATTACTCTCACCACCCACAAGGGAGAGAGGGCCTATGGAAAGGTGAGGAACAAGTAATCAACGACAAACTGGCTGGCGGCGCAGAGCACACATTTTCACTTCTCGATGCGACGCATTTGCTTATGCCGCAAAAGCTTCGGCTAGCGTACGATCTCGACCATCTGTTAAGACACTGTAAGACCCTACCCATGTTGTATCCGTGGCTACCAATAAGATGGCTCAAGAAAGCACTATTTGTGTCTCGCCCACTGCGGTCCCGTTTTGGGTTGACGCTGAGCTCTTTGCTGAGGGGTCGTGCACCTTCTCGCTGCGGATAATTGGATCGTGTATTCGTGGGTATCGATGTACGGTGGCGGCCCATGTGAATGTGGGGAGCGGGAGCGGTGCTGCAGGGGCTTTTAAGCAGCCATCTGCGACGGGATGTATAGGCGTCACAGAGTGATTTATGGAGCAAGCCCTTAAAGGGTGTGGCTCGTTGGAGTGCTGACGACGTGGCAAGTCTACAATTACTCAGCCAACGCATAGCAGTTTTGTACAAAAGCCTAGCCATCCTTATTCTGAATGCAATCGTCATCTTCGTTTGTTTGGACTTCGCGGCTCGGATCACGTATAAGGCTTACAACTCACTTTTCTCCAGACCAGCACAACCAGTCGCAGACCCGCGGGCCAGCTCTCCTTTTTACCGGACTCAGCCTTGGGCCGCTCAATATTGGCGTGAGTTCTTATTGAGCCGGCAGATGCGATATCATTCATTCGTTCTTTATAGAAGAGCCCCTTTTAAAGGCGAAACCATCAACATTGATCAAGAAGGCATCAGATTGACCCCTGGTGCCGACTGCAGTCCCAACTCATTTAAAGTGTTCACCTTCGGCGGTTCTACGATGTGGGGAACCGGTTCTCCTGACTGGGGAACAATTCCACATTACCTACAGGCAGGCATTACCAAGTTAAAACATGGCCCAGTTTGTGTGGTGAATTTCGGCGAGTCAGGTTACATGTCGACGCAAAGCGTTATTGAGCTCATGCTGCAACTGCAATCGGGAAATATCCCGAATGTGACGCTTTTTTTTGATGGCGTCAACGATATTTACACTGCATATCAATCCGGCCGACCGGGTGTTCATGAAAATTTTGATCAAGTAGCCGCCAAGTTTGAGCGAAAAGGCATTTCCAAGAAAAGACAGTTCCTTGAACTGTTAGAGTTATCAAGCCTTCATCCGTTGACAGTAAGTTTAGTAACCAAATTGCGACAGGAAGTGCCCAGTACGCCGAAATTGCTCACCTACGAGACCATGGGGGTAGACGCAGAAAGCTTAAGCACTTCGATAATTCAAACATATTTGAGCAACTACAAGATCGTGGAGGGCCTCGCACAGAAGTATAGTTTTAAGTCATTTTTCTTCTGGCAGCCGCACATAACCGTTGGTGCAAAGCCTCTGACCACCGAGGAGTGTGAGATTAAACACAGCATGGATCCCGCTCTTGCCAAGCTATACCTTTCGGTTTACCGCAAGATCGAGCTACTAGTTCCAGAATATAGGAACTTAATTTACATAGCTATGATTTACGACGACTACAAACCTCTTCTCTGGCTTGATGACACTCACGTCACGCCCGGAGGCAATGAGTTGATTGCACAAAAAATGTTAGAGGTGCTTAGAACTCGGAATGTTTTCTAGTCATTCATCAAAACGTTGTCTTCTCGTACGGCGGGGCAATGAACCGATTCTCCCTGACTTGCTGACTCTGCCATTATTGTTCGGTGTAGGCACACAATTAGAGGTCTTCCATCATATATGAATACAACTACAACTCCTCTCATCGAGCGTCGCGCGCCTGCAGATGGCGCCAGCGCTGACTATACTGTCGTCATTCGACCCAGCAAGGGCTTCTCAAAGCAGGGTCTTGTGGAGCTTTGGGAGTTTAGAGAACTGTTCTACTTCCTCGTGTGGCGAGACGTCAAAATCCGCTACAAGCAAACCGTCATCGGGGCTGCGTGGGCAATAGTCCAGCCTGTAATGACCATGGTGATATTTACAGTGATCTTTGGAAATTTCGCCAAGATACCTTCCGATGGCTTGCCGTATGCAATTTTTAGCTATACAGCACTCTTACCCTGGAACTACTTTTCTCAAGCTATTACTCGCAGTGGTAACAGCCTTGTCGGCGATTCAAACCTGATAAAAAAGGTCTATTTTCCGCGTCTGATTATTCCTTTAGCTTCAGTTTCGTCACCCCTTGTGGATTTTTTTGTATCATTTCTTGTCCTCCTCGTGATGTTGGCCTGGTTCGGTATTACACCCGGTTGGGGCGTGCTTATATTGCCCTTATTTCTTGTCCTCGCGTTTATGACGGCGCTTGCCGTGGGATTGTGGCTATCGCCTCTTAATGCCCGATATCGGGACATCAGTCACACGATCCCGTTCTTGATCCAACTTTGGATGTACGCGTCCCCAGTAGTTTATTCAGTGAGCATGATTCCCGAGAAGTGGCGCCTGATATTTAGCCTTAATCCCTTAGCCGGAGTGATTGAAGGCTTTCGCTGGGCCCTACTGGGCAAGGGGAATCCTGCTATTGGAGCAATAATGATCAGCGCCTGTGTTGTGTTGATATTGCTTCTAGGGGGAATGGTTTTCTTCAAGCGGATGGAGCGATATTTTGCAGATGTACTGTGAACTTGGAGTGGTGGTGGGAAGCGGCAAGGGAAGGTGGCCTACAGAGGCGGTGGCTTACTAGAGAGAGTTCGAGGGTGATCCCAATGGTGCAAAACTTTTCAGTTGTAAGGAACAGCCGTATTCTTTTGCTTGTAGTGGCTTGTTGCATTTCGATGGCGCTATGGATGGCTTTCGCGAAGCTCGTTGCACCGTCTCTTATCGCG
>Ga0081539_10003208_pt1 | contig 20654 bp, 21 predicted proteins | sample TabmetS4T2R2_FD_71023 | JGI IMG/M metagenome (GOLD analysis project Ga0081539, IMG submission 71023) | Tabebuia heterophylla rhizosphere microbial communities from the University of Puerto Rico - S4T2R2 | ecosystem: Host-associated > Plants > Roots > Rhizosphere ...
GGGAGCGCCCCCCTCCGGTGGCCCATTTTCTGCTGACCACAGCGCCAATGAGCCCCACGGGAGTGGCGCGCTCCCGGCAATGAGCGGACCTGGAGGTCCGCGCTCCAGTCACGTCAGCTTGATCATGATGTGCTTGGCATAGGCCGGCCGCGTGCCGAGCCGCTCGTACCACGCGCGCACGTTCTTGAGCTCGGGCCGCTCGATGTCGAGCGCGTACCAGCGATAGACGAAGCAGCCGACCGGGATATCGCCCATGGTGAAGTGCTGGCCGCCGACATACTTGCGGCCTTCCAGCCAGCCGTCGAGCCGGCCGAACAGGCGGCCGGCATCCTCGGCGCCCTTCCTGATCGCGGCCATGTCGCGCTTCTCCGGCGGCGTGCGGATCAGGCCCCAGAAGCAGATGCGCATGGGCTCCGAGATCGTGCTGAGCTGCCAGTCCATCCAGCGGTCGGCGTCGCTGCGCTGACCGGGATCGTTGGGCCACAGGGTGCCGGCGGCATACTTGGCCGAGAGATAGCGCACCGCCGAGTTGCTCTCCCAGATCACGCGCCCGCCGTCGTCGATGGTCGGCACGACGCCGTTGGGGTTCATGTCGAGGTACCATTTCTGGTCGTTGCCGCCGAAGGCGCCGCCGACATCGGTGCGGTCGTATTTGAGGCCGCACTCGTCAGCGGCCCACAGCACCTTCTGTACGTTGATCGAATTGGCGCGGCCCCAGATCTTCATGGCAGTTCTTCCTCTAGAGGTGACATTCCCATCGCAGGTTCGTGTCGGCCACGATCTGCAACGTCAATTTGAACTTTGGCGACGTCGCGACTCCCAGGGTCGAATCGTCGAACTCGACCTTGGTGTCGCTCAGCCATACGGGATTGCGGCCCGGCCGGACCTGTTGGTCGCCGCAGATGCGCTCCGGTGTGATCACGCGGATTGCTGGCGGATGGGTTCTGAGGTCCAGCAGTTCCATCACCGGCCCGTTCATGAGCGAAGGGTCCCAGGAGATGGCGTAGCGAGCGTTCGGTGAGAGAACGGGTGGGCGGCCGACGAGGGTGACGCTGCCGTCGCCGGCGCGCACCAGGAAGGCCATCTCGCCTTCGTATACCCTGACGTCGATGACGTAGGTGCGAAGGGTACCCGGCCACCAGGCGACTAGCCGATGGATCCGGTACGCAGCGTTCCCGCACGTGTTGAGATCGTCGCAATCGGTGATCCTCATCATGCGGAAGCCGTCCAGACGCAACTCCAGCACCCGGTCCTGGCGCAAGGCCTGACCCGGGATCTCGGCCATCACCTTGGCCTCCTGCTCATCGGGCGAGGCGGCGCCCGGCGGCGTCTCGCAGCACGGCTTGTCCTCGATCACGATCCGCGAGCCCCAGACCAGCCCTGGCATCGCCATTCGCTCGTGATAACGATCGCCGGGCAGGGTCTGGTAGCTGACCTGGGCTCGTGCCGGGAGTGCCAGGAGCAACGCCGCAAGAACGGCGGCGCCCCTCAGCACTGCCATTGCCCCTTGCCGCCTTCGACGCGCAGCAATTGCTTGGCGTTGGACTTGTCCTCGGGCAGGGGCGATTCGCCTTCGAACGTCACATGCGAATCATCTGTCCACCTGGGAATGGGACGCAGGAACGAATTCGGGCCCGCACCGCTGCAGTCCGGCATCGTCTCCACCTTGATGGATGTCGGCGGATTGCGGCTGAGGTCGATGATCTCGAGGTCGACGCCCGACATCAGGTTCGACACCAGGGCGACGGCCTGGCGGCCGGACGGCGACAGCACCGGTGGCGCGGTGGCGACGAAGGTGCGGCCGTCCCGCTCCGACACGAGATAGGCCACGCTCTCCTCGTAAAGTCCGACCAGCACGACATAGAGACGATGCTGTGGCCACCAGTCGACCAGCCGGTGGACGCGCGTGTCGTCGGCCTCGCAGCCGGTCTTGTCGTCGCAGTCGGTGAGTTTGAGCGTGCGATCGCCGGCAAGCTTCAGCATGAGGACGCGGCCGTCGCGGGATGCGAAGCCCGGCCACTTGGCCATCGCCGCGTTGTCGGGACTGTGGACCCGGGTATTGCGGCTTTGCCCGCAGCACGCCTGGTTCTCGATCGCAGCCTTTGAGCCGTGCACAAGGCCGGATGACGGCAACTGCCATTGCTCCGGCTGCGCCTGTGCCGCTGCTGCAACAAGCCCGACGGCCGCGACCACGGACCACAGCGGTCGCATGGCCTAGTGCGCCGCCGCCCAGTTGTCGCCGACGCCGGTCTCGACCACCAGCGGCACCGAGAGCGTGGCCGCACCTTCCATCACCTTGCGGGTGACGTCCTTGGTCTTGTCGATCTCCTTGTCGGGCACCTCAAATAGCAGCTCGTCGTGCACCTGCAGCAGCATGCGGCCCTTGAGCCTGGCCGACTTGAGTGCGGCCGGCAGCTTGATCATCGCCTTCTTGATGATGTCGGCGGCGCCACCCTGCAGCGGCGCGTTGATCGCCGCGCGCTCGGCGAAGGCGCGCATGCCCTGGCTCTTGTCGTTGATGAACTTCAAGTGGATCTTGCGGCCGAACGGCGTCTTCACGTAGCCGTGCTGGCGCGCGTAGGCCTTGGTCGTCTCCATGTAGTCGCGGATGCCGGGATAGCGCTGGAAGTATTTCGCGATGTAGTCGCGCGCCTCGGGCTGGCCGATGCCGAGCTGGTTGGCGAGGCCGAAGGCCGAGATGCCGTAGATGATGCCGAAGTTGATGGCCTTGGCGCGGCGCCGCACCAGCGGATCCATGCCCTTGACCGGCACTCCGAACATCTCGCTCGCCGTGATGGCATGGATGTCGTCGCCGCGCGCGAAGGCCTCCTTCAGCGAGGCGATGTCGGCGACGTGGGCGAGCAGGCGCAGCTCGATCTGCGAATAGTCGGCCGACATCAGCTTGTGGCCGGCCTCGGCGATGAAGGCCTGGCGGATCTTGCGGCCCTCTTCCGTGCGAACCGGGATGTTCTGCAGGTTAGGCTCGGTCGAGGCGAGGCGTCCGGTCGCCGCGCCGGTCATCTGGTAGGAGGTGTGGATGCGCCCGGTCTTGGCGTCGAGCTCGCGCACCAGGGCATCGGTGTAGGTGCCCTTGAGCTTGGAGATCTGCCGGTGCTCCATGATCTTGACCGGCAAGGCGTGTCCCTGGGCCGCGAGGTCCTCCAGGATGCTGACGTCGGTCGCCCACGAGCCGTTCTTGTTGCGCCGACCGCCCGGCAGCTTCTGCTCGTCGAACAGGATCTCGCCCAGCTGCTTGGGCGAACCCACGTTGAACGGCCGGCCGGCGAGCTTGTGCAGCTCCTGCTCGAGCTCGAGCATGCGCTTCTCGAACTCCGACGAGAGCTTCCTGAGCTGCGGCGCATCGACCTTGATGCCGGCCTGCTCCATGCCGAGCAGCACGGGAATCAGCGGCCGCTCGATGGTCTCGTAGACGCCCACCATGTGCTCGCGGGCGAGCCGGGGCTTGAACTGCGCCCACAGCTGCATGGTGACGTCGGCATCCTCGGCGGCGTAGTCGCGCGCCTTGTCGATCGGCACCTTGTCGAAGCCGACCTGCTTGGCGCCGCTGCCCGCCACGTCGGAGAACTTGATGGTGTCCTGGCCGAGATAGAGCTTGGCGAGCTCGTCCATGCCGTGATTGTGCCGGCCGGCATCGAGCACGAAGGAGATCAGCATCGTGTCGTCGACCGGCGCCACCTCGATGCCGTGCTGGCGGAACACGCACATGTCGTACTTGATGTTCTGGCCGACCTTCAGGACCGAGGGGTCCTCGAGCAGCGGCTTCAGCTTGGCGATCGCCGTGTCGAGCGGGATCTGGCCGGGCAGCAGGGCGCCCTCATCCTTGGCGCCGCCGTCGCCGACGAGGTCGAGCGCGCCCTGCGCCGCGGCGCCGGGCTTGCGATGGCCGAGCGGCAGGTAGGCCGCGCGCCGCCTGGTCGAGTTGACGTTGCCCCACGGGCCTTCGAGCAGGGCGAGCGACACGCCGACCAGGCCGCCATTCTGGGCGTCGAGCGCGTCGGTCTCACAGTCGAAGGCCACCGTGCCCGCCCTGGTCGCCTCGGCAATCCACTCGTCGAGCGCAGCCTCGTCGGTGATCAGCTCGTAGTCGGCGGCGGTGAAGGGCTGGTTCGACTTCGCGCGCGCCGCGGGCTGAGGCTTGGTCTCCGGCGCGGGCAGGGCGGGCTTGGCGGCCGGCGCTGCCGGCGCGACCGGAGCCGTCGCTTCGCCCAGCTCGCCGGTGAAGCGGGCCAAAAGGCTCTTGAAACCCTGCAGCTCCAGCCAGGGCAGCAGCACGTTGGGGTCGGGCTTCCTCTTGTCGAAGCTGTCGGGATCGGCGGGCGCGGGCACGTCGTCCTTGAGCGTGACCAGCTTGAGCGAGATGCGCGCCAGCTCGGCGTTCTGCTGCAGGGCCTCGCGGCGCTTGGGCTGCTTGATCTCGCCGGCGCGCTTGAGGAGCGTCTCGAGGTCACCGTACTCGTTGATGAGCTGGGCGGCGGTCTTGACGCCGATGCCCGGCACACCCGGCACGTTGTCGGTCGAATCGCCGGCCAGGGCCTGCACGTCGGGGACCTTGTCCGGCGTCACGCCAAACTTCTCCATCACCGCTTCAGGTCCCAGCTTGGTCTTCTTGATCGGGTCCATCATCTCGACGCCGGGCCGGATCAGCTGCATCAGGTCCTTGTCGGAGGAGACGATGGTGCAGGTGGCGCCGGCCTCGACGGCGAGGCGAGCGTAGGTCGCGATCAGGTCGTCGGCCTCGTAACCGCCGAGTTCGCACACCGTGACGTTGAACGCCTTGGCCGCCTCGCGGATCAGCGGAAACTGCGGGATCAGGTCTTCCGGCGGCGGCGGGCGGTTCGCCTTATACTTGTCGTAGATCTGGTTGCGGAAGGTGACCTCGCTCTTGTCGAGGATCATGGCGATGTGGTCGACCTCGGGCTTGTCGAGAAGGTCGGCGACCAGCATGCGGCAGAAACCATAGACGGCGTTGATCGGCACGCCGTCGGGCCGCGTCATCGGGGGCAGCGCGTGGTAGGCGCGGAACAGGTAGCCCGAGCCGTCGACCAGGTAGAGGTTCTTGATCGGCTTGTCGCCGTTGGCGCCGCCGTTCTGGCCACCGTTCGGGGCAGCCTTGCCATTGTCCTTGGCCGCCGTGGCAGCCGGTGCCTTCGATTTCGCCATGCTCAAGGCCTAGCACGCGGCAGGCCGGACTCTCCAGCACGCCCATGTGCACAGTCGATGTTTGAATTCGTGACGCCCCTACTTGGGCTCCGGGCATTCACTTTTCAAACAGGTCGCTGATGTCGTCCAGGGAAGCGGGCGCGATCGAGGCGTGGCGGGGGTCCATGACCATGCGCTGGCCAAGGAACGCCCAATAAAGGAAAGCGGCCCGGCGCTGCGCCTTCTGACCCTCGACGCCGGCCGCCGCCAGCATCTTGGCGATATAGGCAACGCGCCGGGCGTCGACCGAGGCCACGATCGCCGCAACCTCGGCATCCTCGGCCGCCCACGACCTTATGGCGCGGTCTAGGCTGCGCTTGCTCGCAAAGGCGCTTCGCATGAGTTGCCTCAGGCGATCCGGCCGGTCCTTCCGGGCTTCGAGGTCGCGGATGACGCGGTCGGTCGCCTGCTCCTGCCATGCCTGCAGAAGCTGTGCGCGAAAGTCGGCGATATCGCGGAAGTGCCAGTAGAAGCTGCCGCGGGAGACTTTCAGGCCGTCGGCCATCGGCCCGACCTTGAGCGCATGGGCCCCATCCTTGGCGAGGGTGCGGAGGCCGCGGCTGATCCAGTCGGACTTGGTGAGGCGATCCGTCATGGTTTGACCATACACAGGTGTATTGACGGCGGCCATGCGCAGGCGTACGGACCATACTGAGGTGTATGGTCATGAACTGGCAGACGGCTTCCCTGGCCCTGGCCGGGCTGATCGGCGGCGGCACGGCGGTGATCCACGGCGTGCTGACACAGCGTCTCATGGTCAGGCCCATCGAGGCGCTGATGGCGTCGGATCGCGGCATATCGGGTCCAGTCAGGCGGCTGGTTCCGCTGCTGATGCATTTCAGCACGATCGCCTGGCTCGGCGGCGGCGTTGCCCTGGTCGTCGCCGCCTGCTGGTTCGGGCCGCAGGCGAGGCTGGTCACCGGCCTCTGCGTCGGCGGACTTTATCTCTTTGGCGCGCTCGGCAATCTGTGGGGCACGCGCGGGCGCCATCCCGGCTGGATGCTGATGACCGCCGCCCTCGCCCTGATCGTCGTGGGCGTCACTTGACCGAGTTGAGCGTCGGCAGGCGGTAGCGGTCCTCGGGATCGTTCCAGCCCTTGAAGTTGGGCTTGCGCTTCTCGGCGAAGGCGGCGCGCGATTCCATGAGGTCGCTCTTGGCGCCGTGCTCATGCAGGGCGGCGGCGAGCTTCTGCATATCGGGACCGGGCGAAGGCCGCATCTGGCGCATCATGTGCACGGTGTTGACGCGCGAGGCTGGCGGCAGGGTGAGCAGGTGCTCCGCCATCTTCATCGCCTCGGGCATCAGGTCGGCGGCGTCGACCAGCCGATTGAGGAATCCGATCTCGTAGAAGCGCTGCGCGGTGAAGCGGAAGCCCAGCGCCATCTCCATGGCGATGGGGTAGGGCACGTTGGCGATGTGGCCGTGATTGTAGCCGCCTAAAAGCCAGCGCTTGGCTTCGGAGACCTCGAAGATCGCCTCGCGCACCGCCAACCTGAGGTCGGTGCGCTCGACCAGCATGAAGCCGCCGCCCATGGCGAAGCCGTTGACCGCGGCGATCACCGGCTTCTCGAGCGCGCCGGTCATGAACGGGTCCTCCTGCTGGGGCCGCTCGCCGCCGGCGACGCCCTTCTGCAGCGATTCCTTCATGTCCTCGCCGGCGCAGAAGCCGCGGCCGGCGCCGGTGAAGATCGCGACCTCGAGCTCCTTGCTGTGGCGGAAGTCGGTCCAGATCCTGGCCAGCTCCGTGCGCATCTCGGTGTTGAGCGCATTCAGCTGGTCGGGCCGGTTCATGCGGACTACGAGCACCTGCCCGTGACGTTCGGTTTCGACGACGGCCATGTCTGTTCTCTTCGTGCTGGTGGTTGGCCTCGAGTTTGCCGCCGCGCGGTCGAGCCGGGCAAGTCCCGATCAGCTGAAACCCAGCTGTCGACGCGCATTGCGGTCGGCATCGCTCGTCAGCAGGTCAATCAGTGATGCCGCCTCGTCGGGCGCTGCGGCATGGCCGGTGACGGCACAAGTGTAGGTCGTCGCCAGCGCGCAGCCCGGCGGCAAGGGTGCCGCGACGACGATGCCCGGCGTCGACAGGATCTCCGTCGCCTGGGTGCAGCCAATCGGTCTCGCACTCGTCGAAGCGGCGAGCGCGCTCATGGCTGCCGTGCCGTTGGGCGCCGGCCGCAATCGGTCGGCAAGCGGCTCCCAGACGCCCAGCTCGCGCATCACCTTGGCAAAGTGGATGCCGGCGGTCGCCAGTTCGGGGTGCGGGAAGTGGATCTCGTCGGCTTCGCGCAACGCCGTGCGCAGGTCGCCAGCCGTGTCGAGTGCGGGTGGCGTGTCGGCCGTGCGCACCGCGACCGCTGTCGACACCGCGCCGATATCCTTGATCGACGGCGCAGCGACATGGCCGACGAGCGCCAGCTCGTCGATCAGGGCCCGGCTCAGCACCAGAAGGTCGGCCGGCTCGCCCGAGAGCAGGCGGGCCTTCATGGCGCCGACGGCGCCGAACACGCCGTCGATGGTGCAGCCGGTGGTGGCTTCAAAGGCCGGCCGCACCTGCTCGACCAGGCCGTGCGCGGCGCCGCCGCTCAGGAGGCGTACGGCTTTCACGGCGCCTTGAGCCCGGCCTGCTGGATGACCTTGGCCCACTTCTCGATGTCGCTCTTGAGGAAGGCCTCGAACTGGGCGGGCGTCATGGTCATGGGCACCGCGCCCTGCTTGGCCCAGGCCTCGCGGATGGCGGGCTTGGCGATGGCCTTGGTGATCTCGCTGTTCAGCCGGCTGACGATGTCCTTGGGCGTGCCCGTGGGCGCCATGATGCCGAGCCACAAGGTCGCCTCGTAACCCGGCACGCCGGCCTCGCTGACGGTGGGCACGTTGGGCAGCACGGCCGAGCGCGCGGTGCCGGTGGTCGCAAGGGCCCGCACCTGGCCGCTGTCGATGATGGGCTTCATAGCCGTGACCGCATCCAGCATGAGCTGCACATGGCCGCCGACCACGGCGTTGCGCGCGTCGCCCGAGTTCTTGAAAGGCACGTGGAGGAGGTCGGTGCCAGTCATGGTCTTGAACAGCTCGACGGACAGATGATAGGGCGTGCCAGGCCCGGCCGAGGCGTAGGCGAGCTTGCCCGGCTCGGCCTTGGCGAGCGCAATGAGCTCCTTCAGCGTCGTCGCCTTCACCGACGGCGCGACCACCAACACCAGGTCGGAGTAGTTGACCGGCGCCACCGCCACCAGGTCGCGCATCAGCGCATAGGGCTTGTTGGTGAGCAGCGTCTCGTTGGTGGTGAGGGTGTTGGACATCATCAGCAGCGTGTAGCCGTCGGGGGCCGCCTTGGCGACAATGTCGGCGCCGATCGTGCCGCCCGCGCCGGTCTTGTTCTCGACCACGAACTGCTGCTTCAACGGTTCGCCCAGCTCCTGGCCGAGCACGCGCGCGTAGATGTCGGCCGGCCCGCCCGGCCCGAACGGCACCACGATCCTGATCGGCCTATTGGGCCAGGTCTGGCCCAACGCTGGCGTGGTCACGGCAGCAACCGTTCCGATCAACAGACTGCGTCGAGCAATGCGAAGCATGATGATCCTCCCTGGACGTCACGTCATTTCTTGCGTGGCTGTCCAGTCGTCATGCCATGGCGGGGGCGCTCGCGCCACCTCATGGGCTTTAGGCAGCTTCTTCCAATTCAAGGCGAACGCGCTTGCCGACAGCATGCGCAGTCCTCACCAAGCTTGCCAGCGATACCTGATCATTGGCTGGATCGAGAATTCGATCGAGTTGCGACCGGCTGGTCTTCAGCCGCTTGGCAAGTGCCGCCTTCGAAACTCGGCGTTCCTTCATTGCCTGTTGAAGTTGCCACGCCATGACGCGCTTGATCGCCTTTGCGGTTGCCTGCTCGAGGTGGCCCTCCTCTTCGAGGAAGGCTTCGAAGCTCGAGCCGTGATGAGGATTGGACTTGGTCGCCTTGCGTTTCATCGGTCAGCCTCCAGGTAACGGGCTCGGTTGGCCTTTGCCAAGGCAAGATCTGCAGCAGGCAACTTCTGCGTCTTCTTGATGAAGCCGTGCAGGAGCACGAGATATCCCCGACCGCTCACAAAGAAGATCACTCGAGCGATCGTCCGGCTGGGAAGGCGCGTTCTGACTTCATGAAGTCCATCACCCAGCGGCCGCACCAGCGGCATGCCAAGCGGCCAACCAAACTCGACAGCTCGGATGTCATCGCCGATGGCCTTGCGATCTGGAACCGCAAGCGTCTTGAGCCATTCCCGAACAGGCTCCCGGCCGGCCGCGGTCCGAAAGAAGACCGCAGGCACCTTCTTCAACGGTGACACTCAAGGCTATGTACCTTAAGCGGTACATATCCGTCAACCCTTAGCAATCGCCTTGGATTAAAGACTATTGCTGTTGCTGCTGATCGAGCTGGCCGCTCCAGCCCTTCTTCTCGGCCTCGAAGAAGGAGGCGAAGACCTTGCGGATGGTGCTCTCGGCGATGTCGCGGGTGATGAACACCACGCGGCTCTTGCGGTCGTCGCCCTCGGGCCAGGCGTCGAGCGTGGCCGGCGGATGGAAGACGTGCTGCACGCCGTGGATCACCACCGGCTTGTCGGTGTCCTTGACGTTCAGGATGCCCTTCATGCGCAGAAGGTCGGGGCCGCGATAGGTCACCAGGGCATCGAACGCCGCCGCCACCGTCGACCAGCTCATCGGCTCGTCGAAGGTCATGCAGAACGCCTTGATGCGATCGTCGTGGCGGTTGACGTTGTGCGGATCCTGCTCGCCATGGCCATGCTCGTGATCATGGCCATGATCGTCATGGCCGTGGCCGTGATGATGATGGTGATGGTCGCCGCCATGCTCGTGGCCATAGGCCTCTTCGTGCAGCCAGCGCTTCACGTCGGCGCTCTTGGTCTCGGGATTGTAGAGGCCGGCGTTCAGGATCTCGTTGGGATCGATCTCGCCGCCCGAGATGGCATGGAACGGCGCGCCGGGATTGAGCTGGTGGAGCCGGCCCTTGAGCTCGGAGAGTTTGGGCGCGTCGGCGATATCGGTCTTGGTCAGCAGCAGCCGGTCGGCGACGGCGGCCTGCTTCACAGCCTCCTCGTGATTGTCGAGCGTGCTGGTGCCGTTGACGCCATCGACCGTGGTCACCACGCCGTCGAGCCGGTAGCGCGAGGCGAGCAGGGGATCGGTCATCAGCGTATGCAGGATGGGCGCGGGATCGGCGAGCCCCGTGGTCTCGACGACCATGCGCTTGAACGGCGTCACCTCGCCCTTGGAGCGCTTCAGGAACAGCTCGCTCATGGTGCGCACCAGGTCGCCGCGCACCGTGCAGCACAGGCAACCCGAATTGAGCGTCACCATGCCCTCGTCGTCCGACTTCTCGACCAGCAGGTGATCGAGCCCGATCTCGCCGAACTCGTTGATGATCACCGCGGTGTCGGCAAGCTCGGGCCGGCGCAAGAGCTTGTTCAGAAGCGTGGTCTTGCCGCTGCCCAGGAAGCCCGTCAGCACCGTGACGGGGATGCGCTGCTCGGCGGCGGTCTGCGTGTCACTCATGAAGAAACCCTCGATCCTAATGCCGTCATCCCGACCGGAGCGCCGCAGGCGCGTAGTGGAGGGACCTTGTCTTCAGACGAGAAGACCCTTCGACTGCGCTTCGCTCCGCTCAGGGCTGCGCGCCTACCAGAAGCGCTCGGTGTCCTTGAACGTCTCCCACGCCCGCTCGAGCTTGCGGCGGCGGCGCTTGTCGCCGGCTTCCGCCTGCTTGGCGAGGCGCTTCAGCGGCTTCTTCACGTCCTCGGTCGGACGCGCCGCCGTGGCGAGGTCGGCCAGCATGTGGCGGGCGACCGCGCGGTCGTTCATGGCGCCGAGCGCGCCCTGCAGGCGCACCGTCGCCTCGATATAGGGCCTCGCCGCCGCCGAGGCAAAGGCGGGCTGCAGGAAGTCGGCGGCATAGCGCAGCTTCTTGATGGCAATACGCAGCCGGTGCAGGCGGTGGGGATCGAGCGAGGAGAACCTGCGGCCGCGCTTCATCACCTTGTCGTGGTGGGCGTCGAGCTCGGCGCGGGCGAACTCGTCGAGCCGGTCGGTCGGATGAGCCGGCGACAGGTCGAGGAAGATGTGCAGCTGGCGGTCGAAAGCCTCGAACCGCGCCCCGGAAAGCGCCGAGCGGGCGCGCTGCAGATGGGCGGCGGCGAGCCGCCGGGCGACCCGCGTGACCACCGGCGGCACCTCCTCGACTGTCTCGGTCAGGAAGACGTGCAGGTCGCGCGCCGGTGCGCATTCGGCGGCCAGCCACTTGGCTTCCGCCGACAGGGCGCGGATCACCGGCCCGTCGACGGCATGGCGGAACAGCCCGAAGGCCGCCCGCAGCCGGCGCAGCGACACACGAGTCTGATGGATGCCGATCGGCCGCCGGCTTTCCAGAACGACCGTACGGTATTTGCGAAGGTCGGCATGGCAGTCGGCCACGATGTGACGCAGCGCGACATCGGGCGCAGTCGTGGGGGCAAGTCCGGTATCAAAGGGCGCCATGCAGGGGCGACCGTAGCGGGCGGGAAAGGCCGGGCAACCGCAAAGAACGACAGTCTAATGAAGCTTTTATGACTCTCTCATACCAGCACTTGGCGTGCATTTTTGGCCGATTTCGCTGGCCGGCCGGCAAGTTAGGCCCCGACGTTTCCACTCTGTTTCCGGTGGCGGCCGATGGCCGCGCTGCCTAGAGTCCGCCCATGAGCATCGATGCCGCGGCCTTCAAGAAGGGCATGCGCCACCTCGCGGCGAGCGTCACCCTGATCACCACCCGCCACCGCGACCTGCGCGGCGGACTGACCGCCACCGCGGTCTGCTCGGTCTCGGCCGAGCCGCCGCAGCTCCTGATCTGCGTCAACAAGACCGCGAGCGCGCACGACCCGATCGGCGAGGCCGGCGTCTTCTGCGTCAACATCCTGGCGCCCGACCATCGCAAGATCGCCGAGCGCTTCGCCGGCATGGACGGCGTGGAAGGCGACGAGCGCTTCATCGACATGGGCGAATGGTCGACGCTCACCACCGGCGCGCCGGTGCTGAAGGGCTGCCCGGTGTCGTTCGACTGCAAGCTGGTGACCAAGGTCGCCGCCGGCACGCACACCATCTATATCGGCGAGATCGTCGATCTCACGCTCGACCCTGGGGCCCACGCGCTGCTCTACTGCGACGGTGCCTTCGTGCACGGCGAGCTTCTGAAGAAGGCGCTGCAGGCAGCCTGAGTCGAACGGGGTTGCACCACCGGCCCAACCCTCTATGTTCCGGCGCCGATTGGGGCGTAGCCAAGCGGTAAGGCAGAGGATTTTGATTCCTCCATTCCCAGGTTCGAATCCTGGCGCCCCAGCCAGCCACTTTGTTCTCAGCGACGCGATATCTGCGCGTGTGACAAATGCCGACTTTTCCGCAAGTTAGCCTGACCCGTGCCAGTCTCTGGGAGTCATTTCAAAGTCGACGCGGGCGAACTTGCCCAGTGTGTGGCGACAGTCTCAGGGCGCTGTTTTCCGGTTTCCGTTTTGCGATGACCGAGACCGGTTCGACAGGCACTGGGACCGGGCAGAGAGTGGAGTACAAACGGTCTGCGCGGCACCGCTTAAAGGGGCGGTCGCTATAGACCGACGCTGCGTTCCTGCTCAGCCCAGGAGTACGGCAAGGCCCGGGCGAGACCGGTGACGGTGAGATCGGCGGGGGCGATACCTTCAACGATCGCCGATATGATCCGTGGCGACACGAAGGCGAGGGGCGCCAGCAGGCGTACATGCCGTTCACCCTGACCTTCCTGTTTTGCGATGTCCTCGAACGATGCGATTCGGCCTTGCCGGAGGTCGTTGATCCATCGCCTGGCCTTGGCGATGGCGCCGAGGAGGGAATCGCGGCTCTCCGATCTCAGTGTGGGCCTTGCTGCAGAGGGCGCATGAAGGATTCCCTTGACGGCAGTAAACTCGGGCGACGTCCAGGGCAGCGTGATGACGGTCGTTGGCAAGCTGTCGGATTGCAAGTCGTCAGATCCAGCGGTGCAGGTCTCGTCCGATTGCAGCCCACTTGGTGGTAGCAGCCTGACTTCCACGCCCTGGGGCTTGATGGTCACCGCCTGAACCCGCTGAACAATCAGATCGCGGTCGGCAATGCCGGAAGCAGCTTCGGCCTCAGCGCCTGATGCCGGGTGGTTACGGACGCCTTCGAGCACGAGCTTCTCAATCTCGGCCGCGGGCACACGCGCGACGCTGCCAACTTCGTTATGCCTCTGCTGCAGGATGGCATGCGATACATAGTACCGGTAGCGCACACCACCCTTGTTGGTGTGCGAGGGGCTCATGCGGTTGCCCCGGTCATCGAAAATGCGACCGGCCAGAATCGCCGGCGAGCTTCTGAGCTTTATGCGACGACTTACTGCGTTTTCAGCGAGCCTGGCCTGCACGGCCTCGAACAGCGCCCGCTCGATGATCGGCGAATGCCCACCGGCATGAATCGCGCCCCGATAGGCGACTTCGCCAATGTAAAAGCGGTTCTTGAGCAGATGAGCAAGTGCACCGGTGCCAAAACGGATGCCGCCCCGGATCCTGCCGCCAACAAGCGGAGTTGTCTTCGTGCGGACACCACGCCGGTCGAGGTCCTTGGTCAGGGCGCTAATGGATCCAAGCTCGAGATAGCGGGTGAAGATCGTGCGAACCGCCGCCGCTTCTTCCGGGATCGCGACAACCTTCTTCTCGGCGACCCGGTAGCCCAGAGGCACCGGTCCGCCGACCCAGATGCCCTTGCGCTTGGAGGCGGCGATCTTGTCCCGCACCCGCTCGCCGATGACCTCGCGCTCGAACTGAGCGAACGACAACAGCACGTTGAGAGTGAGCCGACCCATGCTCGACGTGGTGTTGAACGACTGCGTTATCGAGACAAACGACACTGCGTGGCGGTCGAACAGCTCGACCAGCTTGGCAAAGTCGGCGAGCGAGCGGGTGAGCCGGTCGACCTTGTAGACCACCACGACATCGATCCTGCCGGCCCGTATATCGGACAGCAGTGTCTGAAGGGCGGGTCGCTCCAGCGAAGCGCCCGAGACACCACCATCGTCGTAGGGGTCACCGAGGAGCCGCCAACCTTCGTGGGCCTGGCTCTTGATGTAGGCCTCGCAGGCTTCGCGCTGGGCATCAAGCGAGTTGAACTCGAGGTCGAGGTTATGTTCGGTGGACTTGCGGGTATAGATAGCACAGCGAAAGGTCTTTTGTTCGGTTCGCTTCATCGCGAGCTGCGCGCGGCGTTGGCGACGATCAGCTGTCGGCATCATTAGGCCCCTGCGAGTGCCCACCACGCACCGGTCGGCTCCCGACAGCACGGACGCCGAAGAACCGGGGGCCGCTCCAGGCGGTGCCGGTGATGGCCCGCGCGATGGTCGAGAGGCTCGCGTAGGTGATGTCGCGCCAGACGTAGCCGTCGCTTACGACCGTTACCGTGTGTCGCTCGCCCTGGTATTCCCTGACCAGGACGGTGCCGACCTTGAGGCGTCGATCCGCTCCCGGCTTGGCGCCTCGAGCTAGACCCTCCAGGAGCCTGGTGGCTTTGTGATCGAGACCGCCCAGGCCCTGTTCTTGCACATGCCAGCAGATGAACCGGGCCATGAGGTCCTTGGTGAAGGGAGGGGGAGGCGGCGCGTGAAATGTCGAGCGCCACAGGGTGCGAAGCTCGTTGAGGCCGAGCGCCCGGATGCGGGCGATCTCGGCCTCCAGCGCTTGTTCGCGATCGGATCGCATCGGCGATGATCAGCCGGCGATCCGATAGATCCGCTCACCGTCGGCGGTCTTCTCGGCCACGACAGTAAGGCCCTGCTTTTTCTTCAGCGATCCTGAGATCGCACCGCGCACGCTGTGCATCTGCCAGTCCAGGGCTTTGGCGATCTGGCCGAGGGTGGCGCCCTCGGCCCGCCGCAGCATCCCTTCCAGCTGTCCGAGCTTGGTCTTTGGGGCGGCAGCTGCCGGCGGTGTGCGGGCCTTGGTCCCCTGCCTGATGGGCTTGGTAGTCGTCTTCTTCTGCTTCGCCATGATGGGCTCCATGAGTTGCATCACCGGCTTGGTACCGGCCCCAGCATGGACGCTTCCTTTGCCCACCTTCTCAAGCCGACAAGCCGATCATGGCATTGCGAAGATCGCCGTCGCTCGATACTTCCATGGCTCTGTCCGGCCTCAAGCGGAGAAATGGGTTGCGCTCGGCGTTGCTGGTGAGCCTTCGGCCTGGCCAGTCGGTACCGAGCCTATGCGCGCACCGGTTTCCTAAACCGGAGGTCGGAGGTGCGAATCCTCTCGGGGACGCCATTTTTCTACGGGACTGCGTGCTGGGGTATACAGCTGGGTAAACATTCTGGCCTTTTTCCTTTGCACTGGCTTCGCGGGACGAGAGAGACGCGATGGTGAAGCGGAAGAAGAGGCCGGGATTTGAGGTCGCGCACGGGCACGTTGATGCCGGTTACGCGCGAGACTCGGCACGTCGTCGATGTGCCGCCCGGCAAGGACGCCACCATCGTCGTCACTTCCACCGCACCGTCCCAACAGCGCGTCCCGTGCTCCGCGCCGACCCAAGCGATAGACCCACTTGGATCGTGAAGGATGGGCGTGCGTACCGGCCGCCGCGCGTTGGGCAACCCATCCGCAACAAGGCGCAGACGATCCAGTATCTCGGGGTGCTTATCGCGGCGTTCGAGGAGGTCGACGGATTCGACCCGAGCCGCAGACACAACGGAACCCCTCCCGCGCTCTGGATCGAGGGCGCGGAATACCTCCAGGACGTAAAGGCTCTTCTTGGGGAACTTCGCCGCCTGAACGACTTCCTCAGCAGACCGAGGGACCAAGCGAAGGCGGAGCAATCAGCGAGCTTGGTAGTTCGCGTGACCACGAAGTTCGTCGAGAGCTACGCTGGCGCTCTGGGGAAGGGGGCCGCCGCGCTGACGGTCGGTGCTGCTGCGACGCTGCTTCTCAACATCGGCGTGGACAAAGGAATGATCGAGCCGATCTGGGCGCAGCTCAAGGGCAAGTAGGCGGGTCTCGCGCCTATCGCCGCTGCGCCGTTCCTAAAGATCGGTGGTCGACACGTACGGGCCGCAGACCTTCTTCAGCTTCGTCGCCGCCTCCTCGATGCGGACGTTGATGCGATTGGAGTTCGGTACCTGCTTGAACTTCTCGTCGAGAAGCTTCAGGTGTTCGGAGCAGTCGACTTCCCACTGTTTCATGTTGCGCTTGAACGATTCTCGATTCTCCGGCTCCAACATTTCCTTATAGATCCGTTGCGGTCATCATCAGCATTCCCGCTGAAGTCCTCACGGCGATGGCGACCGACGACAACTCCGCCAGCGCGTCCTTCGCGTCCCTGCCCAAGTAGAGAGCGCCGAGGAGTTCGGCTTCTCTCAGCGCGACGAGGGTCTCACGGCGATCCGTAGAGTTTCTTCTGCACCACGTACCAGCGGTCCCTGATGTGACCCTCGGCCTCCGACTCACCGTCTGGCCTTCTGGCGGTCCTTCACCTCGGCTTCCGTGTACATGTCGCTGCGCGCGTGCTCCGGCGGTGAGCGCCAAGATCAACTCACCCATCCCCTCGGCCGTGGTGATCTGTTGGGTCTGAGTTCCCGAACCGACATTGACCGGGCTACTGTGGCCGTGGGTCGTCACGTTGACGACGCTGGCAGGGAAGCTGGTTGGGGTGGACATGTAGAGGTCCAACTCCGTTTCCAGCGAGCGCCGCTCGCGCGTGGCCGTGTCATTGATAGGACCCGAGAACTCAGTCCATTTGTGCGAGCTCGGCATAGACCGGGTTTCGAGCGTCTGGAGCGCGAGTGCCATTGCTTGGTCCATCGCCGCGAGCGCGACGCCTACGAAGGCAGACTGTTCAGAGGGGGAGAGTGAAGGAAGGCGCGGCCTAACATAGGTCGCCCATTTGTCGAAGATGTACCGTCGATACTGAACCAAGCCTTCGCTCAGTCGTTCGGATGTTCCGACAATTCGTGCGCCACTTTGAAACCTGCCTTTGGAAGCGAAAAGGCGTTCGAGCTCGGTGATCGTCTTGATCCACTGTAGTTCCGAGGCATCAAGTTCTGTCGCGAGCAGGGTGGCGAGCTGGGCGCGGGGATCGTCTGTCATTCGCCTAATCAACCCCCGTCATGTTGTGAAGATCAAGACCAAACTCTTGTGGGAAGCTGGGGAAATGCAACCGGTTTTAAACCACTGGATACCATGGTGTGCTACGATGCCCTCTCGCAGAATGGCGGGGGGACCATGCTCGAACTACTTGATGCAATTCCTGACGTTGATGCATTGTTGGCTTTGGAACCGGAGGAGTTGGGCGCGAAACTCCTGTTTCTATTGAGGAGAGCCCAACAACGGGACCCGCGACCGCATCACTTTCAGAATGTCTACAACTCGCACTTGTTTCAATCGAATGTCGGCGGTCGAACCTATCCTTCGGAACGACAGGAGGAAGTCGAACTGGCGCTGTTGGAGGCGTGGCAGTGGTTGGAAGTGAACGGCCTTTTGATCCCTGAGAGCGGTACCAACGGCAGGAGTGGATTTCGACGGTTCAGCCGCAGGGCCCGCGCCTTTGAAAGCGAAGACCAGTTCGTACGGTACGAAACAGGGCGAAGAATACCGAAGGAGAGCTTGCATCCACGGATCGCGGAGACTGTGTGGATGGCCTTCGTCCGTGGCGAGTTCGATGTCGCCGTCTTTCAGGCCATGAAAGCGGTCGAGATTTCGGTGCGCGCCGCCACTGGCTTACCAAACAGTTTGGTAGGTGCGAAACTGATGCGCGAGGCCTTCAGTCCATCAAACGGCAAACTAACCGATCGTCAGTGTGATCCGGGAGAACAGACGGGTGTCATGGAGCTGTTTGCCGGAACAATGGCCACGTATAAGAACCCGCAATCACATCGCGACGTGAACCTTGATGATCCAGCCGAGGCAATCGAGATCATCATGTTAGCCAATCAATTACTTCGAGTTGTCGATAAACGTATGGACAAGGGCCATACGCAATGAACCAAGAAATTTACGACCTCCTCACCGAACTGGAAGCGTCGCCGGGACAACGTTGGCGTGGACTGACACTCGCCAGCGCATAAATGACCTTCACGAGAAGGCCGAAAAATTTTGCCCACCAGTGAAGACGATCGCTTGCCCCTCTACGCCCCGCCTTTCGTCTGTAAGGCCTGCGGCAGTCGTGAGGTGACCCTGTTCGCGGTCGGCGACCAGGCAGAGCTGGATATGCTGCGAGCCGAACTGCTGCCAGCGACGGCCACCGCAGCACCGTCAAATGGTGCGGCGCTTGGCCCGCTCGCCGACCTGCCTTGATGTGCAGCCCTCGATGCGGGCGCGTGTAATAAGGCGTACCGATGCAAGACGAAGCGATGTCCCCTTTGCCCGCAAATCGCACGGCATCGTAAGACGATGGCATCTCGCTGACGGCCAACAGCAGACATACCAATCATAGTCTCCTCAAGGATCGAAAACGACTTCCGCCTTCAAGATGGATATTCACTAGTACGGCGCCAAGACGGGAGGCATCGTCGGCGCGGTTCGTGATAGCCGGCACCCATAGCTTTGGCGGTTTCCTCGGTTCGTCGGTACGCTTGGCTTGAGAACGTGTCGGCGAGTGCGAATCCATTCAGAATCATCGCTTCGTTGAGATCGGTGGTGCCCACTGAGCAGATTGCAGCAGGATGCCGGCCTCGATCCTGCCCCTGGACCAGACAGGTAACGATTTGACCAGCGATGAGTTTGCTCAGGAACTTCGTTGCCACGCCGTCATCCGCCCCTCCACCGCCACAGGGTGAGTGATATTCCGGAGCCCGGATGCCATGGAGGCGAATGGGCTGCAGCCGGATCGCGATGGTGCCGCCGTCGATGGCAAAAGCCTCGCCTTCAATCACAAGCCCCAGGTTACCTGCCAGCGGCACGACAGGACCGTAGAGGTCCTCAGCGAAAGTGGGGTGCGATAGGAGTGCTATCACGATGGCCGGCAACGCCTTTCGATAGAACGTCCGCATAATTTTCTTCCCGTTTTTCCGGTCGGCTGCTTGCGCGCGACCATCTTCTGGAGTTCGAATTGGCAAGTCATGGCCGAGTTCCGGGAGACTTCTGGGAGACAGGCGCCATCCCCCGGGGACGCGCTACTGTTTGCATTCGACCGGTTCCGTTTTAATGCCGCGACCGGCGAGCTTTGGCGGGGGGCAGATCAGGTAAAGCTGACCCCGCGGGCCTCTGCCGTCCTTGCCTTGCTGGTCGAGCGCGGCGACCACGTGGTGACAAAGCAGGAGCTGTTCGATTGCGTCTGGGGCAAAGGCGCTGCCGGGGACGAGGCCCTCACCTCGTGCATCCAGGAACTGCGCAAGGCACTCGAGGACGATGCGCGACAGCCGCGGTTCATCGAGACTAGGCATCGTCGTGGCTACCGCTTCGTCGGCTTGGTCACCCCTTCAGCCGGCGGCGCATCGGGCAAGCCTTCCGTGGCGATCCTGCCGTTCCACAATCTCGGCCCCGAGCGCGATGATGAATACTTCGCTGACGGCCTCGTCGAGGATCTGACAGCGGCGCTGAGCCGCATTCCTTCGATCATAGTCGTGGATCGTGGTTCCAGCTTCACCTTCAAAGGTAAATCGGTCCGAGCGGAGCAGCTCGGTCGCGAACTGGGAGTCCGCTATATCGTCGAGGGCAGCGTGCGCCGATCCGGTCAAAGGCTGCGCCTGGCGGTGCAACTGGTCGATGCCGGTACCAGCCGCCACCTCTGGGCAGAACACTACGACAGCGACATGACCGACCTGTTCGCGGTGCAGGACAGGATCGTCGAGAGCATCGCTGGCGCCCTCCATCCGAAGATTTGGGCGGTCGAAATCGAGCGGGCACGACTGAAACGACCGGAAAACTTGCAGGCCTACGACTATGTTTTGCGTGGCTATCCGGGAATGCGGGCGCTGGAGGATCCGGACCACGCTCGCGCGACCGAGCTATTCCACAAGGCGCTTGAGCTGGAACCCGACTATGCACTGGCTATGGCGATGGCCGCCTGGTGCCACGCGCAGCGCTGCGACAGACTGATGGATGATGAGCCGGAGTCGCATCGCCGAGAAGCCCTCGGGCTCGCCAGGAATGCCTTGAGCCTCGACCCGGATGACCCGCGCGTGCTTGCCGCTGCCGGTAGCGCATTTTGGTTGGCAGGGACCAAGGAGGATCTCGACCACTGCCTCCATTTGTTCGAAAGAGCCGTCGTTTTGGACCCCTATTCAGCCGAAGCCTGGCGTCGCTTGGGTCTCGTACAAGTCAGCCGATCGCAGCCGGAGGAGGCCATCAAGGCCCTTGAACATTCGCTTAGCGTAAGCCCAAGCCGTCCGGGCTCCGCGTACTCTCGATGGGGCATAGGCAAGGCTCATTTCGTAGCGGGCCGTCTGACT
>Ga0081539_10003209_pt1 | contig 20654 bp, 17 predicted proteins | sample TabmetS4T2R2_FD_71023 | JGI IMG/M metagenome (GOLD analysis project Ga0081539, IMG submission 71023) | Tabebuia heterophylla rhizosphere microbial communities from the University of Puerto Rico - S4T2R2 | ecosystem: Host-associated > Plants > Roots > Rhizosphere ...
ACCTGGTCATCCACGCCCCGGCCGCCACCCTGTCCGGCGAGCTGATCGGCCACGGCCCGATCACCGCCGGCCACACGCGCGCCCTGGCGGCCACCGCCGGCACCGTCCAGATCGTCACCCCGCCCGGAGCATCCGTCACGAGCCAGCCCACCGCGCGTACGGCAGCCGCCGCGGGTACGGAGGCCGCCGTGATCATGGACACTGGCCTGTCGGAGGGCGACACCGGTGTCCCGGGCGTCACCGACGCCTGCCGAACCACTGATAGCAAGGGCCTCAGGAATCGCGTCTGCGCCCCGAACGGCAACGACGACCCGAACGGCAACGACGAGAGCGGCCATCCGGGTGATGTCAAAGGCAACGCCGGTGTCTCGGGGTGTCGGCACGCCGGCGCGACGAACGGCTATCGGCCGAGCCAGGCGATCGTGGATGAGGTCACCGCCCGGGATCGGCGCTGCCGGTTCCCCGGCTGCCGCCGCCCCGCCCACCAATGCGACCTGGACCACCTCCGCCCCTACGCGGACGGCGGACCCACCTGCCCGTGCAACCTGATCCCCGCCTGCCGGTTCCACCACCGACTCAGACACCACGGCGGCTGGACAGCTGGCTGGGCCACCCCAGGCGGCCCGGGCGGCCCAGGCACCCCAGGCACCCCAGGCACCCCAGGCACCGGACATGGACACCCGCCCGGCACCATCGAGTGGACCAGCCCCCACGGCCGCCGCTACCACGACCCACCGGAACCATGATCAAGGGTGCCGCGGATGGGTGCGCACGCCGCCAGGCCTTCTGCCTAGGCCCCGGTGCCGTGCGCTGCCGATCGTGCGCGCCGGGCGTGGTGCCGGATCGTGCTCGTCCGCCGTGGTGCCGGATCGCGCGCGCCGGGCGTGGTGCCGGATCGCGCGCGCCGGGCGTGGTGCCGGATCGTGCTCCTCCGCCGTGGTGCCGGAATGCATCGACCGGAGACCAGTCGCGCTGGCGGCGTGACGGGTCGCGGCCGGGCGCCCGCGCGTGACGGGCGCCGTACTCGCTGCCATGATCACGGAAGATCCGGTGGGGCATTGCCGGCGAATCTTCCGTGATCATGTGACCTCAGACGGTGATCATGTGACCTCAGACGCCGGCCGCCTTGGCCAGCATCCAGGCAGCCGCGCTGGCCCGCCCAGTCAGCAGCTTCCGGTCGGCATCGGCCACCAGGGCCAGCGCGTTACTCGGCACCGAGGCGTTCCCGGCCGCGATCGCCTGTTGCGCCACGTCTCGGACGACGCTGACGACCGCGTTCGCGTCGGACCCGTGCAAGGACGCCGCCGCCTTGACCAGCAACGGCACCACTGCGGCCGCATCCTGCACGGCGCCGCTCGCGGTCCACCCGCCCGACACGGCGAGCGCCGCCCGGACGTCCGCCGAGGCCCTGGCCGCGTGCGCCAGCCGGGCACGCGCGGAGTCGGTACGCAGCCCCCAGCCGAACGGGAACGCCGGATCGTACGACGCGTCCCCGACGTTGATCGGCTCCTGGTCCGCCGATCGCGGCCAGGTCAGCGACAGCTGCCCAGTGAACGGCCGCTTGCCGAAGAGGACGTCGGCGACGCCCGCGCCCTCGGTGCCCGGCAGCCACGACGCCACCAGCGCGTCGATGTCGCCGAGCTGGTCGCCGATCACCTGCGGCCGACCCGAGACGACGAGCACGACGCACTTCTCGACGGCCGAGCAGACCTTGTCGATGACCGCGCGGTCGCCGTCCTTCAACTCCATGGTCTTCGGCTCGCGCGGCTGCCCGTTGTCCGCCGGGTCGTAGGCCCACAGCGGGCCCCCGACGTCCCCGAAGCCCTCGGCGTACGGCGTCTCGCCGACCACGACGACACCGACGTCGCTGCCGGTCATCGGCGCGGACGCGTCCTCGCTGAACGTCACCTGCGCGTCCGGGGCGACCTCACGGATTCCTTGCAGGATGGTCGTTCCCGGCTGGCTGTTGTTGCCGGAGAAGCCCTGCCAGGTGAGGGTCCAGCCACCGTTCTGGTTACCCATGTTGTTGGCGTTGCGACCGGCGACGTAGACCTTCGCGTCACCAGCCAGCGGCAGGACGCCGCCCGCGTTCTTCAGCAGCACCTGGGATTCCGCGGCCGCCCGCCGCGCCACGTCGCGGTGCGCCGCCGAGCCGATCTGGTCGAGATTTGTCCGGTCGGCGTACGGGTGCTCGAAGAGCCCGAGCTGGAACTTGCGGGTCAGGATGCGGCGCACCGCGTCGTTGATCCGCGCCTGCGAGACCCCGCCGGAGCGGACCTCCGCGAGCAGCGTCGTCTCGAACTCCCGGAACGACGACGGTTCCATGAACATGTCGATGCCGGCGTTCGCGCCCGTGCGCACCTGGGTGGGCCAATCACCGGGGATCTGGTGGATCCCCTCCCAGTCACTGATGACGAATCCGCCGAAGTGCAGGCGGCCCTTGAGCACGTCCGTGATCAACTCCCGGTTGGCATGCATCTTGATCGGGTTCCCGACGCCGTCCTCGGTCCAGTCGACACTGGAGAACGACGGCATGACGCTGCCGGTGTGGTGCCGGCGGATGGCCGGGCCGTACGGCGCCAGGTCGATCCGCCAGAAGTCCGGCCGGCTGGTCACCGTAATGCCCTGGTCGATCTTGTAGTCGCCTGCGGCGGTGCCGTACTCGGTGTCCCCGTCGCCGGCGTAGTGCTTGCTGGTGGCCATCACGTGGTCGTTCTCTGCCCACTGACCGGCCCGTCGGCCCTGCAGTCCGTCGATGATCGTCTCCATCGAGATCACCAGCGCCGGGTCCTCGCCGAAGCTCTCGTAGGTGCGACCCCAGCGGTCGTCGCGCGCGACGCACACGCATGGTGCGAAGTCCCAGGGAATGCCGGTTGCCTTGACCTCCGCGGCGGTCACCCGCCCGGCGGCCGCAACCAGACCGGGGTCGCGGGTGGAGCCCATCCCCACGTTGTGCGGGAAGATCGTCGCGCCGAGCACGTTGCCGTGCCCGTGCACCGCGTCGATGCCGTAGATCATCGGAATCTGCAGGCGGGTCTGCAGTGCGTGCGACTGGAACTGGTCCACCATGTCGGCCCAGGCCTCGGGAGTGTTCGTCGCCGGCGTCGAACCACCACCGGACAGCACCGACCCGAGCAGCCAGTTGGCGATCTCGTCCTGGTTGTCCGTGACGGATCCGCGCTCGGCCTGCGTCATCTGGCCGACCTTCTCCTCCAGCGTCATCCGGCTCATCAGGTCAGCGACGCGCTGGGCGACGGGCAGTCGGGAGTCCAGATAGGGCAGCCCGTTCGCGTTGATGACGAGCGTGGGGCTGCCGGTCACGGTGACGCCGCTCGATCGCGTGGTCACCGAGATCGGGACCGTCTCCGCCGTCTCGGCGTCCTGGTCGGCGAGCGTCTGCACCTCGACGTACTGCGTGGTGCCCGACGCCGAGCCCGCCGCGAAGGTGATCTCGCCACCCGCTCCGGTGTAGTCGCTGCCGTCGGTGGCGCTGCCGGTCCGGGTCGCCCAGCTCACCACGACGTCGGACGACAGCGCCCCGCCGCCCTCCACGGTGGCGGTCACCCCGATGCGCGCCGCCGAGCCCTCCTCGACGGTGTAGACGTCCCGGTCCGTGGTAACCGTGACGTCGCCGGGCGCCCCCCAGGCCGCCTCTGTGGCGAGTGGCAGGAACGGGATGGTGAGGATCGCTGCGGTCAGGCCGGCGATGCGGCTGCCGCGGCGTGTCGGTCGCATGCGGATGCGGCGGATCCCGCCGCGATCTGACGTCTGCCGGATGGTGGGCAAGGCGGCCTCCCTGCAGGACGCGTGCCGTCGTGGGCCGCTCCTTTGCAGGCCCGGATCGCGGCGTCACGCAGGGGCGATCCTCATCCGTCCGAGCGAAACGGGCAATTCGATCTTTGCCGGATGTTCCGCCCTATGGAAGCGCTCCCATCATGAGCCTGGAAGCGCTCCCATCACCCGCGGAGCGAGGCGACGTCGATCACGAAGCGGTACCGCACGTCGCTGGCCACGACGCGGTCGTATGCCTCGTTCACCCGCTCGATGTTGATCAGTTCGATGTCACTGGCGAGGCCATGCTCGGCGCAGAAGTCGAGCATCTCCTGGGTCTCGGCGATCCCGCCGATCATGGACCCGGCCAGCCGGCGGCGGGCGTCGAGCAGCGAGAACGCCGTAACGCGAAGCGGGTGCTCCGGCAGTCCGACCTCGACGAACGTCCCGTCCAGGCGCAGGAGGCCGAGGAACTCGTCGAGGTCGAGGTTGACCGACACGGTGTTGATGATGAGGTCGAAGTATCCCGTCAGGTCGGTGAAGGTTGCCGGGTCGGAGGTGGCGCGGAAGTGGTCCGCGCCGAGCCGGCGCCCGTCCGCCTCCTTGGCCAGCGACTGGCTGAGCACCGTCACCTCGGCACCCATCGCGTGCGCAAGCTTCACCCCCATGTGCCCGAGCCCGCCGAGGCCGACGATCGCCACGCGCGTGCCCGGTCCGGCGCGCCAGTGCCGCAGTGGGGAGTACAGCGTGATCCCGGCGCACAACAGGGGCGCCGCGGCGTCCAGTGGAAGGGCGTCGGGGATGCGCAGCACGTAGTTCTCGTCGACGACGATCACGGTGGAGTAACCACCGTAGGTGGGCGTGACGCCGTCCCGCTCCACACCGTTGTACGTGGGCGTGTTTCCCTCGCTGCAGTACTGCTCCTCACCGGCACGGCAGGCGTCGCACTCCCGGCAGGAGTCCACGAAGCAGCCGACGCCGACCCGGTCGCCCACCGCGTGGTTGGTCACGGCGCCGCCGACGGCCGCGACGATGCCGGCGATTTCGTGACCCGGGACCATGGGGAACGCCGACCCGTCCCACTCGTCGCGCACCTGGTGGATGTCGGAGTGGCAGATCCCGGCGTATGAAATCTCGATGAGCACGTCATGGTCGCGCACGTCACGGCGCGTGAAGCTGAACGGCTCCAGGGGAGCCTTGGCGGCAGGGGCGGCGTATCCGTTGGTCTCGATCACGACGACATCATCCCGCGATCGGATGCCGCCCGCTCCTGCGTGAGCCCGGTGTGACAGGTGAGGATGAGGGCGTGGCTGAGCGAAAGCTGTCGGAGTATCGGCGCAAGCGCGATGCGCGCAGGACGCCGGAGCCCGTGCCCGCCGAGGCGCCACTCCCACGGGGCCGCAACGACACCTTCGTGATCCAGGAGCACCACGCCCGTGCCCTGCACTGGGATCTGCGGCTGGAGCGTGACGGCGTCCTGGTGTCATGGGCCGTGCCGAAGGGAATGCCGCCGGATCCGCGGACCAACCACCTCGCCGTCCATACCGAGGACCACCCACTGGAGTACGCGGACTTCGCGGGTGACATCCCCAAGGGTGAGTACGGCGGCGGCACGATGTCGATCTGGGACCGCGGCACGTACGAGACCGAGAAGTGGAGCGACCGCGAGGTCAAGGTCGTGCTGCACGGCACCCGCGTCGAGGGACGCTTCGTCCTGTTCCAGACCGACGGGAAGAACTGGATGGTGCACCGGATGGACACCCCGGCGCGCCCGGACTGGCAGCAGCTGCCCAAGCTCATCCGCCCGATGCTCGCTGTCCCCGGGGAGCTGCCCGCTCCGGAGCAGGACGGTGACTGGACGTATGAGATGAAATGGGACGGCGAGCGTGCGGTCGTCTACGTCGAGGGTGGCCGGGTGCGCGTCATGACCCGCAACGACATCGATGTGACGGTCAGCTATCCGGAGTTGCGACCGCTCGGTGAGGCGCTCGGCGTAACCCAAGTCGTCTTCGACGGCGAACTGGTGGCCTTCGACGGCAATCGGCCGAGCTTTCGTCGGCTGCAGCAACGCATGCACGTGTCGGCGGCGGCGGAGGCACGGCGCTTGTCGCGCAGTGTCCCCGTCGTGTACCTCGCCTTCGATCTGCTCCACCTCGACGGGCGCTCGACCCTGAAGCTGCCCTACGCCGAACGCCGCGATCTGCTCGAGGGCCTCGACCTGGCCGGCCCCTCCTGGCAGACGCCGCCCCGATTCCCCGGGCACGGCGCGGACGTCGTACGGGCCAGCCAGGAGAACGGCTTCGAAGGCGTGCTGGCGAAGCGGTCGACGTCGGTGTACCGGCCCGGCCAGCGCTCGCAGGACTGGCGGAAGGTGAAGAACTTCCGGACCCAGGAGGTCGTCGTCGCCGGGTGGCGGCCGGGGAAGGGCCGTCGAGCCGGGATGGTGGGATCACTGATCCTTGCGGTGAACGGGCCGGACGGCCTGCAGTTCGCCGGGGGAGTCGGCACCGGCTTCACGGAGGCGATGCTGCGGGACCTCGGCAGGCGGCTGTCGCGCCTGGAACGCAAGACCTCGCCGTTCGCTCAGGAGTTGCCACGCGCCGAGACCCGAGACGCGCGCTGGGTGCGGCCGGCACTGGTCGGTGAGGTGGCGTTCGGCGAGTGGACGGACGACGGCCGGATGCGCCACCCCTCGTGGCGCGGTCTGCGCCCGGACAAGTCACCGGACGAGGTGGTCCGCGAGTCCTGAGCGGGCCGCGTCTTGGGCGACATGCGGGTCAGGGCGACGCCGCTCAGGCAGAGCGCGCCACCGAGCAGGCTCAGCGGGGCCGGTACCTCGGCCAGCAGCAACCATCCGACGGTGACGGCGACCAGCGGCACCAGGTAGAGGGTCGCGGTCGCGGCCGCCGTCGTCATGCGGGCCTGCGCGTAGGCCCATGTCGTGAAGCCGAGGGCGCTCGGGCCGATGCCGAGGAAGGCAACGGCGAGGACGACGCCACGGTCGATACGCGCTGCGCCATCGTGCAGGGCGGGCCCGACAAACGGCAGGGCGCACGGCAGGGTGAGCAGCGTCCCCGCCCACATGGCCCAGCACGTTACCTCCGTGGCGGAGTGCCGCCGCAGGAGGGGTCGCTGCAGCACGAAGAACAGGGCCTGGACGACAGCCGCTCCGAGAACCAGAGCGACACCGCCGACCGGGTTCGGGTGACCGACCGGGCCGGACGCCACCGCGATGATCGCGGCACCGACGAAGCCGAGTCCGCTTCCCGCGACGACGCGGCGTCCCAGCGGCTCGCCGAGACTCACGTACGCCAGGAACGCCGCGAACAGCGGCGCCGTGCTCATGAGCAGGCTCGCCGTCCCCGCCGGCACGGTGGACTCGCCGGCGTTCAGCAGCAACTGGTAGGCGGTCATGCCGGTGACGCCACAGCCGAGGATGCCGGGCAGAGCGCGCGCCGGCGGGCGGCGCAAACCCAAGAGGGGCGCCACGACGGCCAGGACGACCGAGGCGAGCACGAGCCGGGTCACCGACAGGCCGGCGGCCCCGAGCCCCGGTACGGCGATCCGGATGGCGACGAACGCCGAGCCCCACAGGACGACGGTGATCAGGGCGGCCAGCAGCGGCAGGTGAGGGCGGGTCACGTGCAGAGGCTGGTGGATCCGAGCGGAAAGTACCAGCAACGAATTCACCACCGACCCATTAGTGTTTCTTCATGATTGACGTTCGGCGCTTGCGCGTCCTGCTCGCCGTCCGGGAGAACGGCGGTGTCGGGGCAGCCGCACGGGCCCTCGACTTCACGTCTCCCGCGGTGTCCCAGCAGATCGCCGCCCTGGAACGGCAGGTCGGCCGGCCGCTGCTCGACCGGACCAGCCACCGAGCTCGCCTCACACCCGCAGGAGAACGGCTCGCCGAACACGCGGCCGCCGTGCTGGCCCGACTGGAGGAAGCCGAGTCCGACCTGGCCGGATTCGGCGGCCGGGGGCCGGTCGGCGCTGTGGCGGTCGGCTCGATCCCGACCGTCGGCCGCGCGGCGCTGCCGGATGTCGTCCGCCGACTCGTCGAGACCGCCCCTGACCTGCGGCTGCGCATCGAGCAGGCAGAGCCCGAGGACAGCCTCCCGGCGGTGGCCCGCGGCGATCTCGACGTCGCGGTGATGTCCCAGTACTCGCGCACGCCGCGCCGCCGCGACTACCGGCTGGAATGGCACACGCTGGCCGAGGAGCCGCTTCTCGTCGCCCTACCAGCCCACCACGCGCTGGCCGGCGGCGACATCGCATTGGCCGCCCTGAGCGATCAGCCGTGGATCGCTCCGGCCGACCCGAGTTCCTGCTTCACCATGCTGCAGCGCTCGTGCGCCGCCGCCGGCTTCGAGCCGCTCATCGTGGGGCATTGCGCGGACTTCGCGATGGCCCTGGCGCTGGTGGGGGCCGGTCAGGGAGTCGCCCTGGTCCCGGCGATCGCGACGACCGGGGAACCGGCCGACGGCGTCCACCTGGCCCGGATCACCGACGTACCGGCGAGCCGGACGCTGTACGCCGCGACGCGCCACGGCACCGCCGGGCATCCGGGCATCGCGGCCTTCGTGTCGGCGCTGCGCTGGTGGTGGGCTGTCAGGTGACTGGTGGGCTGTCAGGTGACCGCCGTCGCGTACGACGGTGTGAGCCGGGCGGTGCGTGGCACCGCGAGCAGGACCAGACACGCCACTGCGGCGACCGCGGCGCAGACCGCTGCGCCGGCGAAGATCACGTGCAGCTCGGACAGCAGGGCGGCGTGGGTGGCCTCGGTGTACACCGGGCAATGGGCGGGGTCGTTCGGGCAGAGGTCCAGCGGTGTCCCGATTGCCGCCTGCCGGCGGTAGAAGACCCGCAGCCCGACCGCCGTCAGAATCGACAGCCCGGCCAGCATCCCGATCATCCGGGCGACGACGACCAGTGCGGAGGCGACGCCGTGGACGGGCGGCTCGGTGGTCGCCAGCAGTGCCGCGTTGACGGGGGCGATCGCCAGCCCGAAGCCGATGCCGGCCATGACCAGCGGCACCGTCCCCCCGGCACCCACCAGCGTCGCGTCGTCCCAGCGGGTCATCGCCGCGAGACCGGCGGCGGCCAGCAGCATCCCCATCCCGGCCACCAGGCGCGGCGGGACCCGGCGGATCGCCCAGCCTCCGGCCAACGCCCCGGCAGGGACGGCGACCAGCAGCCGGACCAGGACCATCGCTGCACCGACCTGGGTCGGTTTCGACGTCGCCCGCGCGAAGACCGGCACGTCCACGAGTGCCGCCACCAGCGCGGCCCCGACCAGCAGGTTCACCAGCAGCGCGCCCCAGGCCGCGGTCGCTCGCAGCGTTCCGTGCGGAACCAAGGGACGGCGCGCCGTGCGCTGCCGGAGCGCGAAGCCCCCGAGCAGTACGGCCGATCCTCCCAACAGGAACGGTGCGTCATCCGCCACCGCGGCCTGTTGCGGATCAGCAGTGGCGAACGCCAGGACGAGCCCGGCCAGGGCGCCGGCGAGCAACGCCGAACCGGTCGCATCGACGTCGCGTAGCAGGCTCGTCGCCGGGTTCCGCAGCAGCCAGCGGGCGAGCGCCGCGGCAGCGAGGAGGACGGCGAGCACGGCGAGCGGTGCCGTCCAGCTGTGCGCGGACAGCAGCGGTGACCAGGCAAGGCCCAGCGTCACATCCTCCGCAAGCCGGGTGGGAGCGGTCAGGAACAGTGCCAGCGCACCGAATGCTGCCAGGACCAGGACGCGACCGACGGGGTCGCGGTCCGGGCTGGGGCGTTCCCGGACCGTGGCGCGGTCCGGGCTGAGGCGTTCCCGGACCGTGGCGCCAAGGCCCGCGGCCAGCAGCAGGGCACCGATCAGGTTGCCCCAGAAGATGGCCCGCCACCCCGCTGCCGCCAGCACCGCGGCGCCCGCGAGCGGGCCGATCACCGAGCCGGTCTCTTGAACGGCGCCGACCACGCCGAGCGGCAGGCCCCGCCGCTCGACCGGCCATCCCGCGGCGACGAGGGCGAGGGTCGCGGGCACGAGCCCGCCGCCGCCCACGCCCTGGACGGCGCGGCCGGCCACCAGCGTTCCCAGGCCGGTGGCGGAAGCGGTCAGCAGGCATCCGACGGCGAAGAGCAGCAGGCAGCCGATCAGGACCGGGCGCGACCCCCGCAGGTCGGCGAGCCGGCCGATCAACGGCAGGGTCGCGACGTAGCCGAGGAGGAACGCGCTGACGATGGGGGTGGCGCGCTGCAACTGGTCCACCCCGACGCCGACGCCGGTCATCATGTCCGGCAGCGCCAAGACGACGACGTAGGTGTCCGCGGCGGCGAGCAGGACGGCAACGGAGGCCAGGGCCAGCGTCGGCCCGCCCCCGGGGGAGTAATTGTCAGGTCGGCGGCGCACTGATGGTGACCTGCTCGCCGTAGTGGTCGAGCGTGAGGGCGTACGTGCTCATCGTCCCCTTCTCGTGGAAGGGAGCGGTGAGGTCGGCGCGGCGTAGCTGCCCGGTGTCCTTGACGATGTAAAACGTCGCCCGCACCGGGGTGGCGGGATCGGCGTCGGACAGCAGCTCGTCGACGACGGCGCCGGGCACGTTTCCCGTGATCTGCTCGGCGACCTCCTTGCCGATGCGCACGTCGTCCCCGCGCTTGGCTTCCGTCGTCTCGGCCAGCATGCGCGTGATCCCCTTGCCGGACTCCACCAGGATCGCCGGGTCGGTGAGGCCGAACTTCGCCGGATCGGTCTTCTGGAACGTGGCCGAGAACGGCAGTTTCGCGTAGACGACGCCGCCGACCGAGATCACTTCGATGGAGACCGTGGCGCCACCGAAAAGGATCGACAGCTTGCCCTGGAAGGCGGCCGGTGGATGGGACGCGACCCCGGAGCCGCTGACCAGTCGGTTGTTGCCGGCCGGGACGTTCTGGCTGGTCAGCGTGAAGTGCACGCTCGAGGTGGTGTCGAGCGCCGCCTTGGCCCTGGTGAGCACGGTCGCGGGGGATTCCTGCGGCTCGGCGCCCGAGCAGCCGGCGCCCAGCACGGCGATCGCCAAGCCAATCGTCAGGGCAGCGGCGGCCCGGCCGACCGTGCGGGTCATGTGCATGGGAGGACTGTGGCAGACGGCCCGGACGTCCGGTGCGGCCCGGGCGGATTACCTGCGATCACCCTGCCGCGGGGATGTCGTGGCCATGTGGCGGGCATGTCGCGGTAACGGGTCAGAACGGCCACACGACACCGCTGCGGTACACCCAGACCTGCCAGATCAGCGCTGCGGGCCAGGCCCAGCGCAGCCCTCGCTCGATCACCCCGCCGGAGTTGAGTGTCAGCCCGGCGTACGCCCACCACGGCGCCATCGGAATCCCGGGCGGTCGCTCGCCGAACACGAAGTCGCCGAGCAGGTGGGAGGACCAGCCGACGAGCAGCGCCCAGAAAGGCCACGCGGCGTCGGCGGGTACGAGGACGAGCACCGCCAGGGCCGCGAGGCCGGGCAGCCCCCACCAATGGGTGAGCCCGCGGTGCCCGCCGGGCGCCCAGCGCAGCCACGACTGGTCGGCGTCGGGGCTCAGCCAGCCGGATGCGGTGGCGGTCGCGATCACCGCCGACGCCGCGGTCTGCCACGCTGGAACGCCGAGGCCGGTGGAGACCGCGAGACTCGCCGAGGCCGCGAGCAGGCGGTGGGTGCTGCCGTCCATCGGATCAGGTGATACCACGGGGCCGACCCGGCATCCGGGAGGCGCTCTGAAGGGACTCACGGTGGTGGAGCTGGCGGATCAGTCCCCTTGGGCGATGCAGTTGGTGGTCCGCGACGACCGTCCGGACCGTCCGACCCATCTGGCCGTGTGCGAGGCGGCCGCCTCCGCGGTGGTGACGCTGCTGGCCGATCCCCGGTCGGTGGACGGGCCGTGGACGCCGCGGACGCAGCGCTGGCTTTCGGGGCGAATCCGCAAGGTCGTCCGCCGCGGGCGCGGCGCGAAATTCGCCGCGACGGACGCCTTGGACGGCGTGCAGGTCGAGCGCCGCGGCGCCTGCGTTCGGGCGTTCGTGCCCGGCCCGATCGACGGCCTGCCGCTGGAACTCGCCAAGCTGCAGGTGGGCGGCACCGAGATGCCGGACGTGGGCGAGCCGGCGCCGGACGGGCCCGGCGTCCTCACCGTGGCTTTGACGCCCGCGCAACCGATGACGACCGGCAAGGCTGCTGCGCAGAGCGGGCATGCGTCGCAGTTGGCGTTCGCCCAGCTGGTCGCCGCCGCGCTGGCGGGCGGCGCGGACGCGGAGAAGGCGCTGCTGGCCTGGGACGGCACGGGGTTCGCCGTCCGCGTGCTGATGCCGGCACACGAGGACTGGCACCGGTTGGTGGAGACGGCGCCGGTGGCGGTGCGGGACGCCGGGTACACCGAGGTGGCGCCAGGGACAATGACCGCGATCGCGTGGTGGCCCTCGCCGTGACGGATCTGATGCAGCTCCTGTGGCAGTCGCTGGGCGCAGCGTCCGCCCCGGATGATGACGGCGCTGATGACGGCGCGGATGACGACGTCGCGAAGCGCCTGCGCGTCACCGGTCCGGAACTGGTCCTGCCGTCCGTGTACGACGTCACCGGGCTGGCGACGGCAGCGGTTGCCGCAGCGGCTCTCGCGATGGCCGAGGTCTGGACCGCGCGCGGCCATGGGTCGGACTCGGTGGTGGAGGTCGACCGGCGCCAGGCATGCGCGGCGTTCCGCAGCGAGGCACTCCTGGCGCCGTCCGGGTGGACGCTGCCTCCGATCTGGGATCCGATCGCGGGCGACTATCGCGCCGAGGACGGCTGGATCCGGCTGCACACCAACTACGCGCACCACCGCGACGCCGCGCTGCGCGCCCTGGGCCTGGCGCCGGATCCGACTCCGACCCGCGATCTGGTCGCCGACGCCGTCCGCCGCTGGAAGCGCGCCGATGTGGAGGCCGCGGTGGTTGCGGCCGGCGGTGCGGCAGCTGCGATGTACGCCATTCACGAGTGGGCCGAGCACCCGCACGGGCGGGTCGCCGTCCGGGAGCCGGTCGTGCGCGTCGAGCGGGGGAACTCGCCGGTGCGCCCGCCTCCCATGGCGGACGGCGGCCTGCCCCTGTCGGGCATCCGGGTCCTGGACCTGACCCGCGTCATTGCCGGCCCCGTGTGCACCCGAACGCTCGCGGCGTGGGGCGCGGATGTGCTGCGTATCGATCCACCGAGTTTCCCCGACGTGCCGGCTGCGCTGCCGGACACCGCGGTCGGCAAGCGCTGTGCCGTCCTGGACCTCGGCTCGGCTGACGGCAAGCGCCTGTTCGCCGACCTCGTCCGGAAGGCGCACGTCGTCGTCCACGGGCTGCGCCCCGGTGCGCTCGCGGCGCTCGGGCTGGGGGATGGCGACCTTCGCGCACTGAATCCGGCCTTGATCATCACGTCCGTGGACGCCTACGGCTGGCTGGGTCCATGGGCCGGCCGGCGCGGCTTCGACAGCCTGGTCCAGATGAGTTGCGGAATCGCCGCCGCAGGAGGGGACGAGTCGGGCTCGGACCGGCCGGTTCCGCTGCCCGCCCAGGCGCTGGACCACTCAGCCGGGTACCTGATGGCGGCCGCCGTCGGCCGCGGGCTGGCCCGACTCCTCCGCGACGGCGCACCGTCCACAGTGCGCACATCGCTGGTCGGCGTCGCGAACGTGCTGATGGGGCTGCCGACCCCGGGCGGCCTGGAGCACGCGCCGCCCCTATGGGGGGACGCCGACCTGGTACCGCGCGACACGGACTGGGGTCCGGCTCGCGGCGTGCCATGCCCCGGCCTCATCAGGGTGGGTGACCGCACCGTGCGCCCGGGGTGGACGCGTCCGGCCGGACCGCTCGGCCGGCACCCCGCCCAGTGGTGACACGCCCTGCTGATGACCCGCTCTACCCGTGCTACCGGTGGGGACTGCTAGGAGCAGCCCGGCTGGGCGACGTCGGATGCCTCGGCCCGCGGCGTCGGCGCGTCGGTCGTGAGCTGCGCGGCGGCGGCCGGCGTCATGACCGGTGTGGTGCTCAAGGTGGTGACCGGTGTGGTGACCGGCGTCGTCGGGCGTGGCGACGGGCCGCGGGTCGTCGGCGCCGGGGTGGTGCCGGTCGCGCCGCCGCCCGATCCCGCGCCGTACATCCGGATGGTGGTCCGCTGCACCTCTCCGGGCAGCAGCGCGATTCCGGGCAGCGTCGCGGTGTGGCCCTGCACGTCGGTCACCCGCACCGTGAACGGCCCCGTCCCCGCGCCGTGCTCGGCCAGCCAGTAGTTGTAGTCAGTCCGCCTGAGGCTCATCCATGATCCGTCGCGCAGCACTCGCACCGAGCGCAGCGGGTTGCCGTGGTTCGACACCAGGATGGCCAGCCACCACTGTGACGAGCCTTCCTTCACACGGATGCCCAGCGGCCCGGGGAGGGCCGGGTCGACGACGGTCCGGTAGGTGACCGGGACGATGCCCTGGACCGGGTCGGCGATGCGGGCGAACGCCGTGCGGCTGAGGTCGACGTGCCCGGCCTCGCACTCCGGGCACTGATCGATCACCTTCGCCCGGACCGTGCCTTTGGGGCCCGAGACGCTGAGGTAGCCACCGCATTTCGCCGCCGCGGCGTACTCACCCGGAGGCAGGGCGACGTACAGCCCGTCCGACGGCGCCGCGTAGGAGCAGTTGCCGATGCCGCCCGCGAGGTCGTAGAAGGTCGCCCGCCCGGACGTTGTCGCGGCCTGCGGCACCTGGATCGCCGCGCACGCCGTCGGCGCGAACGATCGCCAGGCGACGACGAGCGCGAGCGCCGCGACGCCGGCGAGTGCGAATACACCCAGGCTGCGCCGGGAGACACGTCCTGGTGGAATCCGCCTGGACGGTGGGACGTCGGCGTCGGCCATCCCGGCGGGATCCCTTCCACGGCGTGTCCGGTCGGCGCCGATCCTGCCGTATTGGCCGGTCCGGGGCGAACGCTCAGGAACCGCGCCGGACCCAGACGTCGTAGTCGGGGCGCTCCTCGCCGATGGTGGTCTCCTCCCCGTGCCCGGCCAGCACTCGCGTCTCCCGGGGCAGATACAGGAGGCGGGTCCGGATCGACTCCATGATGGCGTGGAAGCTGCTGAACGACGGGCCCGTGTCGCCCGGGCCGCCGCGGATCAGGGTGTCGCCGGTGAGGATGACGTCCACGTCGACGGCGTGCAGGCACACCGCGCCGGGCGAATGGCCGGGGGTGTGCAGTACCTCCAGGGTCGTGCCGGCGACCTGGAAGCGCTGCCCGTCGGACAGGGGCAGCGGCATCCGGTCCGGATGGACCTCGTCCCAGAGCATGCGGTCCTCGGGGTGGAGGTAGACCGGGGCGCCCGTGGCGTCGGCGATCTCGCCCGCGGCGTTGATGTGGTCGTTATGTCCGTGCGTGCTCACGACGGCGACGACCCGGCGGCCGTCGATCGCGTCGAGGATCGCGGGAGCGTCGTGCGCGGCGTCCACGACCAGAACCTCGTCGTCGTCGCCGACGAGCCAGACGTTGTTCTCGACGTCGGTGTGATGGTCGTCCAGGGAGAAGGTGCCGGTTGTCACGATGCGGTCGAAGCGAATTGTCACAGCACCACCCACAGACCATTGCTCGTCATTGATCGGGCCGGCGCCGCGGAGAACCCGTGGCATTGCGACCTTAAGCGACAGATCTGGACATGGCGAGAGACGGAAGTGAGAAGTAGCTGTGAGCCTCCTGCGCGGCGGGTGCGCGGCGGCCCGGCCGGGCTCAGAACCGATACGGCTTCGGCGGCGGCGTCAGGGCGGCCCGCGGGCATTGAGCCAGCGTCAGGTCCCCGTACCCGAGTGCCTCGTCGGACAGGCTCTGCACGGTCCAGCCGAGTTCGGCTCCGACGGTGGTGATGGTCACCCGATAGATCGTGATCTCGTAGCGGGTCGGGGTTCCGTAGGCCACCTGGATGCTGCCGATCAACCGAGCCGCGCCGGGGAGGTCAGCGTCATCCCAGGGCTGGTCGTACCGGGCCCAGCGGCTCGGCTCGGCGAGCCACAGACCGTCGGTCCGGGCGCTGTTCAGCGACAGCTCGATGAGGATGGCGCGCGCGGCCTCCTCCGGCACGATGGCGGCCGGGCGGATCACTTCGGTGATCACGCCCTCGTCGTAGGCGTCGTGGTCCTCCACCCGGACCTCCTCCCGCTCTTGAGCCGGCAGCCTCTTGTGTCGGCAGCCTTCCCTGAGCGCTGAAGGCCGGTCGGCGCAGTGGATCGCGGGGCTCGTCACGGAGTGTCGCGGCGGGAGGCTTGGTCCCGGGCTGATCGCTGGGGCACAATATCCGCGCGAACACACGTCGGTGTGGTGCGCGCTGGTGGGCCACCACCTGCTTGAGGTCGTTGGGGAAGGCGAACCTCAGGTCGGGTCGAGGAGGGTCCAGATGACCGGTGCCATCACGCGGGGTGTGCTCTTTGTGCACTCTGCGCCGCGTGCGCTGTGCCCACACATTGAGTGGGCCGCGGGCGGCGTTCTTGGGCTGCGCCTATCCCTGGACTGGATCGAGCAGCCCGCCGCTCCCGGCCTGTACCGCACGGAGATGTCGTGGCAGGCGTCGCAGGGCACCGGTGCGCGGCTGACGTCCGCGTTGCGGGGATGGGCCCACCTGCGCTTCGAGGTGAGCGAGGAGCCGAGCCAGGGCGTGGACGGCGGCCGGTGGAGCCACACGCCCGAGCTCGGCATCTTCCACGCGGTCACGGACGTTCACGGCAATGTCGTCGTGCCCGAGGACCGCATCCGGGCCGCGATCGAGGTCGGCCACGGCGACCCGCAGGCCATGCTCCACGAGCTCGACCTGGCCCTCGGCCGCGCCTGGGACGAGGAGCTGGAGCCGTTCCGGTACGCCGGTGACGGCGCGCCGGTCCGCTGGCTGCACCGGGTGGGTTAGAGGCTCCGCGGATAGACGGGGCGAGGCGACCTGGGGCTGCTGCCCTGGCCGCACGGCCAAGATTTTGGAAGATCCGTCGGCTGACAGCCGACGGATCTTCCAAAATCATGCTGCCTCAGAGCGGGATGTTGCGGTGCTTTCCCCGCCGCGCGGGAGCCTCGGCCAGCGCACGAGTCAGCGCGGACCGAGTCGCCGAGGGCTCGACGATCTCGTCCACGACGCCGATCTCCATCGCCCGCTGCAGGCCACCGGCCAGTTTCTCGTGCTCGACCGCGAGCTCCTCCTCCACGGCGGCCCGGGCGTCCGGCGGCACCTCGGCCAGCCGCCGTCGATGCAGGATCCGCACGGCTGCTACCGGACCCATCACGGCCACCTGGGCACCGGGCCAGGCGAGCACCCGGGTCGCGCCGAGTGAGCGGGAGTTCATCGCGACGTAGGCACCGCCGTACGCCTTGCGCGTCACGAGCGTCACCCGCGGCACCTCGGCCTCGGCGAACGCGTGCAGCAGCTTCGCCCCGCGGCGCACGACGCCGTCCCACTCCTGGCCGACGCCGGGCAGGTAGCCCGGGACGTCGGTCACGATCACCAGCGGGACGCCGAACGCGTCGCACATCCGCACGAAGCGCGCCGCCTTCTCGGCCGACGCCGCATCCAGGCAGCCGCCGAGCCGAAGCGGGTTGTTCGCCACAACGCCGACGGTCCGTCCGGCCAGCCGGCCCAGGGCGGTCACGACGTTCGGTGCCCACCGCGGGTGCAACTCCAGCGGGGCGCCGTCGAGCAGGTCGTCCACCAGCGGGTGCACGTCGTAGGCGCGCTTGGTCTCCTCCGGCAGGTGCGCCGCCAGGTCGCGGTCGGCCACCGCATCGACGGCGAACTCGCCCTGACCGCCCAGCAGCGTCACCAGCTGACGGCCGGCCTGGTAGGCGTCCTCGGTGGTGTCGGTGACGACGTGCACGACACCGGACCGGCGCCCGTGCGGCTCCGGTCCGCCGAGCCGGACGGCGTCGACGTTCTCGCCGGTCACCGAGCGGACGACGTCCGGTCCGGTGACGAAGACACGTCCTTCCGGACCGAGCACCACGATGTCGGTGAGTGCAGGACCGTACGCCGCGCCACCGGCCGCAGGGCCGATGACGACCGAGATCTGCGGCACGATGCCCGAGGCGCGGGTCATCGCCGCGAACACCTCGCCGACCCCGTTCAGCGACAGCACGCCTTCGCGCAGCCGGGCGCCTCCGGAGTGCCAGAGACCCACCACCGGGACGCCGTCGGCGATGGCCCGGTCGTAGGCGGCGACGATGACGCTGCAGCCGGCGCCGCCCATCGCACCGCCCTGGATGCGTGGGTCGCTGGCGAAGGCGACCGCCCGCACACCGGCAATGCTGCCGACGCCGGCCAAGACGCCGGAGTCGTCCTCCGGGCTGATGAGTTCCAGCGTGTCGGCGTCGAAGAACGCCGCCAGGCGAACGGCCGGATCCCGGTCCGTCGCCGGCGCCGGTGGGGCGGCAACCTGTGCGGTCACGTGTCACTCCTGAAGGCCAGGGCCACGTTGTGGCCGCCGAAGCCGAACGAGTTGTCGATGCCCACGACGGGCCCAGCGTTGAGCTTGCGCGGGTCCTTGCGGACCACGTCGAGCGTCACGGCCGGGTCGAGGTCGTCCACGTTGATCGTCGGCGGCGCCAGCCGGTGCTGTACTGCGAGCACGGTGAAGACGGCTTCCAGCGCCCCGGCGGCACCCAACAGGTGTCCGGTCATGGACTTGGTCGCCGAGACGGCGACGCCGTCGGCGGCATCGCCGAGCGCCAGCCGGATGGCCGCCACCTCGGCGACGTCTCCCACCGGGGTCGACGTCGCGTGGGCGTTGATGTGCGCGACGTCGCGCGGCTCCAGTCCGCCGTTGCGCAGCGCCGCGGCGATCGCCCGCCCGGCACCGGCACCCTCCGGCTCGGGGGCGGCGATGTGATAGCCGTCGGAGGTGATCCCGGCCGATAGGAGCTCGGCATAGACCCGCGCGCCACGCGCCCGGGCGTGCTCCTCGGCCTCCAGGACCACGACTGCGGCGCCCTCACCGAGGACGAAGCCGTCACGGCCCGTGTCGTAGGGCCTGGACGCGATCGTCGGGTCGTCATTGCGCGTCGACAGGGCCTGCATGGCCGCGAATCCCGCGATGGGCAGCGGGTGGATGGCGGCCTCCGTACCACCGGCCACCACCACGTCGGCCCGGCCACTGCGGATCATCTCCAGCCCCAAGGCAATCGCCTCGGCGCCGGACGCGCATGCCGATACCGGGGTGTGCACACCGGCGCGCGCCTTCAGCTCCAGCCCGATGGCCGCGGCGGGCCCGTTGGGCATGAGCATCGGCACGGTCAGCGGCATGACCCGGCGCGGGCCCTTGTCCTTCAACGTGTCGTACGCGGTCAGCAGGGTCCAGACGCCACCGATGCCGGATGCGATCGCGACGCCGAGCCGCTCCGGCTCGACCTCGGGCGTTCCGGCGTCGGACCATGCCTCGCGCGAGGCGACCAGGGCGAACTGCCCTGAGGGGTCGAGCCGGCGGGACTCGGGGCGGGTCAACCGCTCCTCCGCCGGCTGAGCCAGCCGGCAGGCGAAGGTGACCGGGAGGTCGTACCGCTCGATCCACTCCGGATCGAGCGGACCCGCTCCCGAGCGGCCGGCCAGCACGCCCTCCCAGCTCGTCGCGACGTCCCCGCCGAGCGGGGTGGTCGCGCCCAAGCCGGTGACGAGGACTCTGCGGGTACCCGAACCAGACTCAGTCATAGTGCTTCAGCTCCGTGCGTTCCGGATGTACGTGACGGCGTCGCCGACGGTGCGCAGGCTCTTCACGTCGTCGTCGGGGATGCGGACCTCGAACTTCTCCTCCGCGTTCACGACGATCGTCATCATCGACAGCGAGTCGATGTCCAGGTCGTCGATGAAGGCCTTGTCCAGCTGGACGTCGGCGGCCGACACGCCGGTCTCCTCGTTGATGATCTCAGCGAGCCCTTCGAGGATCTCCTGATCGTTGATGACGCTCATGGCGTTGTTGTCCTTTCGTGGTGGGGGTTTGCGTCCGGAGCGGCGTCCTCGCCGTCCGGCTGTCGGGGTGGTGGTGACGACCGCCGCTAGGGGAGCCGAACCACCTGGGCCGCGTACGCCAGGCCGGCGCCGAAGCCGATGAGCAGTGCCAGATCGCCGCTCTTGGCTTGGCCCTCGCTCAGCATGCGGTCCATGGCCAGCGGAATGCTGGCCGCGGAGGTGTTGCCGGCGTCCTCCAGGTCGCGGGCGATGGCGACACTCGCCGGCAGCCTCAGCTGCTTCGCCATCGCGTCGATGATGCGGACGTTGGCCTGGTGGGGGATGAAGGCGTCGAGCTGGTCGGCGGTGATGCCGGCAGCATCGAGCGCCTTCTGTGCCACCGGTGCCATCTGCCACACCGCCCAGCGGAAGACCCGCTGGCCCTCCATCCGCAGCCATGGCCAGCCGCCGTCGCGGCGGATGTCGAGCCAGGACGCCGTCGTCACGGCCTCCGGCTGTGAGCCGTCCGATCCCCACACCGTGGGCCCGATCCCCGGCGTCTGGCTCGGCCCGACCACCACGGCGCCGGCGCCGTCGGCGAAGATGAACGCCGTGGAGCGATCCTTGAAGTCGAGGAGCTCCGACAGCTTCTCGACGCCCACGACCAGCACGGCCGACGCCGAGCCGCCCCGGACCATGTCCGCGGCGAGGCTGATGCCATAACAGAATCCGGCGCACGCAGCCGAGAGGTCCACCGCCGGTGCGTGGTTGGCGCCGAGCCGGTGGGCCAGGACCGGCGCTGCGGCCGGCGTCTGCTGGAAGTGGCTCACGGTCGCGACCAGCACGGCGTCGATGTCGCTGGGTGTCAGGCCTGCGCGCTCGATCGCCATGCGTGCCGCGGGCTCGGCCAGATCGATCACCGTCTGCTCGGGCGCGGCGAACCGGCGGCTGACGATGCCGGATCGCTCTCGAATC
>Ga0081539_10003210_pt1 | contig 20650 bp, 16 predicted proteins | sample TabmetS4T2R2_FD_71023 | JGI IMG/M metagenome (GOLD analysis project Ga0081539, IMG submission 71023) | Tabebuia heterophylla rhizosphere microbial communities from the University of Puerto Rico - S4T2R2 | ecosystem: Host-associated > Plants > Roots > Rhizosphere ...
GCCACCACCGGCCATCCATATGGTGAACGCCTTCGGGTTGTGATCGCGTCCGACGAAGACGCGCTGCTCCGCCATCGGCGTCCGGCCGAACTCGCCACACGCGCCTTCTCGGGCCGTGCCTGCATGTACGGCTCGTCGATCTGGGCGATATCGGCGCCGGCCGCAAACAGGTCGCGGATCTCCTCGTTGACCGCGGCGGCATAGTCCATCGCTGCCTCCGCCTCCGACCGGTAGTAGTCATTCTGCGCCTGCTGGCTCATCGTGAATGGGCCAGGCACCGTGATTTTGATCGCGCGTGTCGTGTGCGCTCGCAGGAAACGGACGTCCTCCACTTCAACCGCATGCTTGCGGCGAATGGGTCCGACGATTCGCGGGACTGGGTTCGGGTGACCGGATCGATCGAGCGCCGTTCCAGGATTGTCGAGGTCGATGCCGTCGAGCGCCGTCGCAAAGCGGTTTGAATAGCTCTCGCGACGGATCTCGCCGTCGGTCACGATATCCAGCCCGGCGTCCTCCTGCGCCTTGATGGCGACGAGCGTCGCGTCGTTCTGCGCCTCGGCCAGAAGACCCTGCGGTATCCGCCACAGTTCCTGCGCACGCACGCGCGGCGGGAAACGCCCGGACAACTTCTCGCGATCGATCAGCCAGTCAGGCTGGGGATAGCTGCCGACGAGCGTGGTCGGAAACAGCATCGGAATGCAGATTACCTCGCGCCCGCCGGCGCCGGGCGTTCGGTTCGCGCGCGTTTGCGAAACTCGGGATAGAGCGTCGCCGCCCCGCCGCGCACGCCCTCGAGCGGCAGCTTGTACTTGTCCGCGACGTCGCGGAGATCGGGATTCGTCCCTGGGAGATGATGCGGCACCTCGCCGGCCGCCCGCGGGACTTCGACAGTCGGCTCGCATGGTTCCGGCACCACCTGCATGGCTGGATCGAGGACCCACGTCTGACTGCGGAGGTACGGCTCTTCGAGGTAGACCGGGTCATACAGAATCATCGCGATCGTCAGACGGTCGCCGTGGCGAACGATGTACTCGCGGATGGTCGCCTGATCGCTCGAGGGAACGCCGTTCCGCGTCAGCACACCTTCGGCAAGATGCGTCGTCGTCACCAGGAGCGTGTCGCCCTGCCACACGCCAGTCGAGAAGCCGGCGGCTGTATGCCGAGCGAGCGGAGAGGGATGCGGCCGCCCGTCCAGCCAGATCGTCCGCGGCATCCTGTCGATCGCGCCGCTCATGCCGACGGCGACGACGCGACCCGAGATCGGATCGATGTCGGAAGTAATCCGCAGGCTTTGCGGGCCGCGGACGATGTAATGGGTGGTGAACATGATGCACTGCCGATCCGGCATGGAGAGATACGCGCCCTGATACGCGTCGGCGCGGGCGCGCGCCTCGTCATTGATCGGCAGGCCCGTGTAATCGCCCAGGAGCTCTCCCTCGAGATCTTCGTGGATGCGCACCGCCCACGACCCGGTCAGATCGATCTGGGCCGACGCCGGTGTGACCGCCAGGAAGAGCAGCACGAGGACGAAGTGAACCACGGAGTCCCTGATCATCGAAATCTCACTCAGCCGAGCAGGGCGATGGATCCCACTTCGCGCCATCGGGTTCGCGCTTGAACGCCGGGCTCGTCTGGTACGGCATCTGCAGATACCGGGGATCCTCGATCGTCGTCGTGATGACGAGCCAATCCGTTCCATCGGGCTCCTTGAGGACGTCCCAGTATTCGGTCATCACGGTCTGCTCGCTGTATGGGACACCGTTTCTGCGGAGATATCCCGGCCGCAGATTCCGTGTCACGACCTCGAGACTACCAGGCTGCGCACCTATCGCTCCTTTGGCGTTGGCGGGCAACGGAGCCACTCGACCGCGTGGGATCGTGGGAAGGATCCATCGCGCCGCGGATTCTCCCTGCCACGTGGCTTGTCCGCTCGCCGGTGAGCCGCTGGTGAATCGAAAGATCCGCGTCTGCATCCCCGCATCCGTATCGACGCGCAGAGTCTCGTCGTCCTGCCACGTGATGTGGAGTCGACCTGGGATTCTCATCAGACCAGCGGCGCCGTACGCTTTGCACGCCTCGCCAGCGGCTGTATCTCTCGCCGGATCCCATGCCTCGGCCACACGGCGCGCGTCGCGCGTGATCGGGATGGCGCCGAACGCGCCGACGATGTCACCCTTGGCCGGCGTGACCATCCTGAATCGCCATTCCTTGTTCACGTACGCCACCCAGTAGCCGGTCAGATCGAGAGGCGACCTCGCCTTCGCGGACGCTGGCGGTGGCGCCGGCCCGACTGCACGACCCTGCGCCCCCGGAGTCGCGGAAAGACCGACGATGAACGCGAATGCTGTGAAGACCCCTGCGCGACGAATGTCAGTGACCATCAGTGCGATCCCTGCGCGCATTCAGGCTGCGATACACCGATTCGACGAACATCTGTGTGGTCCACTCGCCGCTGTCAGAGCCGTAGCGGCGCCGGTATCCGGCGGTCGGATTCGCCTGCTGCACCTGCGCGAGCGTTCTTCCTTTCTTGATCAGATCGGCGACACGATCGCGGACGATCGTGACCATGTCGCGATAGTCGACGGCATCCGTCGTTGTGCACAGCCGTCCATGGCCTGGAACAATCACCGTGCCGTCATCCTCATACGGAAACGGAGTCGAGGCGAACGTCATGTCGACGATGCGATTCACGCTGTCGAGCACGCCTTGGATGGAGCCGCCGTTGGTGACGTCGATGACCGGAAAGCGCCGGATATCGAAGACGTCGCCGGCAATCAGGACGTCCGATCGGCGGAGGTACACAAGGCTGTCCGCGTCGGTGTGCGCGGCAGGCTGATGCATCACCTGAATCGCTTCGCCATTCAGCACCAGCTTCCGCTGGCGCTCACCCGCGGTCGCCGAATACGTCGTCGTCGGCCACGCAGCCACGGGATATGCCACCTGCGATCGGCCCGGCGCCGACATTCGCATGAGGACGTGCTCCTCGGCCAGGATGGGGGCGAACTGCCGATCGGAGATGCCGTCCCGCAGATATCCCGTCGCTGTCAACGGCTGACCAGCAGCCGACAGCACCGCGTTGCCGCCCACATGGTCCGAGTCGGCACTCGTGTTGATGATGTAGCGAATCGGCCGTGCGGTCAGACGGCGAATCTCGGCGAGCACGGCATCCGCTCGGTCGCGACGTCCGGTGTCGACGACAACGACTCCGTCGCGGCCGACGTGAACGACGACGTTGGCGCCCGCACCACCAATCATGTAAACGTTCGATTTGACTTCGAGGACGGTCAGCGCATCGTCGCGATTCTGCTGGGCGAAGAGAGGTCGCGATCCCGGCACGGCGAACCACAAGACCGCTACCAGTGACAGCAACCACGAAGGATTTACGGCGCGTGATTCAAAAATCAATTTGCACTCCGAGCTTGGCGAAGCGGGCCAGCATCGCTGATTGTGGCTGCTGCCAGCTCGCGAACGCGCTGTTGAGCGTCAGCACGGTGTCGACGTTCAGCGCGTTATAGAGGTCGACACTGACGACGGCGCGCGCGTGTCCGAAGCGCAGGATCCTCCCGAATCGGAAATCGAGTTGATGGAGCCGTTCGCCGAACAACGTGCCCGGCTCGACGACGTTCACGGTGACGTTGGTGGCGCTGCCGGACAGCGGGCGACCGAGCGACGGCTGCACGAGTGCGTTCGGCACCGTGACGTTGGCGGCGATTTGTGGACCCGGCAGGCTCTGGAACGTCGAGCTGACCTGCACATCTATTTTGGGCACGGTGTACGACCCCAGGACTTTCACTTGCGTCAGCCGTATGTCGGTTCGACAAAACGGGTTGAGCGGCGCGATCTCTGGAAGCTGTCGCCGCAGATCGCATGTGTCGGCCGTCGTGATGCCCGTATCGACGCCGCCCTGCAGCGTCAGTCCGCTTCGTGGCCGCGCGTTTGCGGTGGCGCTGAACCCGTTGTATTCGAGCGACTGACCACCATGGTTCTTCGAGAAGGTGGTGTAGTTGCCGACCTGCCCGAACTTCGTCGGGTTGACGTTGTAGAGGCCGGACACGGTGTAGCCGCCGCCACCCGGCAGGCGCGCGTCGGTTGGCGCAGTGAACTGGAACGTGTCGAAATCCGCCGCGCCGACCGCGAGGTTGTCGGTGACGATGAAGTTGCCGTACCAGCGTCGGAAGTACGAGACATCGACGGACACACGCGGCACGATCTCGCGCTGCACGCCGGCGGAGAGCTCCCAGTTGAAGTCGCGTTTCCCCCAACCGGTGAGCAGCTCGGTGTCGAAGTTCACCTCCGGGTTCGTGCTTCCGAAGTTGGTGTTCATGACACCGCCGCACTCGCCATTGCTGGCGAGGTTCAGCAGGTTGCAGTCGGGGACGTAGTCGCGGTTCGCATCCGTCCACGAACGGGTCGTGCTGTTGGTCAATCGGCTGATCGGATTGCGGCTGCCGGCGATGCCGTTCTGCGTGTACGGCTCGACATACCGATTGAGCGCCAGCTTGAGCGCCGTCTTGCCGTTCGCGGACAGATCGTAGACGACACCCAGCTTCGGGTTGAGATCTCGAAGGGACAGATTGTCGATCGCCTCGAAGCTGATGTTGCGTCCCGGCGCGAGAGGAGCCGGCCCGATCGCCTGGGCGGGGAAGCTGTTGTTGAACCAGTCGTAGCGCAGACCCGCGTTGATCGTCAGACGGCGTACGGTCCAGCGATCCTGAACGTACGCGCCAAACTGGTGGTTGATATCGACACGCTGTTCGACAGGCAGCGCTCGCATGGTGATCAGGTTCGGCACGCCGGCATTGAATCGGTAGCTGACCGGCAGATTGTCGAAGTCGCGCCGGGCGAGGTGTCCGGTAATGTCGCCCACGCCGACCTTCAGTGCGTGCGCGCCGGTGATGTACGACACGGCCGCACGGTACGAGTACACATAGCTGGCCTGGTTGATGTACTGATCTCTGGCGCGATATTGGCGGCCCGTCGACTGATCGAGAACGCTGATCATCGACCGGCTCAAGCCGGGGACCGGATCCCGCAGCGCTCGCTCGACCTTGTACATCGTCCCGACGTCGACGAGCAGCCGGCTCGTGAGCGGCGAGAGGACGTCGAGCATCACCTGACGCTCCAGCGGAAACGAGTGGTAGATCGATCCCTCGTACGCGAGCAGCGTCGCGCCTGCCGCGGCGCCACCCACCAGGTCCCTTACTGATGGCCAGTTCAGCGCAGTCTGCTGTTGATAGGAGCTTCCGATCTTCACCCGTGGCGCGGCTTGCCACGTCAATCGCAGCCGGCCATCCTTGACATTCGAGTCGTTGGAGACAGGACGGGCCGGATCGGGGTCGTAGAGCCACGCGTTCACGTCATTGAAGTTTCTGTCGCGGAACTCCCCGGCGGCCCATTTCGAGCTGAACGCATATCGCGCCGCGGCGTAGAACCACACGGTGTCCTGCCGCAGGGGACCGCCAAGACCAGGATTGATCTCATAGATCTTGCGAATTGAATCAGGGGTGCGGAGGCCGAGCGCGCGCAAACGCTGGGAGAAATTGTCGCCCTGCAGCGCGCTCGTCGTGCCGTTCATGAACAGTGTGCCGCTGAAGCGATTGCCGCCCTCGCGCGGGATCACATTCATCTTCACGCCAGCCGCGTTGACATCGGCGCCGGTGCCCGAGAAATCGACGGCCACTTCCTGCGCGGCCGCCATGTTGAACGACAGCTGCGATCCCCACGCACCGACCAGCGCTGCGGTCGACAGTCCGTTCTCCATGATCATCGTCGAGTTGCCGGTGCTGCCGTGCACTTGCATCGCCACCGCTCCGGACAGCTGTGTCGCGCCGCCGACGTCCTGATTGGCGGCACCCACCGAGACGCCCGGAATGAGCACCGACAGCGCAAAAGGAGAGCGGCCTGTCGGGAGCGCGTCGATCAGATCGCGATCGATCACGCGCTGACGGGTGACTGTCTGGACGTCGACCATCGGCGCGTCACCGGTAACCGTGATCGTTTCCTCGAGCGTCCCGACGCGCATCTCGGCATCGACGGAAGCGGTGAACGAGCCGGTGAGCTCCACGCCTTCGCGCCTGACCAGGCTGAAGCCGGGCAGCGTGAAGGCGATCGTGTAGATGCCAGGACGCAGATCGACGATTCGGAACTGGCCGCCGCCATCGGTGGTGACGACCCTCACCTTTTCGATGAGTGCCGGACTGGACGCCTCCACCGTGACGCCAGGCAGCACGGCACCGGACGCATCGCGGACGACGCCAACGATAGCCGCCTGCGCCACTGCGATCGAGGGACAGACGATGAGCGCTGCCAGTATCACCAGGAAACTGAGCACGCAGTGCATGACGTCTCCTTCGCTGTCGGAATTCCCCGTCTGGCAAACGCGGCAGGAGCCGCTGTCAGCCGGCCTGAGGTCCATCGGCGCGGCCAGAGCCTAGCATTCGCTCTTCGACGCGCGTGTCACCGCGGACGGTGACAGACCGCGAGTCGCGACCTGCGCCAAGATGCGGGCGCGAACATGGCGCACACCAACGGCGCAGTCGTCGACGTCACCGCGGTGATCGACCGGAGCCGGATCAGCACGTTTCAGATCGGCGTGTTCGTGATCTGCGCGCTCTGTCTCATCATGGATGGCTTCGACGTGCAGGGACTCGGCTACGTGCTGCCTGCGCTCAGTCAGGAATGGAACGTCTCGAGCGCCGCGCTCGGTGGAGCGCTCGGTACGGGGAACCTCGGCATGCTCGTGGGATCGTTGGTGTTCACGATCCTGGGCGACAAGATCGGCCGCCGCCCGGTGCTCATCGGCGGCACGATCGTCTTCGGAACATTCACGCTTCTGACGGCCCGCGCGACAACGGTCGAGCAGCTGGTCGTGTTGCGGTTCCTCGCCAGCCTCGGACTGGGGTCGATCATGCCGAACGCGGTCGCGCTGATTGGCGAATACAGTCCGCAGCGCGCGCGCGTGACGCTGATGATGGGCGTTACGGTCGGGTTCACCGCGGGCGCCGCAGTGGCCGGCTTCGTGGCGGCTTGGTTGATTCCGGCCTTCGGCTGGCAGGCGGTCTTCTACGTCGGCGGCGCGATTCCGCTGGTCATCGCCTTGCCGATGCTCGTGCTGCTCCCCGAGTCGCTGCAGTGGCTGGTCCTGCGCGGCCGGGACCGCGACGTCGTGATCCAGCGCCTCCGCCGCATCGATCCCGACGTTCCCGCATCCTCGAACACCATCTTCATCGTCCCGGAGCAGAAGCACAGCGGCGTTCCGGTCGTGCACCTGTTTCGTGAAGAGCGCGGCCGGGTGACGCTCACGTTGTGGGTCGTCAACTTCCTGAACATCATGAACCTCTACGCGCTGTCCGGATGGCTGACGACGATCATTCGTGCCGCTGGCTATTCAACGCGGGCGTCGGTGCTGATCGGGACACTGCTCCAGGTCGGCGGTACGCTCGGGGCGTTCGGCAGCGCGTGGGCCATCGGCCGTCGCGGTTTTGTCCACGTGCTCACGTGGTCGTTCGCGACCGCGTGCGTGAGCATTGCCGCGATCGGCCAGGTGATCGGTTACGCGCTTGCTCCGGCGCTGCTCGCCGCCCTCGTCCTGCTCGCGGGATGGTGTGTGATCGGCGGGCAGCCCGGATTGAACGCGCTCGCCGCGACCTACTATCCGACGCGTGTTCGATCGACGGGCGTGGGATGGGCGCTCGGCGTCGGCCGGATCGGCGGCATTGTCGGCCCGGTGCTCGGCGGTATCCTGCTGGAGCGGGAGTGGGCGACACCGGCGCTGTTCATCGTGGCAGCCGCCCCCGCCTTCATCTCCGCGCTCGTGATGTTCACGCTGCGAGGGACGTTCGTGCCGCGGCCCGCGCATCGCGCGCACCAGGTCCCTCCATCATCGTGAGTCTGAGACCGCGACCTTCGTGGTCCACTGCGAAGCAAATGAGTTTCAAGACTAGAATGCTCACGCTGGAGAACCGCCCACGACTGCTCGAGTCCTCGTGGCTGTCCTGGCCGTGACCGCCACCGCGGTCGCCGCCATAACGGGACCCGCTGTTACCGCCGTCGCCGACACACCGGATGTGTCGTTCCACAAAGACGTCGAACCGATAGTGCAGAAGAACTGTCAGACCTGCCATCGTCCGGGACAGGTCGCGCCGATGTCGTTCCTGACCTACGAGAGCTCTCGCCCGTGGGCCCGCGCGATGAAAACGGCTGTCGCCAGCCGCCGCATGCCGCCATACGACTTCAACTGGCAGCTTGGCTACTACACATCGATCCGGGTTCCGAAGGGAACGCGGATGATCATGGACGCGCATTTCGACAATTCGGTCGGCAACAGATCCAATCCCAATCCCAATCGAACCGTTTACTACGGTTCGATGACGTGGGAAGAGATGATGAATCCGTTCTACGGCGTGGTGGTCGATGCCGATGTCGATCCGCGCTCGATCGTACGCAGCAAGCATCAGCAGGTCGAGGCAGGCGGTTAATTCGCCGCGAACCTGAAGACCGTCGTCGTCCGGTACGCCGTGCCGGGCCTGAGGATCACCGACGAAAACTCGGGATGATTCACCGCGTCCGGGAAGTGCTGCGTCTCCAGGCAGAAGGCGGCATGCTGCGCGTATTTGATACCGCGTTTGCCGACGATTGACCCGTTGAGGAAGTTGCCCGTGTAGAACTGCACGCCGGGCTGATCGGTCAACACCTCGAGGATCCGCCCGGTCGTTGGTTCGGTGACGCGCGCGGCCAGGCGAAGGCCGCTGCCGTTCAGCACGAAGTTGTGATCGTAGCCGCGCGTCGACGCGACTTCCCCGATGTCGCGTCCAATGGCCTTTGCCATCCGGAAGTCGAACGGCGTCCCGGCAACCGTCTTCAACTCGCCTGTTGGAATCAGCGTGTCGTCAACCGGTGTGTATCGGTCGGCCGCAACGGTCAGCATGTGGCCGAGCACATCGCCGCGGGTCGCCAGGTTCCAGTAGGTGTGGTTGGTCAGATTGACGGGAGTAGCCTTGTCTGTGGTGGCGGAGTAATCGATCCGCAGCTCGTTCTCGCGCGTCAACGTATAGGTGACGATCGCCGAGAGGGTGCCCGGATAGCCTTCTTCGCCGTCAACGCTCGTGTACGACAGCCGCAGAATCGCACCGGCGGCGTTCGCGCTGCGCTCCGCCCGCCAGACGACCTTGTCGAATCCCTTCAACCCACCATGGAGATGATTGGGTCCGTTGTTCGTCGCCAGGGTATAGGTTCGGCCGTCGAGGGCGAAGCGGCCCTTGGCGATCCGGTTCGCCACGCGGCCGACGAGCGCGCCGAAGAACGGATGGTCCTTCAGGTATCCATCGAGCGTGTCGAAACCGAGCACGATGTCACCCCCTGTCCCGTTGCGATCGGGCGTCTCGATGGCGGTGACAATGCCGCCGTAGTCGGTGATGCGCACGGTGACTCCGCGCCCGCTGCGCAGCGTATAGAGCGAGACCGCGGCGCCGTTCCCCGTCCGGCCGAACGGCTCCTCGGTAATGATCGGCGTCGATTGAGCGCCGACCTGCGCCGAGTACAGGACGCTACCCACGCCGACGAGGAAGCACAGCGCCTTGAACATCCGTGAAGTATGCCCTAACCCTCTGAACCCTCGACACGATCCAGACCTGGCGTTCCAGGCTGTTGGGGTCGTTGACGACTTTGCACTCGGCATCGATGAACATCGTCGCTCTCTTGTCGGTGGAGTGGGCGGGCCACTTGGGCTGGCCTTTCGCGGAGGGCTCGCCGGCGCTGCGAACGTGCTCCAGAGCTCGCTCATCGCGCGATGAGTTCTGCGATCCTCAGGTTCGCCTGAAGGCGGACCTTACGTCGGACAGTTCGTTCACCGTGCGGAAGTAGCGCTCGAAGAGCTCGTTCTGGCTGCAGATCCCGAGCTTGAAATACGCGCGCTTTCTGTGGGTCGCGACCGTATTGACCGAGACACCGAGCTTCAGCCCAATCGCCAGCGTCGAGTAGCCGAGCGCCACGTGGGCGCACACCTCCGCCTCGCGCGAGCTGAGCCCGTGTGGACCGGTGCGAAGGATGCTCTGCAGGTGCGAGAGCGCGCTGCGGTGCCAGTCACCGCGATCGTCTTCGTGCGACTGGTCGCTCAGTACGCCGGCGGCCACATGGTGACGACGGAGCATTTTGACCGCCAGAGCGGCGAGCTCGCTCAGCAGCCGCAACTCGGCACGCCCGCGATCCATGGAGCGCGCCGAGCCGTGATAGAAATTCGCGTAGTAGACCGTCCCGTCCACGCCGCCGAGAACGCCGATCTTCTGCTGGAGGGCGGGCTCATCGTAGAAGTGCCGCCGGTAGCCGGCATCTCGCACCTGATCGGCGCACAACCTGTAAACGATCGGGGCGCCCTCATGCGCGGTTCGCCGCAGGTTCGCGCGAATGATCGGGTCGTGCTTGAAGGAGCCGTTTGAGTAATCGCACGCCAGCTGCCACGCCTGGCGACGGCGATCGAGAGAGTCGCATTCGACCACGAGCGGCGTCGGGCAACCTTCGCGTGGGAACGCAAACACCGTGCACGCGTCGATGTCGAAGGCGTCGCGGAAAAGCTTGTAGTACTCGCTCCCGAATCGAGTCGATCCGAGCGTGAGGACGACGTCACCGACGCGGTCGAAGCGGATGGCTCCCATGGAATCGGGCGCCTAATCTAGCCTCCCTAGATCGCCTTTGCAAGCGCGGCGATCTCATCTGCCATCTGCGCGACCAGCTCCGGCTGTCCGGTCAGGTAGTGCGTGCCGCCCTTCAGCTGTGTGCGGACGCCGCGGGAACCGGCGGCGCGCGCCCACTCGTCGTTGTCACTCGGAAACGTCGATGCGTCCGCGGTGTGCTCGATCAATCGCACGGGGACCGAGGTGCGAGCGAGGCTGACGGGTCCGTCCGCACGACTGCAGCGCGCCCATTGACTGAGGAACGCGGTCAGCGTGGTGAAACGGCCAATCGAATTCGGCGCGTAATTCTGCGCGCGCGGCGGTCCCCACAGCGTCACGTTCGGCGGCCGATCGTTGGGATCGAGGGAGGGGTCGACGCACCGTGGATCGGCCAGCGTGCGATGGATCACGAATGCCATGTCCTGCGGCCCGTCTGGCAGGGAGCGGATCTGTCGCAGCTTCGACCGCGCCCACATCTCGAGCCGATCCAATCGCGCGATTTGCGCGGCACGATACGTCGTCATGAACGCCGACGAGTAGGGCGGGCCATTCTCCTGGTTGAACATGTCGAGCGCGGGATCGCTGGCGAACAGATCGCCTTCGTCGATCACCGCTGGATCGATCCAGCATTCCATGAGCCTGGCGCGACCCGGGTGTGCGGCCGTCAGAGCGATGGCCTGGACCGGAGGCAGCTGTTCCGGGAGCAGGTCGACGGTATCACCCGCCGGCGTCCTGTCGATATCGAGGTGTTCGGCCTGCGCCTGATAGAAGCTCACGAACGCCCCGCCGCCGGAATTGCCGATGAGGAGCACACGCTCGAATCCCTGCGACCGTATCCACCTGACGCCGGCGCCAAGGTCCTGAATCGCGCGTTCGAAGATCAGAGATTCGTCGCTGGCAACGTAGCGCGTGTTGAGGCCAAGGGCCGAAATGCCGCGGTCGGCGAGCGGCTTCAGCAGGTAATGACCCATGAAGTTCGACGTCGGATGAATCACGATCGCCGCGACCCTGGATCCGTGTGCGCGATGAAATGCACCCCAGATTCGCGGATTGAGCATCTGCAGTCCCGAGCGGCTCTCGTGCGCGCCTCCCGGGCTGACGTCGATCGCAACGCCTTCGAACATGTTGGAAATGATTAGAGGCGGTTTTGAAAAGGAGTGCCCGCGGTTGCTCACACCTGTCCGGCAGTGCTGGTCAATCTGCGCTCGCGTTTGCGCTCGGTCCAGGCGTCAAGACGACCGCGCGCAACGGCCGCTTCTCGATCCATGTGGTCCTGATCGACGGTCCAGGTCGTCAGCTCGACGCGCAGACCGTTCGGATCGAAGAAATAGATCGAATGGATGATCCGGTGATCGGTAATGCCGATCACCGTCACGCCGGCTTGCTCGAGGCGCGTCTTTGCGGCGATGAGATGCTGTTCGTCGGGAACCTGCAACGCGAGATGGTTCACCCAGGGCGGCGTGTTCGGTGACGGCAGCGGAGCCTCGTCGTCACCGAGATCGAAGAAGGCGACGAACGAGCCGTCGCCCATGCGGAAGAAGATGTGTGTGTAGGGGCAATACTCGCCGGTCGAGGGAACGTAGTCCTCCTGGATGACGTGCGCGAGCGGCAGACCGAGCAGGTCCTCGTAGAAGTGGCGTGTTTCTTCCGCATCGCGGCAGCGGTAGGCGAAGTGATTCAGTTTGTCGATGGAGAAGTCGGTCATCTCGCCACCACACCTTTCGACTACGGCTTCGTGCGCTCGAGGTACCGCGAGACGGACAGCATGTGCTCCAGCCCGTAGTTTCCTTCGTGACATGCGTACTCGAACACGCCGGCGTCGTCGGGCCGCGACTTCATGTCGAGGGCGGCGGTCCACGGCGCGGCCCATGTCGCAGGATCGTCGAACGTGACCGTGTAGGCAATGTCGTTCCGCCCGCTGCGGGTAAACCGCTCGACGAGTCTGAGCCCCGGCGATGCGCCGCGTGTGCCCACCTTGAGATTCGTTGTTTCGACGACCAGCGTCGTGCCCTCCCAATGACCACGCGCGTCACCCATGTACATCCGGATCGCCGGTGACAGCCGCGGCGCAGCGGAGTTGAGCGGAATGATGCGCGTGTCGTGTATCAGCTCGTAGCCGATCGCGACCAGTCCCGGCGCCTGCGTGATTCGCATGTTCGCGTTATAGACCGCCGGGAACATCGCATCAGGGAACCCTCCCCCGTGGACGATGCAGCGGACGCCGAGGCCGTAGTCTTCATAGGAGTCGCACGGCTCGCCCCGTTGCAGGCTGCCGCATCGCTGGACGGGGACCGGTCTCGCCTGTGCCACGCGTTGAGGCAACCGGCCATTGGACGGATCGACGATGAGCGACGTGCGGCGTGACGTCGTGTTGTATTCGCGCCAATGCGGAATCGGCGCGCCTGCCCCTTCGACGGGGCCGGCGAGGACGTCGACCCTCGCCAGATCGCGCTGGTCGCGGATGCGGACGTCGTCGAGACGTTTGGCGTACTCGTCGTCGTTCAGGAACTGGCGCGTGCCGAACTGCGCCGGCCGCTCGAGCGGTACGCCGTATTCGCCTTCGGTCGTCCACTCCCCTTGCAGGTCGGGATCACCCCACGCGGTGCGCTGATTCCATCCCGCGGCGCGGCCCGATTGTGCCGATACTCGCGTGACTCCAGCGCAATACACCGCAGCCGCTATAGCCAGCATGCCGACGCCGATTCTCAAAGCCCTCATTGTTCGCTCCACCTCGACGATCGGGACCTTTGCCTCAGAAGTCAAACTGCGCATTGACGCGGACGAACCGCGGCTGCACGACCGCCGTCGGCTGGAACCAGGCGTTCGCGTTCGTCGGGTCGTATACGGCCTCGTATGTGGTTGCCGTGTTCGAGTTGAACACGTTGTAGAGATCGAGGCCGACGTTGGTGCGCGTCTTCCCAAGGCGAAGAATCTTCGCGAACCGCAGGTCGAGGGTGTTCACGCGGTCCCCGTACAGATCGCCCTGGGCGAGGAGATTCACCGTTTCCTGCGCCACCCCCGTCCGCAGCGGCCGGCCGGTGGCGGCGAGAAACGCCGCGGCGTTCAATCGATAGTTGGCGCTGCGCGACGCCCCGTTGGTGGCCACGTCGTTGCCCGGCTGCGCGTTCGGCTGCAGCCGAAAGATCGCACTGACCAGGACATCGACCTTCGGAACAGTGTAGGTGCCCAGCCCGCGGAACGTGGTCAGCCAGGGCTCCGCGAAGTCGCATGTCGGTTGCCCGGCGATCACGCCTTCCCCGGCGCTCGTCGCCAGCGGGATTCCACTGGGGGTCATCGGCCTGCCGAACCGTCCGATCAGCACGTCGCAGGTGTCGTTCACACCGCGTCCGGTACTGGTGCCCGCCTGAATCAACAACCCGCTCTTGAGCCGCGCGTTCAGCGATGCATCGACGCCGTGCCAGTAGTGGGACTCGTCACCGAAGTCTTTCGTCGTCGTGTAGTAGTTGTCGGTCACACCGAGCGCCTTGTTTGCGTTGCGCGTGAGGAACGTGACCGGATATCCGCCGCCGCCGGGCAACCGCGCATCCGCCGGCGCGGTCAGCGTCACTTCGTCGTAATCGGAGGCGTCGAGGGCGCGGTTGTGGGTCACGAAGAAGTTGCCCCACCACCGCCGGTTGTAGCTGACATCCACCGCGATCTGCGGCGCGATCTCCTGCTGGACGCCGACGCCGAACTGCCAGTCCCAGTTGCGCACGCCCCATCCCTTCAGCACGTCCGGGTTGACCGTTGTGGTCTGCAGCGGGTTGCCCCAGTTCAGATTCGCCCACGCCTGGCATTCACCGTTGGCGTTCGGGTTCATGAAGTCGCAGTTGGCCACGTAATCGCGATTGGCATCGTTCCACACGCGAGTGGTGGTCGTCTGGAGCGTGACGCCCGGGTTGCTGATGGTGTACGCCTCGCCTGCGTACGCGCTCTGAAGATACTTACTGAGGTTCACCTTGAGCGCGGTCCTGCCGTTGCCGAACAGGTTGTACGCGGCGCCCATTCGTGGCGTGATGTCGTGATAACCGCGCACGCCTTCGGTACGGGGGAAGGTGAACGCGCGACTGAATCGGTTGTCCTCGAGGACGCCGTTCTCGCCGGCTGGCGACCAGCTGGTCGCGTAGTCGTAGCGGAGTCCGCCCTGCAGCGTGAGACGTCCTCGCGTCCACTGGTCCTGGGCGTAGATTGCGTCGTAACGGACACGGCTGCTCGTGGCGCTCGGCCCGACGCGCTGAGTCAACTGATTGGGAACGGCGCGCTGCAGGACGCCGTTGACCAGCTGCGTCTGAACTCGATAACTAATGAGCTCCCCGACATACGTGGTGTTCTTCGAGACGAGAAACGCCCCCTGATATCCGGTCTTGAAGTTGTGCGCGCCGGTGACGTACGAAAGCGATCCTCGAAACGTCGCGTGGCGCTGGTCGACCGATCCCGACGCCGGCCACCCGTGATAGATGAAGTTCGACGTCGGGACGCCACCGAGCGTGCTCTGCTCGGTGACCGGGATGAAGTTGGTGAGCGCGCCGCCGGCGCGAATGTCACCCCAGGTGCTGTAGAAAGAGGAGTAGCCGCCGTCGACCAGCATCCGATTGGAAATCGGAGACGAATACGAGGCCTGGATGATCTTCTGGCGGTTGTCCCAGATGGTTCCCGCTTCCGGAGAGTTGGTGGTCGTGCCGGGTCCGATGCCCGGGCCGGCCGCGGTCCAGTCGTCACCCGGCTCCCGGCATTGACCGCTGTCTTTCGCATAGGACCCGGCGCTGCACTTCTGCGTGTAGTCGATATAGAACGCCAGCTTGTTTCTCGGTGTGGCCTGCCATGTCGTTCGCACGCCGGTAATCAAGTTGGATTGCGCCATGCGGACTTTGACCTTCTCATCGGGGGCGTAGGTCCACAAGTTCGGATTTCCGGCATTCGCGTTGCCGAAGGTCCTGGGCGCGTCCTGGTGGGTGCCGTCGCTGCGCACATTGCCGTAAAACCACAAGTGGTCGCGGAGGATTGGCCCGCCCAGGGCGAAGTTGGTGTCCCAGCTCTTGATCAACGCGGCACTGTCGGTGAAGCCGAGGCCCTTCAATCGATCGTCGATGTTGCTGCCCTGCGACCAGTCGCCCGCCCAGTTGACGAAATAGGTGCCGCTGAACTGGTTGCCGCCTGTGCGTGGAATGATGTTGAAAGCGGGTCCACCGCGATCCACTTCCGCCAGCCCACCGGCAATCGTCACCTGGACTTCCGCTGCCGTGTTCATGTCGTAGCGGTAGCCGGAGACGCCGCCGCCGCCGACCGACGAGCCGACGTTCATGCCGTCGATCTGAATCGTCCCCTCGCCGCTGCGGCCGCCGCGAGAGGAAAAGAAGCTCTGACTCGGCTGCGCGCTCGATCCCAGGCCGGTGACTTGAATCCCCGGCACGGCCGCAACGTAGTTGCCGTAACCGCGTGACGCCGGCAGCGCCTGAACGACGTCGCTATCCAGCACCTGTTGCTTGCGCGTACTCGTCTGCAGGTCGACGACGGGCGTGTCGCCCGTGACGGTGATGGTCTCCTGCAGCGTGCCCACGCGCATGTCCGCGTTGATGGTGATGACGCCACTCCCGGTGATCTGCACGCCCTCGCGCTCGACCGTCGTGAAGCCTTGGAGCGCGAACTTCATCGAGTAGGTACCCGGTCGCAGGTCGACGATCTGGTACTGACCGCTGCCGTCGGTCACGGTCGAACGGGTGCGCTCGATCAACGCGGGGCTCGACGCCTCCACGGTGACACCCGGCAGTACCGCGCCCGACGTGTCGCGGACGATGCCGGCGAGCGTGGCCTGCGCGAGCGCCTCCATCGGAACGAGAGTCACCACGAGGGCGGCCCAGAAACTATAGATTCGTCTGTTCTTCATTGGTCTGCTCCGGGCGCATCTTAACGACCAGCGGTCGCGGCGACAAACAAAGTCGTGTCAAAACTTGTGGATGCCCTCGGCCGCGTGGAATTTCAGGTTTTCGCCGCAGATCATTTCCATCATGTCCTGATCGACCATGATGCGTTGGAGCACCCTGACGGTGAACGGCCGCGTGTAGGCTTTGGCGTCCGCGATGGTCACGTCGATTGTCATCCGGCCGAAACTGGTTCGCGTAAACCGCTCAGTCACTCTCGCCGCGCTCGTCAGCGGGTGACCCGGAATGTCGAGCCATCCGTCGTCTCGGAACCCATTCGATTCCACGACCAGCGTGTCCCCTTCCCATCGGCCGGCCGAGTACCCGTACCACGTTTGCTGTGGTTCCGACGTCAGCGATGGCAGCGACCGGCCATCCACGTAGATCTGCCGATAGCCGTGCCAGGCTTCATAGAGAATCGCGAGCAGACTTGGGGTCTGTATGAATCGGCGCGGATACCCCTGCGTGTGAAACTGCATGATGCCCATCGGCAGGCAGTTCGCCTCGGGATTGTCCTTGCTGCTGTCGGCTCTGCGTTTCTTGACCAGGTCAAGCGCCCACGGCGTCATCGGCAGCCAGTCGTCCGGCATCCTTCCGGCGACGTTGCCAAGGGTCGCCACGGGAGGGGCGCCCGGTGGCTGAGGGTCGTCGACTGTCGGGAAGCCCGGCATCCGGTTGGATCGCCATAGACCCGACAGATCCGGTTTGCCGTCGGCAGCTCGTGGGGCCGGAGCGTCCAAGTTTGGCGTGCCGTCCGCGAGTCGAGGCACGCCGGGCGTTTTCTGAACAGGCCATTGGGCAGACAGCGGCGGATCGAAGGCCGCCATCGCAACAACGAGCCAAAGCGTCGGAATAAGAATCTTCACGTCAGATTCCAGATCGAACTCGCAGATTCTGGCGATCGTGGAGGGTGGCTGCCTATACCCTTGGAGGGTTACGGCACGAGAGCTGTGCGGGAGATTTCACCTCACAAAACGCTGCGCCACGCGACAACCACCGCTCACGCTAACTGTCGAGACACTCGCATTTGGCATTGCGAGATCGGCGACGCCTGGTGAATCGACGTCACGATCTGCGTATGCTTGCCGTCTCGCTGAGTACTGTCGAGGAGCGCATGCCATGTTGAATCGTCGTCAATTTCTCGGAGCCGTCGCCGCGTCGATGTCGTTGCCCGCCGCTACCCTGCGAGGCGCGGAGGCAAGCGAGTGGGGATCGCCGGTATTCGATCTGCACTTTCACATGCGGGGACAGCCCGCCGCCAACCTTGCGCATCTCGATGGGGCAGGCATCACGAAGGCCAACTTGCTGACGCGCGCGATGGCCCGCGATCAGGTCGGTGCGGTCGAGGCCGCGGCACCCGGCCGCTTCACCTGGTTCTCCAGCGCGGATCCGTCCACACCGGAGAACGTCGACGCGCTCACGCAGAGCGTGAAAGCCGGTGCGCGAGGATTCGGCGAGATGAAGTACCACCTGGCCACGGACGGCCCCGAGTTCCGACGCGCGTACGCGCTGGCCGCCGATCTGAACGTGCCGATTCTGATCCACTTCCAGGAAGTCGATCACTTCGACAACGAAGGGACGTGGAGTCCGGGCTTCGCCAAGAACTTCGAGCGCATCCTGAAGGCGTATCCCAGGACCACGTTCATCGGCCATGCGGATGCGTTCTGGGCGAATGTGAGCGCTGACTATCACAACGAGGCCGCATATCCGTCTGGTCCCATCGTCCGCGGAGGCGTCACCGACAAACTGCTCGCTGACTATCCAAATCTCTACGGGGACCTGTCGGCCAATTCCGGCAACAACATGCTCTCGCGCGACCCGGAATTCACGGCGAGCTTTCTCCGCCGTCACCAGGACAAGCTGATGTTCGGCAGCGACTGCGCATGCAGCGATGGCCGCGGCGGGGGCGTGAGCCAGGGGAACAATCCCGCGGCCGCGCGGATGGTGGGCAAATGCGTGGCGCGCGAGACGCTCACGGTTCTGAAACAGTCGACGTCTCCGGAGATCTTCGCGAAGATCGCCTGGGGCAACGCGCACCAGCTGCTGAAGATTCCAGCGTAATTAGACGCGAGCCAGGCGGAACTTCTGAAGCAGATCGATGATTTCGGTTTTAGGCGCGCGCTTTAGCTGCGGACGTGAGCACAAGTCGTTGGCTACGACAATCCATGCTGCACGGCAGGATGCACCGGTGCCCTTGGCACTCCTCATTTTCTGCTCCTGCTCAGGATCTGGTCGAACAATCGATTGTCAGCACGAAAGTTGGTCGACCGGAGGCGATCAAGGGCAACCTGTAGCTCGGCGAAGCCGTGCTCTGACGCATCTGCGAGGACGCGAAGAGTACCGATCACCTGACACTTCAACGCCTCAGCATGCCGACGTGCGTCGCGATCGTCCATCAGGAGCGCATCGGCGCCTACCTCTACCGCCAGCGCGATGGCTTCGCGCTCGCCGTCTCCGATCACGTTCAGCAGGTGACGGAGCGTCTCGCGGGGAACCTGTACACGCAGCCACTCAGGCGTGTTCGCGAGCCACGATCGAACTGTCGCCGGCGTCGACTCGTTGGTCAGTTCTGTCAGGACAGCCGGAGAGGGATCACAACCTCGTCGAACAGAGCAGGCAGAACGCGCGCGTGGTCGATGAGGATCAGATAGCGAAGGGGACTTGTATCGGCGACGACAATCACCGGGGCCCAGAATCGCGTGACGAATGTTGTTCGTCATGTCGCTTCTGCCACAGCCGGGCGCTGGTTTCGGCTTCGTGTTCGAAGTCCTCAATCGTGTACTCGAGCGGAACACCGTGATGCTTCAGGAAACCATCGAGCTCGTAGCGGGAAGGAATGTGCAGAAGATTCCGAAGTTGATGACCGGTAATCCGGTTCATCCGATACGCGTCGATGGCGAGAGCCTCGAGTGCCGCTCTGGAGAGATCCTGCCCGTCTTCAGCCAGTTGTTGAACGATCTCGTCCGGGAGTTCCAGCGATATCTTCACCCCGCCAGTATAGGGCAAACGCTCAGGCGCCACGAGCCAGCCCCGTGCTGATTCGACGGTCCCGCGGCTCCAGTAATCGCGAAATCTCGAGGGTGCCTGCGGCGCCGTACATGGAAGCCTCGGCGGAGGCCACCGTCCGCGCTAGATTACGCCAACGCGTCCTTGCAGAACCGCAGGCACTTCACCACTTCCTTCACGGCGTCGGAGCGGCAGGCACGTCGTACTCCAGTTCGATGCTGACCGGCATCGTCCGGTGTTCTTCTTCACGACCTGCAGGATCTCGCGAAGCGGTGTATCACCGGTTCCCCACGGCAGATTGCCCCGGCCATGCGCCGGCGTCTGGCGATCTTCACGACGATCACGTGGGGCAACGTGCAGAAGCGGCTGAAGATTCCAGCGTAACTAGTCCCCTGGAAGCGTGATGACTTGCATAAGTCCCGGAGCGCGTCGAGTGTTGTCATGACGCAGCGAATGTCCTCTCTATCTCGCGTTGGAGTGTCGTGCGGGCGAAATCGTGGCGGTGCATCGACACTACGCCCTCGCGAGCAGCGTCCGCATTCTCACCAGGTTGTAGGCGGCGGCGGTGAAGGTCAGGATCCAGTCCACCAGCTCGCCACCGCGATGACGCAGCTTCCGCAAGCCGCCCACCGTCTTCATCCAGCCAAACACCTGCTCGATCAGCTTGCGCTTCCGTTGGCTGACGTCGTAGCCGGCGTGGCGCGTGGTGCGTGCATCAATCGCGCTGTGGTCCTTCTGCGCCACGTGCGGTGTGACGTCCAGCTCCCGCACCGCCGCGACAAAGCCCGCGGTGTCGAAGTTCTTGTCCCCGCCCACGGTCTTCGCGCGAGTTTCCTCGGTCAGCAACTCGATGGCGGCGTCGCGTTCCGCAGTGCCCGTCGCCGCCGTGGCACAGACGTTCGCGACCAATCCATGGCGATTGTCGAGCAGCACGTGACCGAGATACGCCAGCTTGGCTTCCTTCCCCTTGCCCTTGCGATACAGCTGCGCGTCGGGGTCGGTGGTCGAGGCATGCGTGTCGTTCTTGCGGGTGTCCCCGTGGAAATTGACCGTCGGGTT
>Ga0081539_10003211_pt1 | contig 20647 bp, 15 predicted proteins | sample TabmetS4T2R2_FD_71023 | JGI IMG/M metagenome (GOLD analysis project Ga0081539, IMG submission 71023) | Tabebuia heterophylla rhizosphere microbial communities from the University of Puerto Rico - S4T2R2 | ecosystem: Host-associated > Plants > Roots > Rhizosphere ...
CAATACATGTCCGGTCGGCGTCGCGACGCAGGACCCGGTGCTGCGCAAGCGCTTCGTCGGCCAGCCCGAGCACGTCATCAACTACTTCTTCTTCGTCGCCGAGGAAGTGCGCGAGCTCATGGCCGAGCTTGGCTATCGCACCCTCGACGAGATGATCGGCCAGATGCAGATGCTCGACAAGCGCAAGCTGGTCGAGCACTGGAAGGCGAAGGGTCTCGACTTCTCGCTGTTGTTCACCAAGCCCGAGGTGCCGGCGAGCGTCGGCATCTATCACAGCGAGCCACAGAACCATCATCTCGAAAAGGTGCTCGACCGCCGCCTGATCGAAAAGGCGCAGGCCGCGCTCGATCGCGGCGCGCCGGTGAAGATCGAGGAGCCGATCGCGAGCGTGAACCGCGCCGCCGGCGCGATGCTCTCGGGCGCGGTCGCCAAGATCTACGGTCACGAAGGGCTGCCCGACGACACCATCCATGTGAAGCTGAAGGGCACCGCGGGGCAGAGCTTCGGCGCGTGGCTCGCGCGCGGCGTCACCTTCGAGCTCGAGGGCGAGGCCAACGACTATGTCGGCAAGGGCCTCTCGGGCGGACGCATCATCGTCTATCCGGCGCGCGAAGCGACCCGGATCGTGCCGGAGGAGTCGATCATTATCGGCAACACGGTGCTCTACGGCGCGATCGAGGGCGAGTGCTATTTCCGCGGCATCGCGGGCGAGCGCTTCGCGGTGCGCAATTCCGGCGCCGTCGCGGTCATCGAGGGCGCGGGCGACCATTGCTGCGAATACATGACCGGCGGCGTCGTGGTGGTGCTGGGCAAGACCGGGCGCAATTTCGCGGCCGGCATGTCGGGCGGCATCGCCTACGTGCTCGACGAGGACAAGACCTTCGAAGCGCGCTGCAACATGGCGATGGTGGAGCTCGAGCCGGTGCTGGCCGAAGAGCAGGCGAGCTGGGAGCACTACCACGCGGCCGGCGACCTCGATCATCATGGCCGCGTCGATGTGATGAGCGACATGAGCCGCTATGATGCCGAGCGGCTGCACCAGCTCATCGCCAACCACGCGCGCTACACCAATTCCAGGCGCGCCAAGGACATTCTCGCGGCGTGGGGTGAGTACTTGCCCAAGTTCCGGAAAGTGATGCCGGTCGAATACCGCCGCGCCCTCGCCGAGATGAAGGCGGCCGAGATCCCGGTGCCGATGGCCGCGGCAGGGGCATGATGGGGCGCCTGTTAAAGTGCCCTCTCCCCTTGTGGGAGAGGGCTACGCCACCGGAATCAACAATCTCGGGCGGGTGAGGGGTATCGGCCGTGACCCCTCACCCGACCGAGATTGTCGAACGCTCAGCGCTGCCCTCTCCCACAAGCGGAGAGGGCGCAATAACTCACATCGCGTGCGCAGCGACGACACCGCGCGAACGGCTTGCGTCTCACAGGTAAAATTCGAATGGGCAAGGTTACGGGTTTTCTCGAGATCGATCGGCAGGACCGGCGCTACAAGCCGGCGGCCGACCGCATCCGCCATTTCAAGGAGTTCGTGATTCCGCTGTCGGAGGAAGCGACGCGGAACCAGGCGGCGCGCTGCATGAATTGCGGCGTTCCGTACTGCATGGGCACCGGCTCGGTCGCGCCCGGCACACCGGGCTGTCCGGTGAACAACCAGATCCCCGACTGGAACGACCTCGTCTATCGCGGTGACTGGCGCGACGCGCTTTATAACCTGCACTCGACCAACAATTTTCCGGAAGTGACCGGGCGCGTGTGCCCGGCGCCCTGCGAGGCGTCCTGCACGCTCAACCTGATCGAGACGCCGGTCACCATCAAGACGATCGAGTGCACCATCGCGGATCGCGGTTGGGAGGAAGGCTGGACCGTCCCCGAGCCGCCGGCGGTGAAGACCGGCAAGAAGGTGTCGATCATCGGCTCCGGGCCGGCGGGCATGGCTTGCGCGCAGCAGCTCGCGCGCGCCGGCCACGACGTGCATGTGTTCGAGAAATACGCGCGTGCCGGCGGGCTGCTCACTTACGGCATTCCGGACTTCAAGATGGAGAAGCACCACGTATTGAAGCGCGTGGCGCAGATGGAAGCCGAAGGCGTGACTTTCCATTATGGCGCGCATGTCGGCGTCAACATGCCGGTCGAACGCGTGACCGAGGGCTTCGACGCGGTGGTGCTGACCGGCGGCGCGGAGGCCTCGCGCGATCTGCCGATCCCCGGTCGCGAGCTTGCCGGCATTCATTTCGCGATGGATTACCTGCCGCAGCAGAACCGCCGCCTCGCGGGCGAGCCGGTCAACGATGCGCCGATCCTGGCCGGGCGCAAGCACGTCGTCGTCATCGGCGGCGGCGACACCGGCTCGGACTGCATCGGCACCGCGATCCGCCAGGGCGCGCTCAGCGTGACCAATTTCGAGATCATGGCGAAGCCGCCCGAGAAGGAAGAGAAGCTCGTCACCTGGCCGAACTGGCCTTTGAAGCTGCGCACGTCCTCGAGCCATGAGGAAGGCGCCGACCGCGATTTCGCCGTGGTGACGCAGAAGTTCGTCGGCGAGCATGGGCATGTCACCAAGCTCGAATGCGTGCGCTGCGACGAAAAGTTCAAGCCGATCCCCGGCACCGAATTTTCCGTGAAGGCGGACCTCGTGCTGCTCGCGATGGGCTTCGTGCATCCGGTGCACGAAGGCATGATCAAGACGTTCGCCCTCGAGCTCGACGCGCGCGGCAATGTGAAGGCCGACACCGAGAGCTATCAGACCTCGATGCCGAAAGTGTTCGTCGCCGGCGATATGCGGCGCGGCCAGTCGCTGGTCGTGTGGGCGATCCGCGAAGGCCGCCAGGCCGCGCACGCGGTCGACAAGTTTCTGATGGGAACGAGCAATCTGCCGCGGTGAACCTCCGGCTTGGCTCACGGTCCTCTCGTTCGTCATGCCCCGCGAAGGCGGGGCACCCAGTACTCACGGATCTATCGGCGTTTACTGGGTCGCCCGGTCGAGCCGGGCGATGACGACTGAGAGGTTGTGCTTCAATTCGAACGGATCGCCGAGCGCTACCACCGTCCCCCGCCGAACCAGCCGAAGAACCCGCCGCCCTGGCGCGGCTGCTCCTGACGCTGCTGCCAGGGCTGGCCCCAAGGCTGCCAGCCCCCCTGGCGCTGCTGCGCCTGTTGCTGTTGTGGCTCGCGCGGAGCACGCGGCGCGGCCTGCTTGGTCGGCGCCGTGCCCGGCGCCGCGGGGGCCGCAGCGACGGCCGGCTGCTCGACCTTCGGCGGCGGCTCGACCGGATCCGGCGGCAGCACGCCGGTCGCCGTCACGATGTCGCGCCGCGGCCAGAGGAAGTCGTCGGCGCGGCCGGCCGGCGCTTCGATCGGCTCGCCTTTCACCAGCACGCGCGTCGCAACCGAATCCGCCGTCGTGTTGCGCACCGGCGCAGCGCCGAGCAGCGTGTCGTTGGTGCCGCGCGGCGTCGTCAGCGACATCACGGGGCTCGCGATCGGACGCGGCGGCAGGCCGGGCGCGGCGGGCGTCGGCGGCGCCTTCGCGTCGGCTTCCGGCTCCTCCTGCGGCGCCGGCGTCGCGGCCGGCGAGAGGCGCGCCTGCATCACGCGACGTACCTCGCGTTCGACATAGTGCGCGAGCTTGCGTGCGCCGGCCCGCGTGAAATTCGCACCGTCGCCGGCGCGCAGGCGCCGCGTCTGGCCTTCGAAGTCCGGGCCGTAGTTGTTGTAGTTGCCGCCCTCGTCGACGAAGCCGTCCCAGATGTCGACATAGATGACGCCGGCCTTCTCGGCGCGGCCGCGATAGATGTCGTTGAGATAAACCATCTCTGACGTCGAACGCGTGCCGCGCACCGACGGCAGGCCGACCCAGAACACCGGCACGCCGCGTGCCTTCAAGACGCCGAGCATTTCATCGACGCGCTTGGCGTAGAGCTCGCCCCACTCTTCCGAGCGAAATTCGCGCACCACCGTGCCGGCGATCGCGGCCTCCGGCGCAGCGATGGCGGGCTGCTCCTGATCCTGTTGCTGTTGCTGCGCGGTCTCGGGCGGCGCTTCGCTGTCGACCGGCTTCTTGGCGTCCTTCTTGGCCTCGGCCGCCGGAGCGGCCGGCTGCGCCGGCTGGGTTGCTTGCGCGCCTTGCACCGGCTGCGCGCCCTGGGCGGGCTTTGCGTCCTCGCCCTTCTTTTGACCCTGCGCCGGCTTTGGCTCTTCGGCCTTCTTCTGTCCGGCCGGCGCGCGCGGCGGCGCCTTGATCGCCTCGCGGATGCCGCGGCGATCGAACGTGCCGAGCATGACCACGACATAGTCGGGCTTTTCGGCATTGAGCATCTCGCGCGCGGACGCCGGCCAGTCATAGGCCTCGCCGCGTTGCTCGACGCGGATCAATCCGGTGTTCGGGCGTGTCTTGCGGGTGATGCCGACCTCCGGCGTGTCGCCAAAGGCCTCTTCGAGTCCGAACGCCAGCCACTCGGCCATCGAGTCGCCGAACACCATGACGTTCACGGTCGGCGCCGTGTCCGGCCGGCGCGGTGCCGGCGCGCGCGAGGAGTCACTTTGTTGTTGGCGCTGCTCGCCAGAGGGGTACTGCTGGTTCCAATTGTTCCACTGCTGGTATTGCTGTTGCTGCTGGTAGCGGCGACGGCGGTCCTCGAGGAACGGAAAGCGCTCGTCGAGAAACTGCGCGGACGTCTGATGCGCGCTGACGAGCAGGCCGAGGCCCGCGGCCACGACTTCCGCGAGGAGCAGCAGCGCGAACAGCCCACGCCGTTTGGTCCGATTTTCCGCCATTCCGACAAGCTCCGGGTGACGTAAAGCGGCCCCCGCACCACCATCCGCCACTAGAGGCTCAAAATGTCAACTTGAAGGTCGCCGCAGAGTTGCTGCGTCCCGGGCGCAGCGCAGCGTGAAACGATGCGCTGCAGACCCGGGACCGTCGCGCGCACGGAGCTCGGAACGGTCCCGGATCTGCGATGCATCATTACATGATGCATCGCGCCCGGGACACAAGGTCAGCGTCCGCGCAGCCGCTCCAGGATCGCGACAGTTGCAAAACCGTCCGGAACAAGCCCGCTACGCGCCTGGAAGTCACGGATCGCGCTGCGGGTCTTGAGGCCGAGCCGTCCGCTCGGCTCGCCGACATCAAAGCCGTGACGCACGAGGTGCTGCTGCAGCTCGAGCCGCTCCTCGCGCGTCAGCACGCGCTCCTCGCGCGGCCAGGCCTGCGCGATCGGTCCGCCGCCGCGCAGCCGGTCAGCGAGGTGCCCGATCGCGAGCGCGTAAGCCTCGGCCGGGTTGTACTTCATGATGGCGCGGAAATTGTCGAGCATGAGAAACGACGGCCCGCGCGCGCCTGCCGGGACGAACAGAGAGGCGCGATCGCCGGCGCGCGGAAACGCCTGCCCATTAGGTCGCGCGACGCCAAGCCGCGCCCACTCGGCAAGCGTCAGGCGCCGCGCCGGATCGGCCAGCATGAAGTTGAAATTCTGCGGCAGCACGACCTCATAGCCCCAGGCCTGTCCCGCGACCCAGCCCGCCATCTTCAGATGGTTCGCCGTCGAGGCGATCACGTCCGCGGGCGAGCCGACTACATCGCGCCGGCCGTCGCCGTCGAAGTCCACCGCATAGCGCTTGAACGCGGTCGGCATGAACTGCGTCGCGCCGAAAGCCCCGGCCCATGAGCCTTTCAGCTGCTCGGGCCGGATGTCGCCGCGATGCAGAATTTCCAGCGCGGCGAGAAACTCATCCTTGAAATAGGCCTGCCGCCGCCCGACGCAGGCGAGCGTCGCGGTCGAACGGATCACCGGACGTTCGCCCGCAACCGTGCCGTATTTGGTCTCGACGCCCCAGATCGCCGCGACGATGTGGCGGTCGACGCCGTAAGCCGCTTCGGCGCGCGCGAACGCCTGCGCGTTCTGCATCAGAATTTCACGGCCACGCGCGATACGCTCGTCGGTGACGAGCAGGTCGAGATAGTCCCAGAAGGCCTTGGTGAACTCCGGCTGCGCGTCGACGAAGTCCATGATCTTCACGTCGGGCTCGAGTCCCGCCGCGTAATGATCGAAGCTCGCGCGCGAGATGCCGCGCCGCTCCGCCGCCGGCCACATCCGTTCGAGGCAGTTCTTGAAGTCCGCGACCGCCGTAAGGATCGCATCCGGCTGCATCAACGGATGACCGGACGCACCCGGCTGTCCGCTCCACTGGTCGCTTTGTGACGGCGCCGCGACCGAGCCGGTTGTGATGTTGAACAGATTTGGATAGCGGTCGTCCTGCGCCAGCGCCGCGGCGGTCATTGCGGCGAACGGAACGAGCGCGCAGGTGAGGAGTTGGACGAACCGCATCAAATATCCGCCTTTTTGCACACCCATAGGGCATCAGATAGGGTTACGCACCTATTAACGCAGGCCTATTTGTCCCGCCACTGAACAAGTTCCTCCTTCCCAAAGGCACCATGACCCCGATCCGCAAGGCTGTTTTCCCCGTTGCCGGGCTCGGCACGCGCTTTCTTCCCGCCACCAAGGCGATGCCGAAAGAGATGCTCACCGTCGTCGACCGGCCGCTGATTCAGCACGTCGTCGATGAGGCGCGCGAGGCCGGAATCGAGCACCTCATTTTCGTGACCGGGCGCAACAAGGGCGCGATCGAGGATCATTTCGACCTGCAATACGAGCTGGAGCGCACGCTGGAAGAGCGCGGCAAGAAGACCGAGCTCGCCGTGCTCGCCGAAGCGCAGCCGCAGGCCGGCGCGACATCGTTCACGCGCCAGCAGGCGCCGCTCGGGCTTGGCCACGCGGTGTGGTGTGCGCGTGACCTCGTCGGGCGCGAGCCGTTCGTGGTGCTGCTGCCCGACGTGCTGGTGAAGGGCAGTCCAAGCTGCACCAAGCAGATGGTCGACGCCTACAACGAGATCGGCGAGGCCGCGAATATCATTGCGGTCGAGGAAGTGCCGATGGACCAGGTCTCGTCCTACGGCGTGGTCGGCGTCGGCGCGCGCAAGGGCAAGTCGTTCGAGCTGACCGGCATGGTGGAGAAGCCCAAGCCGGCCGATGCGCCATCCAACCTGATCATCACCGGACGCTACATCCTGCAGCCGGAAATCTTCGATCTGCTCGAGACGCAGCAGAAGGGCGCCGGCGGCGAAATTCAACTGACCGACGCGCTGTTGCGGCTCCTGGACACGCAGCCCGGCTACGGCTTCCAGTTCGACGGCAAGACCTACGACTGCGGATCAAAGCTCGGCTTCCTCACCGCCAATGTCGCCTATGCGCTCGATCGGCCGGACATTGCGGCCGCGTTCCGCAAGGAGCTGCAGGCGCTGTTGGGGTAGCGCTTGTCACGCACGCAGTGTTCGTTGCTGTGCCCTCTCCCCTTGTGGGAGAGGGCTACGCTGTCGGATCAACAAGCTCGATTGGGTGAGGGGTACGGCACATACCCCTCACCCATTCATCTTCGTTGAAGCGCTGAGCTGCCCTCTCCCACAAGGGGAGAGGGCGCAAAAATTGGCGCTGCGCCCGGGGCGCGAGATTACGGCGTCAGCTTCATGCCGAGCAGAAATACGGTCGCGTCATAGTTGACGCCGGCCGGCGTGGTCGAACGCAGCCATTCCTGGCGCACTTCGGCTTTGGTCTGCGCCCAGCGATTGAGCTTGTAGGTGATCGAGCCCGAGAGCGAGAAGCGGTCGTCCTTGCGTGCCGAGCCGACGTAATCGTCGAATCCGTAGTTGAATTTCACCGCGCCGATGAGCCAGCGGCGGAACGCGTGCTCGAACTCGATGCCGGCATTGCGCGTCAGCACGCCGGCAGTGCCCGGCACGGTGGTCTCGGCCGCCGTGGTCGAAGCCGTCAGCTTGATGTTGGTGAGCGCGCTCAACGCGTAGATCAGCGAGCCGTCGAACAGGAAGCCGTTGAGCTCCTGCAAGCTCGGATCCTTGTAGGTGCGCTGGATCCAGCCGACCGCGAGCTCGCCGGTCAAGAGCCGCGAGAACTGGAATGTCGTGCCGCCCTTCGCGATCCAGCCGGTCGAGTCGCGCTGCGTGCCGAAACGATCGACCGCAATATCGTGCTCGCGCGTGTCAGCCGAGACTTCGACGAACGGCTTCAGCCCGGGCATCAGGTCGTAGCTGCCGCGCAGCGAGCCGCCGAACCGGTTGAAGTTGCGATCGTCGTTGCTCTGGGTCGTGCCGTCGGTGAAATGCGAGTCCTGATAGTCGGTGCGTTCGACCAAGCCCTTTGCGGTGAGTTCGACGCGATTGAAGCGCTGCGTGACGCCGGCGGCGGCGCCGAGCGTCGTATAGATCGGAAAGCGCGAGAGGCCCGCCTGCACGTTCGGGCTGCCCGGATTGTCGGTGCCGACGATCAAGGTCCCCTCGCCGATCAGCGCGGTCTGCCGCGTCACGTCGAGACGGCCGGTGATCTTGCCGTCGACCGCCGGCCGGTCGAGCTCCGGCGTCTTGTCGTACGCCGTGTAGCTGCCGCGCAAATTCGCCGTGACCTCGTGCCGCGCCCAGTCCGATCGCGCGACGACCTCGGGCGAGACCGTTGTGAAGAACGAAGACTTGCCGCTGGGCACGCGCGCCGGATTGGTATCGTAGCCGCCGGTCACCTCGAGTGCGGGCAATACGGTGAACACCCCGGTGCGCAGGCCGAGCGGCGCGAACGGATCCTCTATCGCGGCCGTGCGCCGTCGCAGCAGCACCGTGGTGCCCGGCGCAAGGCGCGCCGAATTGACCGTGCCGGCGATGCCGCCGGTCGGCGTGCCGTCGGGAATGCGCACCAGCGAGCTGCGCGGCGGCGCGGCCGGAGTCGGCGCCGTCGATGTTGTCGGTGCCGTCACTGATGGATCGGCAGTCGCGGTGGTGGGCGTCGTGCGCGAGGAGGTCGTGCGCGCGGCTCCGGCCGGCGCGAGCGGTGTGCCGGGCGCGCCGACGGGCGCCGAGCCGAGCTTCGCCGCCGGCCGGCGGACGGGACGTTTGTCGGTCGTGAGGCGGCGACGGATGTTGGTCGACACGTATCCGGTGCGCCCCGCGCCCGCGCCCGCCGGATTGCCGAAGCGCGGAACTTCGGCCTCGGCGCCGTCGAGGCCCGACAACGTGCCGGAGGGACGCGGATCGGGCCGGCGCAGCGGCGCGCGCGGCGCATCGCGCGGCCGCGCATCGTCATCGTCGTTGAGCATCGGGCGCAGGCCACCAGGAAGCGGACCGGTCACGCCTTGCGCCGCCACATGCGTGGCGAACGCCGCGACGATCGCAATCACGCCGGCGCAGGCCAAAAAACCGGGGAGCACACAACGCCGCACGTGCAATATCCTCGCGGCCGCGCGAGGCGCGGCTTATGGTTAACAGATGTAAAACCGGGGTGGTTAATGCCGGGTTGAGGTCGCTTCCGCGGGCCCCCCCGTGCTAGACGTTAACAAATGGCAAATGCAAAAGTCAGCGCGAGCGCGCGCAGTGAGCACGACCTGATCGCCTCGGCGCTGCGTACGCTCGAAGCGGAAGCCGGCGGGATCGCGGCGCTGGTTGCGGCGATCCACGACGGTCTTGCCCAGCCGCTGATCGCGGCGGTCGAGCTGATCGCCGAGGCCAAAGGCCGTCTGATCATTACCGGCATGGGCAAATCCGGCCATATCGGGCGCAAGATCGCCGCCACCTTCGCGTCGACCGGGACGCCGGCCTATTTCGTCCATCCGGGCGAAGCCAGCCATGGCGACCTCGGCATGATCACCAAGGACGACGTCATCATGGCGCTGTCCTGGTCGGGCGAGACCGCCGAGCTGAAAGACCTGATCGACTATTCGCGCCGCTTTCGCATCGGGCTGATCGCCGTCACTGCCGAAGCAGAGAGCACGCTGGCGAAGTCCGCCGATGTCACGCTGCTCCTGCCGCACGCGCGCGAAGCCTGCCCGCACAACCTCGCGCCGACGACGTCCTCGCTGATGCAGCTGGCGCTCGGCGATGCGCTCGCGGTCGCGCTGCTCGAAAGCCGCGGCTTCACGGCGCTCGACTTCCGCGGTCTGCATCCGGGCGGGCGGCTCGGCGCGAAGCTGAAATTCATCCGTGACCTGATGCACACCGGCGCGAGCGTGCCGCTGATCCGGCGCGGCGCCGCGATGTCGGACGCGATCACCGAAATGACGGCGAAGACATTCGGCTGCGTCGGCGTCACCGATGAGACCGGCAAGCTCGTCGGCATCATCACCGACGGCGACCTGCGCCGTCACATGAGCGACGGCCTGCTCGCCGCAAAGGTCGACGACGTGATGACGAAGAGCCCGAAGACGGTGAGCGCCGATCAGCTGGTCAGCGAGGCGATCGAGCTGCTCAACTCCTCGAAGATCATGGCGGTGATCGTGGTCGATGCCGGCACGCCGGTCGGCATCGTGCATATGCACGATCTGCTGCGCGCGGGCGTGGCTTAGCGCTCGGTTTAACCGCGAACGCGGTGCGCATTGCTGTGCCCTCTCCCCTTGTGGGAGAGGGCTACGCTGCCGGATCAACAATCTCGGTTGGGTGAGGGGTCACGGCCCGTACCCCTCACCCAATCGAGTTTGTTGAAATTCCGAGTCGCCCTCTCCCACAAGGGGAGAGGGCACATCAACGACCGCCTTTGTGAGAGGTGACGCGCGGCGCTACGCCAGCTCCACCACCAGCGTTGCGGCGTCCGCCCGCACGACCTTGACGCGGCTGCCGCCGGGCACATCCGGCCCGGCGAGACGCCAGATCGTGTCGTCGATCTTCACCGTGCCGCTGCCGCCGACGATCGGCTTCTCGAGCGTGAACTCGCGGCCGACGAACGCGTCAGCGCGGCGATTGAGAAACGGCTGGTCGCTCGGCTTCTCGACGCGGTGCGCGGCGCGGCGCCAGAGCGGGATCGAGAGCAGCGCGAACACCGCGAAGGCGACGAGCTGGTACTGCCACGGCCACGGCACGAAGAACGAGATGACGCCGACCAGCAGCGACGACAGGCCGAACCACAGCATGAAGGTGCCGGGCGCGATCAGCTCGAGCACGAAGAACACCGCGGCGGCGATCAGCCAGTGCCACATGGTCAGCGAATGGAGAAATTCGATCATGGCACGGTCTCAGCTTCGCGGCGGAAGGCCGGGTGTCGTGAAGCCGGTGGCCGGACCGGGCGCGGGGCCGGTCGGCCTGCGCGGCGGCGGCGCGGCGCCGTCACCACCGCCGCTGCCGAACGTCGCCTTGGCGATCTCGCCGATGCCGGCGAGCGAGGACAGCACGCTCGTCGCCTCCATCGGAACGATCAGCGTCTTCTGATTGGGTGATGCGGCGAGCTTGGAGAACGCCTCGAGATATTTCTGCGCCACGAAGTAGTTGAGCGACGCGATGTCGCCGCGCGCCACCGCCTGACTCACCACTTCGGTCGCCTTCGCTTCGGCCTGCGCGAGGCGCTCGCGCGCCTCGGCATCGCGGAAGGCGGCCTCGCGGCGGCCTTCGGCCTCGAGGATTTGCGATTGCTTCGCGCCCTCGGCCTTGAGGATCGCGGACTGGCGCTGGCCTTCGGCCTGCAGGATCTCGGCGCGCTTCTCGCGCTCGGCCTGCATCTGGCGGCCCATCGACTGCACCAGATTCGCGGGCGGGATAATGTCCTTGATCTCGATGCGGTTGACCTTCACGCCCCACGGGCTGACGGCGGCATCGACGACGCGCAGCAGGCGCTCATTGATCTCATCGCGATGCGACAGCATCTGGTCGAGGTCCATCGCGCCCATAACGGAGCGGATGTTGGTCATCGTCAGCTTGACGATCGCCTGGTCCAGTTGCGCAATTTCGTACGACGCCTTGGCGGCATCGATCACCTGGAAGAAGGCGAGACCGTCGACCGTGACGGTCGCATTGTCCTTGGTGATGACATCCTGCTGCGGGATGTCGATCGCCTGCTCCATCATGTTCATCTTGCGGCCGATGCGATCGAAGAACGGGACGATGAGATTGAGGCCGGGCCGCAGCGTCCCGGTGTAGCGGCCGAAGCGTTCAACCGTCCAGCTGTAGCCCTGCGGCACGGTCTTCACGCCCGCGAAGAGCGTCAGAACCGCAAGCGCAACGATGATCAGAACGAAGATGTCAAAGCCGAAGAACACGGCAGTCCTCCCTCCGCGGGCCCGTTTCCCGCGCACAGAAATGTGGGCGGTGCGCCGAACCGCGGCAAGGTCGCCCGCAACCCCTTGATCCAGGTGCCATATTAGTCGGTTTTGCTGACGTTCAGGTTCAGTCCCCGACCCAGCCCTTGAGCTCGCGCCGAACGACATGCGCGATCACCGTCATGCCCCCGTCGCTGTCATTCAGGCACGGGATCGCGGCGAAATTCTTGCCCCCCGCATGGTGAAAAATCTCTGCATTTTCACCCGCGATCTCTTCCAGCGTCTCGAGGCAGTCCGCCGCGAAGCCCGGCGTGATGACGGCGAGATTTTTCACACCCTGCTCGGCGAGCGCCTTCACGGTCATGTCGGTATAGGGCTGCAGCCATTCGGCCGAGCCGAAGCGCGACTGGAAGGTCAGCCGGAAGCGATCTTCCGAGAGCCCCAGTCGCGCGCGCAACAGCCGCGCGGTCTTGTGGCACTGGCAATAGTACGGATCGCCCTTCTCGAGATACTCCTTCGGCACGCCGTGGAACGACGCGAGGATCACCTCCGGCGTGAACGCGAGTTTGGCGAGCTCCGCCTCGAGCGACGCCGCGACCGCCTCGATGTAGACCGGGTCGTCGTGCCAGGGCGGCGCGATGCGCACCGCCGGCTGCCAGCGCATCGTCATCAACGCGAGGAACGCCTTGTCGGCGACCGTCGCCGAGGTCGCGGCCGAATATTGCGGATAGAGCGGCACGATCAGAATACGATCGCAGCCGGCCTGCTGCAGTGCCTCGAGCCGCGTCGCGATCGAGGGATTGCCGTAGCGCATCGCCCAGTCGACGGTGATGCGCGGATCGAGCGGCGCGACCATTGAGACAAGCTTTTCGGCCTGAGAGCGCGTAATTGTCTTCAAAGGCGATTCGTTGCGCTCGCGATTCCAGATCTTGTCGTAGTCGCGGCCTTTGCGCTTCGGCCGTACCGAGAGAATGATCAGGTTGAGGATCAGCCACCATTTCAACCGGTTCTCCTCGATCACGCGCCGGTCGGAGAGAAACTCCTTCAAATAGCGTCGCATCGACCAGTAGTCGGTCGCATCGGGCGTCCCGAGATTGACCAGCAGCACGCCGATGCGACCCGACGCCGCAACCGGATGTCCGGCCGGCCGGTCGGTCGCCTCGGCAGCTATCCTATTGTTCATCGTCCCGCTCTTGTGATTGCCGGTATTATACGCATGTTAAGGGGCTACCCCGAAGCTCGCTCGCGTTTGCGGCAAGCTCGTCAGCGAACTTCGGGTCAAAAAGGCGCACTAAAGCCATAAGCGTTGCTGGTGCCTTCGATTCCGAAGTCCGCGAGACAGCGTGGCTCGCAAAAGTATGGCCAACTTTCGGAATCAAGGCACCAGGAAGAGAAAAGCCGATCATGTTCACCCGCCGGACCTTCCTGGCCTCGTTTTCCTCCGCGCTCGCACTGCTCGCGACCTGGCGCCCAGCGCGTGCGCAGACGACGACCGCGAACGTCACCTTCGTGCTGTTCAACGACTTCTACATCATGGCCGAGCAGCCGCTGGCGGACGGAAAGCCGCGCGGCGGTTTCGCGCGCCTTGCTGCGGTGATCAAGGCCGAACGCGAGCGCGCCCGCGCCGAGGGCCGGACTGTCATCGTGGCGCATGGCGGCGACACGCTCTCGCCTTCGGTGATGTCCGGCCTCGATCAGGGCGCGCATATCGTCGCGCTCACCAACATGATCGCGCCGGATATTTTCGTCGCCGGCAATCACGAGTTCGACTTCGGCAAGGCGACCTTCCTGCAGCGCATGAGCGAGGCGACCTTCCCACTCTATGGCGCGAACCTGCGCGGCGCCGACGGCGCGCCGCTGCCCGCCTTCAAGGACCGCGCCATCGTCGATGTGGGCGGCGTGCGCATCGGGCTCACTGGCCTTGCCTATGAGCAATCGGGACGCATGTCGTCGCCGGAAGATCTGCGCTTCGCCCCCACGATCCAGACGACGCATGCACAGGCGGCCGCGCTGCGCCAGGAGGGCGCGGATCTCGTCTGCGCGGTCCTGCATTGCAATCGCGGCGATGCCATCAAGCTGCAATATGAGCGGCCCGCCGATCTCCTGCTGACCGGGCACACGCACGATCTACTGGTCAATTATGACGGCAAGTGCGCGCTGGTCGAATCCGGCTATGACGCGTTCTACGTCACCTGCATCGATGTGACGATTGCGGTGCGCGAGCAGAACGGCAAACGCACGACCGTCTGGTGGCCGCAGTTTCGCGTGATCGACACTGCGACCGTCACGCCCGACGCCGAGGTGGGCGCCGCGGTCGCGCGCTATCAGGCGGCCCTGACCGACAAGCTCGCGGAAACGATCGCCACCACAATGGTCGCGCTCGACTCGTCCACCTCGACCGTGCGCACGCGCGAAGCCGCAATCGGCAACCTGTTCGCGGATGCGATGCGGATCGGCATGCATGCCGATGCGGCCGTGCTCAATGGCGGCGGCATTCGCGCCGGCAAGGGCTACGAGGCGGGCGGCAAGATCAGCTACGGCGACATTCTGTCCGAGCTGCCGTTCAACAATCGTATCGTGGTGGTGGAGATCGCCGGCCGCGAGTTGCGGCGTGCGATGGAGAACGGGCTGTCGATGCTGCCGCGCGCGGCCGGGCGTTTCCCGCACGTGTCCGGCATGGCGATCGAGTTCGATGTTGCACGCAAGCCCGGCAGTCGCGTCACCGCCATGAAGGTCGGCGGCGCGCCGCTGGATGAGGCGAGGATCTACCGCGTCGCGGTGCTGGATTTTCTCGCGCGCGGCGGCGACGACTACACGATGTTCGCCGACGCATCGCACGTCACGCCCGACAACGACGCCCCGATGCTGGTGAACGAGGTGGTCGGCTATCTGAAGAAGCTCGGCGTCGCCAAGACCGACGTCGAAGGGCGGATGGTGGGGAAGTGAGTTTGGCGAGAGCCCGCCGCGAGCGCCGGCGCACGTTGCTGTGCCCTCTCCCCCTGTGGGAGAGGGCTACGATGCCGGATCAATAATCTCGGTTGGGTGAGGGGTCACGGCCCCGACCCCTCACCCATTCTTCGTCGTTTACGCTCCGAGTCGCCCTCTCCCACAAGGGGAGAGGGCACAATAACAAATGCTGCGCTCACTTCGCCGCAAGCCGCGTCAGCAAATCAGTAAGTACACCTTCCGGATTCTTCAGCACATCGTTGTTCCAGTAGCGGATGATCTGAAAACCCTCTGTTCGCAAATTCGCATCGCGTCGCTCGTCACGAAGCGAGTCTGCGTGCTGCGAACCATCGACTTCGACGATGAGCTTGCGATCGAAACACACAAAGTCCAAGATATAGGGTCCGAAAGGGACTTGTCGCCGAAACTTCAGTCCATCCAATCGACGATCGCGCAACAGCAGCCAGAGCTTGCGCTCCGCATCCGTTGCGACACGTCGCATCGTCCGCGCGTTCTTGCGCTGCCTCGCCTTCACAATCTGATGGTGTTGCGGGCGCACCAAGGAATCCGTCACCGGGCGCGCTCGCGGCGAGCCCTACCCCACCGGCCGCTCGTCCGCGATCACTTTGCCGTCGTTCGGCAGCGCGCCCGGCGCGAGCAGCTTCACGGCGCCCTTCAGCTTCGTCACCGCCTGCAATGTCTCGCCAATCGTCTGCTCGAACTCGTCGCTCGGCGTCGCGCATTCGGCGTTCAGCGTCATCGCGTCCTGCTCGTTCTCGCGCGACACGACGAGGCGCAGGCGCGTGAGTTCGGGATGGCGCCGCGCGACCTCGGCGATCTGCTCCGGGCGCACGAACATGCCCTTCACCTTGGTGGTCTGATCCGCGCGCCCCATCCAACCCTTGATGCGTGTGTTGGTGCGCCCGCAGGGCGAGCGGCCGACGAGCACGGCCGAGAGATCGCCGGTCGCAAGGCGGACCATCGGATAGTCCGGATTGAACGTCGTCACCACGACCTCGCCGACCTCGCCCTCGGCGACGGGATCGCCGGTGCCGGGGCGCACGATCTCGACGATGAGGTCTTCGTTCAGGATCATGCCCTCGAGCGCATCAGACTCGTAGGAAATGACGCCGGCCTCGGCGACCGCATAGCACTGCTTCACGGCAACGCCGCGATCAGCGAGCTCCTTGCGCAGCGACGCCGGCAGCGCCGCGCCGGACACGAGGCCGCGCTTGATCGAGGAGGCGTCCTTGCCGGCCTTTGCGGCCGCATCGAGCAGGATCTTCAGAAAGTCCGGCGTTCCCACATAGGCCGTCGGCTTGAGTTGCGTGATCGCGTCGAGCTGCGCCTCGGTGTTGCCGACCCCGCCCGGAATGACCGCGCAGCCGAGCGCATGCGCGCCGGCCTCGAGAATGAAGGCACCGGGCGTGAGGTGATAGGAGAAGCAATTGTGCACGACATCACCGGCGCGGATGCCGGCCGCGAACAGGGCGCGCGTCGCGTTATAGTCGCTGACATGGCCTTCAGGCTCGAAGATCGGCCCAGGCGACATGAACAGCCGCTTCGCCTTTCCAGGCGCCGTCGTGTTGAGACCGCCGAACGGCGGGCTCTCCTTCTGCAGGCCGACCAGCTCCGACTTGCGCAGCAACGGCAGCTTTGCCAGCGCCGCGCGGCTCGTCACCGCGTCCGGATCGATGGCGGCGAGTTGCTTCGCCCAGCCCGGCGCCATCTTCGCGCGCGCGATGGCGGCTGGCAGGCGCGCGAACAGGTCTTTTTCGCGCGCCGCGGGATCACGGGTCTCGAGATTATCAAAATGATCAGACATCACGCCAGCCACCGTTTGCGACGCTTGTAGTGCTTCACGTCGCGGAATGATTTGCGCTTGCCTTCCGCGATGCCGAGGTAGAACTCCTTCACATCCTCGTTCTCGCGCAGCGCCTTCGCCTCGCCATCCATCACGACGCGGCCGTTCTCGAGGATGTAGCCGTATTTCGCGTATTTGAGCGCCTGGAACGTGTTCTGCTCGGCGAGCAGGAACGAGACCTGCTCCTTGGCGTTCAGGTCGCGCACGATCTCGAAGATCTCCTCCACGATCTGCGGCGCGAGCCCCATCGAGGGCTCGTCGAGCAGGATCATCTTCGGGCGCGACATCAGCGCGCGGCCGATCGCGCACATCTGCTGCTCGCCACCGGAGGTGTAGCCCGCCATCGAGCCGCGCCGCTCTTTGAGACGCGGAAAGTACGAATAAACGCGCTCGAGATCGGCGGCGATCGCGGCGCGGCCGTCGCGGCGCGTGAACGCGCCGGTCAACAGATTCTCCTCGATAGTGAGATGGCCGAAGCAGTGACGACCCTCCATCACCTGCACGCAGCCGCGCCGCACCAGCTCGTTGGGCGAGCGCGCCTGCACTTCCTCGCCGTCGAACACGATCGAGCCTTTGGTGACCTCGCCGCGCTCGGAATGGAGCAGGTTCGAGATCGCCTTCAAGGTCGTGGTCTTGCCGGCGCCGTTCGCGCCGAGCAGCGCCGTGATGCCGCTCGCCGGCACGGCGAGCGAGACGCCCTTCAATACGAGGATGACGTGATCGTAGATCACCTCGATGTTGTTGACGGCGAGGATGGGCGTGGCGGTCGAAGGGGTTTCGGTCGATCGGGCAAAGGCGGTCATTCTGGGCTCTGACTATCCCTCCCCGAAGGGGGGCGGCGCGGCCGAAGGCCGCGACGGGGTGGGGCCTTCAACCCCCCCCGGCTCGCTTCTCTCACCACCCTCCCCGCTGTTGCGGGGAGGGACAAGAACTAGCTCGACTTATCGCAGGTCTCGCTGCGCTTCGGCCAGGCGGCGTCCTTGGAGACGTAGTCCTTGGATGCGGTCTCGAGCATCGGGCGGACCTTGTCCTTCATGGGCGCGATCCAATCCGAGATCTTCACCCACTTGGTGCCATCCCATTGCTGCATGTAGGCCGAGTGGTGGCCATTGTGGTCGTCGCAGGTCACCTTCATCGGCGCCGCGAATCCCGCAAGACCGAGCTCCTTCCAGCGCGCCTCGCTGATCTGCAGCGTCTCGAAGCCGCGCCGCACATCCTCGCCGGTCACGACCTTCTTGCCGGTGATCTTCTGCGCGTTGCGGATCGCCTCGGCGACGATCGCGGAGTTGAGCACGCCGCGATTGTAGAAGTTCTCGCCGACCTTGTCCTTCTGGGTCTGCGCCTTGCCCTTGTCGATCACGTGCTTCTGGATGTCCTGGATCGCCGGGAAGTTCGCGCCGACCGCATTGAGATTGAGCGAGAGATATCCCTTCGCCTCAGCGCCGGTCGGCCGCGCGTCATCTTCCGAGCCCGACCACCAGATGCCGACGAAATGATCCATCGGATAGTTGATCTTCGCGGCTTCCTTGACGGCGGTCGGGTTCATCGCGCCCCAACCCCACATCACCATCCAGTTCGGGCGGTCGCGCCGCACGTTGAGCCAGAGGCCGGACTGGTTCTGCATCTCGGCCGCCGGCACCGGATATTGCTTCACGGTGAAGCCATAGTCCTTCGCAAGCTGCTCGAGCAGCGGGATCGGCTCACGACCGTAGCCGCCATCGAAGAAGATGTAGCCGATGGTCTTGCCCTTGAGCTTGTCGAGACCGCCTTCCTTCTCGCCGATGTATTTGATGATCATCGACAGGCCGTCCCAATAGGTGGCCGGCGGATTGAAGATCCAGGGGAAATTGTTGCCGTCGGCCGAAGCCGAGAGACCATAGGCCATCGACAGCACGGGGATCTTCTCAGGCGCGGCCTTGGGAATGATCGCGAGCGTGATGCCGGTCGAATACGGGTTCACCACCACGGGCTTCTTCGCCTTCACGGTGTCCCAGCACTCGAGCCCCTTCTTGGTGTCATAGCCGGTCTCGCATTCCTCGACCGCGATCTTGACGCCGCCGATACCGCCGTCGCGCTCGTTCAGCATCTCGAGGTAGTCATGCATGCCGTTCGCGATCGGAATGCCCGAATTGGCGAACGGTCCGGTACGGTAGGTCAGCAGCGGTACGTAAATGCTTTCCTGCGCCTGCGCGGTCGCGACCAGCGCGGAAGCGCCGATCAAACCAACACAGGCTGCGCCGAGAACGAGGTGCTTCATCTGCATCGCGTTCCTCCCTTCGTTTTCCGCCGGCCGCGGGGGCGAACCACGCCGGCGCCATCAAGATCCGGGGCTGACGCCGCCGGGGTTATTCCGCCCTGCGATTGCCCGCGGCGGAAATTTGGGCTGAGTGTGCACCATCAGTACGGAAACGGCCACACCCTCAGTTTCTGTTTCGCGATCTGCCAGAGCCGCGCGAGCCCGTGCGGCTCGACGATCAGGAAGAAGATGATCAGCGCGCCGACGATCATGAACTGCAGGTGCTCGACGGTCGCGGAATTGATCGCGAGCCCGAGACGCTCGGGCAGCACGCGTAGCAGGATTGGCAGTCCCCAGATGAAGGCGGCGCCGAAGAACGAGCCGATCAGGCTTCCCAATCCGCCGATGATCACCATGAACAGGATCAGGAAGGACTGGTTGATGTTGAAGCTGTCGGCCTCGGAGGCCCCGAGCCAGAGGAACACCATCAGGGCGCCGGCGACGCCGCAATAGAACGACGACACCGCAAAGGCGAGCAGCTTGGTCGGATAGAGCTTGATGCCGATCAGCTCGGCGGCGATGTCCATGTCGCGCACCGCCATCCACATGCGCCCGATGCGGCCATGCACCAGGTTGGAGGCAAACCACGTCATCGCGATGACGAAGAACAGCACGACCAGGTAGCGCGTCTGCGAGCTCGCGGTCGGGCCGGTCACATGAATGCCAAACAGCGTTCGCGTCGGCACCTCGATCGCGCCGGAGACGTTGTAATTGTAAAGCCACGGCAGGCGGATGAAGCACCATGACAAGAAAAACTGCGCCGCGAGCGTTGCGACCGCGAGATAGAAGCCCTTGATGCGCAGCGACGGCAGCCCGAACACGACGCCGACGGCGGCCGCGAAGAACCCCGACAGCACGATGTGTACGACGATGTTGATGCCGGGAAACAGGCTGGTCAGTTTGTAACACGCGTAGGCGCCGACCCCCATGAAGCCGGCGGTGCCGAGCGAGATCAATCCCGTGTAGCCGGTGAGGATATTGAGCGCGATCGCGGCGAGCGAGAACACCAGGATCGGAATCAGCACCGATGACAACATGAAGTCGGACGCAAACAGCGGCACGATCACGATCGCCAGAAACAAGATCACCGCGATGCCGATGCGGTCCTGGCGCAGCGGGAAGATCGCGGCATCCGCCTCGTAGCTCGTTTTGAACTGGCCGGCCTCGCGGTAGAACATGGATCACCAGAAGGTGAGTGGTGAATAGTGAGTGGTGAGTAGAACCCGTTTCATCGTCGCTTATTCCTATTCACTACTCACCATTCGCTATTCAGCCTAAATCCGCTCGATGATGCGCTCGCCGAACAGCCCCTGCGGCCGGAACAGCAGGAACATGAGCGCGATGAAATAAGCGAGCCAGCTCTCGATCCCGGAGCCGAGCAGCGGGCCCCAGTAGAACTCGCCGATCTTCTCGCCGATCCCGATGATCAGCCCGCCGACGCTCGCGCCCGGGATCGACGAGAA
>Ga0081539_10003212_pt1 | contig 20645 bp, 20 predicted proteins | sample TabmetS4T2R2_FD_71023 | JGI IMG/M metagenome (GOLD analysis project Ga0081539, IMG submission 71023) | Tabebuia heterophylla rhizosphere microbial communities from the University of Puerto Rico - S4T2R2 | ecosystem: Host-associated > Plants > Roots > Rhizosphere ...
GCCCCCCCCGGCGGGGAGCCGATCGAGCTCGCCAACGAGTACGCGGCGGTGGAGATCAGGCGCGTGCGCACGCGAAACGGCACGCGCCTGGAGATCGTCTCGCCGCGGCTCGGGCGCGGCATCCGGCTCTGCCCGTTGGAGCTCGAGACCCTTACCTGGCAGACCCACGAGACCTTCTCCGAGTTCCTGCGCACGCCGTTCGGGCCGGAGGCCGGGCCGAAGTGAAGGTCCTCCGCGACGGCGCCGACCTGCGAAGGACGGTCGCAACGGCATGCCGAATCCTCGAGCGCGAGGGGCTCGTCGAGGGCATCCTCGGACACGTCTCGGCCCGCGTGTCCGAGGACGAGATCGTGATCCGCTGCCGCGGTGGCGCGCGCGAGCGCGGCTTGCGCTTCAGCGAAGCGTCGGACGTCTGGCGGCTGACCCTCGACGGCGAGCCGGTCGACGTCCCAGAGGGCTATGACCCGCCCAAGGAGCTGCCGATCCACGCCGAGACGCTGCGCCGCCGCTCCGAGTTCGGCGCCGTCATCCACGCCCACCCCCGGGCGGCGCTGCTGGCTGGTCTCGCCGGCGTCCGTCCGCGGCCCGTCTTCGGGTCCTACAACCTGCCGGCGATGCGGCTGGCGCTCGAGGGCGTGCCGGTGTTCGACCGGTCGGTGCTGATAACGCAGGCCGAGCTCGCGGCGGAGATGCTCGCCGCGATGGGAGATTCCGACGTAGTCCTCCTGCGAGGGCACGGCATCACGGTGGGCGCGTCGACGGTCGAGCAGGCCACCGTCCTCGCGCTCAACCTCAACGTGCTGCTCGACGTCTCCGTGAAGCTGAGACTGCTCGGGGCCGAGCCCGCCGACCTCCCGATCGAGGACCTCGCCGACCTGCCTGACCTTGGCAGCGCGTTCAACGACCAGCTCGTCTGGCAGGCGCTCGTCGCGGCACTCGAGGAGGAGAGAGGAGGCATGACGTGACGAGCGGCGATGTGGTGGTGGAGGTGCCGCGCCCGGGCGTCGTCCTCGCGACCCTCAACCGGCCCGAGCGCTACAACGCGCTCACGTTCGCCATGTTCCATGCGTTCGTGGCGCTGTGCGAGCGCGTCGAGCGTGACCCGGAGGCCCGTGTCCTGATCGTCACCGGTGCCGGTCGCGGCTTCTGCTCCGGGCTCGACCTCGACGACGCCGAGCAGTTGCCGACCATGAGCGCACCGGAGATGCTCGCGGGCCAGGAGCGCTGGGCCGCCGGCATCGTCGCATTCCGGCGGCTCACCAAGCCCGTGATCGCCGCGGTCAACGGCCCCGCCGCGGGCGCCGGCATGGGCCTCGCGCTGGCCGCGGACATACGCCTGGCGACCCCGGCCGCACGGTTCAACGCCGCATTCGTGCGCATCGGCCTGACCGGTGGCGACGTCGGCGTCTCGTGGCTGCTGCCGCGGATCGTCGGGCTGGGACGGGCGTCGGAGATCCTTCTGACGGGCAGGCTGTTCGACGCCGAATGGGCGGAGCGGATCGGTCTGGTCAACCAGATCGTCGAGCCGGAGGGCCTCGTCGAGGCGGCCTGCGACCTGGCCGTCGAGATCGCCTCCAACAGCCCGTTCGGCACGCGCCTGACCAAGCAGGTGCTGCAGGCCAACGTCGACGCGCCCTCGCTCGACGCGGCGATCGAGCTGGAGAACCGCAACCAGGTTCTCGCGACCCGCACCGACGACATGGCCGAGGCGCTGGCCGCGTTCCGCGGGAAGCGGACCCCCGTCTGGACGGGTCGCTGAAACCATCTGAGGACCGAGGAGCCGCGATGACGATCCCGCTCGCCCCGACCGAGAAGGCAGCCGACCTGGCGGCTCGTACGCGGCGCTTCGTCGACGAGGAGCTGATCCCGGCCGAGTCGTACGGCTACGACGCTGACGGCGTTCGCTCCGACGTGCGCGCCGAGCTCCAGCGCCGTGCACGGGACGCGGGGCTGCTGGCGCCGCAGGTCTCGCCCGAGTACGGGGGTCTCGGCCTCGGCATGCTCGACCGCGCGGCGGTCTTCATCGAGGCCGGCCGCAGCACCCTCGGCCCGCAGGCGCTGAACTGCGCAGCGCCCGACGAAGGCAACATGCACCTCCTCGCCGCCGTGGCGAACGCGGAGCAGCGCGAGCGCTACCTCCGCCCGCTGGCGGCCGGCGAAGTGCGCTCCTGCTTCAGCATGACCGAGCCGGCTCCGGGGGCCGGCTCTGATCCGTCGATGATTCGGACGACGGCGGAGCGCATCCCGCAGGGGTGGCGCATCGACGGTCGCAAGTGGTTTGCCACCGGCGCCCGGGGCGCCGCGTTCGCGATCGTGATGGCAAGGACGGGTGACGCGATCACCAAGGATCGCGGGGCCACGATGTTCATCGTCGACCTGGACAACCCCGGGATCGAGGTCCGCAGGGCCGTCGCGTCGCTGGACCGTACGGCGGTGGGGGCGCACTGCGAGGTGCTCTTTCACGACTGCGTGGTTCCGGAGGATGCCGTCCTCGGCGACGTGGATCTCGGAAACCGGTGCGCGCAGGTCCGCCTCGGGCCTGCTCGTCTGACGCACTGCATGCGCTGGCTCGGCGCCGCGTGGCGAGCTCACGAGCTCGCGATCGCGCGCGCCCGCGAACGCGAGGCGTTCGGACACCGGCTCGGCGAGCTGGGGCAGGTCCAGGGAATGCTCTCGGATTCGGAGATGGACCTGCGCGCGGGCCGGCTCCTGACGCTGGACGCCTGCGCGATCGTGGACGCCGGCGGCGACGCCCGCCAGGAATCGGCGATGGCGAAGGTCTTCGTCTCCGAGGCGGTCGATCGCGTGGTCGATCGGGCGGTGCAGATCCACGGCGCCCTCGGGGTGTCGGAGGACTCGGTCCTCAGCCGGCTGTACACCGACGTTCGCCCGTTCCGCATCTACGACGGCGCATCGGAGGTGCACCGCTGGGCGATCGCGCGTCGGCTGCTCCGCTCCGGGAGCACATCGCTGGCGGTCCACGGCGGGATCTCGTGAGCACGACGCTGGCCCCGGACGACGTCGTCCGCGACTGGCAGGACGTCGACCCGGGCCGCCGCCCGCCCCTGGTCGTGGCCGATCCGCTCGCCGCCTTCCTCGACGCTCACGGTCTCGGAACCGGAGAGCTCAGCATCACGCCGCTCGGCGCCGGGCACTCGAACGTCACGCTGCTCGTGAAGCGCGGTGACCGGACCTTCGTCCTGCGCCGCGGTCCGCGCCCGCCCGTGCCGCCGGCCGCGCACGACATGCTGCGCGAGGCGCGGATCGTCCACGCCCTCAGGGACTCCGGGGTGCCGGTGGCGAAGGTCCTCGCGACGTGCGACGACTCAGCGGTCATCGGCGTCCCCTTCTATGTCATGGAGCGGGCACCGGGCCTCACCATCACCGACGTGCTTCCGGACGGACTGGAGCCGGGGGTGGTCGGGAATGCGCTGGTCGACGTCCTGGCCGCGCTGCACGCCGTCCATCCGCGGGACGTCGGCCTCCAGGAGCTGACGAAGCCAACTGGATACGTCGAGCGCCAGATCCGGCGCTTCGTCGGCTCCTGGAAGCACAATCGGACGCGCGAGGTGCCAGAGGTTGACCTGGTGACCCGCTGGCTCGGCGATCACCTCCCTGCCGCGTACGAGACGACGATCGTGCATGGTGACTACCGGCTCGGCAACACCTTGTTCACGAGCCGCCCGACGCGGCTGCAGGCGGTGCTGGACTGGGAGCTGGCGACGCTCGGCGCGCCGCTCGCGGACCTCGGCTACCTGCTCTCGATGTGGAGCGAGCCGGGGGACGAGCCCTGGGCCTTCGACCTGAGCCCCGTGACGCGATGTGTCGGCTTCGCCAGCCGCCGCGAGCTGGTCGAGCGGTACGTCGGACGCTCACGACGCGAGGCCGAGGACCTTCGCTTCTACGTCGTCCTGGCGCTCTGGAAGAACGTCGTGATCATGGAGGGCAACGTGCGTCGCGCGCTGGAGGGAGGGAGCGACGACCCGTTCCTTCGCGACTTCGGCGATGGCGTGCTCGACATTGCCCGCCGTGCGATGCGCGTCGGGCCGGGTGGGCAGGACATCCTGTGACGGGGGCCGTGAAGGCCCTGGCCCTGCACTCGGGCGCCTCGCTGCCGTGTGTCGGGTTGGGGACGTGGCCGCTGCGTGGAGGGCAGGCGCACGCGACGGTGCTGCATGCGCTCGCGCTCGGCTATCGACTGATCGACACGTCCGAGCAGTACGCCAACGAAGAGGAGGTGGGCCGCGCGATGCGCGACAGCGGCGTGCCCCGCCGAGACGTCTTCCTGACCACCAAGCTCAACGCGCGCTGGCACGGCGCCGAGCTGGTGCAGCAGGCCCTCGACGGGGCGCTCGCCCGCCTGGGCACCGACTACGTGGACCTCTTCCTGATCCACTGGCCGAACCCGTGGCTCGACCGCTACGTCGATGCCTGGCGCGGGATGATCGGGCTCGCCGAGATCGGCAAGGTGCGCTCGATCGGCGTCTCGAACTTCCTCCCTGCGCATATCGACCGCCTGATCGCCGAGACCGGCGTCCCGCCGGACGTCAACCAGATCGAGCTCGACCCCACGCTTCCACAGCTCGAGCGCCGCGCATATCACCGGACGCACGGCATCGCGACGCAGGCGTGGGGTCCGCTGGGCCGCGATGGGCGGCTGCTGGAAGCCCCCGTCATCGTCGACATCGCACGCCGGCACGGCGTGACGCCTGCGCAGGTCGTCCTGCGGTGGCACCTCGAGCAGGGCCTGGCGTTCACGGCGCGCTCGTCCTCGCCCGATCGCCTCGCGCAGAACATCGCGCTGTTCGGCTTCGACCTCGACGACGAGGATCTCGGTCGCATGCGCACCCTCGACACGGGCCGCCGGCCCGAGCGCGATCCCGAGACGCACGGCCACTGAGGCCCCTGACGGCGCCGCCCTCGACTCACGGCTGCGGCACCGGAGGAGCTATGGGAACGGCGGCCGATACCTATGGGTGCGGGGCGGGCGTTCGCCTAGCGTGGGCGTAGACCCACGGCGGCGCACCGCTTCCCTGCGGCTCGTCGTCCTCGACTGGCGGCAGGCCCACGAAGGGGAAGCGATGGCACTGGCGATCAACCCGGCCGAAGTGCTGGAGACCTACTACGGAGCCATCGACGACGGTCGCCTCGACGACGCGTTCGAGCACTTCGCCGAGGACGCCCGGCAGCGGTTCGGCAACGGCCCCGTCCTCGAGGGCCGCCAGGCGATCCTGGCCGGAGCCACGGAGTTCCTCGGGCAGTTCAAGCGCCTGCGCCACGACATCACCAACGTGCTCGCCGGTGACTATCCCACCGTCGGGTTCGAGGTGACGGTGACCTACACGCTGCCGAGCGACGCCGCCACCTCGCTGCCCGGAGCCGCGGTCTGCGAGTTCGGGCCGGATGGCCGGTTCACGGATATGCGCATCTACGTCGATCTGGCGCCCGTGGTCGCCGGGCTGACGGCCACGGCCGAGATCTGATGACCAGGCTGCGCCGTGGATTGCGTCCGGCCGGCGCAGGCGCGTCAATTGGCTATGGATGGCTCCTCCACTTCCTATTGTGAGCCTGTCTGGCGAACGGTAGCTTCGCGCCAGGAGGGCATGCCCGCAGACCGTTGGCGTCGTGCTTCGGGCCGGGCGAGAACGAGGGGAGAGTGGGATGCAGCGAACGCGCTTTGCCGGCCCGAGGTGCGTGATGGCCATCGGAGTTCTCGCGATCAGCTTGGCGTTCGCGGCCTGCGGTTCCGATTCGTCGTCCGACAGCGCACCGGCGGCAGCCGGTGACGGGTCGACCGGCGCTGGCATCGACACCGCGGCGCTGAAGAGCAAGCTGAAGCCGTTCCTCGAGCCGCCGGCGAAGATCGAGATCGACGAGCCGCTCAAGGAGCGTCCGGTTGGCAAGACGATGGCGTACCTCCAGTGCTCGGCCCTGCCGTGCAAGCAGATCGGCGAGGGCCTGAAGGAGGCCACGGCCGCCTTGGGCATGCGCTTCAGGGCGATCGAGGCGGGAGCGACGCCGGAGACCTTCCAGGGCGCCGCGCAGCAGGCCGTCGAGTACGACCCGGACGTCATCGTGATGTCCTCCATCGATGCATCGCTGATCGAGAAGCAGCTTCAGGAGATGCACAGGAAGGACATCCTGGTTGTCGACGCGGCGACGAGCGAGCCCCCCGCAGGAGCATTCGACCAGTTCTGGCTGTCGCCGAAGGAGACCGCGGCTGCGGGCGACGCGCTCGCGCGGTACGCGATCCTCAACGGCCGCGGCGAGGCGAAGGTGCTGTACGTGAACCAGTCGGTGTTCACGTTCGGACCGATTCTGGCCAAGTCCATAAAGCAGGTGCTCACGAACGAGTGCCCGAGCTGCAGCTATTCGGACATCGACACGCTGCCCGATGAGGTCGGCACGAAGATCCCCGCCAAGGTTGTCTCCGAGTTGCAGACAGACTCGTCCATCAACTGGGTCGTGCTCGCCTATGGCGCGATGAGCGTCGGTGTGCAGGAGGCGATCAACGCGGCCGGCTTGACAGATCGGGTCAAGATCCTCACGCAGGGGGCATCGAAGACCAACTACCAGGGCGTCAAGTCCGGATCCGAGGCAGGGGTCCTCGATCTCAACTTCGGATACTGGTCCTACTACGTCGCTGACTCGGCGGCCCGTGCGCTGGTGGGACAGACGGCCCCTGACTTCAGGGACAAGACCTTCAGCTACTTCGTGGAAAAGGCGGACCTCACGTTCGACATCAACAAGGAGGTCTTCAACCCCGTCCCCGGCTACCAGGAGCAGTTCAAGGCCCTTTGGGGTGTGAACTAGGGTCATGCTCGCCGAGCAGACCGTTCTGCTGAGCGTACGGCAGCTGGGAAAGACGTTTCCCGGTCAGGTGGCGCTCGCCGGCGTGGATCTCGAGGTCCGCGCCGGCGAGGTGCACGCGTTGGTGGGTCAGAACGGGTCGGGGAAGTCGACGCTGATCAAGGTCCTGGCGGGCTATCACCAGCCTGATCCGGGGAGTGAGGTGGATCTCCCCGTCGGCGATGCGATCGGCTTCGTGCACCAGGACCTTGCCTTGGTGGACGCGCTGAACGCGGTCGACAATCTGGCGCTTGCTCGCGGGTATGCGATCCGCAGAGGGCGCATCGACGCGCGGCGGGAGCAGGAGCGGACCCGAACCCTGATGGCGCGGCTGGGTCGAGAGGTCGATCTGGCGGTACCTGTCGGTGACTTGCCGCCGGTGGAACGGGCGCTGGTGGCGATGGCGCGCGCGTTGGACGGCATGCGCGAGTCGTCGGTCCTCGTGCTCGACGAGCCGACGGCCGCGCTTCCCGCCCCCGAGGTGGGCCGGCTGTTCGCGGCCATCGAGCAGGTCAAGTCATACGGCGGAGGTGTGCTGTATGTGTCGCATCGCCTCGACGAGGTGTTCCGGATCGCCGATCGCGTCACCGTCTTGCGCGATGGCAGGCGCGTGGCGACGGTCGACGCGTCCGAGCTGGACCATGACGGCCTGATCGAGTTGATGCTGGGTCACTCCCTGCAGCGGCGAGCGCACGCGCCGGCGCAGCGGCGCTCCGGTGCGCCGGCGTTGGAGGTGGTTTCGCTGCGCGGCGGGAGGCTCGAGGGCTTCACGGCGTCCGTCCGCGCGGGGGAGATCGTGGGCGTGGCGGGCCTCGTCGGGTCCGGCCGCGAGGATCTCGCCGAAGCGCTGGTCGGCGCCACTCCCGGGACCGCCGGCCTGGTGAGGGTCGACGGGAGGGAGCTGCGCAAGCGGACGCCCCGCGCGGCGATCGACGCCGGGCTCGCACTGCTGCCCGCGGACCGGGCCCGGCTCGGAGCGGTGCTCGAGCACTCGATCGCGGAGAACGTCACGCTCCCACGGCTCCGGTCGCTGGTGCGGGCGCTGCGGATCGTGCGCCGGCGCGAGCGACGAGACGTGCTCGGGTGGATCGACAAGGTCGGCTTGGTGCCCCGCGAGCCCGACAGGGTGCTGGGAACGCTGAGCGGCGGCAACCAGCAGAAGGCGCTGCTTGCTCGCTGGCTGCGCGCCACACCGAGGGTCCTGGTGCTCGACGAGCCCACGCAGGGGGTCGACGTGGGCGCGAAGGAGGCCATCCACGGTCTTCTCCACGACGCGGTGTCCGAGGGCCTGGCGGTTCTGGTCTGCAGCGCGGAGACGGAGGATCTGGCCGATCTCTGCGATCGTGTGCTGGTCATGCGCGCCGGTCGTGTTGCCGTCGAGCTGTCCGGCGCGGCGCTGTCAGACGAGCGGATCGTGAGGGAGACGCTCGCTCCGGTGCAGGACAACGGGTCCGGTGGGAGTGCCCATGAGTAGCGAGACGGTGGCGCGTTCTCTGATGGCCGGCGTCGTGCGGCGCGGTGGCCGTGGGCGGCGCGCGTGGGAGTGGTACCTCCGCTCTCCGATGTCGTTCAGGAGCATCAGCCTGGTGTATGTGTGGGCCGCGGTGTTCGTCGTGTTCTCGCTGTGGGTTCCGGACACGTTCCTGGCGGCGAGCACCTGGAGGTCGCTTGCGGCCGAGCAGGCAGTGACGACGATCCTGGCGCTCGCCGTCGTCATCGCCCTGGCAGCGGGCGTGTTCGACCTGTCGGTGGCTGCGGTCCTTGGCGCTGCGGCGATGTTGATCGCCCATCTGATGGTGGACCTCGGGTGGGCGCCCGTGCCCGCGGCCGCGGTGACGCTGGTTGGTGCGGTTGCGGTGGGTGCCGTATCGGGGACCGCAGTCGTCGTCTTCCGCGTGAATCCGTTCATCGCGACGCTCGGCATGAGCTCGATCCTGGCGGCGTTCATCTCCTCGGTGACCGACAACCAGCAGGTGATCGGCCTGCCCGCGTCGTTCACCGACTGGGCGACGTTCAAGTTGCTCGGGATCCAGGGGGCGTTCTGGATTGCTCTCGCGATCGCGGCGATCGTCTGGTTCGTCTTGGAGCACCGGCCGGTGGGTCGTCACATGTACGCCACAGGCGGCAACCCCGATGCGGCCCGCCTCGCGGGCGTGAGGACCGGCAGGGTCGTGTTCGGCACGATGGTGATCGCAGCCGTGGTCGCCGGGATCGCCGGCATCGTCGTGACGTCGCGCATCGGGTCGGGCTCTCCCACCATCGGACCTGCCTACCTCCTCCCTGCCTTCGCGGCCGCGTTCCTGGGCTCGACGCAGATCAAGCCGGGTCGGTTCAACGTGCTCGGGACGCTCATCGCCGTCTACGCGCTGGCGACGAGCGTCAAGGGGCTGCAGCTGGCCGGAGCGCCGTTCTGGCTGCCGGATCTCTTCAACGGTGTTGCACTGGTCGTCGCCGTCGCCGTGTCGGTGCATCGCCGGCGGCTGACGCCATCTGCGGCGCCCGACTCCGCCCCGCCCGTCGTGCGCAGGCCGCTGACGCTGCGCGAGGCGGCGCGTGGCGGGATCGAGGACCTCCGTGACCGGACGGGCGAGACCGTCAGCCTGGTCTCGATCCCCGCCGGCGAGGGCGACGGCAAGGTGATCGAGGCAGCCGAGAGCCGCGCGGAGCTGCGTGTCGCTGCGCGCACCGGCGACCGCGTACCGGCCGGGGAGGTGGGTGCGCTGCGCGCAGCGGCCGATCGCATCGGCGATGCGCCGGCGGTCGATGCGCTTGCGCGTGACGGCATCGTCGAGGTCAGCGCCCCCGTACGGGACGCGGGGCGGACGGTGGCGATCCTCTGCGTGCGCGCTCCGGCCAGCCGGGTGACCGATGAGCTGCGGGAGCTCATCCACGAGGGCGCGCAGGCGACGGCCGAGGACATCTCCGTCCGTCTCCACGCAGACGCCCGTGTCGGCCCGGCCGGTGCATGAGGTGAGGCATGACCGTGGCAGCCGCCACCGAGGAGTGGATTCGCGACTACTACACCGCCGTGGACGCCAAGGACCTCGACACGTCGCTGCAGTACTTCGGCCCGAGCTCGATCATGCGCTTCGCCAACGAAGAGCCTCTGGTCGGCCGCGACGCGATCGAGGCGAAGGTGCGCCAGTTGCTCGACGGGGTGCGCGGACTGCGCCACGAGCTCCGCGAGATGTGGGAGCCGGCCGAGAACCTGGTCGTCCTCGAGGGCCTCGTCACGTACTTCCGAACGGACGGCCGCGTGGTCACCGTCCCGAGTGCCGGCATCTGCCGGGTCGAGCCGAGCCGCTGGGTCGAGCAGAGGATCTACATCGATCTGGCGCCGGTGTTCGCCGCGTGACGACGGCCGCCGAGCACCCGAAGACGAGTTACAAGCCAATCGCAGAGAACGAGTGTCGATGGGAAGGAGTGTTGGTGTGAGTGGTTCACCGCCGGGCCTCTGGGAGGCTGCTCGTAGGGAGATGGAGGAGTATCAGTTGGCGGCGGCGTTTGAGTTGCAGCCGCGGTGGGATGTGCCTGAGGCGATCGTGTTGCATACGGCGGTCTCTGGTCGTAGTGGGGCGGGGGCCACGTCGCTCGAGGAGTACGTGGAGGAGGGCAGCGCGGTGATCTCGGCCGGTGCTGCTGGTGTGCATTTCGATTACACGTGGGTGGAGGATCCGTCTGGGCGTCGTCTGGATCGTGATCTGCTGCCGGTGGATGCGTATCGTGCTGTGATCGAGCCGTTGCGTGAGCGGCATGGCACGGGTTTCGTGGCGGATTGCAATGTGTTGAACGGGTCGACGTTCGATGAGTGCATGGCGCCTGCGCGGGAGGGCATTGCGGAGCTTGCGCCGTGCGCGCCGGGGCATCCGGAGGAGTTCATGGTCCCGGCGATCCAGGCCGTGCAGGACGCAGGGGTGAAGCCCTTCCTCGCGATCCACAGCTCGGGTGAGGTCGAGCTGGCCAAGCGCAAGCTGGTGGACAGCGGCGTGCTCAAGCTCCCCGCCTACTGGGGGATTCTCTACGGGCTGCCGTTCAACTCCGGACGCACGTTGATCTCGGGCACCTGGCTGCCCAACGCGCGCGACATGGCGATGCACCTGTTCATGATGGTGGACCAGATCCGGCGGATCGATCCCGAAGGACCGATCTTGGTGTGCGCGGCGGGTCGCGCGACGCTGTACATGACGACGCTGGCGACGATGATGGGTCTGCACATCCGGGTTGGCACCGAGGACACGGTCTGGAAGTACCCCAACCGCGACGACCGGCTGGCCGGCAACCTGGAGATGCTGGAGATGGCCAAGCAGATCGCCGAGCTTCACGGTCGCCGGCCGGCCACGGCCGACGAGTACCGCGCGATGCTCGGCATCCCCACACCGATCGCGGCTTGAGACCGAGTCACGCCGTGACGGACGGCGCCCGAAGGGTGTGCTGCCTCTGATGGACCGTCGAATCGACGAGACGGCGAGCGCCGGCAACGCGCGCATCGTCCTGCGCCGCCGCCCGGGCGGGCTCCCGACCGCCAACGACTTCGCGCTCGAACAGGCTCCGGTGCCGGAGCCACGCGACGGCGAAGCGCTCGTCCGCACCCTGCTGGTCTCGGTGGATCCGGCGATGCGGCACTGGGTCAACCAGGGAAGCGGCTACGCGGAGCCGGTCGCCACCGGCGACGTCATGCGCAGCTTCGGCGTCGGCGAAGTGGTGAGATCGCGAACCGCGGAGTATGCCCCCGGCGACATCGTGCTCGGCATGACCGGCTGGCAGGAGTGGGCGACGCTCGGAGCGGCCGGCGTGCTGGGAGCGGTCGACCCCCGCCTGGGCCCGCTCTCGACAGCGCTCGGCGTGCTCGGGATCAACGGGTTGACGGCCTACGTTGGGATGCTCGACATCTGCCGGCCCAAGGCGGGCGAGACCGCGGTGGTCTCGACCGCGGCGGGGGCCGTGGGCAGCGCCGCCGGGCAACTGGCGGCCGTGCGCGGGGCGCGAGTGATCGGCCTGGCCGGCTCTGCGGAGAAGTGCCGCCTCTCCGTCGAGGAGTTCGGCTTCGACGCGTGCATCGACTACCGGGCCGTCGCAGATCTCGGCGCGGCCTTGGACATGCACTGCCCGGAGGGGATCGACGTGTTCTTCGACAGCGTCGGCGGGGCCCAGCTCGACGCTGTGCTCCAACGCATCCAGGTCGGTGCGCGGATCGCGATCTGCGGCACGATCGGCCTGCCCGTCGGGGAGATCGGCGAGGGCCCGAGGATCGAGCGCACGCTGCTGGTGAAGCGAGCGCTGATCCAGGGCTTCCTCGTCACGGACCACCTCGACCGCCGGGCGGCGATGGTCGACGAGCTCGCGACGTACGTCCGAGCCGGAACGCTGCGCTACCGCGAGGACGTCGCTACCTCCTTGACGGACGCTCCGCGGGCGCTCGAGCGGCTTCTGGCAGGAGAGAACGCGGGAAAGAGCATCGTGCGCGTTGCCGAGCCACCCGAGGGAGTGCTGGTCACGGCGGGGTAGCCCCGGCCGTGACGAAGGTGTGCCGGGCGAGGCCGGCACACCTTCGGATGTATTTAGCCCGGATCCACCGATGGATCTGCTGCGAGCGGTTGACCGTCGCTGATGTCGGTGTTTGTGGTGGTTTCCGCGGGGTTGGCCGGGTCGCGGCGTCGTGGCGGGGCCGAACGGCTCCGCGGAGCCGTTTCGCGCGCGTTCGCGTTCAGGGGGCGAGCGCGCCCGGTGGTCGGGATCGGCTGGCTGGTGAGGGAGGACGAGGGGCCGCTGTCAGGCGGCGGCGGGGAGCGCGCGGATCGGGATGGCGAGCAGCCGGCGGCGCAGCGTGCGGGCGGCGCGGACGGTCGTGTCCGGGAGTCCAAGCAGCTGGGTCCATCTGAGCAGGTTGTGGCCGATGGCGCCGAGCACGGTCCAGGCGGCGTTGGCGTAGAAGTGGCCGGAGGGGAAGTGCGCGAGCGCCTGGTCTTTGAGGTCGGCGATGACCTGTTCGACGACGGCGTGGTCGCGGTGCTCAGCCTCAACGAGGGCGATGTCCTCGGTGCGGTTGGTGACGAACGCGAAGTGCCGCCAGTCCGGCCACAGCTCGGCCTGCGCTCCGACCAGGCGCGTGCGCCTGACGATCAGCCGCCGACCGTCGTAGCGGGTCTCGGCGATCTGCGCCTCGCCGTCGGCGGGGTAGTCGGCGAGCCTGACCCACGCGTCCTCGGCGATCGCCGCGACGGCCGCCTTGACCTTCTTGATGTTGCGGACGCCGATCGAGTACTCCCAGCCGTTGGCCTCGAGCAGCTCGAAGACCCTTCGTGTTGCAGAACCCCGAGTCGGCCCGCAGCAGCTTGACGCCCGATGCGCCGGCGCGCTCGACTCGCGCGATCAGCTCCTCGCAGAAGCGCTTGATTCCCTTCTGAGTGTTCGCGAATCCTTTGCGCAGGCCGATGTGCAGCGTCTCGCGCGTATCGGCGCGCGTGGCGAGGATCGGGTGGTAGCCGAGCAGCTTGGTGTAGCCGTAGGCGGCGCCCTGCTTGAGGCGCCCGCACACCTCGCCGACGAAGCTGTCGACATCGATCACCAGCCGCCCGCTGCCCGGGCCGGCGCCCGCCTTCCAGGCGCGCTCGAGCGCGACGGCGAGCAGCTTGTCGAGCTGGCGAACATGCCCGAAGGTGAACGCGCGCAAAAACGTCCCCAGCGTCGAGGGCGCCGGCAGCCAGCCGCCGAGCAGCCGCCGCGTGCGGCCCGCTTGCAGCACGCCCGTGTCATCGATGCTGTCGGCGCCGAGCACCATCGCGAACAGCAGCGCCATCACCTTGCGCCCCGCGTTCGCCGCACCCGGCCGATCGCGGCGCAACCGCACCAGGCGCCCCGCAAGCGCCTCGATCCCGAGCCGCTCGGCGAGCGTCACGACAAGCATCACGCCGGCGTCGCAGACAACCCGCTCATCGTCGAACTCGACCCGCAAGCCGTCCAGTCCGACGGCCATGTCATCCTGCACCACGAAGGTGACCTCCTGACCGCAGGCCCCGGCTGCCCGACACAGCCGCTCAAGCCCTACTCAGGAGGTCATTCTTCGTTCCAGACCGGACAAACCCGCGCTACCGCCGCGGTGGATCGAGGCTTAGAGGAACGGAACGTCCGGCTCGAGCCCGCTCAGCATGCGACCGTAGAACTCGGCGTTGGTCGTGTAGAGCCCGAAGGAGTGCACCGACAGCGCGCGGATGTCCCTGAGGACTCCGGCAAGGGGGTCAGCCGCGCGGATGGCGTTGGCGCCGGACCCCTGCTCGACGATCTCGCACACCTCGCGGCTCAGCCGCAGCGACCACGCGGAGTCCGCCCGACAGCGAGCGCGCGTCATCATGTCGACCGGCTCACCCGACGCTGCCAGGTCCGCCGTCTCGGCCAGACGGCCTGCGTGGAACATCGCCTGGTCGAGCTTCATGTGCGCCTCGGCCATCTGCAGGTGCGTGACCGGCGCGTCCGCTTGACGGAGATAGCTCGTGTAGGTGATCGCCCGGTTGGCGATCCGCTGCTGGAAGCCCTTGAGGGCCGAGCGCGCCAACCCGAGGAACGGGCCGCTGCTGAGCGCTGCCATGAACGGGAGGATCGGCTGCGAGTAGTAGCCCTCGTCGGCGAGGGCTGCCGTGTGGTAGCTGCCGTCGAGGAGGTCGAAGAACGCAACGGTCCGATGCGCGGGCACGAACGTATCGGTCAGCTCCATCGTGTTCGAGCCGGATCCGATCAGTCCCGTGACGTCCCAGTCGTCCTTGACGACGAACTCGCTCTTGGGCACGAGGAAGCCGATTGGCAACTCGCCACCCTCCGGCACGGCAGGAGTGATGAGCCAGCCGGCGTGATGCTGTCCGGAGGCGAACGGCCATTTCCCGCTGATGTGGTAGCCGCCGTCGACGGCCCGCGCGACGGCGTTGCTGGAGAACACGCCAGCGGAGCGGGGAGTATCGCTCTCGAGGAAGTCGGCGAGCGCCTGGTCTCCGAACGCGCAGACCATGTGACCGCACACCGAGTACACCGCCGCCACCCAGGCTGTGGCACCGCAGCCCTCGGCGACGGCGGCGAGGATGTCCAGCTGCGCCGCCGCCGAGACCTGAGGGCCGCCGAACGCGGCAGGGAGCGACATTCGAGTGATCCCGGCGCGTTCGAGCTCCTCGACCGACTCGTCCGGCAGGCGGCGGAGCCGCACCGTCTCCGCCCGCCGCTCCGCGAGCTTGGGAGCCATCTGAATCGCTGCGTCGAGCAGATCCTGCTCGGCGCTTGTGAGCGTCGACGTCACGGGCGTCCTTTCGGCGTGTGTTGTGGCGTGCGCCGCCTCGGGCGCACCAGCTCGCGGGCCACATCCCGGCCTCGCACGTCGTCCGCACGACTGGCGTCGTGACGGACGCTCGCCGACTCGTTGTCGAGCGCCGACCGGATCGGATGCGTGCAGCGAATCCCGGCTGTGCCGGCCATCAGTCTCTCCTCGTTGTCCAAGGCCCGCCACATCAACCAGCGATGACCAAGGATGGGCCGACGATCCTAGGCAGCAGCCGATGAGCCTGCAATAGAAATCGGGCACGCTTGCATAGCTTTACGGATATGCGGTGTCGTTCTCCCGACGACCCGGTTCGCTGCCCGGTGCTGGCAGGTGGCGGCGCCTCGCGGGCGCCGGTCGTGTTGGCTATCAATCCTCGCTGCAGTTCCTATTGAGGCCGCGTTCGGCGGCGGTTACCGTCGCGCCCCGGGAGCAGGTGCTTCGCAGGATCGTCCGTGCTGGGGTCCGGGAAGCGGGCGGCCAAGGGAAGGCAGGCGACCGCCGCGGTCAGAGTGAGGATGCCGATCGCTCGGTCCGCCCGGGGCCTCATGGCAGTGCGGCAACGAGTGTCGATGGGAAGGAGTGTTGGTGTGAGTGGTTCACCGCCGGGCCTCTGGGAGGCTGCTCGTAGGGAGATGGAGGAGTATCAGTTGGCGGCGGCGTTTGAGTTGCAGCCGCGGTGGGATGTGCCTGAGGCGATCGTGTTGCATACGGCGGTCTCTGGTCGTAGTGGGGCGGGGGCCACGTCGCTCGAGGAGTACGTGGAGGAGGGCAGCGCGGTGATCTCGGCCGGTGCTGCTGGTGTGCATTTCGATTACACGTGGGTGGAGGATCCGTCTGGGCGTCGTCTGGATCGTGATCTGCTGCCGGTGGATGCGTATCGTGCTGTGATCGAGCCGTTGCGTGAGCGGCATGGCACGGGTTTCGTGGCGGATTGCAATGTGTTGAACGGGTCGACGTTCGATGAGTGCATGGCGCCTGCGCGGGAGGGCATTGCGGAGCTTGCGCCGTGCGCGCCGGGGCATCCGGAGGAGTTCATGGTCCCGGCGATCCAGGCCGTGCAGGACGCAGGGGTGAAGCCCTTCCTCGCGATCCACAGCTCGGGTGAGGTCGAGCTGGCCAAGCGCAAGCTGGTGGACAGCGGCGTGCTCAAGCTCCCCGCCTACTGGGGGATTCTCTACGGGCTGCCGTTCAACTCCGGACGCACGTTGATCTCGGGCACCTGGCTGCCCAACGCGCGCGACATGGCGATGCACCTGTTCATGATGGTGGACCAGATCCGGCGGATCGATCCCGAAGGATTCATCATGGTGTGCGCGGCGGGTCGCGCGACGCTGTACATGACGACGCTGGCGACGATGATGGGTCTGCACATCCGGGTTGGCACCGAGGACACGGTCTGGAAGTACCCCAACCGCGACGACCGATTCGCCGGCAACCTGGAGATGCTGGAGATGGCCAAGCAGATCGCCGAGCTTCACGGTCGCCGGCCGGCCACGGCCGACGAGTACCGCGCGATGCTCGGCATCCCCACACCGATCCTCGCCTGAGAGCGTCTCGCCGCGACAGCGCGACTCCGCCGTGCCTCACAACAGCTCGCGCCAGCTGAAGGTCGGCGAGTAGCCGAGCACCTCGCTCGGTGCGCGCCGGCAAGCGGATGGTCTACCGGTCCGCCGATCTCGGCTGGGAAGATGGCCTCGACGCCGCTGATGAGCTCTGGGAGCACGTCTACCTCTGTGCCGACGCCCAGGAAGGCCCGCGCGCGTTCGTCGAGAGGCGCACGCCGCGCTGGTCGGGACGATGATCGACAACCGCTGGCGTGGCGCCGCTGCTGTCGCGTGCCCACGACCGCTCACTGGAGAGACCTGACATGTCCGAGCCAATGCAAGCCCTGTCACCCGACGAGCTGCTCACGACGACGCGCGCCGTGCGCAAGCGGCTCGACCTCACGCGGCCCGTCTCGCGCGAGCTGATCGTCGACTGTGTCCGCATCGCGCTCCAAGCGCCGTCGGCGTCGAATCGGTGGCCGCTGCAGTTTGTGGTCGTGGACGATCCCGCGATCCGCCGGCAGCTCGGCATCATCTATCGCTCCGCGTACGACGTCTACCGGTCACTCGACGGCATCTACATCGCCACGATCGACAAGGGGTCGCCCGAGCGCAACGAGCAGCAGCTGCGCACCGCGACGTCCGCTGAGTACCTCGCGGAGCACATCGCCGAGGCTCCCGCCCTCGTGCTCGGGGTGGTCGTGGGCCGCAGGGATGACGCCGGAGCGGTCAACTCGCTGATGGCGTCCGCGATGCCCGGGATGTGGTCGTTCATGCTGGCCGCTCGAGCGCGCGGAGTCGGAACGGCGTGGACATCGGTCCATCTCATCAAGGAAGTGGAGGTCAACGAGCTGCTCGGGTTCCCGGACGACGTCATGAGCTTCTGCCTCACGCCCGTGGCGTACACGAAGGGCACCACGTTCAAGCCGGCGATGCGGCCGGACCCGAGCGAGGTCATGCACTGGAACGGCTGGTCGGGCGGCTATGAGGTCAGCAGTCCGCCATCGACCGGCAGGAGGGCGCCGGTGATGTAGGACGCGGCATCGCTGAGGAGGAACGTCGCAGCGGCGGCCGGCTCGGTCCCGCTGCCGAGCCGGCCCATCGGGATGCGTCCCAGCTGTGCCTCGAGGTAGCCCTGTGGGAGCTCGTCGGTCATCTCCGGCGGGAAGAGCCTCGGGGGCGAGGGCGTTGACGCGGAACCCCTTGCGACCGCTCCACTGCTGAGCAAGGTCACGGGTGAGGCCGATCACCGCCGCCTTGCTCGAGCAGTAGGACGCCTGCGGGAGTCTGGGCGACCAGGGCGCAATCATTCGCGTCGGTGACGTCCGCGCGGATGGTCGCGCAGCGCCGGCCGTGGGACTCCACGAGCGCGCGCACGCGGTCGAGGCGATCGGCTCGGCGGGCGCAGACGACCACGTGGGCGCCCGCGCGTGACACGGCCTCCGCGAAGGCGACGCCGAGCCCGGACGAAGCGCCCGTGACGATGACGGCGCGATCGGCGAGGGAGAAGGACGGGAGGGACATGGCCGGTCAGCGCTCGATCGTCTCGGAGGCGGTCGGCGCCTGACGCCGGCGTGCGACGCGCCGGGCGATCGACCAGCGGTGCGTCTCGTTGCTGCCGTCGTAGATCCGGAACGGGCGGACCTCGGCGACCATGCGGCCGAGCGGGTGCTCGAGGATGCCCATGGCGCCGCAGAGCTGGACGGCGTTGTCGACGATGCGGCCGACGGCCTCGCTCACGTGGACCTTGGCGATCGACGAGGCGTGGGTCGGGTTGCCGTTGCCGGTGTCCAGGATCCAGGCCGTGCGCTGGATGATCGCGCGGCTGGTCTCCACGTCGATGAGGCTGTCGGCGATCAGCCGCTGGGCCAGGCCGAGGTCGGCGAGCTTGGCGCCGAACGCCTCGCGCCGGTTGGCGTGGTCGATCGCGATGTCGAGGGCGCGGGCGCCGAGGCCGAGCCAGCGCATGCAGTGCGTCAGGCGGGCGGGAGCCAGGCGGACCTGTGCGTACTTGAACCCCTCGTCCACGGCGCCGAGCACCTCGTCGTCCTGGACGCGGACGTCGTGCAGGACGATGCGCGCGTGGCCGCCGGGGCTGATGCGGTCGACCGTGTCGAGGCGCTCGGCGACCGTGTAGCCGGGCGTGTCGGCGTCGACGAGGAACATCGTGGCTCCCTGCTCGCTGGTCTTCGCCATGACGATCGCGAACGCGGCGCCCTCGCCGCCGGTGATGAACCACTTCTCGCCGCTGATGCTCCAGCCGCCGTCGACCCGGTGGGCGACCGTCCGCAGCATCGACGGATCCGAGCCTGCGCCCGGGGCGGGCTCGGTCATCGCGAACGCCGAGCGCGTGTCCCCAGCGGCGAGCGGGGCGAGGAACCGCTCGACCTGCTCGGGCGTGGCGATCTTCTGGAGCATCGCCATGTTGCCCTCGTCTGGCGCGGCGCAGTTGAGCGCCAGCGGGCCGAGCAGCGACCGGCCGGCCTCCTCGAACACCACCGACTGCCCGCGGACGTCGAGACCCAGGCCGCCGAGCTTCGGCGACATGTGCGGTGCGAGCAGCCCGGCCGCCTTGGCGGCGGACTGCAGCTCGGCGCGGAGGTCGTCCGCCGGGCCGTGCTCGGGGCCGAGGTCACGGACCTCCAGCGGGATCACGACGTCCCGCACGAACGCGGACGTGCGCTCCCGGAGCTCCTGTACGTGCGGGGGAAGGGAGAAGTCCACCTGGTCGCGTGAGCGGCTCCTCCGCGCCGGCCGGCTGGTGTTCGAGCGCGACGGCTACGTGGACAGTCGGATCGTGGACATCACTGCCGAGGCCGGCGTCGCGGTCGGCAGCTTCTACACCCACTTCTCCGGTCGCGAGGAGCTGCTCGCCGAGCTGGAGCACGAGATGTTCCACAGCGGCCTGCGCCGCGAGCCCGGGGCGAGCGCGCGCGAGACGATCGACGCTGCGAACCGCGGCTATCTCGAGGCGTACCGCCGCAACGCGCGCATGAACGCCGTCATGGAGCAGGTCGCGGCGATCGATCCGGCCTTCACCGCGATCCGCCGCAAGCGCGCCGACGCATTCGTGCGACGCAACGCGGAGGGGATCCGTCGCCTCCAGCGAGACGGACTCGCCGACCCCGAGCTCGACCCCGTGATCGCCGCGGACGCGTTGTCGCACATGGTCAGCGGCATGGCCAACCGCGCCTTCGTCCATGGTCGCAAGGTGCCGTTCGAGAAGCTCGTGGCGACCGCGAACCGGCTGTGGGCCAACGCGCTCCAGCTCGAGGACGAGCACCCCGCGACCCGGGAGCGGGCGGCATGAGCAAGCCGGTCTCCGCCGACGAAGCCCTGACTCCGGCGATGCGCGACTGGGTGCGCGCGACGCTGCCCCGGCTCGGGCCGGATCTGCGGTTCACGAGGATCGGCGGGGGCCGGTCCAACCTGACCTATCTCGTCACCGGGGCCGAAGGGGGATCCGCCGTGCTGCGCCGGCCGCCGCTCGGCGAGCTGCTGCCCTCCGCGCACGACATGACGCGCGAGTGCACCATCCTCCGTGCGCTTCAGGACACGGATGTGCCCGTGCCGGAGGTGCTGGGCTTCTGCGCCGACCCGGACGTCGCCGTGCATCCGTTCGTGCTGATGGGGCACGTCGACGGCATCACCGTCGACTCACGCGAGGCGGCGGCGCAGCTCGGCAGCGACGCTCGAGGCGCCGTCGGCGTTCGCCTTGCCCAGACGCTCGCGGCGCTGCACGCGGTCGACGTCGATCACGTGGGCCTCGGCGCCCTGGGCCGGCGTCACGGGTACGCCGAGCGTCAGGTCCGCCGCTGGACCCGGCAGTGAGGAGCGCGACGGCGTCGCGCACCGCCTGGGCGACCCCGATGGTCACCAGATAGGGGAGGTCGTCGCCCTCGGTGCGGCGGCGCAGGACCTCGCCGACCGTGCGCTCGTGCGCCCGCTCGAGG
>Ga0081539_10003213_pt1 | contig 20644 bp, 16 predicted proteins | sample TabmetS4T2R2_FD_71023 | JGI IMG/M metagenome (GOLD analysis project Ga0081539, IMG submission 71023) | Tabebuia heterophylla rhizosphere microbial communities from the University of Puerto Rico - S4T2R2 | ecosystem: Host-associated > Plants > Roots > Rhizosphere ...
CGTCCGCGGTTGGCCGACGCGCACGATCGAGTCGCCCCGCCAGTAACTGCGGACCCACAACCCAATCAACATGATCCAGACAATTCCGATCGAAATCGTGACTGCGCAGAAGATGATCCGTCGGGCGCGACGCATGGCAACAAGATTATGCGGACATCAGTATATCTTGAGCGTGCACCGGTCGCGGGGTAGATTCCCTCCCCGCGAGTTTGTCGTGTGCGGCATCCCGTCGTCCCGCAATTCCCTCCAGGGCCGGCACAGTCCGAAATGGGAGATCTTCCAGTGAACCGAGCCACGCGCGTCTGCATCGTCGCACTCTTCGTGATCAGCACTCTGTTCGCAGTGGCCGCGCGCGGCGCCGAGCCGCTGCCGACCGATCCGGCGCTCGTCACCGGCGAGTTGCCCAACGGCCTGCGGTACATCGTCCGCAAGCACTCGGTGCCACCCGAGCGGGCGATCATGTGGATCCACGTGCACACCGGCTCGCTCAACGAGACCGAGCAGCAACGCGGCATCGCGCACTACATGGAGCACATGGCCTTCAACGGCTCGGAGAACTTCAAGCCCGGCACGCTCGTGCCGTTCTTCCAGTCGATGGGCATGACCTTCGGCCGCGACCAGAACGCGTTCACCAGCTTCGACCAGACGACCTACCAGCTCTCGTTGCCCAACACCAAGCCCGAGACGCTGGCCAACGGGATGAAGTTCTTCGCCGACGTCGTCTCGCGGTTGTCGCTGCTGCCGAGCGAGATCGACAACGAGCGGCAGATCATCCTCGAAGAGCGCCGCCGCGGACTGTCGGCCAACCAGCGCATCGCCGACATCGAGCTGCCGCGGCTGTTCCCCGGCGGGCTCTACGGCGTGCGCCTGCCGATCGGCACCGAGGAGACGATCAAGGGCGTCAAAGAGCAGGACTTCAGGGACTACTACGGCAAGTGGTACATGCCGTCGAACGCGACGCTGATCGTCATCGCCGATGCCGACCCCGAGAACGTCATCAAGGCGATCAAGCAGGAGTTCAGCGACGAGCCGGCCAAGCCGCGCCCGAAGCCCCAGGACCTGAACATCAAGGATTACGACAAGGATTTCGGCATCGTCGCGTGTGACCCGGAACTCACCAATGCCGACGTGAGCATCACGAAAAACGGCCCGGCGCAGCCGCCGACGACGACGGTCGAGCAGTACGTCGACGACATGGTGCGGAACATCGGTGAGTCGGCGATGAACCGCCGCTTCCGCGAGAAGGTCGCCGCGGGCAAGCAGCCGTACCTGCGGGCGTCGGTCAGCGCGGGTGATTCGGTGAACGCAATCCACACGGTCGAGCTGAGCGCCAACGCCAAGCCCGCGAAGTGGAAGGAAGCGATGGAGGCAGCGGCGCTGGAACTCCAGCGCGCGCGGGAGTTCGGGTTCACGAAGCGCGAAGTGGACCGCGTGACCAAGGACATGACGACCGGCGCGGAGCGCGCGGTCGAAACCGAAGGCACGGTCCCTGCCGACCTTCTCATGCGGCGGATCAACGGCGCGGTCGCGTCGGGCACGCCGGTCATGTCACCCAAGCAGCGGCTGGAACTGCTCAAGCGGGTCCTGCCGACGATCACGCCCGAGCAGGTGAGCAAGCGGTTCGCGCAGGAGTTTGACCTCTCGAAGAACGCCGCGTTCGTCGCGAGTCTTCCGTCGAGCGCCAAAGCGCCGGGCGAGGACGAGTTGGTCTCGATCGGCCGCGCGGCGCTGGCCGTGAAGCCGACGCAGGAGGAGGACCACACGGCCGAGATCGCCGAGCTGATGCACGAGCTGCCGACGCCCGGCAAGTTCATCGACCAGGAAGATCACGCGGCCAGCCAGGTGTGGTCGGGCTGGCTGAACAACAACGTGCGCGTGCACTACCGCTTCATGGACCAGCGCAAGGACGAGGTGTCGATCAACATCCAACTGATCGGCGGCCCGTTGCTGGAGACGGCGGAGAACCGCGGGATCACGCGCGCCGCGCAGCTCGCCTGGACGCGCGCGGCGACGATGCACCTCTCGTCGGCCGACATCCGCGAGTTCATGAACGGCAAGAACGTGAACGTCGGCGGCGGCGGGTTCTTCGGCGGCCGCGGGCGCGGTGGCGGCGGCCGTCGTGGCGGGGGCGGTCCCGGGCTCGCCAGCGGCGACTCGATCGCGCTCTCCGTGAGCGGCAAGCCTGAGGAGATCGAGACCGGGATGCAGCTCGCCTACCTCCTGCTCACCGAGCCGAAGGTCGAGCCCGAGGGCTTCGACGAGTTCCTCACCCGCACGCGCGAGTCGATCCAGGACGAGGTCACCAACCCCATGCGCATGGGCATGCGCCTGACGACGCAGGCGCCCTATCCCGACAACGAAGTGCGGCTGCGCCCGCTCACCGTCGAGCAGGTGGACAAGCTCACCGCGTCGAGCGCGCAGGCGTGGGTGGACAAGCTCGTGCGCGAGTCGCCGATCGAAGTGGTGATCGTCGGCGACTTGCCGAAGGAACGCGCCGTCGAGCTGTGCGAACGCTACCTCGGCTCGTTGCCGACGCGCCCGCGCGTGAACCCCAGCGTCTACGCCGACCTTCGCAAGGTCCAGCGCCCGAGCGGCCCGCGCGTCTTTTCAAAGGAACTCGTGACGCCGACGAATCAGGCGTTCGTCTTCAGCGGCTTCTACGGCGCCGACGAGACGAACCGGCCTGACGTACGGGCGCTCGGGATGGCCGCGCGGATCCTCTCGACGCGGATGATCAAGGAAGTGCGCGAGGACGCCCAGCTCGTGTACAGCATCGGCGCGCAGTCGCGGGCGGCGACGACGTTCCCCGGCTTCGGCGTCTTCTCCTCCGGATCCCCGACCGATCCGGAAAAGGCCGACGCGCTGCTCGCGAAGATCAACTCGATGTATGAGACCTTTGCCAGGGAAGGCCCGACGGAGGACGAGGTGAACGTCGCCAAGAAGCAGTACGAGAACACGTATGCCGAGGAGGTGAAGCAGCCGATGTTCTGGTCGGGCCGGCTGAACCAACTCGACTTCCGCGGCATGACGCTCGACGAGCTGATGAAGGAGCCCGAGCTGTACCAGGCGCTTTCGGCCAAGGACGTGAAGGAGACGTTCGCGAAGTACTACTCGAAGCAGAACGCGATCGTCGTCGTCGTGAAGCCGAAAAACGCCGGCCCGACGACACGGACGGCCAGCGCCGACAAGCCCGAATGACGAAACCAGAATGACGAATCAAACAACACTGCGGAAATCCTGCCGCGGTAGGTCGGGCACTCCTGCCCGACACGGCTCGACGTACCCGTCGAGCCGTTCACCCGGCGCTATGGGCGGACGAGTACGCCCGCCCATGTCGGCCAAGAGTGGCCGACCTACCGCGCCGGAAGGATTTCAGCAGAGCTGAATCAAACCCGAAGCCCGAATGACGAAGGACACGCTTCGATTCATCATTCGGGCTTCGTCATTCGTCATTCCCTCCCACATTAGCAGGCACTTGCTTTGCTTCTGTTCCTTCGGCTTGCACCGAAAGGAGCACCGATGGCGAAGGACGGCAAGAAGGCATCGCGGAAGGTGAAGAAGGCGATGCACGAACGGAAGCGCGGCACGCTCAAGAGCGGCAGGTCGGGCAAGAAGGTCAAAGCCGCAAGCAAGCGATCGCAATCGGCCTGTCGCAAGCGCGCAAGGCCGGCGCCAAAGTGCCGCGGCGGCGGAAGCGGTCGTCGAAAAAGAAGTCCTGACGCCACGCCACCCCCGCATCGGCGCGCGAGCCGGCTGCTGTTCAGAAGTCGGTGGACTTCTTCTGTGGTAGCGGCCGTCCCGGCCGCTTCTGCCTCGAAATACCAGCGGCCGCGGCGGCCGCGGCGGCCGCTACCACAATACCTTCATACGCGCTCACCGCGGCGGGATCTGTTGGCTTAGACTTCGCCGGACGACTGCCGCGGGCAGGATGCTCCAGTATCGCGTCGCCTGATCGTAGATCGCCCAGTTCGCGCCAGCGCCTTCAGCCCGGGGCGCCGACGCGAGCGCGACGTCGAGCCGGCCGGCGAGCTGACCTTCGTCGTCCCACACGCGGAACTGGTTGCGGCCGTCGTCGCACACGATGATGTCGAAGCCGATCGGGTAGAGCGCGACGAACCGCCGGTGCGTCAACTCCGCGATCCGCGCCGCGACCTCGGGCGTGACCACGATCGGATACGAATCGACGTCATCTCGAAGCTCGGACTCCGAGACGGGGAACATCAACAGCCTGTTCATGCCGAGCAGTAGGCGAGTTCAGGGTTTACATCCGAAGGGGGCCGCGCTAATGCCGTTCTAGATGTTAGTGTTCCCTTTGCTAACGCCGGTTCACCCCGGCGGCCAGGAAAATGCCCGGCCGGCGAGCACGTGCAGATGCAGGTGGAAGACCGACTGCTGTGCGCCCGGGCCGCAGTTGAAGACGGTGCGGTAGTCGGTGTGACCCATCTCCTTCATCAGCTTTTTCGCGATCAGGAACAGCCCGCCGACCAGGGCCGCGTCCTCGGGCGGCAAGTCGTTGAGCGTCGGGATCGGCTTCTTCGGGATCACCAGGAGGTGCACCGGCGCGGCCGGCTGGATGTCGTGGATCGCGATGTACTGATCGTCCTCGTACGCGATCTTGGCGGGGATTTGCTTGGCGATGATCTTGGAGAAGATGGTGTCGGGCATGAGGTGCTCCTTGTTACTGGTTACTTTGCTCTGCTGAAATGCTGCTGCGGTAGGTCGGGCACTCCTGCCCGACACGGCTCGACGTACTCGTCGAGCCGGTTACCCGACGGGATGGGCGGACGAGTACGTCCACCCATGTCGGCCAAGAGTGGCCGACCTACCGCGCCGGCAGGATTTCAGCAAAGCATGGTTACTTGTTACTGGTTACTTGCGGTCCGCCAAGAGATCAACGATGAACAAGCAGCACAAGTAACCAGTAACAAGTAACAAGTAACGGCTCACGATCAATGCTCAACTTCCTGTACGAAACCTTCCGCCTGGGCATCAAGAACCTTCGCCTGCACAAGCTGCGAAGCTTGTTGACGGCACTGGGCATCATTTTCGGCGTGGCGGCCGTGATCATCATGGTGTCGATCGGCGAGGGCGGGAAGCAGGCGGCCTTGAAAGAGGTCGAGCGTCTCGGGCCGCGAAACATCGTCGTGCAATCCATCCGCCCGCCGGAAAGTACCGAGGCTTCCGCCCGCACGCAGCGCGTGCTCGATTACGGGCTGAAGCGTACCGACGCGGACCGACTCGAAGGCATCCCGGGTTTGGAAAAAGTCGTCCGCATCCGCGACACCGAACAACGGATCATCGTCGGCGACCAGCGGATCAACGCCAACGCAATCGCGGCCACGCCGGACGTGTTCGACGTGATCAACCTGCGCGTCGCGTCGGGTCGCGGTCGGTTCTTCACGCCGCTGGAGCACGAGCGGGCGGAACGCGTCTGCGTGCTCGGCGCGGTGGCGGCGCGGCAGATGTTCCCCTACCAGGATCCGATCGGCCAGCCGATCCTGGTCGGCCAATCCGGGCAAAGCACGGTGATGCTGACGGTGATCGGCGTGCTGGAGCCGGTCGGCCTGCGCCCGGGCGCGGGGTCGGGGTTTCTTCATCGCGACTTCGACCTGGACATGTATTTTCCCCTGACCGTCGCGCAGCAATCGTTCGGCGACTCGATCGTCAAGCGCCAGGCCGGTTCGCGCGAGCAGAAGAACATCGAGCTGACGGAAGTGTGGATGCGCGCCCGCGACATGAAGAGCGTCGAGGACATTGCCAAGGTCGCGCAGAACGTCGTGAACCTATCGCACAAGGGCATGGGCGACGTCGACGTGAAGGCGCCCATCCAAATCCTGCGGGCGGCCGAGCAACAACAGCGGATGTTCAACTACATCCTGGTCGGCATCGCGAGCTTCGCGCTGATCGTCGGCGGGATCGGGATCATGAACATCATGCTGGCGACCGTGACCGAGCGCACGCGCGAGATCGGCATCCGCCGGGCGCTGGGCGCCAAGCGCAAGCACATCACGCTTCAGTTCCTGATCGAGACGACCGTGATCAGCCTGACCGGCGGGCTGATCGGCATCGGTATCGGCTCGGGCTTCGCCAAGCTCCTGCCGGTCGTCGTGAGCTACTTCGGCGGGCAGAACTACCCGACGAGCATCACGACCTGGAGCGTCCTGGGCAGCTTCATCGTCAGCGGCCTGATCGGCATCGGGTTCGGGCTCTACCCCGCGGTGATGGCGGCGCGGATGAACCCGATCGAGGCGCTGCGGCACGAGTGATCACGTCCACTGGTCGGGATCGCGGAGGCGCTGTTCAAGCCACGCTACATCCTCGACCGACAGGGGTGGGTCGCACGGCTTCCGGTAGTTGAGCGTTCGGGCGTACCGACCGGCCGAATACACACGCTCTACCAGCGGCTGGAGGTCGATGACGCTCTCGTTTTCTCGCGAGCGGAGAGGAACTGGAATCGATGGCAGTCGTTCGCGCAGCGGCACAGGATACACCCAAGCCTCGGTTCGCGGAGAGCCGAAGTGGATGATCGCGCGATAGGCAGTGACTTCCACGCTTGGTGGGGAAAACGGGAACAGTAATCGCCAATCTCCGGCCCGAACCAGATCGATCTCGACGATGTTCGCGCCTGCTTCAAGCACTTCGTTGCGCATGGCTTTGTATGCGCGAAGCCCCTCGTCCTGCTTATTCGTCGGGCTCAGGAACTCAATCCTAGTGATGGTCTGGTCGCTTTCTGCGCTAATCACTTTCACGAATCGCTCGGTCAGCGGATCGCGATTTGCCGCCAGTCGCTGCGGCTCTACGGGCGGCTCGATGGCGGTCCGCTCGTCGATTCGAGCAACCAAGTCCTCTGGCAACTGCATATTGAGCACGTTGGCGCAGTAAACGACGAGCTGGAGTTGCACGCCCGGCCAGTGCCGTTCGAGGTATGGGTTCATGCCGGGGAACGGGCTCTTCACCGTCGCGGATTGTATCGGCAAGCGTCGCGAGTTACCCGACGAACTGCCGAGCCGGCGCCCACAGCACGGGACGCGCCGCTTGCGGCACGTGAGCGGACTCAAACGGTTGCCGGGCCCGGACCGATCGTTGACGGGACGGTGCCGATCGCGTTTGCCGCCCCGGGAAGAACTGGCTCGTCTCTTCCGGCCCGGCCACGATGCTGCGCAAGTGCATCACCCACATCGCGGACAAGTCCAGTTCCAGCGCGGCCTCGACAAGGCGGTCGACGTACAGCCGCGTCGGCGGGACGTGGCCCTCCTCAGGTCTCGTGGGAACGAACGTAAAGGCGCGGACGGGTTTGCCGCCCTTGTACGGAGTGACGGGGACCGGCACGAGTCGAGACGCACGGCGGTCGCTCGCGTTGAGCCGGCCTAGCAGCTCGATCACGTCGTCGCTGACTTCGAGCAGGCCGCCAGACACGCGCTTGCCGGGCTCGGGGATGAGCGCGGCGACGCCGCCCAGCCAGTAGTCGTCGTACACCGGAAACGCCAGGCGATGGTTGCTCGCGACGCCGGGCGTCATCGCTTTCGGCAGCGGCGCGCGGACGCCGTTCAGGTCGCACCACTCCACGACCGACCGGTAGTTCAGGTCATGCCCGTAACTGAAGTACAACATCGCGGCCACCCGCCTTCCGCCTTCGCTCGCGAGCCGCGCGTCCGGGATCGCCGTTTCTCGCCGCGCGCTCTGCGGCAACGGTCGCGAACTGGATCACGTGGAAGCGGAGCTTGGCCTTCTTCTGTTTCGTGTGGAAATTCGTCGCCTGACACGCATGCACCCAGCACGACTCAACAGCACCACATGCGCTGGTGTTGTTGCTGACGCTGGTGTACGCGTTGGCGGACGACTGCGGCGGCGGTATGACGCTTCGCCTGCGCGTTCGTCGTCGTCATCGACCACGCGCCCGTCGCAACGAGCTCGAGGGAAACGATCGAAAGCCGGCAGATGTTGAGCGAAGCGTTCATGGGAAAGCCCTTCTGCTGCGAGGCAACTACGCGAGGACCGTACGGGTCATCGCGACGGCGGAGCAGTGTATGCACGCGACCGCCGCCGTCAACTTCAAACGACGATTGTCGGCTCGGTCCGAGATAGCGTCGGCGCCGATTGGTTGGATTTACCAAAATCGCACGGCATGTGTCCCCTTGAGTGTAGTCGCACGGCATTACCGTGCCGTCAAGGCGGCGCTGCGTTCGAGTGAGAACCGCAAGGGCGAGGAGCCACGGTTCGGTGGGTGCGACGGCCACACGTCGGCGAGATCAGTTCATCGAGGGCGTGCGCGCCAGTCGGTGGATCTTGACGATAACGTGCCGGCGAGCGGCTTCGTCCGCCGTTGCCCGCGCGAGCGTGTATACGTGTGACCAAGCAACCGCCGACCCGAGCCGGCGCGGAAGACGAGAGCGAACACATGACGAACGCCGGCTCAGCGGGGGAGGTTGCGGTCGGTTGGAGCGGGAAGCGGCTTTAGCGATATTCCTACTAGTCCTGTAGACTATATGTGAAATCGTACGCCCGAATGGCTCGAAGTCAAGTCGCGCCGGTACCCAACGCTCCGCGTCAACGGCTTCCGCTGGGTCGCGGTCTCGCTCCGTAATCACTTCGCCCACATACAGGCATGGCCGCAGCGGGGCCGATGATGTCGTCGGCGGCGATGATGGGCATGATCCCGCGCTGCTCGATGAAGCTCGAAAAAGTCAACGGCGGCATGAAGTGCACTTGCACCTGCGACGACAAGACCGCCGCCATGATGATGCAGCAGCTCTGCATGATGCATGATGAACGCCAACGGCATGATGGGCTGCTGCATGATGATGAACGGGATGATGTGCTGCCAATGCTCGATGCCGATGGGCACGTGCAAGGTCGAGATGACCGAGATGGGCTGCGTGATGAGCTGCACCAGCGGCGACGCGATGGCCGCCAAGATGATCCAGACCTGCTGCGACTGCATGAGTAGCATGATGATGCCCGGCTGCACCTGCTGCATGACCATGAACGGCATGCCGGTGTGCTGCTGCGTGTGTTAAGGCAAGTCGAAAGTCGAATGTCGAAAGTCGAAAGTCTGCCTTTCGACTTTCGACTTTCGACTTCAGCTCTGCGGCTGGCTCAGATCCACGATCTTCACCATCATCCGCCGCTCCCTCGGGCCGTCGAACTCGCAGAAGTAGATCCCCTGCCAGCGGCCGAGCACCAACCGGCCGCCTTCGATCAGGACGGTCACGCTGTTACCCAGCAGCGAGCTCTTCACGTGCGCGTCGCTGTTACCCTCGTCGTGCTGGTAGTAGCTCTCGATCTGCGGCACGAGCTTGTCGAGCTTGGTCAGCAGGTCGCTCTTGACGTCCGGGTCGGCGTTCTCGTTGATCGTGATCGCGGCGCTGGTGTGCGGGTTGTACACGATCAGGAACCCCTCGCTGACCGCGAGCTTGCGCACATGTTTCTGCACCAGCTCGGTGACGTCGATCATCTCGATCCGCGTGCGCGTGTTGATGACCTCGGTGGCGATCGGGACGTTTCGCATGGTGGCGTGGCTCCGCCCCGATCATAGGCACGCCGCGGGTCGCGTTTGAACTGCCGTGCCGCGCGACGTATCCTGCACGTTCACCGTGACGATCCGATGCCCGCACTGTCACCACGCGATGGAGCTCAAGGGCGTCAAGCCCGGCCGGTTCCACCCGCGCTGCACCGCCTGTCGCGGGAAGTTCGTCCTCCAGATCTCCGCCAACCCCAATGAGCCGCCGATGGTCGGTGCCGAGCACGACCCGTCGGCCGAGACGATTTCGCCAGTAATCGCGCACGCGCTGGGCGTACCGAACTCGCCGGCCCCCGTTGCGGCGCCGAACCGCCAAGTCTCAACCACGCAGGTCGCGCGCACGTTGGCCGAGACGATGCCGGCGACGCCGTCGGTCGTGCCGACGCCGGCTTCGGAGCGAGCGTCGGTGGCCGCATCGACTCAAGCGACGCTCGCGCATGCTCCCGCGCCTGCGCCCGCTCCCATCGCACCTCCCCGGCCCTCGCCGGACACATCGTTCCACGACGACGCCGGCGCCGCGCCGTACACCGATGCGGGCGATCAGGTGACTCCCGGCCTCACGCTCGGCGGCTACGAGATCCAGCAGAAGCTCGGCGAGGGTGGCATGGGCGCCGTCTACCTCGCGCGCCAAGTCTCGCTCGATCGCAACGTCGCGCTGAAGGTCCTCTCGCCGTTCCTGGCGCGCGACCCGCAGTTCGTCGCCCGCTTCACGCGCGAGGCCTACGCCGCCGCGCAGCTCACGCACCACAACGTCGTCCAGATCCACGACATCGGCGCCGAGCGCGAGACACACTTCTTCTCGATGGAGTTCGTCGAGGGACAGACGCTTTCAAAACTCGTCGACGAGCACGGCAAGGTCGACATCGAGCAGGCCGTCGGTTTCGTCCTCCAAGCCGCGCGCGGGCTCAAATACGCGCACGACCACGGCCTGATCCACCGCGACATCAAACCCGAAAACCTGCTGCTCAACGACCAGGGAATCGTGAAGGTCGCGGACCTCGGCCTCGTCAAACGCGCCGGCGCGAACGAGACGATCTCCTCCGGCACCGCGACTGCTGGTGGTCCGATCGACCGTACCCAAGCGAACATGTCGATGGGCACCCCCGCGTACATGGCGCCCGAGCAAGCCGAGGACGCCGCCGCCGTCGATCAGCGCGCCGACATCTACTCGCTCGGCTGCACGCTCTACGACCTGCTCACCGGCCGCCCGCCGTTCACGGGGGAGACCGCCGTCGAGATCATCACGAAGCACCAGCGGGAGGCCGTCGTCCCGCCGGAGCTGATCGTCCGCAACATCCCCAAGACGATCTCGACGATCCTGATGAAGATGGTCGCAAAGCGCCCCGAGCAACGCTTCCAGACGATGGGCGAGGTGATCCGCGCGATGGAAGATTTCCTCGGCGTCGCGACGACCGGCCCGTTCACGCCGAAGGAAGAGCACGTCAAGGTTCTGGAGTTCGCCGTCGAGCGGTTCAACGCGAGCAAGTGGGCGCGGATCCGCAAGCTGGTCATCGGAGTCTTCTACCTCGCGTGCATTGCGCTCGCGATCTTCGTCGGCATGACGCGCACGAATGAGGATCACGCGATCGCTGTCCTGCGAAAAGTTCAGTGGACGGGCGCGTTCGTCGGGCTCGCGATCCTCACGACGCTCGCCTACCAGATCACGGTCGGCCTCACGCAGCGCACGCCGATCTTCCTGAAGTTCAGGCAGCTCGTCTTCGGCGCGAACCTGACCGACTGGCTGATGTGGGTCTTCGTGCTGGCGCTGGCGGGGACGGCTCTGGTCGTGTTCAAGCAGCACGTGCCGTGGCTGATCGTCGTCGGCATCGCCGTGCTGCTGGCGGCGGCGTTCCACTTCACGGTCGACCTGGCGCTCAACCGCGACCGGGCCAAGCCGATCTCGCAGGTCGAGCAGATGCTCAAGGACATGCGCCTGCGCGGCCTCGAAGAGAACGCGCTGCGTCAGTTCGTGTGCAATTACTCCGGCAAACACTGGGAAGCGTTTTACGAAGCGCTCTTCGGTTACGAGGCCAAGCTCCAGGCCCGCACACTTTGGGGCAAGAGCGAACGCGGGCAGTTGCGCCCGAGGTACGGCGCGTGGCGCGACCCGATCATCCGCGGGATCGAGATGCGACTATCCGCGCGTCGCGAGTCGCGCGAACGACGCTTGCTCGCGAAGGTCGAGGCCAAGGCGCTCAAGGCCAAGGGCTTCCGCGAGGACATCGCGCGCAAGCAGGCGAAGCGCAACGCCGATGCGCTCGTCAGCCGGGCCGAGAAGTTGCGATCGACCAAGGCCTCGCGCGCGGCCAAGACGATGACCGCCCTGCCGACGCAAGCGTCAACTCCGGCCAGTGCCGCGCCGGCGCAGCCGCAGTCCGTGATGATCAACAAGGACGCGGCCTTGGAAGGCGCGATCGCCGCAATCCTGCACAGCGGCTCGATGAAGGGCGAGGCGAGCGGCGAGGGCGACGATGAATGGGAGCGCGTCCACGAGAGCTGGTTCAAGCGCCGCTACGGTACGCCGCTGGACTTGGTCTTCAGCCAGATCATCCGCTTCGCGCTGGCGATGGTCGTGTTGGCCGGGTTCACGATCTGGTTCAAGCAGCAAGGCGGCGCCGACGCCGCGGCGCGTGAGACTGCTGCGGTCGTCGGCAGCAGACGGGAAATCGATTTCACCGGCCAGGTGAAAGACATCCGCGGCAACATCATCCGCGCGGGCAGCGACATCAAGACCGCCGGCGAAAAGGTTGTCGAGAAGACCGGCACGCAGCCGCTCCGCTTGTTCCCCGAGCGTTGGACCACGCTCAACCGCTGGTTCGAACCCTTCGGCGGCTGGAACGCAGGACTCGCCGGCGTGCTGCTCCTGCTCAGCGTCTTCTTCGTCGGCAAGATGATGGGCCTGCTGGTGATGATCAGCGCGCTCGTCTCGATGTGGGGCTATCGATTCGAGCTGCCGGTGATCGGCTTCCAACCCTACCCCTGGATGGCCGCCATCGCAGCGATCCTGTTGTGGCTGTTCGCGGTGATCTTCTTCCGGCACCGCGAGGGGTATTGAAGTAGAACGCAGAGATACGAAGGCCACGAAGTGACGAAGGGAGCACACGAAGAGTCGCTTCGTGCTTCCTTCGTGCTTCCTTCGTGCTTCCTTCGTTCCTTTGTGGCCTTCGTGTCTCTGCACCTCCTCAGGTCTGCCCGATCAGTTCGGCGACATCGACCGTCCGCCGCTCCTTCGCGCTGATCACACCTGCCATCACCGCGCCGAAGCTCCAGAGGTTGTCTTCGCCGCTCGTCTCGGCAGGCACACCAGACCGGATCGCTTGCGCGAACCGGCTCAGCAGCGCGGCCTGCGCTTCCAGCGGGATCGGCGGGACCTCGACCGGTTCGAGCGTCAGGTCCTTCTGCCATTTCCCGCTGCGGCTGATCGTGATACGGCTCTCCTCGTCGAGGTGGATCGCGCCGCGCTCGCACTGGAGGCGCCACGTGCCGTTCCACGTGGTGAACCGGCCGTGCGCGCTCCAGTCGCCGCTGTAGCTGAAGGGCAAGCCGCCTTCGAGTTCCAGGAGCAACTTCAAACCGGCGTGGTGTTCGTACCAGCTCCAGCTCGGGTTGAAGGTGTGCGCAGTGACGCGAACGATGTTCCGCCCGGTCACGGCGCGGATCAGATCCATGTGGTGGATCGCCATGTCTACCAGCAGCACGTACTCCATCTTCTGTCGAAACGTGCCGGTGAAGTCGGCGGGGATGTAGAAGTCGATGTGCCCGTGGCCGAAGGCGCCGACGGGTTGTTCCTCGCGGACGAGCTTGATCAGTTTGTCGAGCGCGCTGGAATATCGGTAGTTCTGCGCGACGACGAGCTGTTTGCCGGCGCGATGCGCGAGGTCGACCATCTCCTTCGCCGCCGGCAGGTCGTGCGCGATCGGTTTCTCGGTCAGCAGGTGCAGCCCACGCGCAAACGCGAGCCGCGCGTGCTCAACGTGCACCACCGGCGGCGTGACGGTCAACACGGCATCGGCTTGGACCGAGTCGAGCGCAGCTTCCAGCGACGTGAATCGGCTCTCGCGCGGCAGGCCGAGCTTGTCGCCGGCCTCGTGCAGCGGCTTGTCGACGACGTCCACGATCGCGACGAGGTTAAAGTCCGGTGACTGGTTGGTGACTTTTTGCCACCACGCGTGGCCCATCCCGCCCATCCCACACTGGATCAGCCTCAGTTTGCTCATGTTATCGGACTATACCGCCGCGCTGCTTCAGCGCCGCCGAGCGCGGGCCGATATTCGTTACAGTGTCACATTCGCCGGTGCGCGCGCGCGGGGCCGCCCCGCTCACGTGAGTCTTGCGTGCGAAGAACGTTATGAACGAACGGGTGATCCCCAATAAGCTCGTCCGCATCCGGTACGAACGCACCGGCGCACTGCTCGGCCAGCTCACCGTGCTGCCGACGTCGATGCACGTCCCGATGCGGATTCTCCAGCTCCACAAATCGCCCAACAGCGACATCAAGCACTTCGCCGAGGCGATCAGCGCCGACGCGTCGCTGGCGGTGAAGGTGCTGTCGCTGGCGAACTCGTCGTGGTTCAGCCCGCGCAAACCGGTCGTGAAGGTCCGCGACGCGATCTCGATGATCGGGCTGAACAACCTGCTGCCGCTGCTGTTCGGCGTGTCGATGGCGGGCTTGTTCAACCGCGCCGACCTGCCCGCGAGCGAACGGTTGACCTTCTGGCGCACCGGCTTGTTCAAGGCGGTGCTCGCGCGGCACTGGGCGACGCTGAGCGCGCCGGAACACGGTGACGAGGCGTTCGTGTGCGCGCTGCTCCAGGACATCGCCGTGCCGGTCATGACCGCCGCGGACCGCTCGGCGTCGGTCGAACTGGTGAACGTGCTCGAACTGGAGCCAGCTGAGGTGCGCGCGGCGCGCGAGGTGGCGCTGTTCGGCGCGGACCACTGCGAGTTCGGCGCGGAGCTGGCGAAGCGCATCGGGCTCCCGCAACTGTTCGTCGAAGCGATCCGCTGGCACCACACGCCGCCGTTCGACTTGCCGGCGCCGTGGTCCGCCGAGTCGGCGCCGATCGCGCCGGCGCTGTGGCTGGCGGCGTCGGTGCCGCACGGCATGACCAAGCCGGACTCCGGCGTCGCGCGTCGCATCGAGCGAGCGTACCAAGTCGTTTCAAAGCGGCCCGACGTGCGTGCCCCGGAGTTTGCCGAGTTCCTGCACCTGACCCTCGAGCAGTTCGCGACCGCGACCGCAGTCATGGGCGACACGGGTGACGCGAACGCGGCGTTCAAGGAGTTCGTGCAGGAGGTCTGCGAACAAGTCGCGCACAGCCTGTGCGGCGCGCTGGGCGAATCGGCGCGGACGATCGGCGATCTACAAACGGCAAAGCAGGACCTGGAAGGTAAGGTCATGACGCTCAGCGACCGCGCCCGCGAGGCGGCGCGCGACGCGGACCACGACCCGCTTACCGGCGCGTTTAACCGCCGCGGGTTCATGGTCGCGGCCCAGAAGACGCTGGACGACGCGGCCGCGCGTCACGTGCAGTGCGCGATCGGATTCGTGGACGTGGACGACTTCAAGGGCGTCAACGACCGCTTCGGCCACGACACCGGCGACGAGGCGCTGATCCACGTGTCGGCGGCGTTGAAGCTCTCGGTCGCGCGGCTCGGCGGCGTGGTCGGACGCATGGGCGGCGACGAGTTCGCCTTCATCCTCGCGCCGCGGAGCGAGAACGGCGGCGCCGACACGCAGTCGCGGCAATCGGTCCGCAGTGAGATCGTCGCGTCGCTGGCCGGGCTCACGGTCAAGGCGGACGGCGGCGCCGACGTGACGATCAGTTGCAGCATCGGCCTGTTCTGGATCGGCACGCCCGCGCCGGGCGCGAAGGTCGAACTGCTGCTCGCGAAGGCCGACCGTCTCATGTACGACGCCAAGCGCGCCGGCAAGGGCAAGCTCACCGACGCCGCCGTCGAACCCGCCCGCCCGGCGGCGTGAACGATCTCGCCGCCCGGTCTTCTCCAATCACGTCATCGCGCGGTCACCGATCATCACGATCTGCAGGACCAGGACGAGCCAGGAAATGAAGAGGACGATTAACAGCAACAGCGACCGCGTCGGCCATCTGCGTATGCCGACGCAGACAATGACGGTCAGCGCAAGCGCCGCGTGCACGATCGTGCCGACGAGCACCGGTATGTCAAGATAGCGATGCTCGTAGTAGTTGCTCCTGCTACGCGGCATCAGGTCGAGGTACCGAGTCGGTTCGTGTGCCTGCGCAAAGCGAATGCCGTGCTCTGCCCAGGCAACTGCCGCGAGCACGGTCACGATCGCGACACCAACGACAAGCACCGAGCGAATCGACGGAATCCAGGCGCGATCATCGCGTGTTGGCCCGTCTGGACGACGGTAGTCGAGCGTGCGTTGCGTCACCATCCCTATCATCGGCTATCGGCGAACAAGCGATCACCGCGGTGGCCAGACTCAACGCCCTTCGAACACCATCTGATCGAGGCCGCCGAAGCCGAGCACCTCGTGGCTGTAGAACGGCTCGGCGTAGCGCGTGCCGATGCGGCCGCCGAAGTACGCGGCCAACGTCTTGACCATCTCACCCAAGCCGCCTTCGGCGGCGAGACCCTGCGATTCGTAGCAGGCGCAGGCCTTCATCTTCAGGTCGATCTGGTCGGAGATGTCGATGCAGAAGCTGGGCTGGAAGCTCATGCGCAGGTGCGTGCAGAAGTAGTAGATGATGCGCTTGGGGCTCCAGGGATCGCCGGGAATTGCGCTCTTGGTGAGCTTGGCGTCGAAGCGCGCGTCCTCGGCGATGCGCGTCACGGCGACGTGATCGGGGTGCGCGTCGAGCGGGTACGGGACGAAAAGCGCTTGCGGCTTGTGTACGCGGATGAGTGCCGCGAGCTGGTGACGGGATTCGAGGTTGTGGATGACTTCGCGGTTTTTCAGGCCGAGCAAGTTTCGCTTCCCGCCTAGGCCCCCGGCCGTTGAAGCGGCTTCGCCGGCGCGGATCTCGGGGGTGCCGCGCGGGGTGGGTTCGCCGTTGGTCATGTCGACGAGGTGAACGTTGTGCCCCTGCTGCGCGAGCCGCGCGATCGTGCCGCCCATGCCGAGCTCCTGGTCGTCGGGGTGCGGACCGATCACGAGAAACGTTGCCATTTGGCGTTTCCTTCAATTCGTTTTAGCCACAGATGAACACGGATGAACACAGATCAGAAACGCCATTCTCTATCCGTGTGCATCCGTGTTCATCTGTGGCTCAATTTTCTTCCGCAGGTAGACGCGTTCGAGACCGTCGATCATCACGCTCACGTCGAAGCGTGACAGCGCGAAAGCGCGGCCGGCTTCGCCCATGGTTCGGCGGAGCGACTCGTCGCCGGCGAGCAGAGCGATCACACACTCAAGCTTAACGCGATCAAAGGCCGGGAGCGCGTAACCGGTCTCACGTTCGATTACCGCCTCGCGGTTGCCGTCGATGTCGTAGGTGACGACGGGTTTCGCCGCGAGTGCGCCTTGTGGCAGCGCCCGCGCCAGACCCTCGCGGCGCGACGGGTGCACTAGGATGTCCATCGCATTGGTCAGCTCTGGGATCCGCGTCGGCGGCACGAGACCTGTGAGGATAAAACGGTCGCGCAGGTTCATCTCTGCAATGCGCTTTTCGAACGACTCGCGCAGCAAGCCGTCGCCGACCCACATGAACTTGAGATTCCGGAAGTGCTTGCAGATTGACGGGGCCATGCCGAGCAGGTCATCGTGACCCTTCAGGTGGAATAGCCGCGCGATCGTGCCGACGACGACCTCGTCGGGTTGGATGCCATACTGACGACGCACTTCGTCGCGCGACACCGGGGGGTCGAGGAACGCGCGCGTCTCCATGCCGCTATAGACGGTGACGTACTGTTCCGGCCGGCCGATGTGCGCAGCGAGCGATTGGTCGCGCATCGCATCGGCGACGCAGACGATCCGATCGGTGATCGGCGCGGCCTTGCGCTCGAGCATCTTGTAGACGCCGTTCACTGCGCGCGAGGTCGAGGCCGTGAACGCCAAGCCGTGGATCGTGTGCACGACGAACGGGCAGCCCGCGCGGTGGGCCGCCCACCGGCCGATGATGCCGGCCTTGCTCGAATGCGTGTGCACGACGTCGGGCTTTAGCTCCTTCAGCAGCGCGATCAGCTTCCGGTAGGTCTGGTAGTCCTTCAGCGGGAGGATCGCGCGGCGCATCTCGTCGAGTTCGATCACGCGGTAGCCGGTGCTCCTTGCGCGATCCATGAGCGAACCTTCGGGGCCGATCGCGGGGCCAGTGATCAGGATGACTTCGTGTCCACGCGCGTGCTGGCCCTCGCAGGAGAGCAGCGTGTTCTCCTGCGCGCCGCCGAGGATCAGGCGCGTGATGACGTGGACGATGCGCATGCGGTCGCACGCGTAGCTTACGGGAATGAGGACGCGGGGGCGAAGACGGATGACGAGGCGTTCCGTGCTAACGCCCAGGCCTTAAGGCCTGGGCTTTGAGTCGCGAGGACTTGCTCACGCGCGCGAAAAATCGCCGGGGCGACGCATCATGCGCCGCCCCGGCGGGCTACGAAGGAGGACCGGAGAAAGTCAGAAGTCGAAAGTCAAAGGTCGAAAGTTAAAAGTCAGAATCATCTCGTTCGACTGCCGATTGCCGGATGAACTTCGGCGGCACTTGCATAGCCCCTCTCAAATCGCCTGGGCCCATTCCGGCAATCGGCATCCGACCGCGCTCGCCCACTACTTCACCGTGATGATCCGCCCCGGCCGCTGGACGCGGATGTTGCGGAAGCCGGCGTTGTTGTTCCACTCGTAGAAGTCCCACGTCGCCAGGTACAGCCGCGTGGCGCCCTGCGGGACGATGAACTGCTGGCGAGCGCCGTTGCTGTTCTTCCCGTCGCCGATGAAGAAGATCTGCTTGATCTGCGGCTGCAACTCCGTGAACTCACGGCTGGCGGTCGTGCTGAAGTCCAGGTTCTTCGGCGCGCTCGACCAACTCGGGTCCTTGTCGTCCAGGAAGATGCCCACCAGCGTGTTGATCGGCGCCTTCATGTCCGCGATGCCGTTCTCGTTGTAGTACGTCGAGCTGTAGTTGTTCGCGTACGTGGTGGTCAGGTTGTTGTGGCCGATGTCGCCGATCTCGCCGTCCGGGTCGAAGTACGGCAGGTTGGGGTCGTGCCGCACGACGCCGTCGATGCTGTCGAACGTGAGCGCGTCGCCGTCGGTGAGCTTGACGTTGACGACGGTGGGCGAGTTCTTGACGTCGCCCGTGGTGCCCGCGACGTCCGGGATCTTTCGCGAGCTGGGGTTCACGGCGCTGGCCTTGGTGCCCGGGACGGCGCCCGCGAGGAACGGGTTGGCCGTGCCCTGCACGTTCTGGTCGACGTTGATCGGCGGGATGATCATCGAGTAGCTCTCGGCCTTGACGTCGCAGAAGTTCTGGCCGAGCACCTTGGCGAACAGCAGCGGGACCGCGTTGCCGCGCTGCGCGGTGCGGCGGAGCGTGACGTGCACGCAGTTGGCCTTGCTGAGGTCGCCGGTAACGGTGAACGTCGTCTTCTTGGTGTCCCAGAAGCCGAACTCGATGTCCTGCGAAGCGTTCAGCGACGTGGTGCCGCCGTCGACGGCGTTGGATTGAGCGTACTTGGCCGCGAACGAGATCGCGCTGTTCGCATCGGGAAGCTCGGCGACCGCGGCGCGGCTGGCGGCGTCGGCGGCGCGGCGCAGCTCGGCCTTGGCGACCTGCACGCGGCCGTAGTCCACCGCCATCGAGCAGAACCCGCTGATCGCGACCATCGCGCCGGCCATGTAGTACAGCACGACGCCGCCGCGCTTGCGACGGGCGGCGGCGCGGATGCGCTGGACGCGCTTGGTGAACTTGGGGGAAGCGCTCAGCCTGGTGATTCGGACCTTCGACGTGTTCGACGCGTTCGGGATGCCTTGACCTTCGGTAGCCATTTTCTCTCCGTCCTCCTGTGCGGAGATTTTGTCCCGGAAAAGTCAAGCGGGAGCCGAATCCGATCGCTTTGCGGCCCCGTTCGCGCGTGAAGTCGTTCGCCTGGCGCGGGCGGTGACGTTTAACCGCGCGGGCACAGGTTCGATCGCGCGTCAAATCATTTTTTTCCTCCAAAGCAATATTGCATTCCGACTCCTAAATTGATCCGAGCGCCTCGCGCATATGATGTGGGGATGACGTACCGCACGAATCCGCAGCCAAGACGATTATCGGACGCGCCGCATTATCGCTTTGCGCTCGCCCTCCTCGCACTCGCTTTGCTGCGGCCGGACGTGTTATGGGCCTGGGGGACGCAGGGGCACGAGATCGTCGCCCGCATCGCCGACGCCCGGCTCACGCCCAGGGCCAAGGCGGGCGTCGCCGAGCTGTTGGGCTCGGACACGTCGATCGCCGATGTCGCGAGCTGGGCCGACCAGGTGCGGAAGGAACGCGACGAGACGGCGCCCTGGCACTACGTCGACATCCCTTACGAGATGAGCGGCTACGACCCGCAGCGCGACGGCAAGAACGGGAACAACGTGATCGACAAGCTCCAGGAACTGGGCAACGTGCTCAACGACCGCCGCGCAGCGCAAAAGGACCGCGCCGAGGCGCTGAAGTTCGTCGTGCACTTCACGGGCGACCTGCACCAGCCGCTGCACTGCGCCGAGCGCAACGGCGACAAGGGCGGGAACTTCCGCCTGGTCATGTTCCCCGGCGAGCGCAAGGCGCTCAACCTGCACCGCATCTGGGACTCGTCGATCCTGCTGCGCGTGATGGACCGCGAGAAGCTGAACGCCGAGCAATACGCGCAGAAGCTCAACGACGCCATCACGAAGGACCAGGAGCTGCAGTGGCTGGCGGACGGCGACGTCGTCCGCTGGGCGAACGAGTCGCACAAGCTGGCGGTGGACGTGGTGTACGCCAGCATCCCCGCCGACGGCCCGCCGCCGACGATCGACGACGCGTACTTCGCCAAGGCCGAGCCGACGATCGATCTTCAGCTCTCGCGCGCGGGCGTGCGGCTGGCCGCGGCGTTGAACAGGATCTTTCAATAACTGGCCTCCCTCTCCCTGTACTCAGGGAGAGGGCGGGGGAGAGGGGACGTCCCCGAGCCAACAGA
>Ga0081539_10003214_pt1 | contig 20628 bp, 23 predicted proteins | sample TabmetS4T2R2_FD_71023 | JGI IMG/M metagenome (GOLD analysis project Ga0081539, IMG submission 71023) | Tabebuia heterophylla rhizosphere microbial communities from the University of Puerto Rico - S4T2R2 | ecosystem: Host-associated > Plants > Roots > Rhizosphere ...
GATATCCGGCGGCGCGACGAGCGCGACCGCAGCCGCGCCGTGGCCCCGCTGGTGCCCGCTGTCGATGCGCACTTGCTCGATACCACGCATTTGGATATAGACGCCTCGGTCCGGGCCGCCGTCGCCATCGTGCAGGCAGCCCGAGCGGGTTAAAGCCGACAACGTGGCCGTCCCTCGCAGCAGCCCTTCCGGACTGCCGCTGGGAGGGCGACGGGGTCATGGCATTCGGGCCTCGGCCCCCCTCCCGCTCTCTCCAAACGTTCGCTAGCATGTTTCGGCCCTCCGGGCCTCCTCAGGCATGAGCAACGTCATCGAGACACTCGAGCGCGCCCAGCTGCGCAAGGTCCCGCGGTTCAAGGCCGGCGACACCGTGCGTGTCCACTTCCGCGTGATCGAGGGCCAGCGGTCGCGGATCCAGGTCTTCGAGGGCATCGTCCTCAAGCGTCAGGGCTCCGGCGCGCGCGAGACGTTCACGGTGCGCAAGCAGTCGTTCGGCGTCGGCGTCGAGCGGACGTTCCCGCTCCACTCGCCGAAGATCGACAAGATCGAGGTGCAGGCGATCGGCGACGTGAACCGCGCGAAGCTCTACTACCTGCGCGGCAAGGTCGGCAAGAAAGCCCGCGTCCGCGAGAAGCGCTACGGCGGCGGAGCTGCCTCCGTGGTCGAGGAGGAGACGCTCGAGCAGACCGAGGACGCCGCCGAGCCCGCCGAGCCCGAGGCGTCGGCTGAGGCCGAAGCCGCCGAGGCCGAAGAACCAGATCCGGTCGAGGCTGAGGCCTAGCATCAAGATCGCCGTCGCACTCTTCGACGGCGCGGAGGAGCTCGACTGGGCCGGCCCGTGGGAGGTGCTCGCGGCGTGGGCGCGGATGTGGCCGGACGACGGCGTCGAGATCTTCACCGTCGCGGCCAGTGCCGACCCGGTCGTCTGCGCGAAGGGCCTGCGAGTGCTGCCCGACCACGCCCGGCACGCGGCACCGGCCTTCGACGTGCTCGTATATCCAGGCGGCCAGGGCACGCGGTGCGAGGCGGAGGACCCGGCGACGCTCGAATGGCTTCGCGAGCTGTCCGCGCGCGGGACGCTGATGACGAGCGTGTGCACCGGTTCGACCGTCTTCGCCGCTGCGGGCCTCCTCGACGGCCGTCCGGCGACGACCTGGTGGGGAGCGCTCGACCGGCTAGCGGCGGCCGGCCGTGACGTCGACGTCCGCGGCGACGCGCGCTTCGTCGACGACGGCAACGTCGTGACCGCGGCGGGAGTCTCGGCCGGAATCGACATGGCCCTTCATCTCGTCGCGCGGCTCCACTCGCGCGAACGCGCGGCGGAGGTGCGGCGCTACATCCAGTACGACCCAGAGCCGCCCGTGTAGCCCGGCCGGGGCGGGCGCTATGCTCGCGCCCGTGGCGCGCCGGACCGGTCAGAGGCTGCTGAGGTTCGACCGGAAGCTCGGCGCGCGCCTCGTCGCGGGAGCCGACGAGGCCGGTCGGGGGCCGCTCGCCGGGCCGCTCGTCGTCGCCGGCGTGCTGCTCGACTACGAGTGCCTGCGCGACCACCGCGTCCGGCCGCTCGCATTCCTGAACGACTCGAAGCAGTGCACGCCGACGCAGCGCGAAGAGCTCTTCCGCGCCGTCGTCGGCTGCGCCGAGAAGGTGGTCGTGCGGGTGATCCCGCCGCGCGAGATCGACGAGAACGGTCTGCATCGCTCGAACCTCGCAGGCCTACGGGCGATGCTGCACGCGCTGTCGCCGCCGGCCGAGGCCTGCCTCGTCGACGGCTTCCGGCTCGGCCCGACGGCGCCGCCGCACCGAGCCGTTGTCGACGGCGACGAGAAGAGCGCGGCGATCGCGGCTGCGTCGATCGTGGCGAAGGTCGTGCGCGACCGCTACATGCGTCGCGCGGACGCGCTGTACCCGGTCTACGGGTTCCGGTCCCACGTCGGGTACATCACGCCGGAGCACTCGGCGGTCGTGCGGCGTGTCGGGCCGTCCGAGATCCATCGGCGCTCGTTCCAGGCGCTCTGCTACGCAGGCCAGACGTAACGAAAGCGCGCCGATTCGTCCACCGCCGTTCGGGCGCGGCTACGGTGATCCGATGGACGGCACGAGAGGCTTCGGCGAGGCCGTCGAGCGTCGCGTGGCGCTCCAGTACCGGCTGCACGGCTACCGGATCCTCGGCCGGAACGTCTGGGTGGGCGGCTACGAGCTCGATCTGATCGTGCGCCGCGGCCGGTCGATCATCTTTTGCGAGGTCAAAGCGAAGTCGAGCGACCGGTACGGCGACCCGTTCGAGATGGTCGGGCCGGAGAAGCAGCGCCGCCTGCGCCGGGCGGCCGAGGGGTGGCTCGCGCGGCACCCGGAGCTCGACCACCTCGAGCCGTCATTCGACGTCGTGGCCGAGCGTGGCGGCCGGCTCGAGCGGCTCCAGAACGCGTTCTGAGATGCCCTGGTACCCGGTCGAGGTCTACGAGGAGCACTACCTCGCGAGCGACGACCCGCGGCGCCAGTCCGGTTTCGGCGGTGACGAGGAGGGCTGGGAGACGGCGCGCCGGCCGATCGTCGAGGCGATCGACCGCGACGGGAGCTTCCTCGACGTCGGCTGCGCGAACGGCTACCTGCTCGAGTCGGTCGTCCGGTGGTCACCGCACCGGATCGAGCCGTTCGGGCTCGACTTCTCGCCGCGGCTGGTCGACCTGGCGCGGTCGCGGCTCCCGCGGTGGCGCGACCGCTTCTTCGTTGGCGATGCGCTCGAGTGGGAGCCGCCGCGTCGCTTCGACTTCGTGCGGACGGAGCTCGTCTACGCGCCCGAGGAGCGGTGGCGCGAGCTCGTCGAGCGACTTCTCGCGTGTGCCGTCGTGCCTGGTGGACGCTTGATCGTCTGCGGCTACGGGAGCCCGCGGAGCGGCGTGGCCGCCCATCCGGTGCGCCAGATCGTCCGCGAGTGGGGCTACGAGCCGGAGATCGAGCTCGCGCGCGAGGCGCCCGAAGGCGGCGGCGCGATCATCGAGATCGTCGCTTTGCGCTCCGCTGGAATCTGAGCTCGGCCGCGGCAGATCCAGGCGGATCGAGCTGGATCTCGACCGTTCCGCTCGTTCCGTCGCGACGAGCGATCGTGATCTGTGCGTGCCTCCCGGTTGCCGGGTACTCGGCGAAGGCGACGTTGTTGACGAGGGAAACGGGGATCGGCGCCCCGTCGATCACGAGACCGACCGCTGCCACGTCGTCGGAGGCAATCGCCACCAGATTGCTCGGGTTCCCCGGCATCCCGCCGCCGATCGTCCACTGGAGGCCCGGCGTGCCGTCGGTCGCGCTTCGCGCGCAGGCGCCGACGTCGCCGACGAGGATGAAGCAAGGCGCGCCTGTTCCGCTTCTGAAGGCGTAGAGATCGGCATGCGTCTTGCCGAGACTCGATCGGAGCCGCCGAATGCGCGCGAGCGCTTCTTTTGGATCGCTGCCGCGCTGCGGCGCGACGAAGTCGACGAACTGCACGACCGACTGCGGAACATTCGTGGCCGGCGGGAGGCGATCGAGCGCGGCTACGCCCGCGGAAACGCCAGGCGAGGGTGGACGGCCGGCCGATCCGGATCGTGCTAGCTGGGCGACGAGCATCGCTCCGGCTCCGACCACCGCCAGGACGAGCAAAAGCCTCATACGCCTGAGGTTCACGCTCTCAACCGTTCCCGGTCTCGCAGTAGCGGACGTACACGAGGTAGTTGTTCCCGCTGTTTGCTTTGCATACGGCAAAGCCGTACGAGATCGTGCGTCGATCCGTGATGAGCCCGGTGTTCGACCAGTGCCACGTGTAGCAGCTCGTGGCGCTGGCGTTGCAGAGGGTTGTCCCCATCTGTGGCAGCCCGCCGTGCGAGTTCGCGAACGACACGTAGTTGTAGGTGATCGAATTCGTCGCGGAGATCTTGCTCGAACCGGGGCCCCAAACGACGTTCTGCTCGTAGAGCTGCGACCAAGCCGAAGCCAGCTGCGGCGAGGCGGCTGCCGTCATCGCGGCGAGGACGAGGACGGAGGCGAGTCTGCGTCGAAGCATCGATGGCGAGCGTACGATCGCTAGAGGGCATCGTCAATTGGCGCTATGGGCCGCGTCTTGAAATGACATGGCTCCCATTGCGGGGTCTACGAAGCGCAACTACGCGCGACCGGCGGCCGTCGATCCTCCAGCTCGCGGTCCTGAGCGGAACCTGCGCTGCGAGTTGATCGTGGCGCATCGAGCTCACCTCGCGCATGACCGTCGGCTCAACGGGCCGAACGAGTCACAGGACCTCCGGCCAAAGCCTCGAATCGACATAGCGTGGCAGCAACGCAAGAAGAGCTTTACGCCGCCATCGACCTCGAGCTCTCGTGGTCGGAGCGCGACCTCCCCGAGCGCGAGCGGACGAAGCACGTCCACCGGCTCCACCCGTACCTCGGCAAGTTCATCCCGCAGCTCGCGGAGGTGCTGCTCCGCCGCTACCTCCCGCGCGGCGGCCGCGTCCTCGACCCGTTCGCGGGCTCGGGGACGACACTCGTCCAGGCGCTCGAGAGCGGGCTCGACGCGACCGGGATCGACGTCGCCGCGTTCAACGTCCTCCTCATGCGCGTGAAGACGCGGGCATACAACCCGTTCGTCCTCGAGCGCGAGCTCCGCGACGCGTGCGCGCGGCTGGACGCGTTCGAGACGGGCGAGGCCGATGCCGGGCCATGGTTCGGGCCAGCCGCCGCATCGGAGCTCCTCTTCTTCCGCTCGCTCGTCGACGACTACGAGCACGCCGACGTCCTTCGCGTCGTGCTCGCTCGGGCGGCTCGTTCTGCACGACGGACCCCGCACTTCGACCTCGACTTCCCGCGCACGCCGCAGCTCGAGCCCTACTGGTGCTACAAGCACCGCCGCATCTGTCGGCCGGTGGAGGAGGCGCGGCGGTTCCTGCGGCGCTACACCCTCGACACACTCGCAAGGATCAAGGCATTCGCCCGCGTGCGTACGGCCGGGTGCGAGGCAGAGGTCGTCCACGCGGACGCGACGACCGTCCGGCTCGACGGCGAGTTCGACGGGATCCTCACCTCGCCGCCGTACCCGGGCCTGATCGACTACCACGAGCAGCACCGCTACGCGTACGAGCTGCTCGGGCTCGAGGATCTGAGCTCGCTCGAGCTCGGCGCGGCCGCGGCCGGAACGACTCGGGGCGCGCTCGACGACTACTGCGACGGGATCGTCCGCGTCCTGCGGAACGTCGTGCGCGCGGTTCGTCCGGGTGCGCCCGTCCTGATCGTCGTGAACGACCGTCGCGACCTCTACCCGGCGATCCTCGAGCGCGCGGGGCTCGCACTCGACGACCGGCTGCGCCGGCACGTCAACCGCCGCACCGGGAGGCGGGCCGGCGAGTTCTACGAGGACGTTCTCGTCACGCGCGCGACGTAGGGCAGCCGGAAGCCGTAGCTGAGGAGCCGCGCCGCGTCGTTGTAGCGGTTCGGCGCCGCGAGCACGACCGCGATCAGGTGCGCGCCGCCGCGCTGGGCGGACGCGACGAGGCAGTGGCCGGCCTCGGTCGTCCAGCCGGTCTTCACGCCGTCGGCCCCGCGGTACTGGCGGAGCAGCGCGTTCTTGTTCAGGTAGACCTTCTCGAAGGTCGGCGCGGCCCAGCGCACGTGCTTCACGCGCGTGCGGACGATCGCGCGGAAACGCGGGTTCCGCAGCGCGTAGCGCGTCAGCGCGGCCATGTCCCAGGCTGTGGAGTAGTTGTCGCGATCGACCACCCCGCTCGGGGTCGAGAAGTGCGTGTCGCGGAGGCCGAGCCGCCGCGCCTCGCGGTTCATCTCGCCGATGAATGCGCCCCGGCTGCCGGCCGTGCCGATCGCCAGCGCGAGCGCGTCGTCGTTCCCCGAGAAGAGGAGCAATCCGTAGAAAAGCTTCCACGCTCGGACGCGCTGGCCGGCCACGAGTCCCTCGCGGAAGGGGGCGGCGCGTGGGACCGACGGGTCGATCGTCACGGAATCACGCGGCCGGAGCTTCTGCAGCGCAAGGACGGCGGTCATGATCTTCGTCGTCGACGCGATCGGCCGCCTCAGGTGCGGGCGGAGCGCCCAGAGGACACGGCCGGTGCGGGCGTCGACGAGGATCGCCGCTCGGGCGCTCAGCGGCGGCGTGAAGCGGTGCGGCGCGAGCGGACGCGGGCCGACGACGAGCGTCGGCGGGATCCTCGTCGCCGCCGGTCGTGGCACGGCGGACGGAGGCGGCGTGCTCGGCCTTCCGGCCGTTTTCGTCGGCGACGAGCTCGAGTGGAGGGTCAGGTAGAGACCGGCGCCCGCGCCTCCGGCGAGGACGAGGGCGAGCGCGAGGATCGCGAGCGGAGGCGCGCGCCGCCGCCGTCGCCTCCTCCGCTCCACGCGCTCGAGCACCGGAAGTGCCATCGGGAATCCGAGTGTAGGCCGCGCGGCGGCGGGTTAGATCGCGCGCGAGAGGCGCAGGTACTCGTCGCCGGGCTCGACAGCGAACCCGCGTGCGCGGTGGAAGGCGATCGAGCCGTCGTTGACGGGCGAGGTGACCCAGCGTACGAGCGAGCGCCCGTGCTCGCGCGCGACGGCGAAGAAGCGCTCGTAGAGCTCGCTCGCCAGACCAGCGCCGCGGCGATCCGGGCGCACGCCGACGAAGTGGATGTACGCCTCGTCCGGGAACGTCTGCGACAGGAAGCCGTTCAGGAAGCCGACGACCTCGCCGTCCTCCTCGGCGACGAAGCTCGTCTCGCGGAAGTGCTCGAAGAAGAGGCGCGGGAGGAGATCGCGCATCGGCCGGCCGCCCCACCAGTCGTCGAGGAGCGGCGAGATCCGCTCGTAGTCGGTCGCCTCGGCGTTCCTGATCGTCGTCGGCGGAGGCGCGGCGGCCATGGGGAGCGACTGTTCCAGATTCGGCACGGTCCCGGCACAGACACGTGACGGCTTGTCGCGTAGCGTCGAAGGACGTGCTCGCACAAGCGGTCACCTACTGCCTCGTGGGCCTCGAGCCGCGCCGCGTCGAGGTCGAAGCGCACCTGCAGCGTGCGTTGCCGGCGTTCGCGATCGTCGGCCTCGCGGATCGCGCGTGCCAGGAGGCCAAGGAGCGCGTGCGGAGCGGCGTCGCGTCCGCCGAGCTGGAGTGGCCCCGCTTCCGGATCACCGTGAACCTCGCACCTGCCGAGCTTCGGAAAGTCGGGTCGGGGTTCGACCTGCCGATCGCGCTCTCGATCCTCGCCGCGTCGCGGCAGCTCCCCGAGGAGCGACTCGCGGAGCACGTCGCGTTCGGCGAGCTTGCGCTCGACGGGCGCGTGCGGCCGGTCAACGGCGTTCTGGCCGTGGCCGAAGGTGCGTCGGCCGCGGGGATCGGGCGCGTCTTGTGTGCGTCGGAGTCGGCGCCCGAGGCGGCGCTCGCCGGGGTCGACGTGGTGCCGGTGCGTCACCTCGCGGAGGCGGTGGCGTACCTGCGGGGCGAGCGGGATCCACCGCGCTACGTCTCGTCGAACGGGCATAGGGTCGTCGGGCCGCCGCCCCCCGACCTCGGCGACGTCCTCGGCCAGGAGCGGCCCCGGCGTGCCCTCGAGCTCGCGGCCGCGGGCGGGCACAACCTCCTTCTCGCCGGGCCGCCCGGAACCGGGAAGACGATGCTCGGCCGCCGGCTGCCGGGGATCCTCCCGCCGCTCGCGACGGACGAGGCGCTCGAGGTGACGCGGATCCACTCCGTCGCCGGCCTGCTCGCGCCGGAGCATCCGCTCGTGCTCACGCCGCCGTTCCGCGCCCCGCACCACAGCGCATCGACCGCGGCGATCGTGGGCGGCGGCCCGGGCCCACGGCCCGGCGAGGCGACGCTGGCGCACCGAGGCGTCCTGCTCCTCGACGAGATGCCCGAGTTCCACCGTCCCGCGCTCGAGGCGCTCCGCCAACCGCTCGAGGACGGGTCGATCAGCATCGCGCGCGCGGGTGGACGGGCGCTCTTCCCGGCGCGGTTCCAGCTCGTCGCAACTATGAACCTTTGCCCGTGTGGAGGGCGCGGCGACCCGGTTGCCGAGTGCTCCTGCTCGGCGCAGCGGTTGGGCGCGTTTCGCGACAAGCTCTCGCGCGCGCTGCTCGACCGGTTCGATCTCGTCGTGACGGTGCCGCGCCCCCGAGCGCACGAGCTCGAGGCGGTCTGCGGCGAGTCGTCTGCGGTGGTGGCCCCGCGCGTCGCTGCGGCTCGGGAGCGGCTCGCGGTGGGTGGCTTCGACCGTACCGCGGCGGCCGACGAGCTGCTTTCGAGGGCGGTCGAGCGCGTGCCGCTGTCGGCTCGCGGCCGCGCCCGCGTCGCGCGCGTGGCGCGGACGGTTGCCGCGCTGGCGGGCGCCGACCGCGTCGAGGGCGAGCACGTCGCGGAGGCGCTCGCGTACCGAGCGCCTGCGGAGCTGGCGGCCGCATGAGCGCGAGCAGCGCTCGCCTAGAGGGCGCCGGCGGAGCCAGCGGCCGCATGAGCGCGAGCGGCGATCTGGCCCTCGCGGCGTTCGCGGCCTCGACAGGCGCTCACGTCGTCGCGGCACCGCGCACCATTCGATTCCGCGCGTTCCTCGACTCGTTCGACGGCTCGAGGTTCGCCGCTGATCTCGCCGGCCGAGGCTTTCGTTTCGTCGGCCGATCGGAGCCCGGCTTCCCGCCCCTTCTGAACGCGATCCACGACCCACCGCCCGGCTTGTTCCTGCGGGGAAGCGGCGGCGTGGAGATCCTGGCAGCGACGGCCGTCGCGATCGTCGGCGCACGCGCTTGCTCGGCGTACGGCGCGGCGGTCGCTCGGATGCTCGGCCGCGAGCTCGCCGCGGCCGGTGCCGTGGTCGTGAGCGGCCTCGCCCGCGGCATCGACGCCGAGGCGCATCGAGGTGCGCTCGAGGCGAGCGGCGGGATCACGGTCGCCGTACTCGGCTGCGGGATCGACCGTGACTACCCTGCGGCGCACTCCGAGCTCGCGCGGCGGATCGGCGAGCGCGGCCTCGTCGTCTCGGAGTACGCGCCCGGGGTCGAGCCCGCACCTTGGAGGTTCCCCGCTCGCAACCGGATCATCAGCGGTTTCGCTCGGGCCACCGTGGTGGTCGAAGCGCGCGAGGCGTCCGGCGCGCTGATCACGGCCGACTTCGCGCTTGAGGAGGGGCGCGAGGTCTTCGCGGTCCCGGGCGAGATCACATCGGCCCTCTCAGCGGGGACGAACGCACTGCTCCGGCTTGGCGCGACGCCGCTCACGGCGGCCGCGGATGTCCTCGAAGCGCTCGGGCTCGCGCCGCCCGAGGCTCCACGGATCGAGCTCGGCACCGACGCGGAGGCGGTGCTCGAGCTGTTGCGCGACGGACCCGCGAGCGCCGACGCGCTGACGCGGGCGAGCGGCCTCGAGGCGGGAGCGGTCGGCGCGGCGCTCGTCGAGCTCGAGCTCGCGGGCGTCGTCGCCGAGGGCGCGGGCGTCTACAGGGCGGTGAAGCGCCGCGCCGAGATCATGCGCGAGCGACAGGAGCCGATGTAGCGAGCGGCTCGAGGCGAGTTCGGCGTGCCGCACTTCGGAGTGCGTGGGGTTGTCCGTCCGACGGCCGATTTAGGCTGCCAATACTGGGATGGAAGCCCCCTAAAACAACCAATCGAGGTGCGAATCCGTTGTCCCGCCACGCAGGAACCCCAAATCGCAACTACCCGCCGCTGACGCTCGCTGACGCCCTCCGCGTTCCTCGCGCAATCCAGGATGAGGCGTCAGGCATGTCGGTGAGTCGTCTAACGCTCGCAGAGCTGCTCGACATCTCGCCGCAGTCGAGCGGCTTTCGGTACCTCGTCGCCAGTTCGCGGTTCTATGGCTACACGACTGGTGGCATCAACTCCACCGAGTTCGGGCTCACGCCCCTCGGCGTCCAGGTCACGAGTGACGACGAGGCGACTCGCGTCGGCGCGATGAAGCAGGGCGTGATGAATATCGAGCCGTTCAAGATCTTCTTCGACGCCTTCGATACCAAGAAGATCCCCGCCGCCACGGCGTTCAAGGAGTTCCTCGTGAAGCAGGCGGCGGTGCCAACCGAGCGCGTCGAGGACTGCATGGAGCACGTGCTCGCTGATGCCCGCACGGCTGGCTTGACTCGGCCGATGAAGGGCGGCGCGGAGTACATCGACCTGGCGGGGGTGCCTGTCGCAATCCCAGGCGCCGAAGAGTCCTCCGACGCTCACGTCTCCGGCGACCTCGAGCCTGAATCGCAGGGCCTGCCCGAGAAGGATCTGGCGGCGACCGCGAACGGTAATGGGAACCGGCACGAGTCGAACGGAAACGGCAAGGCCCGCGCGAGCAAGATCTTTGTCGGCGGTCGGAAGGGCAAGTCGCTCGACCAGCTCACCAAGATGCTTACGGAGTACAAGATCCCGTACAAGCTCGCGGAAGACGAGCCAAATCGGGGACGTCCGATCTCGGAGAAGGTGGCCGACACGATCCGCGAGTGCGGCGCGGGGATCATCGTCTTCACGCCTGACGTCGAGCTGCGTGACCCCGAGGGAAACCCGACCTGGATGCCGAGCGATAACGTCGTCCACGAGCTTGGTGCGGCGTCGATGGAGTACGGGAAGCGGATCGTGATCTTCCGCGAGGAGCGACTTGGGCTTGCCTCCAACTACAGCGACATCGGCCACATCGTGTTCAAGGAGGGCGAGCTATCGGCGAAGGCGATCGAGGCTCTTCCGGGAGCTCGTGGACTTCGGCCTGATCCAGTTCACCGTGCCGGAGTAGGTGGAGGGTCAGAGCTTGATCGTCGGCAGGTCGAGATCGGCGGCGCGCTCCAGCGCCGCGAGCGCGACGGCCAGATCCTGAATCGCGAGGCCCGTCGAGTCGAAGATCGTCACGTCGTCGTCCGACTGACGACCCGGTGCGGTCCCTGCGAGCACGTCGCCGAGCTGCGCTACATCTTCACGCGCGAGGACCCCTTTCTCGACGGCAGCCTTGAGGTCGCCTGACTTGCTCGCTTGCTCCCATTCGTCGCAGAAGACCCGAACGCGCGCCTCGTGATCGGGTGTTCTGTCTGTCACGGCCTGCTCCCAGTCGTCGCAGAAGACGTGGACGCGGGCGAGCTCCTCGACGGCGATCTCGGCCTTGCCCGGGCCGTCGGCGCCCATCAGGCTCGCGTGCTGGCCCGGCCGGAGCGATCCCTCGCCGAGCACGATCTCGCGGCCGGGCGTAACGGTCGCCACGAGGGCGGCGGCTAGCGCGTCCTCCCGGCGAGGGGCCACCGCGCCGCCGACCTCGGAGGCGACCGCCGCGGCCCGCTCCGCGTCCAGGTCCCAAACGAGCACGTCCCGGCCCCGCGCGCGGAAGGTCCGAGCGACCGCGCGCCCGTTCACGCCCGCGCCGATTACCGCCGCCGGGCCACCACCGGCGCGGCCGAGCGTCTCGGCGGCGAGCACCGCCGCGGCGCCGGTCCGAGCCGCCGTGACCGCAGCGGCGTCGAGCACGGCGACCAGCGAGCCGTCGGAGGCGTCCGACAGCAAGACCAACCCGGTCACCGTCGGCAGTCCTCGCGCGGGGTTGCCCGGAAACGACGTGACCCACTTCAGCAGCGCGTGGCCACCGCCCAAAGCGGGCATCGCGCGGAAGTCGCCCGCCGGGTACGCCGGCACGTAGACCTTCGGCGGCATCGTCCATTCGCCGCGCGCGTACGCGACGAACGCGTCGCGAACTGCCTCGACCGCGCGCTCGGGCGGCACGGCGCGCTCGACGTGCGCCGCCGTGAAGAGCGGGATCGCCAAAAGCCGGCTAGAGCTCCTTCACCGAGGCGATCAGCTTCGTGACCGAGTCCTTCGCGTCGCCGAAGAGCATCATCGTCTTCGGGTCGGTGTAGAGCGCGTTGTCGATCCCCGCGAAGCCGGGATTCATGCTTCGCTTCAACACGACCACGTGCTCGGCCCGGTCGACGTCGAGGATCGGCATGCCGAAGATCGGGCTGCCCCGGTCGCTGCGGGCCGCCGGATTGGTCACGTCGTTGGCGCCGATCACGAGCGCGACATCGGTTTGCGGGAACTCGGGATTGATCTGCTCCATCTCGTAGAGCTGCGGGTAGGGCACGTTCGCCTCGGCGAGCAGGACGTTCATGTGTCCCGGCATCCGGCCCGCGACCGGGTGGATCGCGTAGCGGACGTCGACGCCGCGCTTCTCCAGCTCGTCGGCGAGCCGCCGCACGTCGTGCTGCGCCTGCGCGACCGCGAGCCCGTAGCCGGGGACGACGACGACGCGCTTCGCGTAGGCGAGCATGATCGCCACGTCCTCGGGGGTCGTCGACCTGACCGTTCCGTCGCCGTCGGCCGCCGCCCCCGCGCCGGCCTGCACCTTCCCGAACGCACCGAACAGCACGTTCGCGAGCGAGCGGTTCATCGCCCGCCCCATCAGCATCGTGAGCAGCGTGCCCGACGCGCCGACGAGCATCCCGCTCACGATCAGCACGTCGTTGTGGAGGACGAAGCCGGTCGCGGCCGCCGCGAGCCCGGTGAACGCGTTCAACAGCGAGATGACGACCGGCATGTCCGCACCGCCGATCGGGAGCACGAAGAGGATGCCGAAGAGCGACGCGCCGAGGATCAGCGCGATCACCAACGCCTGCCGCTGCGGCCCGGCGAGTACGACCACGGCGACCGCCACGAGCCCCGCGAGCAGCGCCGCGTTCCCCACCTTCTGGCCGGGATAGGTGATCGGCCGCCCGCTGACCAGCTCCTGCAGCTTCCCGAACGCCACGAGGCTGCCCGCGAACGACACCGAGCCGATCAGCGCCGACAACGCGATCGAGAGGCCGACGTCGAACGAGATCCGCCCGGGCTCGGGCGCGACGCGATGGAAGTCCGAGAGCGCGACGAGCGCCGCTGCGCCGCCGCCGACGCCGTTGAAGAGCGCCACCATCTGCGGCATCGCGGTCATCTTCACGCGGAGCGCCGCGAGCGCCCCGATCGGCGCGAAGACTGCCATCACCACCAAGATCGAGACGTAGTTGTGCAGCCCGGCCTGCGCGAACGTGGCGGCGACCGCGATCGCCATCCCGACCGCGCCGATCCGGTTCCCGAGCCGCGCCGTCGTGGGCGAGGAGAGGAAGCGCAGCGCCAGGACGAAGGTCACGATCGTGACCAGGTACGCGAGCGCGATCGCGTCGGTGCGCGTCATTCGGAAGGTGGCGGCTCGCGCCGCCTGAACATCTGCAGCATCCGGTCGGTGACGACGAAGCCGCCGACGACGTTCATCGTCGCGAGCGCGACCGCCGCGAGCGCGACCACGCGGATCCAGGTGACCTGGTGCGGGAGCCCGGCTACGACGATCGCGCCGACGAGCACGATCCCGTGAATCGCGTTCGTGCCGGACATGAGCGGCGTGTGCAGCATCGTCGGCACCTTCGAGATCACCTCGAAGCCGACGAAGATCGCGAGGACGAGCACCGTGAGCTCGGTGATGACGAGCGCCGGCCTCACGCGGCCGCCGCCTTCTCGCGCGTCACGCACGCGCCGGCGGTGATCTCGTCCTCGAAGTCGAGCGCGAGCTCGCCGCCCGGCGCGAGATGCTGGAGGAGCGCGGCGACGTTCCGGGAGTAGAGCTGGCTCGCGTGGAACGGCATCTCGCTCGCGAGGTTCGTGAGCCCGACGATCGTCACGCCGTCGCGTTCGACGACCGACCCCGGCTCGGTCAGCTCGCAGTTCCCGCCGGCCTCCGCGGCCACGTCCACGATCACCGAGCCCGCGCGCATGGCGCCGACCGTCGCGGCCGGGATCAGCTTCGGCGCGGGCCGGCCCGGGACGAGCGCGGTCGTGATCACCACGTCGAAGTCGGCCATTACCCGGGCGAGCTCCTCCTGCTGGCGCTGCTGCTCCTCCGCAGTCAGCTCGCGCGCGTAGCCGCCCTCCGTCTCCTCGCCGCGGACCCCGAGGTCGAGGAAGGTCGCGCCGAGACTCTCGACCTGCTCCTTCACGACCGGCCGCACGTCGAACCCGGTGACGACGGCGCCGAGGCGGCGCGCGGTCGCGATCGCCTGCAGGCCGGCGACGCCCGCGCCGAGCACGAGCACCTTCGCCGGCGCGACGGTACCCGCTGCGGTCGTCAGCATCGGGAAGAACCGCGGCAGCGAGTCGGCCGCGATCAGCGCCGCCTTGTACCCGGCGACCGTGCTCTGCGAGGAGAGCGCGTCCATCGGCTGCGCGCGCGTGATGCGCGGGATCGACTCCATCGCGAACGCGACGACCCCGCGCGCTGCGAGCCGCTCGATCCCCGCCTGGTCGGTCAGAGGCTGGAGGAACGCGATCAGGACCGATCCTTCGCGGAGCCCGGCCGCCTCCTCCTCGTCCGGTGCGCGCACCTTCACGACGGCGTCGGCGTCGAGCGCGGACGGCTCGATCGAGGCGCCTGCATCCACGTAGGCCGCGTCCGGAAAGGACGCGGCCGCCCCCGCGCCGGCCTCGACGACCACGTCGAACCCGCCAGCCGCGAGGCGCGACACCGTCTCCGGCACGAGAGCCACCCTCCGCTCGCCCGCCACGAGCTCCTTCGGGACGCCGACCCTCATGCGCGGCCAACTCTACTCACGTCTGCGGCCGGGCGGTTCGGCCATGATCGGAGGGCGTGCGTCGCCCCGCTCCTGCAGTCACGGCTCTCGCCGTCCTCGTCGGCACCTCGACGCTGCTCCGCTTCTGGGGCGGGAGCCTCGTGCCGACGCCCTGGATCATGCCGGACGAGGCGATCTACGCCGAGCACGGCCGGAGCCTGTGGGCGAGCGGCCACTTCCGCCTCCTCGGGCAGCCGTCGGAGTTCCTCAGCCTCGTGTACCCGGCGCTCGCGGGGCTTCCGCTCAGCCTCGGGAACCTCGAGCGCGGCTACCACGGGCTGAAGCTCCTCCAGGCATTGGTCATGTCGCTGACGGCCGTGCCCGTCTACCTGTGGGCGCGATCGCTCGGCGCGCGCGGGTGGGCGCTGGTCGCCGCGGCGCTGACGCTCGCGATCCCCGGGCTCGCGTATTCGGGCCTCGTCATGACCGAGGTCGCGTTCTACCCGGCCGTCGTCCTGGCGGCGCTCGCGCTCGCGCGGGCGCTGGAGCGGCCGACCGCCGCGCGGCAGGCGCTCCTCGTCGCCGCCTGCGCGGTCGCCGCGATGACGCGCCTCCAGGCGTTCGTGCTCCTGCCCGTCGTCGTGACGGCGGCGGTGCTCGACGCCCTGCTCCGGCGACGGCTCCGCCCGGTGCTCGCGCTCGCGCCGGCGGCAGCCGGAGTCCTGGCGATCGCGCTCGCCTGGGCCGGCTGGCGGCTACGGCACGGCGGTCCGCTCAGCCGCGTCTTCGGCGGCTACGAGCCGGCGGGCCAGGTTCACTACGGCGTCGGGAACGCGCTTCGGTTCGTCGTCTACCACTACGCCGACCTCGTGATCCTCTGCGGCGCGATCCCGGTCGCGGCGCTCCTCGTCCTCGTCGGCCTGCGCGACCTCGCGGCCCCGCTCCGCGCGTACGTCGCGACCGCCCTCGCGCTCTGCCTGTGGTTCCCGCTCCAGGTCGGGATCTTCGCGTCCCAGCATGTCGGCCTCCTCGCGGAGCGGAACCTGCTGCCGCTCGCCCCGGTGCTCTTCGTCGGCCTCGCCGCGTGGCTCGGGCTCGAGGCGCCGCGCCCGCGCGTCGCGACCGCCGTCGCCGTCGCCGTCCCGCTCGCGCTGCTCGCCGCGCTCCCGATTCGCCGCTTCGTCGGCACCGAGGCCTTCCCCGACGCCTTCACGCTGCTCCCGCTGATCCGCCTCGCCGACCGTGCGCACCCGCCGAACGTCCGCGCGCTCCTGATCGTCGTCGGCGCCGTCGCCGTCGCGGCGTTCGTCCTCGTCCCGCGGCGCCTGCTGTGGGTCCTCCCCGGCGCGCTGCTCGTCTTCTTCGCAGCGACGTCGGTAGCGACCTCGCGGGAGATCGGCCGACGCGACCGCTTCCTGGAGGGGATCTCGACCGGCTCGTACCACCGCTGGATCGACCGGACCGCGACCGGCCCGACCGCCTACGTCTACATCGGCGAGCAGAACTGGCCCATCGTCTGGGAGAACGTCTTCTGGAACCGCCGCGTCCCGCGCGTGTACGACCTGCTGACCGCGCGGATCCCCGGCGGGATCCCCGAGGAGTCGATCGGCCCGCTCGAGGACGGGCGCCTGATCGAGGCGAACGGCCGGCCGGCGCGAGCGGCATACGCCGTCGCGCAGTATCCGGTCGAGTTCGTGGGGCACGCGGTCGCGAGCGCGGCGGACGGGCTCGTGCTGTGGCGGCTCCGGCAGCCGTTCCGGATGCGCCTGTGGACGCAGCGCGTAGCCGGCCACGTGCGCGTGCTCGCCTACGCGTGCCGCGGCGGCGCGCTGAATATCGCGATCGCCGGCGCCCCCGGCTCGAAGGTCGAGCTGCTGCGGAACGACGCGCCGTTCCGGAGCTTTCGCCTCCCGCCGAGCGGCACGTGGACGGGGACAGTCCCCGCGGCGCCGCGCCGGCCGCTCGGGACACGTCTCTGCACGTTCGACGTGCTCACCGACGCGGCGACGCGCGTGCCGAAGGCGGCGTACGCCGCGCCGTAGACTCGCGGCCCCGTGACCCACCTCGTCAACCACTACGGGCTGATCTTCCTGTTCGCGATCGTGACGGCCGAGTCCGCGGGCGTCTGGGTGCCCGGCGAGACGGCGCTCGTGACGGCAGGCGTCCTCGCCTCGCAGGGCCACCTCACGATCGAGTGGGTGATCGTCGTCGCCGCGGCCGGCGCGATCATCGGCGACAACATCGGCTACTGGATCGGCCGGACCGGCGGGCGCCGGCTCGCCGAGAAGCTGCCCTGGCTCGCGCGGTTCCTGCCGCCGGCCGAGCGGTTCTTCAAGCGGCACGGCGGCAAGGCGGTGTTCTTCGCGCGCTTCCTCGCCGGCCTGCGGGTGACCGGCGCGTGGATGGCCGGGATCAGCCGGATGCACTGGGCGACGTTCCTCGCCTGGAACGCGGCCGGCGGCATCGTCTGGGCGACCGCGGTCGGCCTCGTCGCCTACTTCTTCGGCAAGGTCGCGGCCGACGCGATCTCGCAGTACGGTCTCTACGGCGGGGGAGCTGCGGCCGCCGTCCTGGTGGCCGCGCTCGTGGGTGTCCACCTCTGGCGGAAGCGGGCCGAAAGCTCCTGAGAAGGGTTCGGCCGGCCCGGTGCGAACGACTGCTCCGGGATGCTGACGGTCTTCGCCCAGGCGCTCGAGGATCGCGACACCTACGCGCGCGGCCACTCCGTCCGCGTCACCGGGCTCGTCGACGTGGTCGGACGGCGGCTCGGGTGGGACGAGGGCCGGCTCGGCCCGCTCCGCCTCGGCGCGCTCCTCCACGACGTCGGCAAGCTGACCCTGCCGTGCAGCCTCCTGCGGAAGCCCGGGCCGCTCGACTCCCGCGAGCTCGCCCTCGTCCGGATGCATCCCGTCGTCGGTGCGCAGATCGTCACGCCCGTGGTCCGCCGCACGGTGGCCCTCGAGTGCGTGCTCTACCACCACGAGCACTGGAACGGCCGCGGCTATCCGCTCGGCCGCCGGGGCCATGCGATCCCCGAGCCGGCGCGACTGCTGTCGGTAGCGGATGCGTTCGACGCGATGACGTCGACGCGGCCATACCGCCCGGCGCTCTCTCCGGACGCGGCAATCGCCGAGCTCGACCGCTGCTCCGGGACGCAGTTCGACCCGCAGCTCGCTGCGTCGTTCGTCGAGGCCTGGGACGCCGGCGAGCTGCCGTTCGCGCTCGAGCATTCCGCGGCTTACTAGGGCGACAGCTCCCGCTCGAGCCGCGCCGCAACCTTGGCGTCGACGTAGCCGTCGCCGTAGAGCGCGTGCTCGAGCGCCGCGCGGCGGCACAGCTCGTTCGCGAAAGCGCGCTCGGCGGCCTTGGTCGGCCGTGCCCGCTCGCTCGCCGACTGCCGCTCCCACGCGACGAGGTAGAGGGCGACGCAGCGGATGTGAGGCGTCAGCTCGCTCCGGTCGGCGACCAGTCCCTCGCTGATGGCGGCGTTCGCGGAGCGCTCGAGCCGGCGGTGGTGCCCGCCGACGAGCACCACGATCGCGAGCGCCGTCGCGATCACGAAGATCCAGCCGGACCGAAGGGGCACGCGCCGCCGCCGTGCGAGGACGTAGGCAGCGCGGACGACGACGGAGAACGCGAGCACGACAAAGAACATCCGGAGCAGGAAGCCGCCGAGGAACGCGCCCGTCAGCACGAACGAGGCGAAGGCGAAGAAGCCGAAGAAGACCCGCCGACCCATGACCCCCTCCGAAGCTTGGCCCGCACGCGCCGCAGGCGGTATCCCTCGGACGAGCTAGCGGCGTATCGGGACGCGGTGTCGCGCGAGGATCCGGAGCGCCGCTACGGGCGCGATCCGGGGTGCGCGAGTCCCGTCGACCATCACGGCGAACACGGCCGGGCTCGACCCGTGCGCCGGATAGAACGTCCCGTGCTGGCTCGCGTCGCTCGGTCGCGTCGGCCGGGGCCGACCGGACCACGCCCAGAACTCGGCGAGGTCGAAGCGCGGGCGGCGCGGCAGCCCGCGGACGATCGCCGGCTTCGCCCGGGGCGCACCCGCGAGCGCCGACAGGAGCCGCAGGTTCTCGTTCCAGTCGCCGAGCACGACCGGCCGCGCGAGTCCCCTGCCGCTGACGAGGATGTAGTTCGGCGCCGCAGCCGAAGCGGCGCCCGCCAGCGCGAGTGCGGCGACGGCTGCGACGACGACTGCGCGGCGCACGACGCGACTACACCGCGGTTGGCGCGCCGGGTCCCCGAAGGCGCCGGATGACCTCGTCGGTGAACTCGGTCGTGGTCGCGTGGCCGCCGAGGTCGGCCGTCTTGACGCCGTCCGCGACCGCCGCGAGGCAGGCCTCGCGAATCGCCCGTCCGGCCTCCGCCGCCCGACCCTCGCCCTGCTCGAGGAGCGCGCCCGCCGCGAGGATCATCGCCATCGGGTTCGCGACGTTCTTCCCCTTCAGCGACGGCGCGGTCCCGTGGGCCGCCTCGGCCATGACCGCGTCGGGCACGAAGTCGTCGTCGAACGCGACGACGAGCGACTCCGACCCGGCGATCGAGCCGAAGAGCGGCAGGACGAGGTCGGAGAGGATGTCGCCGTCGCGGTTGAGCGCCGGGATGACGAGCGCGTCGCCGGTGGACGCGACGAGGAGCGCGAAGGTCGCGTCGATTAGCTGTGGGTCGTAGGGCACGGCGGGGTGGCGCGCGGCGGCCGCGTCCATCTCCTCCTTGAGCATCCCCTCGTAGGTCGGGCTCACGGTGTACTTCGGGCCGCCGAAGACGCGCGCGCCGGTGCGCTCGGCGTGCCGGAACGCAAACTCGGCGACCGCGCGGCAGATCCGCCGCTCGATTCGCTCGGTTCGGAACGCGACCTCGTCGTCGCCCGAGCCCTCGCGCCACTCCTTCGCGCCGTAGGCGTCTCCGACCGCCATCCGCACGATCGAGATCGGCGCGTGGACGCCGCCGAGCGGCACGACGCCCGGAATCCGCCGTCCCGTTCGGACGATCACCTTCCCGCCGATCTCCTCGCGGAGGATCCGGTTCGGCGACCCCACGTCGTCCCGACCTTCGGGCGTGATCGTCGCCGCCTTCAGGCCGAGGCCGAGCTCGCGGATCGCCGCCGCGGCCTCGTGGACGACGGCGTTTCGGGTCGCTCGGCGGGACTCGAGCGAGAGGTCGAACCGGGGCAGCTCGAGGGCGAGCCCGATCGCGTCGGGGGCGAGCACGCGCAGCGCCTCCTCGAGCAGCTCCTGACCTGTGTCGTCCCCCTCGAGCACGGCGATCGCTCGCACGTCCATCGGGCGATTCTACGTTCGGCGATTAGGCCGTCCCGCTTGCGGCTATACACCGCGTCCGTGGCGCGCAAGGGCGGTTGGCGACGGGTGGGGTCGAAAGGGCGGTTTCGCTACGTCGACGCGCGCGGCAATCCGATCACGGACGAGACGAAGATCGCGCGAATCGAGTCGCTCGTGATCCCGCCGGCATGGCGCGACGTGTGGATCTCGCCCCGGCCGTCGGCGAAGCTCCAGGCGACCGGGCTCGACGCCGCCGGACGGAGGCAGTACCTCTACCACCCGGAATTTCGAGCGGCGCAAGAGCAGGCGAAGTACGACAAGCTGATTCGGTTCGCGGAGCGTCTTCCCGACCTGCGGGCGGCTACGGCCGAGGACATGGCGCTCGACTCGATGGAGCGCAATCGGATCTGCGCAATCGCGGTTCGGTTGATCAACGCGACGTGGTTTCGCGTCGGCGACGAGCGGTACGCACGCCTGTCGAGAACGTACGGCGTCACCACGTTGACAAAACGCCATGTATGGGTCCGCGGAAAACGCGTTTGCTTTCGCTTCCAGGCCAAGCACAAGGCGGCCGTGCGAACGGCGATCGTCGACGCGGAGATCGCCGAGTCGATTCGCGACCTTCTGGCGCTTCCGGGCGGCCGAAGGCTGTTTCGCTACGAACGTGAGGGTGGTGTCTGCAACCTGACCGGACGCCAGCTCAACGACTACATCCAGCGGCACATGGGCGATGAATTCACCGCCAAGGATTTTCGCACCTGGGGCGGTACGCTCGAGGCGGCGATCGCCTTCGCCGAGCGGGGGCCTGTCGAGACCGTGACCGAGCAGAAGCGGGCCGT
>Ga0081539_10003215_pt1 | contig 20622 bp, 18 predicted proteins | sample TabmetS4T2R2_FD_71023 | JGI IMG/M metagenome (GOLD analysis project Ga0081539, IMG submission 71023) | Tabebuia heterophylla rhizosphere microbial communities from the University of Puerto Rico - S4T2R2 | ecosystem: Host-associated > Plants > Roots > Rhizosphere ...
CGGCCCGGGACGTCCGCCCGGCTCACGGAACCGACACCCCGCACCCCGCCACGACGTCGGCAAAACCGTCAAACGTGACCTGACCATCACCGCCCACAAACAGCGCACAGGTTAAAGAACAAGCTTAGTGCCATGGTCGGGGCAACCTCCGGGGTGCGGAGCGATGCCCAGTGAGGGCATTTAAGGGGATGAGTGGGGCGCCTACGTCGCGCTGCTACGTACGGCCAGGACGAACATGGGATCGCCTACCGGACGCGAGTCCTATGGCGACGGAGGTCCCGTAGTAGTCGCCGGAGTCACGACCGGCCAGGGCGGGCGGGAGAGCCGTCCACAGGGCGAAGGGGACCAGGTGATCGGACACCACAGAGTCGGGAGGTATGCGTAATGCAGAGCGCCGAAACGGTGCTGGGTGTCCTGCGTGAGCGCGGCAGGCGCGGCCTGCCGTGTGACGAGTTGTATCGACAGTTGTTCAACCCGCAGTTGTATCTGCTGGCCTACGGGCGCATCTACGCCAACAAGGGGGCGATGACGCCCGGGGTCACCGGGGAGACCGTGGACGGCATGTCGCTGGGCAAGATCGACCGCATCATCGATGCGCTGCGCCATGAGCGCTACCGGTTCAGCCCAGCCAAACGGATCTACATTCCGAAGAAGAGCGGCAAACTTCGGCCGCTCGGGCTGCCGCCCTGGTCGGACAAGCTGGTCGGCGAGGTGGTGCGCCTGCTGTTGGAGGCGTACTACGAGCCGCGGTTCTCCGACCGCTCACACGGTTTCCGTCCCGGACGGGGATGCCACACCGCGCTGCGCGAGGTGGCCAACACCTGGACCGGGACGACCTGGTTCATCGAAGGTGACGTCTCCGACTGTTTCGGGAGTTTTGATCATCAGATCATGCTCAACACGCTGGCGGAACGGATCCACGACAACCGGTTCCTGCGGCTGATGCGGAACATGCTCAAGGCCGGATACCTGGAGGACTGGGTATGGAACGCGACGCTCAGCGGGGTTCCGCAAGGCGGCGTCGTTTCGCCCGTGCTCTCCAACATTTACCTACACCGGTTGGACGAGTTCGTCGAAACAGTTCTGATTCCGAAGTACACCCGAGGGCGGATCCGCAAGCAGGACACCGCCTACGCCCGGGTGCGCGCCGCGCGAGACCGGGCGCACCGACGCGGTGACCGCGTTACGGCGCGGAAGCTACGTCAGCAGCTGCGCGGCATGCCCAGCGGGGACCCCTCCGATCCGGGCTTCCGCCGCCTGCATTACACCCGGTACGCCGACGACACCCTGCTCGGGTTCGCCGGACCCAAGACGGAGGCCGAGGAGATCAAGAAGCGCCTCGCACAGTTCCTGCGTGACGACCTCAGGCTCGAACTGTCCGAGGAGAAAACCCTGATCACGCACGCCCGCACCCAGGCGGCGAAGTTCCTCGGCTACGAGATCACCGTGCTGCACAACGACCGCAAGGTCAACGCAGGCCGGCGGACAGCGAACGGCACCATCAGCCTTCGCGTTCCAACCACTGTGATCACGGCCAAGAGCGCCCCGTACCAGACGCGCGGCAAACCCGAGCGCAGGCCCCAACTGATCAACGATGACGACTACACCATCGTCAACACGTATGGGGCCGAGTACCGGGGCATCGTCCAGTACTACCTGCTGGCCGGGAACATTCATCGGCTCTACCGGCTGCACTGGGTCATGGAGACCTCGCTGCTCAAGACCCTGGCGAACAAGTACCGCTCGTCGGTGTCGAAGATGGCCCGCAAGTACAAGACCACCATCGACACGCCGCACGGGCCACGCAGGTGCCTGGAAGCCAGGATCGAACGCAGCGGCAGGAAGCCACTGGTCGCACGGTTCGGCGGCATCCCGCTTCGACGGCAAAGGAACGCGGTCATCTCCGACCGGGTACCCGTCCCGGGCATCATCCGCCGCAAGGAGCTGATCACCCGACTCCTGGCGAACCGGTGCGAGATCTGCCGCAACACCGACGGCATCACCGTGCACCACGTCCGCCGGCTGGCAGAGCTCGACCGGCCGGGACGGCCGCAACCCGCGTGGGCGGAACACATGGCACGACGGCGACGCAAGACCCTCGTGGTCTGCCGCTCCTGCCACGACGCCATCCACACCGGGCAGCCGACACCGCAACTCACGCAGTAGTCACCGGAGAGCGACGTGCGGTGAAAGTCGCATGCGTCGTTCGGGCTGGGGGCCACTGGAAAAGGACCCGCGATCCTGCGGGCACCTCGCCGGCGGCCCACCAGTGCCATTTGGCACAACGTCGGCGAGGCCGTGGACAAGACCGTCACCGCGCACCACGCCTGCGTACGGGCCGCGATGACCGTCGCCGGGCAGGCCGGCAGCCCGGTTACCGAGGCTGGGCCGCAGCGAGCCAGCGACGCCGGTCCAGCCGCAGACCCGCAACCAGCCGCCACGGCCTCCGAGCCGGACGCCTCGCTCGACGTGTGCGGCCGCGAACGGTCCCTGGTCGTACGCACCCGCGAGCGCTACACCGCCGTACAGCAACTGTTGGCCGATGGCACCTCGCTGGCCGAAATCGGCCGGCAGCTCGACCTTGAACGCGGCACCGTGCGCCGCTTCGCCCGCGCCACCAGCCTCGACGAACTGCTGGTCAAGGCCGTCAACCGGGCCAGCGTGCTCGACGGCTACACCCAACACCTGACCGCCCGATTCACCGCCGGCGTCACCAACGCCGCCGTCCTGCACACCGAACTGACCTCCCTCGGGTTCACCGGCAGCATCCAGACGATCCGCCGCTGGCTACACCCCCTGCGGGCAGCCGCCCCCGCCACGCCGCAACCGATCCGGCCCGCGATCCCGAAACCACGGCGCATTACCCGCTGGATCATGACCGACCCGCAGCACCTTACCTCCGATGACCACGCCCAACTCACCGACGTCCTCGCCAACTGCCCCGAGCTACAGGCCGTCGCCAACCACGTGCGCGACTTCGCCGACCTGATGAACAAACACCGCGGCGACCGCCTACCCGACTGGATGCTCCAAGTTCAAGCCGATAACCTGCCCGCCCTGCACTCTCTGGTCACCGGCCTACGCCGCGACCTGGACGCAGTCACCGCCGGCCTGACCATGATCTGGAGCTCTGGCCCGGTCGAAGGCGCCGTGAACCGAATCAAAACAATAAAACGATCGATGTATGGGCGAGCCGGCTTCGACCTCCTGCGCCGCCGAATCCTGCTCAGCACCTAACGCCTCGAATCACAAGATCATCGCCAGAACCGAATTTCGTGAGCGACGACAGGTTGACTGAAGGTTGACAGGGGTGACCGTGGACGCGCGCCACCGAGGAAGATGGAATCGACCTCGGAGGTACGGCGAAGGGGTGTGGGCGTGGTCGGCGTGGAGTTGGTTGTGGGCTACCTGATCGCCTGGGTCCTGCGGAAGGGCCGACGGATTGGGGGCCGGCTGGATGGTGAGGCCGACCAGGTGCTCGACGCCGGCCTGGACCGGCTACACGATGTGGTGGCACGCAAGCTCGGCTCCGAACCGGCCCTGTCGGATTTGCACGAGGAGGCGAGTGGCGATCGTCATGAGGTGAGCACCCTCACTCGACAGCGGGTCGGCCTTGCGATTCAGGCTGCGACTGCCAAGGATGGCGACTTCGCCGGTGTCCTTGCGCAGGCACTCGAAAGCCTAAAGGCCGCCGAGTCGACCAGAGCGGCCGTGGTGTCTGCCAGTGGCGACCAGTCGGCCTCGGTGGGCGGGAACGTCAACATCCAGGCAGAAGGCGGCAGCGTGGCCGGGTTCTCCATCGGAGATGTGCGTATCAACCCGCCTCCGGTGGACCCTTGGCAGCCGGGCCGGTCCAGCGACTGACCGCACCCGGCGCCGACGAAGTCGCGCCGCCTTCCCCGGCCGGCAAATTGCCGGGACCAGACCACGGTGCCGAGGGCTCGACGTACCACATCCAGGCCACACAGAACTCAGTGGCCGCGCAACGCATCGACCAACTGCACTGGCACCCTCCAGCACGCCAGGTGGAATGGCCGTTGCGGGTGGGTACCGTGCCTGTTCTGGCGTCGGCCTTCCGCGATCGGATCGGACTCCGCGAACAGGTCGATGCCGCGCGTGGGCGAGCCGCGGGAGCGGCGCCAACCCAGGTCCTCGTCGGCGGAGGCGGCGTCGGCAAATCACAGCTTGCCGCGTTCCGTGCCCATCAGGCCATTAAGGCAGGTGTCGACCTGGTGGTGTGGGTGGACGCCGGCCACCCGGAAACGGTGCTTGCCACCTATGCTTTGGCTGCGGCCCGCGTCGGCGCCCCGGGCGCAGACGGATCCGACGCCGACGCCGACGCGCGGGCGTTCCTCGACTGGCTGGCGACAACGTCCCGATCATGGCTGGTCGTACTCGATGACATCACCGAACCCGACCATGTCGCGCCGTGGTGGCCGACCACCCATGCCGGCACCGGATGGGTCCTGGCCACCAGCCGGCGCCGGGACGCCGCTCTATCGGGCGGCGGGCGGGATATCATCAATGTCGATGTTTACGCGCCGGCCGAGGCCCTCTCCTATCTGACCGAGCGGCTCAGCACGGCCGGCGGCGGTCACCTACTCGACCGTGACGCGGCGCCGCTGGCGGGAGCGTTGGGATACTTGCCGCTGGCGTTGTCACACGCCGCCGGGTACATGGTCAACCAAGACGTGCCATGTACGGCGTACCTGCGGCTGTATGCCGACCGGCGGACCAAGCTTGCGGAGGCGATGCCGCGAACGGCCGACACAGAAGGTTACGGCCGGTCGGTTGCAGTCACCCTCCTTCTTGCGGTCGACGCGGCTCAGGCCAGCGACCCGCCCGGTCTGGCGCTGCCGGCCCTGCGGCTGGCTGCCGTGCTCGACCCGGCTGGGCATACCGAGGCCCTGTGGGCCGCGGGCGCAATCATCGACTACCTAACCGCCCAGCGCACTCCACCTGCCAACGATGCGACAGCCGTCACGCCGGTGCAGGCGCGTGCGGCAGTGCGGCTGCTGCACCGCTACAGCCTGATCACCCACAACGCGGCTGCGGGACCTCGCGCGGTCCGTATCCATGCGCTGACCGCACGTGCCGCGGGCGAAGCCATACCCGAAACCGAGCTGCCCGCGATCGTGCACGCCGCTGCCGACGCACTGCTGGAGGTATGGCCGTCGTCCGAACCCGCCGTCAGCGAGCTGAGCGTGGCCCTGCGCGCCAACACGGACACCCTCATCACCCACGCCGGAGACCTGCTGTGGCAGCCATCGGGACACCAACTCCTGCACCATGCGGGCAATAGCCTGCTCGGGGCCGGCCTGTTCGAGGCGGATCTCACATACTGGCAGCGGCTGGTCGGCGATGCTATGCGGGTCCTCGGCCATCAGCACGCTGACACACTCGGAGCGCGGGGAAACCTGGCCGTGGCGCTACAGCGCGTTGGGCGTACCGACGAAGCGATCCGGATCCTGGAGGCGGTTTCAGCCGAAGCCATGACACTGTTCGGTCCCGACAGTGTCCACACCATAAACGCCCGAGCGAAGCTCGGTATCAGCTATGAACAGGCCGGACGGCTCGGCGACGCTGTGCGCATCGCGGAGGAGGTCGCGACCGCCCGAATGCACGTCAATGGTCCTGACCACCTCGACACGCTCGGCGCGCGGGCGAACCTTGCTGCCGCCTACCGGCTGGCCGGGCACCGAGACGAGGCGGTCCAGCTCGGTGAGCGGGTCGCCGCCGACCACCTTCGGATCCTCGGCCCTGACAACATGAGCACACTGCGAGCCCAGCTGGACCTGGCCGTCGCATACCGGCTCACCGGACGCCGCAATGACGCCGTCCGCCTCAGCGAGAATGCGGCCACCGACCACGAGCGGGTCCTCGGCGCCGACCACCCGGACACCCTTGTCGCCCGAGCGCACCTTGCCAACGCCTATCAGGAAGCAGGGCGCCTCGACGAGGCAATCGCCATCCACGCACAGGTGGCCATCGACACCGAATCGATCCTCGGGCCGCTGCACCCCGATACCCTCGCCTCACGCAGCAACCTCGCCGACGCGTGCCGGGACACGGGACTGATCGATCAAGCCATCGCCATCGGGGAAACGGTCGCTGCCGACAGCGCGCGGATCCTCGGCCCACATCACCCAAACACGTTGACGGCCCAAGCGAACCTTGCGCGCTCTTACCAGCAAGCGGGACACCTTGACCAGGCGATCCGCCTTGGCGAACAGGTGTCCGCCGACCAGCTGCGGATACTCGGGCCAGACCATCCGGACACGCTGACCGCGCAGGGCAACCTCGCCTACATGTACTCGGATGCAGGACTGATCGACGAAGCCATCGCCATCGAGGAGACCGTGGCAGCCGACAGCGCGCGGATCCTCGGCCCGCACCACCCGGACACCCTCACCGCCCGCTGCAACCTCGCCGTTTCGTACTGGGAGGGCGGCCGCACCCGCGACGCGATAACCATCGCTACAGACGTCGCCGCCGACATGCGACGCACCCTGGGCTCTGAGCACCCCGACACCGAAGCGGTCACGGACATGCTGTCCGACTGGCTGCGGTCCGACTGAACAAACTGGCCAACCTTCAACAGCTCGAACCGGCGAGAGAAGGGTCCGGCTCGCGGAGCGAAACCCGCCCGCCTGAGCAAACAGCGCGGTCGGATCAGTGCTCGAACCGCTCGACCTCGATGCCGGCCTCGCGCAGCTGCAGCAGCGTCGCCTCGTGGCCGCACGGCTCGACGTAGAAGGCGTAGCGGGCACCATCCGGGATCGCCTCCGGCGGCTCGTCCCGGCCCACGAGGTGCTCCGCGGTCAGCTCCATGATGGTGGCCACGTCCTCGATCCAGCTCGCGCACACCGGGCACCGACGCCAACCATCCGGTTCGGACACCATGCCCTCCCTTCCCGCGCGACTCGGCTCCAGGCGGTCAGATGCCGTGCACGCGGCCGCCGCCGAGCCGGTGCACCGCAGCGAGCATCAACGCCGCCGCCGGATGCCGCCGCTGGCTGCCCGGGCGCGCGTACCGGCGAGCCATCCGCCCTAGCAGCACATGCTGGGCCGCGGCCAGGTCGTCGAACGATCGAAACGACCGATCCTCGTCGAGCACACCCAGCCTGAGCGCCAGCTCACCCTCCAGCCACCGCAGCAAGGCCGCGACCCGCGGATCACGCTGCTGCGCATCGAGCAGCCACTGCGCGTCCGCGATTGCATCGCTCCCCGTGATCATGTGGTGACGGTAGACGCTGTGTGGCGGTGCGGGCACTGGCAGCACGGCCGGGATGCGATCAACCGGTCGCCGGGCGGGTGGCACGTTCAGCCGACCACGACGTCGGTCTGCCCGACCGCAGGCAGTGACATCCGGATGGCTGGTTCCGGCTGGGCGGTGATGTCGGTGCCCGGTCGTATCGTGCCGGCATGACCAGCCTGCTGCCGCGTGTTTTCGTCACCGTTCCCGGGGTGGAGGACCTCTACACGGTGGTCGACTACCTGCACGCGGCGGGCGCGCAGATCACGACCGGGCGGCGGGAGTTCGTGATCGAAGGACCGCTGACGCCGGTCCAGGTGGCGGCGACCTGGCGGCTTTCCCGGCACCGCGACAGCGGCACCGAAGGCGCCCGGCTCGCGGTCCGGGTGGAGCCGGCCGCCGCCGTCGACGACGCCCTGCGCCTGCTGTGCCCGGAGGGCTTCGACCCGGACATCGAGCTGCCGGAAGGTCCGGACTATCCGGAGGGCTGGTGGGATGACCAGCAGGCCCGGCAGCGCCGCGGCGAAGGCTGGCCGCCGCCACCGCCGACCTGCTGCGGCCGCAAGGGCGCCGGCTTCCCCAACACCGGCGAGCCCCTCGCGGTGTCCTGCCGGCTCTGCGAGTTTTCGGTCTCGTACTGGCGCCTGCCACACAACCGGGCCGACGGTCGGCCATGCCAGCCGGTGCGGCCGCTCGGCGCTGACGGCACCTGACCTTCGAGATTGATGTCCTGATGACCCGCGCGCCGTCCTTGCCGGTTCACTTGTGAACTGGTTCACTGGTGAACCAGTCGGAGGGAGCGTGCGAGTGGAAGACCTGACATACCGGTTCGAGGTGCTGCTGGCGAGCGAGCGGTGGGTGCCCTACACCGCGGCGGCACTCAATGTCGACGAGGACGACGTCGACATCGAATACGCCACCGACGGCCGCGACATGATCGGCATCTGGCAAGAGCCGCTGGAGTTCGCCCGGGACGAGCTGGACCAGGCGCTCGCCGCGTTCACTCCCGAACTGCCCGGCCTGAAGGGTTTCCGGGGCCTGCGGGTGCTGGTCTGGGAAGGCCACACCACGGCCGGCGAGCCGGTGGTGGTCCTTCGCGCCACCGACGAGCAGCTGGCGCTGGGCCGGCTGCGGCGCGCGGCCGCTGAGGTGCAGTACGCGCTGAACCTGGTCGACCAAGCCCGCAGCCGGCTGCGCGCCCAGGTGATCGAGTCCAACACGGTGGACCGGCTCGGCCGCAACCAGATCGCCCGCGAGATCGAGAGGACCTGGTCCCGCCGGCTCGTGTTGCAGTTCCTTGGCGGACACGACCTGATCCGCGACGTACGGCGGGCGTTGCCGGCGAGCTGGTCGCACCACCATCCACACAGCTACGACGAGTTCGAGGTGTACCGGGAGCCGTGGGAGCGGCTGCTGGGCCCGTTCTGGTGCGGTCCGGTGCAGCTTGAGCTGACGGTGAGCGGGCAGGTAGAGCTGCGGATCACCGACAGCGAGGAACCGCAATGGAGCGACCAGGTCACCGTCGAAGAGGAGGACGCGTACCAGGCGAGGATGGATCAGCGGGTGGCGGCGGCCGCCGAGGTGGTGGTCGAGGCCCTGACCCGGCACGGGCTACAGCTACGCACGAAGGACGACCAGGTCGCCGAGCCCGCCGCAGTCGCCGCCGGAACGGTCTTCGTAGTGCGCCCACGTCGTGACGGGGTGAGAGGGAGAATCATGTCAGCAGCTGCAACGGGCGTGGACCTTGATCTTTGATGCCGGCCGTTCAGGAGGAACCCGCATGGGGTGTGCGCTGGCCGGGTAGCCTCCCGGTGGTGACGACACCATCTGGCGACTACACGGCGACGCTGCCACGCAAGCGGATGGGTTCGGGCGTGCTGCTGCGCGATGCCGCTGATCGGATTCTGCTGGTGGAACCGGTGTACAAGGACTACTGGGAGCTGCCCGGCGGGTGTGTGGACGCCGACGAGTCTCCGTACGACGCCGCGGTGCGAGAACTGAAGGAGGAGCTTGGTCTGTCGGTGACGCCTGGCCGGCTGCTGGTGGTCGACTGGGTGCCGCCCCGCACTGGCCGCACCGAGGGGGTCATGTTCCTCTACGACGGCGGTGTCCTTGATCCGGTGCGGGCCGCCGAGATCCACCTGCCTGCTGAGGAGTTGCGCGGTTGGGCCTGGTCGACCCTGCCGCAGGCGCAGCAGCGGCTGTCGGACCTGTTGGCTCGACGGGCCGCCGCCGCGCTGGAAGCGGCACGCAGCGGCGTCACCGTCTACCTGGAAAACGGAACCCGGGTCGTCTGAAACGCTCCCGTGCTTCCGGTCAGGACGCCGCGGACGCCGCGCGGGTTCGGGCGTCGGTTCGGGATGAGTGTCCGGTGGCCCGGTCGAGCAGGCTGATGCCGCCGGAGCGGTACAGGCTGTCGTGCACGCCGTCGGCGTAGAGCAGGCCGGTGAGGTCGGCGCGGGCTTTGGCGATGGGGCTGGCCTGCTGGAAGCCGCACGCGCCCAGCAGCGGCGCGAGATCATTCACGGCCCGGTGGGCGGTGTCGACGCCGGCGGCCTTGCCCACCCGGGCGGCCAGGTCCGCGTGCGGGTGCTCGGCCGCGGCGAGCCGGCTGGTGGTGATCGCGGCCAGCAGGGCGGCGGTGATCTCGGCGTGGGTGCGGCCGAGGGTGATCAGCGCGTTGTCGCGTATCCGGGGCAGCACGCCGACCTTGCGCCGGGCGGCGAGCGCGTCGGTGACGAAGGTGTGCACGCCGGCGGCCGTGCCCAGCGCGGTGGCGGTGACCAGGGGCCGGAATCGGGCGAAGTGCCGCCGGAACACGTCCAGGCCGCCGCCGGCCGGGCCCACCAGGTCGGTGGCCGGGTCGATGGGCACGTCGTGCAGGCGCAGCACGCCCCAGGACCAGCCGCCCAGCCCGAACGGCTCGATCGCCTCGCGCTCCAGGCCGCAGTCGGCGGCGTCGATGACCGCTGCGCTGACCTGGCTGTCCGGGTCGCGGAAGAACACCACGAACCCGGTCGACTCCACCAGCCGGGAGACCCAGCATTTCTCCCCGCTGATCAGCCAGCGGCCGTCACGGTGCAGCCTCGCGCGGGTGGTGATCTCCTGGATGCGAGAGCCGCCGTGTCGTTCGGTGGCGGCGATGCCGACGAGTTCGCCTTGGTCGAGGCGGCGCAGCCAGGTCTGGACGGTCGGCGCCGCGGCGTCGGTGAGGACCATGGCGCCGTGGCCCGGGCCGGTCGCGTCTCGCAGGTCCAAGTCGTGTACGCCAGCGCAGAACTGGGCGAGGGTCTGCCACACCGGCCCGGCCGGGCCGTGGGGCGCGTGGTGGCCGCGTTCGGCGAGGCAGCGGCGCAGATCCAGCAGCCATCGCGAGCGCGCCGCCCGGTCGTCAACCGGTAGTGCGCCGCCGACCCGCTCGGCCAGCTCGGCGGCCAGCCGCCGCAGGCGGTCCCACGCGGCGGCGTCCAGCTCCGGAGCGCTGCAGCGCAGCGGCTCCAGCCATGCCAACGCGGCGGTCATGGTGTCACCTGGCCGTGCTGGCGGGCAGGTACCCCGTACACGATCGCGTCGGCGGGCACGTCGCGGGTGACGACCGAGCCGGCGCCGACCAGCGCCCGCGCCCCGATCGTGATCCCGGCGAGCAGGACGGCGCCGGAGCCGACCTTGCAGCCGTACTCGAACACCGGCGGGTCCAGGGGCTGCTCGTGGTCCGGGTCGCGCCAGATCAGCTGCTTGTCGTTAACGGTGCGGACTCCGGCGCCGAGGAACACCCGGTCCGCCACGATGGTGTCGGCGGTCAGGTGCGAGCCCGGCGAGCAGCGCACCCCGTCCCCGATGCGAGTTCCCCGCTCGACGGTGAGGTTGGCCGCGAGCTGGGTGCCCGAGCCGACGACCACGTTCGTGCGCAGAAGCGTGTTGTGCCCGACGGTGGTGTCGTCACCGACCCGGACGCCGGCGTAGATCGTGGCCCCGGCTCGCACGACCGCGCCGGCGCCGATCGTGGTGGTGTCGCCGACACCCTGGTAGACCTGCCGCATCGCATACCCGTACTCCGGCTCGCCGACGATCACCCGGTGCCCGAGTCGGGCGTCGTCACCGACGCGGGTGCCGCCGTGGACCACCGCGAACGCGCCCACGGCGACCCGTGCACCCAGGACGATGGGCCGCAAGGTGCCGAGCATGTCGGCCGGCACGAACACCGCGGTCGGATGGACGCGGCAGCCGTCGCCCAGCTCCAGTAGGCCAGCCCGGACCAGGTCCGTCGCCGTGACCGAGCTGTCCATCGTGGTGTTGGCGTGCATCATCGTGGGCTCCTCCCGTCGTTGGCCTTCGGCGGGCTCCAGTGCACCGCGATGGCCCAGGCGGGCCGGAGACCTCGACTCACCGCGTGCAACCGGTTTGCACAACCCGTAAGGCATCGGTCACGCTCGAACCACGCCCACTCGTGGTGAGGAGGTGGGTGATGCAGACCGGACCCGCCTGGACAGCGATGCCCGCCGTCGCGGCTGCCGCCGCGGCCGGCGACGTCGGCACCCTGCTGCGCGTCGCGCGGACCGCGGCCGGGCTCACCCTGGAGGAGGCCGGGCAACTCACCGGCTACTCCACCGCCACCATGTCCCGGATGGAGAACGGCCGCCGGCGGGACTGGACCGTCACCGAGCTGCGCCGCCTGGCCGAGGTGTACGGCATTCCGCCGCACCTGCTCGGCTTGGCCGCGTCATCCCCACCCTCGGCGCCCCACGCGGCTAGGGTGATCGAAGACCGGCAGAACGGTGGTGACTGGATGCGTCGACGTGACCTGATCGCCGGCACCCTCGGCCTCACCACCGGCGCCGCCCTGCTGCCCACCGAGGACGCGACGGCCGCGACCTCCACCGTGGACGATGTGATCTTCGGCCGGGTCACCGCGGCGCCGTTGCCGGACCACCAGCTCGCCGCCCAGCTTTCGGCCGCGAAGGCGGACTTCCGGGCCTGCCGCTACAGCCAGCTCGCCCGCCGCCTGCCGCGCCTGCTCGCTCAGGCCACCGCCGGCCGCGACTACGCGCCGGCCGACCTTGCCGAGCAGGCTTCGGCGCGTCTGGCTCAGGCGTATTGCGTGGCCACCCAACTGCTGATCAAGCTGCATGACGACGGCCTCGCCTCCTGCACCGCCGATCGGGCAATGCAAGCCGCCCACGCCAGCGGCGACCCGCTCATCACCGCAGAGGCGGCCCGGCGGGCCGCCACCGTGCTGCGCCGCACCCGCCACCGCGACGGCGCGCAACGCCTGGTCCTGCGCGCCGCGCAGCAGCTCGACAGCGACACCGGCCTGACCGATCCACGGCAGACCGCGATGTACGGGCAGCTGCTGGCCGTGGCCGCGTACACCGCGGCGATGCGCGACGACCGCGACACCGCCTGGAGCCTGCTCGGCGAGGCCGAGGACGCCGCCCGCTGGGCCGGCGCTGCCGGCGCCGACCGGTTCAGCCCGCTCGACCTGGCCGTCTACAAGATCAGCGTGGCGCGGGTGTTCGGCGACTACGGCACCGCTGTGGACTACGCCCGGCAGGTCGACCCCACCCGCATCACCGCCCCGGAACGGCGCGCCCGCTACTGGGAAGACACCGCACTCGCGCTGCACGGGCGAGGTCGTCCCACCGGCGCGTTCCAGGCTTTGCTCGCCGCCGAACGCGACACCCCGCAGGAGGTCCGCTACCGGCCCTGGGCGCGGAACCTCACCCAGACCCTCATTTCGGCCGATACCCGGGGCAGCCTGCCGGGCATCCGGGAGTTCGCCGACCGGATCGGCGCCGCCGCGTAGTCCTTGGTGCGCAACGGACCAAGACCCCGGCCCGGCCAGGCCCGGCCGCGCCGACCAACGGACCCTGCTCCTGAGCGAGAGAGATCGACGTTGACCGAGGCGATGATCCGTGAAGACCTCCGCTTGGATGTGGAGACGCTGTGGGAATACCACGACATGCACCATGAGCTTCGCCCGTGCGGTGTCGGGATCGGCCTGGGTAGCCACGATCTCGGCGTCGCGGTGGTCGCGGTGGATCTGTTCCACCAGGCGATGTTTCCGCACATTGTCTTCACCGGCGCCAACGCGCCCACCACCATTGACCGGTTCCCCCGCGGAGAGGCGGTCCATTACCGGGAGTACGCCATTGAGCACGGTGTACCGCCGGAGTCCGTACTGATCGAGACCCGCGCCACCAACACCGCGCAGAACATCCAGTTCGCGCGCGAGGTCCTCGCCGAACACAAGATCGAGACCGGCTCGGTGATCATCATGTCGCGCCCCTACCAGCAAAGGCGCGCGTTCGCCACCTGCAAGAAGCTGTGGCCAAAGGTGGATGTCCTGTGCGCTTCCCGACCACTGTCATTGGATGACTATGTGGACAGCATCGGCGACGTGGACCGCGTGATCAACATGCTCGTCGGCGACACGCAGCGCATCGAGGTGTACGCCGAACGTGGATTTGCCATTCCGCAGCACGTGCCAGAAGAGGTTCGAGCGGCCTACCGCCGATTGGTCGACGCGGGGTTCACAAGTCGACTCGTGTAGATCGGCCCTTGGAAGTCACGTCACCATGTCGGGGTGGCGGACCTGACTCCCATGCGGGTGCCGAGGTCGATCGCCGTTCTCGGGGTGCGGGGTCGGGACAGGATCTCGCGCACGACGTTGAAACGGCCCTGCGCGAGGTGGCTCTGAGCCGGCCCGCCTGCTGTGCCGGCACACGTGAGAGGGAGGAGACCCGGGTTGAGTGAGGACGATCCCATGGATGCCCGGCTTCAACGGATGTGGGACGAGGCGTTCGACCGGCAGCGTCTGCGGGACCTTCTTCCGCGGGTCGGGGTTCACCCGGACGACGTAATTACGATGCTGCGGTATGCACCGCTGGCCCTGACCCATCTGACCTGGCGCAACACGGTGCTGGAGGACTGGCACGCGGAGGGCCGCATCCATGATCCGGACATGTTCCGGACGAACGCGGACACGACGGTGATCTTTCACCAGGCGCTGTGGTCTGTCTTCGGCGAGCAGATCGGATCTGGGGATCTGGTCAGCCTCGATGATATTGCCGGCAAGGTCGGCCTAGAGGTGTTCGAGGCCGCGCTGCTCGACGCGTACGACGGGGTCTTTGACACCGACCGGTCCCTGCCCAATGGAATGACCTTGGGCGAACTGGCGCAGGACGAGCTCGCCGTCCTTCAGGACCACGCCACCACGCAGATCGGCGCGCTGATCGACAAGGCGGAAGCGCCCGGTGTCGATGTGGTGCTGCTGTTCCTGGCGATGCGTGGCGGCGGTTCGTGCGCTCGCTGGTGGGGTTCGCCGCGCTGGCCCGCGATCGTCGACGAGTTCATTGCGCTGTTGACCGATCCGGCGAACGATTGGTGGCAACATCACCGGAGGTTTCCGCAGGAGCGGCCGGCGGAGGCCACCGATTTGGACCGGTTGCGCTACCTGCTCCTGGCTCGGCCGTATCGGCTCAGCTACGAAGCGGCGGACTTCTGCATCGGCAACGGCATTGGCTTCGTGCAGCTCGACGGATCGCTGCCTCGATAGTGGCGTGCCCGTCTGGGCGGGTTCGTCGTGTGCCTGGCGGTGCTATCGGCAGACTGTCGCCCTCGTGAACGCCCTATCGTCACCACTTCGTGCGCGGGTTTGGTTGCGGATCTTGACTGACCGTCAGACTGCCCGTCCCGCGGGCGGAGTTAGGTCGGTCCCAAAGCCGGCGGTCCGCGTCCTTGTCGACTGGTGTCGAGCCGCCGCCGCACGGGTTGTCCCGGTCCATCGACCGGAAGACGTGCGGCTCATGCCCGGCGTCGACGTGGCAGCGTCCGTTCCGCTCGCCGCGCGCTCCGCATCGCATGCGCCTCGATCTTCGCACGCTGGTACGGCGCCCGGTATCCACGTCTTGGACTCATGCGGCTAATTCTGCCGCCTGCTCGGTCGGCCGCACCAGCGTGACCCAGACGGGTCCGGGGCACGAACCTGGGTCGAGGGCGCTCACGAATCCGCTGTGGTGGAACAAATCCGGCATCGCGTGCAGTGGCACATCCCCTGCGGGCACTTCAACGACTCCCAGGTGCTCTGAGCCGCGGTCGGGCCGACGAGCGCCCACAAGCCTTCGCTCATACCGGGACGATAGGCCCGTTGGCGCCTGGTCAGACCTCGATGATCAGATCAGGGTCACCGAACCCCGCATACAGGGCGGGAGTGGCGGACAGCAGGGCCACGTCGTAGTCGATCGCCAGCACCGCCGCCACGGCCGCGTCGAGCCGCCCCACGATGTCCGTTGCCGCGGCCACCGCCCGCCAATCCGCTGGTGGCGCCAGCAGTTGGGAGGCGCGGTGGTCGTACAGCATGGCGAACAGTTCCGGCCAGTCCTCGCCGCCCGCCCGCCACGCCTCCGCCATACACAGCACCGGCAATCCAACTGTGGCGCCTTCGGCATCAACTTCGGCGATCGTCTCCCCGACCCCGATCGACCGATCACCGCCACGAACGAAGCGCAGGATCGCAGACGTATCCAAGATCGCGCGGAGGGGTCTGGCGGTCACGACCCGGCAGCCTACCTAGCCCGCAGACGACTCAGGGGGAAGCCCAAGCTTCGCACGTAGCGCGTCTCGTCGCTCCGGCGTCCGTGCCCTCTCGGCGCGATCCAGCCGCTCCCGAGCCCGGGCCTTGCCCTCTTCGGTGACGGTGATCCCGGCAGCCGCCAGCAGCTCCTCGGTGCTCACCGAGGGCCTCCCGGACCCCGACATCATCACAATGTCAGCGTATCCGCCAGCGCACGCGAACGTTAGCCGCTGGAGGTGAAACACCCAACCGTTGGGGGTGACCTAACGGAGATACGGGTAACGTCCGCCGTCCACCCACGATCATTCTTACGGCGTCAGCCACCCCCCGACCGGATTGCCGGGCCGGTACACCCAAACCCCCGGACTTCGGCTGACACGTACATCATGGCGTTGTACGCGCACGGATGCCTCCCACGGTCACCGACAGGCCGTTCGCAGCGGTGGACAGCGTCACCGTGCGTGTCCGCCGCCCCTCCGATCCACGACCGTCGAGCCATCGAGAGCTAATGCTCTCGGGCGCTGCGCGCACGAACGGGTAAACCCGAAGAGAGGCGGCCGGTCGACGTATCCGCGCTGATCAGGCCACGATCGCCAACGAAGAGCTGGCCCGGACCGATCCACGCAAGCGCTTCGGAAGGCTAGCCCTGTACCGTCGGTGGTAGGCGGCCGACTTGGAATTGAAGTCGCCGAGCCTGAACCTCAACCAGGGATTGGTGAGTTGGAATGCCGCGCCGTGCCGCGCCGGTTGACCCGTCGATTGGCGAACGCATCCGCACCCGCCGTGAGCTGCGTGGATGGAGTATCCGTTACGCCGCCAGCCGGGCCGGGATTGCCCACACGACCTGGTCACGGATCGAACGGGGCGAGCTGCGGACCGACCGATACATGGTCGCCGACATCGCCGCGGCGCTGGAGTGCTCGATCAGCGACGTGACCGGCCAGCCGTACCTGCCTGCCGACCGCCGGCTTGAAGCCGCGCACATCGCCGCCGAGCGGCTGTGGCAGCAGATGATGGCGCTGCCGCTGAATGAGCCGCCTGCCGCTGGCAAGCCGGCCACCGATCAGCTGTGGCTGGAGGCGGAGCTGGTCCGCGATCTGTACGCCCGGACCGACTATGCCGGGGCGCTGGGCCGGCTGGTCGACCTGGTCCCGCTGCTGCACACGGCCGCGCACGGGCCCGACGCCGGCGCCGCGCTCACCGCCGCGGTGCAGGTGTACGGGGTTGGCATGGGTGCGCTGCTCAACTTGGGGCACCCGGCGTACGCCTGGCTGGCCGCCCAGCGCTGTACCGAGGCCGCGCAACGTCTCAACGACCCGGCCGCCCTCGCCGTCGCAGCGGTCAACCGGGGCCGCGTGTCCGCCCATACTGGCGCGTACGGCCCGGCCCGCTCCACGGTTGAGCGCGCCGCCGACGAGCTCGACCGGCACACCGATGTGCCCGCCGCTGTAGACGTGCTGGGCTTCACGCATCTGTCCCGCGCCCACCACGCCACTGGCCTTCACGACTACGCCGGCGCGGCCGAACACTTGGCCGAGGCTGCGCGGCTCGCCGTCCGCACCGGCGAGAGCCACGTTTGGGATCTCCAGTGGGGACCGCGCAACGTCGCCCTGTGGACCGTCTCGCATCAGATCGACACGGGCCGGCCCGGCGAGGCCGTCGAGACCGCTGCGGGGATCAATGTGGCCGCGCTCCCGCCCGTGCGCCGGGTGTACTTCTACACCGATCTGGCCCGGGCGCTGACCGACGTGCGCCGTGACAACGAAGCGGTCCGGATGCTGCTGACCGCCGAGCGTGTCGCCCCTCAGCACACCCGGGCTTCCACCGCAGCCAGGGAGACTGCCCGAGCCTTACTCCACAAGTCGCGGCGGGCCACCGCCGCCTCCGGGCTACAGGGCCTGTGCGAACGGATGAGCGTCGCCGACTAGTGTCCCGTGATTCTGTTTTCGTTACTTCGAGTTGTTGGCGACGAGTTGCCTGACGTTGGCTTCAACCCAGCGGACCTTGGCCAGGATCTGGTCGGCGGTCGCGGTCCAGACGAACGGTTGAGCGTCGGTGTTCCAGTGCTCGATGTAGTCGCGGATGCGGCGGGTCAGGGCGGCGACCGAGGCGAACGTGCCGCGGCGGATGGCCTGCTTGGTGATGATCCCGAACCAGTTCTCGTCGGGTAGCCCCGGCGCATTGCTGCGCCGGGGCCCCCTCAGAACCGGCCGTGCCCGCTTTCCAGGCAACCGGCTCAAGCAAGCCCGGAGGGCTCGCGGGTGGGCAGTGGTGCTGGGTGGTTGCCGTTGCCGTTGGTTCGGCGGTGGCAGTGGGCGTGTATGAGGCGGGTGGCGACGCGTTCGTCCGGCGTGCCTGCTCCCCACGCGGTGACCGCGTGTTGGCGGACCGCTTTGCGGGTCGCGGTGAGCCATCGTTCCCACTCGTGTGGGCTTTGTGGCTCGTGGTCGGCGTGTAGCAGCAGCCCTCGGCAGATCGGGCACCGGCCGTGCTGGGCGCGTAGGAGCTTCAGCGTGACGGTGTCCACCGGGGGTGTGCTGCGGCGACGCCGCCGGTTCCAGTAGCTGGTCAGGTCGGCGTCGTCGGGTGACGCCGTTCCTGCCACCATCCGGTGCCGGACGATCGGCGTCCAGGCGAACTTGCGCAGGTAGAAGCCGGTCTGCTGGCTTCCGAACACCCACGCGTCGTGCCGGGACGGGTTGAATTCGCCGAAGTACCGGGTGGTCACCCAGCGCCTCGGCTTGTTCGCGTGTGTGAACCTGGCCCATTTGTAGACCAGCTTCCACATATGGGCGTCCAGCGCGTTGAACACGCGTTTGGACACCCCGATCCGGTAGTAGGCGGACCATCCGTTGATGATCGGGTTGAGCTTGGTGATCACCGTGTCGGCGTTGGACCCGCGCAGGGCCCGCACCTCCACAGATAGCCGCTTGCGGATCCGTCGCACCGCGTCGTTGCTCGGCTTGGTCAGCAGCTTGCCGTTGGGGTAGCGGCGGATGTTGAACCCCAGGAAGTCCACGCCCTGGTCCAGGTGCGTGATCCGGGTCTTGTCCTCGTTGAAGACCAGACCCCTGGGCGCCAGCCATCCGGCAAGTGCCGCCTTGACCTGTCCGGCCTGTTCACGGGAGTGACACAGGGCGATCAGGTCGTCGGCATAGCGGACCACCACGGGGCCGTTGCGCACCGTGGCGCCGGTGGCGGTGTATCCCACTCCGGCGGCGGTCTCCATGCCGTGCAGAGCAACGTTCATGAGTAACGGGCTGATCACTCCGCCCTGAGGTGCACCCTCGTCGGTTGGGCTGAACCGGCCGTCCTCGACCACTCCCGCTTTCAGCCACCGGCGTACCAGTCCCCGTCCGGGGAACAGGCCCAGCGACTGGCAGATGTGCTCGTGGTCGAGCCGGTCGAACGCCGCCGCCAGGTCGGCGTCGAGCGCCCACAGACGTTTGGCGTCGGTGCGGCTCGATGTCGTGTGGATCGCCACGATCGCGTCGTGGCATCCACGACCCGGCCGGAAGCCATACGACTTCGGTTCGAACCGGGCCTCCCACTCGGGTTCCAAAGCGTTGAGCGTCAGGGCCTGTAACGCCCGGTCGACGATCACCGGAATCCCGAGCCCGCGGCGGCGCCCGTTGCTCTTGGGCACATACACGCGCTTGACCGGTCGGGGTGACCACGGCTTGGCGTGGTGCTGCATCCAGTCGGCCAGCTCGGCCTTCTGCGACACGGTCACCACGAGCTGCCGGTCCACCCCGGCCGTCTTGCGACCAGCGTTCTGCTCCGTCACCCGCCGCACCGCCACCAGGGCGTTGCTGCGGGAACGCAGCATCAACTTCTGCAAACTCCGGACCCTCCTCAGGTCCCCATCCCGCGACGCCGCGAAGATCCGCTGCCGTAGCCGCCGTACGTTGTCCTCGTGGGTGCGCCAGTCGATGGCGTCCCAGCCGGGGACCTCGTCCTCCGGTCCGTTCACTCCGATAGCCGCCATCGCCACCGCGAAAGCATGAGCTGTCATCGTGTCCAACTTGCCCTTCGGTTCCGGTGCCATGGCCAGCACAAAGCTCCGCAGGCTCACCCGACCCGCGTCAGCGCCCTTTCAGGCCAGGGCACCACGTCCCCTATCCGGCCGGTTATCCGGTGACCGCTGGCGGAGGAGCCACCATCATCGTCACCGGTTTCCCGTCACCTTTCGGCCGCCGGCGTTCGCTTCTCGGGTCGTCCTGCGCCCGCTAGGGCATCGGCCGTCCTCACGGACGACCTACCAGGCCGCAAAACTCGCTGCCTGGACCCCATCGGGGTTGTCACGTTCCACATGAGACAGATACAACCGGGTTGGATGCCCTCTGAACCCCGGGGACGGTGGTGCGCTCCCGCCCGGCCAAATCCCTCCGGGCGGCACCCGCCGCCTTCCAACGGCCGGTCCCTATCTCCCACTGCTGCATCCCATCGAGCGGGAGTGATCATGACGAGGCGTCATCGAGGGTTCACGTCATTCACCCGTCCGGCCTTCCCCAGCCTGTAACCCCCGGATGGAACGGGCGCCCTTGAGCCTGTGACCTCGGGCTTCGCACCCCGCAGTTACCCGCGACGCACGCCAAGGCGGGGACGGTCCTCACGCACTGGACCGGGCACTACACCTCCGACATCAGTCGAACCTCCCTCGGTGAGTGCCACTGCGCTCATGCGACTTAGAGCCTGGTAAATAACCGATCTCGGGTGACGGGACGGGGTGTGATCATCGATACGTCGCGGTGGGTCGGCGTGTCGGGCTGATCGAAAGAAGGGTCTTCGAGTA
>Ga0081539_10003216_pt1 | contig 20619 bp, 10 predicted proteins | sample TabmetS4T2R2_FD_71023 | JGI IMG/M metagenome (GOLD analysis project Ga0081539, IMG submission 71023) | Tabebuia heterophylla rhizosphere microbial communities from the University of Puerto Rico - S4T2R2 | ecosystem: Host-associated > Plants > Roots > Rhizosphere ...
CATTAATAATCCGACGATCAACTGGGTTGACAGGTCCCCTAGAGTCGGCGGGCTGGCTGCACCAATTCGCTACAATACCAGTGATGTGAGGTGCTGCGAAGGATGTGCCGGCCCACCACGCATAGGGGTCTTCAGGTTCTTCATAGCGAATGCGATTGAGTCCAAATCCTCTTGGGTTTGGAGGTAAGTGACCGGGTCCCTTCCAATGGTCCAGGCCTGTTCCCGTTAATTTTCTCCACAAGTACGAAAGACATCCTTCGGCGTAAACTGGGAATTCACTGATATAAATACTGTGCACACCGTTCCCTTCTCCAGGCTCTCCACCGAAAACTATGAAGCCTTCACCCGCATTATTAACATCAGATAGTTTGGAATAACTAGCAGCATTAAATTCACTTGGCGTAAGGGAAGATGCTTTAGGTAACGCGCCTACCCCTAGCACATTTTTAAAAGCCGCTGGATAATCAGTGGGTCGTCTTGGTCTTGCAGGTGGATCGATATTATTCCCTGCGGCTGCAATTACAATGGTATCATCATTATCTGTCAGTTGACTAAACATCTTCTCGAATAACTCCCTCATCTCTTTGATCTGAGCAGAATGATCAGAGTTATAGTCATCTAGATTCAACGTGAAACTGCAATTGACGATGAGCGGACGCCCTTCCTTTTTCATCTGTAATATTTGCTTTATGGCCCCAGCGATGGATTCGCAACTACCACTCCCAAAAGCTGTAAATGCCTTGCAGATGTATAAATTTGCATCCGGCGCAATGCCATGAATAATACCCGCGACGAACAGGCCGTGATCCGACATCCGATAGCGGTGCCCTACTACGCTGTAATCCGCCAGCTCAACATCAGCATATATGCCAGTGTGGACAGTTAGTTTGCCATTGGGTTTCAACAAATCCGCTACTAAAGGATCACTATTCCATCGGTCATATGCCTCCTTGCGACTGACCTCGGGAGGGGCTGTATCAATAATAGCAATATCGATTCCATTACCTGACCCATCGTTAAATGGCAGTCCAATTGTATTTTGTTGGGGCGTTTGATTTGGTTTGTCTTGAATCAACCAAGTCTTTCGCTCAGGGAAGCTTGGGCTTCGCGCCTGAAGTGGCCAGGAGCCAGGGCTGGGAGGGTGGGGGGCACCATGACCTGCGCTACCTACCAGCCAGTCAGGAGAGACAGAATTAAGAGTAGTGTCGCCCCGTATGGTCAGCTTACCAGCTTTTAGACTGGCAGCAATGTCGGTGAGCAGTGTCTCTAATTCCTTGGTGCTTGCCTTCGGATCCATCGTGCGCAAAGGAACGATGGAAAGCACTGAGGGTCTATTCGCTTTGGCAGGAAACGTGATAATCCTTTCCGGATTCGGCGGTAAGAGTTTCTTCCTCCAAGAGAGCTTCAAGTCTCCCTCCTGCTCGTTGGGCTCTTTTTTGGGACTTAGGAAATCTCGGAGATCTTCTGCTAGACTTTCATCTGTAAGAGCAGCAGGATTATTAGGGCGCTCAATATGCAAGAGAACTTTACCTGGCAGAAAATGTAGTAATTCATGTTCTTCTGTTTCTTCCTGTACATTTATTGGCCAGTTAATTAGCCATTGCCAAAATCTTTCAAAGGAAGAGACCTTCTTAGGCTCTCTGCTTGTTGGCCCAACATGGGTGTGTACCGATTTATCATTCATGTTTTTGCTCCCTTCTTAATTTTCAATCAGATATTATGGAGAGGACCAGCATCACCAATCAATTGAAAAGCGCCCCAAAAGGCCGGATGTAAATCGCGGTTTTCAGCCAAAAGCGTTATTTGTGCCTCACGCAACGCAGCAGCTTTAGAGGCGCCATCTCGTAAGGCACTGTACATCCGCTCCATAAGGTTGGCTGTCGAAATATCAGCGACGCTCCATAAGCTGAGAAGCAGTGCCCCTGCTCCGGCATATAAAAAGCCTCGTCCAATCCCGATCAATTCCTCATCAGCGGCAACCTTTGCACGTCCTGTTTCACAGGCGCTCAACGTGACCAGCTCATAACTCAAATCCTGCTGCAGCACATCGTCAGTATATAGTTGACCATCCGCAAGTTGTAAGTAGGACAGATCTGGCTGATCCAAGCGATGATGGCCATGAACAGCGATATGCAAAATTTGAGTAGGCGGTGATTGCAGGGCTGATCGGTTGGCAGCTTCGTCCGCGCACAGCCGGCCCCCAAATAGCCTCTGTACGATTTGCGCCTCAACCTGCGTATTTGGCAATCTGCCATCCCATGTATGCGTCAGGATCAGCGCGCCAGGAGCGCGTTTTGGTCCCCTCCGGGCGGCCAATCCGGCGGCTGGCAAAATGACGACCTCGTATAATTCAATTAAGTGCGCTGCGCCATCATACAGCAGATTGAATGGAAGGAAGTGGAGTGCACCGTACGGTACGATCAACAGTCGCTGTGCCTTGTGTCGCTGCAGAGCTAAGGGCTCGACCAGCAGGGCATGCAGTCGTTGCAAGATGCGGCGAGAGTGAGTAGTAAGGTTGCGCGCGGCTGGGCTGCGTGAATCAACCTTCAGTCCCGCAGAAAGATCAGTCTGCAGTTGTGAGATCAATTGCTTCAACGTTTCCGTAGTCAATGACAGGGGATGGACAGTAACAGTCTGTTGATCCATAGTGAACGCCCAAACGTGCGTACCATCATCGTAATACTCGATCAGCATTGTTTCTTCATCGATTGTTTCCTGAATCTCTTTGAGTGACAATAGAGGAGCATGATTAGTCCACTGATCACTGCCATTGTTCATATATAACTGTTCTGTGATCGCACGCATCCGCCGTTCGCGTATAGCTATTTCGGCAAGCGCCTGATTAGGGTCTATGACAATTGAATACTCAGCGTCTTTAGGCGGATCATGCGCCAGCCGGTAGAACCACTGGTGTTCAGCTCGCAAACTATCTAGTTCCTCGATCAAAGCCTTATTCTGGGCATTGTCGTGCGCCCAGCGTAAACTCTCGCGATTCACTAAATAGCCCAACCACACTTGTGATTTGGCGCGCTCCAACGTCTCAAAAGCGCTTCCTGTATTGCCAAGTTTCAGGTGCAAGGCGATCAGCGCACGCATCGCCTCTCCCTTGTCCTCCAAAAACCCGGGGCGCAGTGTAATCGTCAAGCCACGCTGGACACGTTCAATCGTTGCAGCAGCTGCTCTATAGTATTGGGCAGCGCGTAGATACGCTGACTGGGACTCGGCGATTTGACCAAGTAAATGATGTGCCCCGTAACGCAGCGATGGAACGTTGTAGCCTTTGGCGATACCTAATGCCTTGCGACCCGCATGGGACGCCGAATCCAATTTGTTCAACGCGAATAGTGCCTGACCTTGTAAGAGAGTTGCGGTTGCATCGTTGACCTGTTGTCCCTCTGCCTCAAAGGCCGTCGCAGCCGTCATTGATTCCTGATATGCGCTTTCAGCGTCACCTCGCCGAAGCGCCATGCGGCCTCGCCAGAGTCTGACGGTTGCAACCCAAGTTGTTGCGTTCAGAGAGGCAAAAATCGGTTCAGCTTCTTCCAACGCTGTCTGGGCAGAATCCAAATTACCTAACGCTGCTTCAGACATGGCGAATAGCAAAAGGGCGAGAGCAAGCTCATCCGCGGCGTTAAACGTTCTAAAATCCTTAATCAATTGCTGGGCAAGCTCGTGGGCTTCCGCATAACGATTAAGGGCCAAGCAACATTCAACCATATGCAACTTAATTGCCCTTGCTTTGAAAGGAGATTCGATCTGTACTTTTTCCAGGGCTCCATGCAGTAAAGTGAGGGCACGCAGGTAATGGCCCTGCGCTTGGGCAATTTCGGCAATGCTTGCTTCAAGGCTGGCAATAATTAGTGTTTCATTAGTAGCATTTGCCAATTCTAGCGCCCGGTTGTAATACGTGAGCGCTTCATAAAAATCACCTAGTTCATGATATGTGAAGCCTATATTTACATAGAGCGGTCCAATATGGAGCTTTCCTGCCTCGCCCAATGATTCGGCCATCGTCAAAGCCCCAAAAAGTAGATCAAGTGCTCGACGCTGTTCGCCTATGTGGTTATACATAAGACCGGTCTGCCAATCCAGCCGCAATAGTCTATCGCGCTCGCCGTATCGAATGAAGATAGCACGAGCTTGTTCAGCTTCCCTCAGTGTGACGGAGATCCGGTTAAGTTTGGGTCCAAGATACAGGCGACCAACTCGCGTACGCCCCCACCCAACCTCATCACCGGCCGCCTGAAACATGATCCCTGCTTGTTCATAAAGATCCCAAGCTTCTTCCAAGCTTCCCAAAGACGCGATGCAATCGGCTCTGCGCATCATTCCCGATGCAATTTGGCTCGTATCATTTCGAGCGCGCCCAATTGCAATGATGCGCTCAGCGTATTTGAGAGAACGGTTCATATTTGTATACCAATACCGTTCGAATTCCTTTTCGAGACGTTCAATGACTTCCTTCGCAACCTCATCAGGGAGAGGCGCTAAGAGCATCTCAGACGGAATATCATCCGCCAGCCATTGTTGCACCTGGTCGCTCATATTCATAACTGCATTCAAGGGAATTGATAGTCTAGCCTGTTCACTTCCATAACAACACTCAGAGCTTTCCAAATGAGACTTCATCCTCTGTCGTTGTCTATTACCCAAAACTGTTGAAAACAAAATACGTTTTAACTCTGTCTGACAGGCAAAGCATCTTCGGTTTTCCCAGCCCTGCCCTGTTTGATGATCTTAACGCCGGGCGCATAGAGTTTTTTAATGGCATCTTGTGTCGTGGTAATGTTATTTTGTGGTCTACTGAGAATCGACGCAACTGCTCCAGCCAGAATAGGCGTAGCAAAAGATGTACCTGCCCACCAGGCCCATTTTGACTCATTTCGACAGCAATAGGGAAACTCGCCTAAATAGAGACCCAGCACTCCTTTTCCCTCTCCTTCTTCTCCACCAAGAGTCACGATCCCTCTGATAACAACTCCTCTCTTGTCAGGACTCTCTGAGAAATTCGAGTACGCAGTCGGCTGATACTTTCCATTAGCCGATTGTACATTGACCGTGGCTCCAGCCCCTTTAACGCTTGAAAGCGCAGCGGGATAACGTGCTGGCGGTCGTTTTGCATCTCCTGCTCTACCATCATTTCCTGCAGCAGCTATTGCTTGTTTGCCTAATCCAAAAAGCTGACCAAAAAGAAATTCCAGCATATAGGGCGTGTCTTTATCGGAACTTGAATATTTTAGAACGGCTTGTTCGAATTCGGCATCTAAATCACCAGTTTGACCTAAATGACGGCAATGACTAATATCAAGTGGCTCAACAAGCATCCAACTACAACTAAAGACAGCGGGACGGCCCGGTTTAATAATTTCGGCCCGGGCTTTTATCAAACCACGAATGAAACTCCATAAGTCGCCAACCCCGAACTGATTTAACACTTCGATCAAGTGGATTTCCGCTCGCGGCACAATGCTATGAGCGATGCCTGCAATAAACGAGCCATGATCTTGCATGTTGAAATCATAGTCATTAAGGGATGTGCAGGTCAGGCGTAGAAGCTCCTCATAAGGGGCAGGGTATAAATGTAGCCTACCATTTGGACCCAATAATGTGGCGATGAGAGGGTGATCTGGCCATTCCTTGTACGCTGCTACAAGCTCATGAGCACATGGTGCAGTGTCAAGAATGATGACATCCACGCCTGCCCCATCACCATAAATATTCTTATCTTGAAGCTGCTTAACGATGTCAAGATGATACGGTGCAGTTTTGCGATTACCAACGTAAGGTGATGGCTTTCCGCCCGGACCACCTGTTCCACCAGACTGGGATGTAATGGTCGTTAACCAATTAAATGATGTGCCTTGTACGGTAAGTCCTGCAAAAGTCTTTTGTGCATCATCTGCATTTCTCGGAAATTGTTTCTTCAGTCTATTAGCGATGTCTAGGAGTCTGGCTGGATTGCCTGATCCTCCTGTCAACTCACACTTAAGAAGGGAGAATGTCCTTGAGACTCGAGCCAGCATCCTGGGAGGCAGCAGATTTTGACTCTGGCGAATCTCTTCATCAGTAAGTCTCGGAAACGAGATCGCCTCAGGCGTTTTCTCGATGATCCCGTCAAGCCGTGGATGTAGCATTCCATTGATAGCTGTAGCGAATCTATCAAGTTGCTCCTGAGTTACTACGTTATCTGAGTGCGTAACAAGAAACGTAATCTGATCATCTCGAAAATAAGCATACTTGCGATCAGGCATCCTGGATACATACCTTTCTCGACGATTATTGTCATCACCTCGATGATCGTCATCATCCCGATCATCTTTACCTTTAGCTGCCATTTTTTGCTCCTTTCGAATTTGACTATACTCCCTTGCATATAACCCTCGTAGGACGCGAGGGCAAACAACCGAATTTCTTTAGCCCCTTGAAGAAAGCGGCTCGTCATTCCCAATCAACTGAAATGCACCCCAAAAGGCCGGGTGACGCCAAGGCTCTTCCAAGAGCATAAACTGTTGCGCCTCACGTATGGCAGCAGCTTTTGAAGCGCCACCATGCAACGCTTTATACATTCTCTCCATGAAATAGAGAGTCGATGTATCGGCAACCTGCCACAAACTTACAAGGAGAGCACCTGCGCCAGCGTAGAGAAATCCGCGACCCAAGCCAATCAATTCATCACTAGCCGCGACGTTTGCCCGTCCGGTTTCGCATGCACTGAGCGTGACCAGTTCATAACTCATATCCTGTTGCAGCATATCATCTGCATATAGTTGACCATCTGCGAGTTGCAGATATGACAAGTCCGGTTGATCCAGGCGATGTTCACCATGGGTTGCAATATGTAAAATCTGCGTTGGATCGGCCTGCAAAGTAGTACGATGCGCTGCCTCTCCAGCACATAACATACCGCCAAAGAATCGTTGGACAATTTGCGCTTCCGCAAGAGTATGTGGTAATCGTCCTTGCCAAGAGTTCGCCAAGATCAGTGCGCCTGGATCGCGTTTTGGCGAGGGCTGGGTAGCAAGTCCTGCAGCTGGTAGAGTAACAACTTCATAACTTTGAATCAGGTATTTGGAACTATCATATAGGATATGGAAAGGGAGATAATGAAGCACACCATAAGGTACAATAATCAGCTTCTGAGGATTGTATCGGTGAAGCATAAGCGGCTCAATTAGCATGGAATAGAGTCGTTTCAGAATGCGATGAGCTAATTTGATGAGGTTGCGAGCGGCAGTAGAATAAGGGTCGATTCTGAGTGTTGCTGCAATATTTCCCTTTAATTGAGTAAGTAAATGATTCAACATTTCAGCATTCGTCGGCAAGGGTTGAACCTTGATAGTTTTTCCATCGAGAATGAATGCCCATAAAGAGGAACCATCATTATAGAATTCAATCATTAATGCGCCACCGCTCAATGTTTGTTGAATTTCCCTGAGGGATGCGGTTTCAACCTGCTTGGCCTGATGATGGTCACTACTATGTAGATAAAGCTGTTCTGTGAGGGAACGGATACGCCGTTCCCTCACAACAACTTCTGCCATTGCCTGTTCAGGCGAAATCGTACTGGGGCGCTCTCTGTCCCTGACTGGCTCATGAGCCAGTCTGTAGAACCACTCATGTTCAGCACGCAAATGATTTAGTTCTTCTATCATCCCCTGTATGCGGTGATTACCATTTGATGCCCAATGAAATTGCTCGCGGTTCGCCAGATAATTGAGTAACACTTGTGACTTAGCATGCTCGAGTGTAGCAAAAGCACATTTTGCCTGTCCTTTTTGAAGATACAGCGCAATCAAATTTCTGGAGGCCTCTCCCTTATCCTCTAAAAATCCAGGGCGCAGGGTAATCGTTAGGCCGCGCTGAACACGTTCAATAGTTGCACTGGCTGCCTGGTAATGATGTGCAGCCCGTATTGTCCTATGTTGGGTATTCGAGATTTGTCCAAGTAAAAGATGAGATACATAACGCAGAGATGGAACATTGAAGCGTTGAGCAATTTGTAAAGAATTGGTCGCCGCATTATGGGCTTCACTGAAGCAACCCATCGCTAACCAGGCCTGACCTTCTAAGTGTGTTGCGGTTCCGTAATTAACCTGTTGACCGTTTTGTTCAAAGCAGTTTGCTGCAGCAACCGCTAATTCGTGAGCTGTTTTGATGTCACCTTCCTTCAGTGCGATACGACTGCGTCGTAGCTGGACAGTTGCGATCCATGTCGTCGCACCTAGTGAAGTAAAAAGCGTCTCAGCTTCCTCCAACGCGGCGCGGGCTGCTCCGAAATTATTCAGCTCAGCTTCTGCTGTTGCCAAATGCAAAAGATTACGGGCTATATCATGCGTAGCACCAAGCTTTCTATAATCAGTGATAATTTCTCTCGCCAATTCTAGAGCATCGGCGTAACGGTTAAGGTAGAGAAAACATTCGATCATGTCACGCTTAACAGCCCGGTGTTCTACAGGGAATTGTTCAATTCCTCGCTCGAGTATCCCGTATAACAAGCTGAGTGCACGACGGTAATGTCCCTGTGCTTGTGCAATGTACGCGATATTCAAGTCAATAAGAGCAATGTCAATATACGCCGTTGCGTTCTGGGCAAGATATATGGTTCGGGCGCGTTCATAATAAGCCAATGCCTGGGCAAAATCGCCGAGCGATTCGTGAGCCACGCCGATATTCATATTCAACAGTCCCAAATACTGTTTCCCTATTTCGCCCAGTGTTTCGGCGATCGCAAGTGCCGAATGATATAGACGGAGCGCTTGGAACTGATCGCCCAATAAGACATGCACAACTGCCGTATTGAGATCAAGCCGCAGAAGTCTCTCATATTCGCCGTGATTAGTAAAGATTGTGCGAGCGAGTTCGGCATCGGCGAGAGCAGTAGTGACGTAATTAAGTGTTGTACTTAAATACACACGGCCAATGCGAGTACGTGCCCAACCAACCTCATCACCCACGGTTCGAAATAACCTTCCAGCCTCATCTAAAGTTTCCCAGGCTTCAGCAGCGCGATCCAACAACTTCAGTGCATCACCTCTAGCCATTAATCCTAACGCGATTTGACTCATATCGCCCCGTCGTTCGCCTATAATCACTATCCGGTCAGCAAGCTTAAGAGAACGATGATAATCAATATACCAGTATCGATCTGCCTCCTGCTTAAGCTGTTCAACGACCTCCTGTGCGACATCATCAGGAAGAGGATTTAAAAGCAAATCAGGCGGAATGTCATCCGCCAGCCAACTTTTCCATTGCCCATCCTCTTCCCTTAAGATTTTCATACAACTCTTTCAGGTAGTGAGATCGATCTCCGGAGTTTCTATAACAACATTATCAATTGAAGTAATCATAAATTTTGTCGCCCCCGGACGAACTGCCTCAAAACGAAAGGCTCCTAAATCGTCCAGAGAGGTGGTAAGGGAGAGTGTATTTACTTGCTGAAGTTCGACATTTGCTCCCGTCCACGAATCCTGATCATCAGCAGCCACCTGACCTAAAATAGATACTTGTCCACTTCGTCCCTGATTCACATCCAGTGTAATCACGACACCGTCTGCCTCAAAAGTGAGGGGACCTTTACTTTCACCACGCAACGCTCCAGCTGGAGTGGCTCCAGCGCCAACTAGTTGCGCAAAGAGTACTTTTGCAGTATCTAACAAGTTGGGCACCACATCCGGTTCTGCTAGAAACTCCTCCAATTCAGCCAAGTCGTGCTTGCAAAGTGGGCACGTGCGTACATGCTGTGCAATCACTGGCTTCCGAGATTCCGGCAATAAACCCAGGTAATAATCACCCAATTCTATAGGTGAAGGACAAGTCGATCGATAGTAGCGTGCCCTCAGCCGGTTTTGCAAAAGAGTCAACCGGTTGGCTCTTTCAGTGCAATATGGACAATTTTTAATGTGCTCGATAATTGCATCATCAGCTTCGCCCTCTACGTAACTGATTATTTGGGTATCATCCAACGCGGGCGAAGTGATACATTCCATAAGCTACCTCTCAATGGGTGAGCCATCACTGCCTTTGATCTAACATGACAGGTGGCTGATACTCGTTTTTACCGCATCGCACCCATTCCGCCAAAAATTATTTTCTTGCTTCTACCATCTATAAACGCCAATTTTTGAATTTTTCAGGCATCAGCTTTGAGCAAATCACGAAGTTCAGGATCTCGCTCCAGGCGCGCCAGCACGTTTGCCTTACATTGGTAAATCTCTTCTATGCTGCGAAACATACCAGGGAACTCAGCCAGGATCTCACGGGGAGATAAGGCAAGAAAAAATGAGGCATATATGACTGTAATCTCCTTCTCATCCTTTAGCCGCATTTTGATGAAATTCCATATCTCACCTTTTTGAAACGTTTCTTCCGGAGTTGGTCCAGGTTGAGGAGGATACAAAGCATCGTTCTCATCTTCATCCTCAGTTTTCTCCTCAAGCTGCTCACGATGCATTTTCCGCCAGATATCAAAAATTGCACTATTCACGCACATTTTCAGGTATTTGAGCACACCATCCAGTCCCTGAGACTTATGCAACTTGTCCGGCGTGAAGTAGTTCCAAAACCTGATGAAGGCTTCATCGATGAAATCCTCCTCTTCCACCCTGGCAAGCGGAAAATCCGGATGCTTATCTGCCCATCTGTTTACCCACCTTGCCACGGATGGTTTATATTGAACAATAATCGCCTTCCAGGCAAGTTCACTACGTTCCGTGACTGCTCTTCTAAACAGTTCTAAACAGTAGCGAGTATCATGGACGCGGGATTTAAAATAAAGAATTGTCTCTTGCGCACATCGCTGGGCAAGATCATCTAACGGCATGGATTGTAGATTCATTTCATAAGACATAAAAGCCCTGGAACCATAGATTTAGGGTGAAATTCACCCCACTCAGTTGGTAACATGCTTAACCCTGATAATTTAAAAGGGGTACGATGATTTCCTGGTTGCTTTATTTAAAAAGCACCCAAGGTAAATAGATTGCATGGAATCGATGATGTAAAACTTTTTTCCAGATATTGTGACTTGCGTACTATCATCACTCACGGCTACTCCAGCCGCTCAAGTTGATTCAAACATCCCATTTATCGACTGGTCGCGAGTTAAATCCCATTGTAAATCCAAATGGCAAGAAAGTGAAGAATATTGGAGAAAGATTTCTGTAGATTATGTTCCTCATCTATACCTTAAACATGAATATAAGACTCCTTCATAATGATACACTTTTGCATCATATTCTCGTGCGGATTCAACGATGTTACTCAATGAATTGATTAGCTACCTCTTTGATGGACAACCCCACCTCTTTGCTGCACCAATGGCAAACTGGTTAGCCTCTTCGCGTCGCTTTACTACTTTTGTCAATGCCCACCACACTAAAATCCGTAAGAAAATCCGCGTTGCGCAGGGAGAAGAAAATCTACGCGATCTCCAGCTGGAATTGGAAACAGCTTACCTGCTCCTTCAGGAGCGATCTCTGAGTCTCGCCTATGAGCCGCAGCATCCGGATCTTGGACGTAGTCCAGATTTCGCAGTTTCCTTTACTACCAGCCTTACGTTTATGGTTGAAGTCACACGGACGCGGTCCACGGGATCAAGAGCCCTTCTCAGCACCAATGATCGTTTCACTGATATTCTATGCAGCAAGTTAGGACAACTATTGTTGCAGCGCAGCAATCTTCTGCTCATCGGTGTTGAAACTTCACTGACTACTGACGATGATCTCCACACGACTATGCTCCGTATCCAACAACGCGCGGAAGGTAACGACTCAGCTGTAATCCACAAGCACGGATTTCGTGACCGCGCTGACTTCTTCAGCCACTATCAGAGATTAAGTGGTTTACTTTTACGCGGTATACCTCTGCAAGCGGGCAAACTTGTGATGATCTGGGATAATCCACAGGCCAAATATCCATTACCTGCCAAAGTGCGCACGGCACTCTTGCGCAGCCACACACTTTAATGTCCGCAGAAAGAAAGCGAAACAGCCAGCGAGTCACAATGTAAAAGGACATGATACAAAATCATGTCCTTTCATCATTTGTCTTGAAATGCTCTATAGGCACTTACTTATGGAAAAGGCGGAAACGCATTTTGGACGAGTTGAACGAACTGCGCCTGGAACCAACGGCCTGAAACCGGAGCGTTCGGCAAAGCTCCTGTCAGATTGTTGCCGTTCAACTGATTCCCGGTGTAAGTCGGGTCGCACATCCTGTCGAAGCCCTTGCCACCGGGATTCTCAGGCCCTGTCGGAATCAATGAACTGGACCCATCGGATTCACCAGGCGGCTTGACCCATACAAAGGCATCGATGCTCGTAACAGGATTAGCCACCGGACGTGCGCCGATGCCGGCCCCATCCTGGTTGCACCAGTTACCTTTGTGGATGCGCTTGTCAATCCGCGTCGCCATCACGAACGTGCGCAGGTCGGTGGAGGTGCTTGGTCCGGTCGGCCGGTTTGGTCCGCCCCAGCCATTGCGCGACGTATCAATGATCAAGCCCACAGAAGTTGGGTAGGCGTCCGTGCCTGTGGTCAGCGCGTTGCGCAGAGCGATAATATAAGGTTGCTCATCGATGTAATCGTTCCAGTCGTACCAGCCCTGCAGCGAGCGGACAGGCTGCCCACTGACCATGGTGTTGGCATCCATGAATGGCTCATCGACAGGGTTGTAGTTGGCAGTATTGCTGATGAAGCCATCCACTTTGCCGGGTCCACCCGTGATGCCTGCTCCCACCTGCTTGAGCAGGTTCACAAACGGGGTAAAGTTGGATGGCCAACCGAGCCATGCGGCATGCGCCACATCGATGTAAACATAGGTGTTATTGAGCGAACGGATCCGGCTAATGGCATATTGCACACCTTGTACATACGCACCCGTTGATTGTGCCTCTGAACATTTCGCAAAGCTCAGATTGGTGACCAGGTTCGGCAGGGAATCTGGCTCGATCACCGCGATAATTCGCAGATTGCTATATTGCGACTGGCTGATGGTGTTGAAGATCACATCGATGTACTCAGTCTTGTAACGGTTGAGACCGTTTTGAGCGATCAGCAGTTCGCCGTTGGAAGCCAGGGCCGAACAGTCCCGATTCGGGAGGTCATAAACGACGATTCCGATTGCGTTAACGCCCTGTGCAAGCGCTGCATTCAAGTGACCCGCCAGGCTGCGCGGATAACCGTTCGTGCCGTTGACCGCGTCAATGCTATCGAGCCAGACGAAAGTCGGATAGTTTGCGACCTGCCTCATTTGATTCGCAAGCGTACCGCCCTGGAGGTCTGCTGCCGCGTTGACAGACGCGACGTAATCGACATTTCTATAGAATGTCGCGCCGACGAATGGATTGTCCAGATGCGAACCTGGTGGAGGATCCGTAGGTGTGGGAGTCGGGGTAAACGTTGGCCCTGTAGGTGTATTTGTGCGAGTCGGCGTGAAGGTTGGACTAACTGGCGTGTTTGTACGTGACGGAGTCGCGGTTGGGGTGTTGGTCGGGCCGCCGGGTGTATTCGTACGTGTTGGTGTATTTGTTGGTCCGCCACCTCCTGGTTCAACTCCCCAAACAAGCGTCCCGTTGCGATAGAGTGTCACATGATCCCAGTCTGTGAAGGAGGTCTTGGTTGGATCGAATGAGTAATCGTCTGTCTCGTTGTAGTTCGACCAATCCGTCTTCGAAAAACGAGCTTGAATCTCACCACTTTGGCCACCTGCCGAAATCGAACCCGCAGCCGCATTGAAACCAACTTCTAGATAGAAGTCTGCTCCGGTTCGAGGCGGACTGACCTGAACGAATGTCCCAGTGACATTATTACAATTGCCTGATACCGCAGCAAAATCACAGAAGAAGTTTTGGCCCACAGTACCCTCGCGCGTGTACCAATATCGAATCTTCAACTCGCTAAGCGGGACATTACTGCTTCCAGTATTGAGGATGTTGAAATGTGGCTTGATCTGGTTATCGCCTGCATTCGTATCTGCCGCTCGATATTGGACTTTGAGGGTAGCCGGTCCGCTGGGTGTATTGGTTCGGGTAGGAGTGAATGTCGGGCCAGTTGGGGTGTTGGTACGCGTGGGTGTATTGGTCGCGCTCAAAGGCGTATTCGTGCGTGTTGGTGTGTTTGTCACGCTGACAGGTGTGTTAGTGCGAGTGAACGTATTGGTCGGTCCGGTAGGAGTATTGGTGCGCGTTGGTGTTAAAGAAGGCACTGGTGTACCGCCTGGCGCGCTGCCCCAGACAAGGGAGCCGTTGACATAGGCAGGGATAGTCGGCCAATCAGCATAAGCTGCAGGCAACGTGCCTGTGGTATGCCACCAATCATTCGTGCCGTTGTGATTGCTGCTCCAATCGTTCAAGTGCAGCGTTGTTTGAAACTCCCATGAACCTCCGGCAGCCAGTGAAGCAGATCCATAATTGATTGTGAAATAATATGTGGAACCTGTAGCCTGGGTTGGGCCGGAGACTATGGCGACGTTAGATCCATCCCACCATTTCTCCAACACATACTTCGAAGCTGATTGAGTGCCATCAAGCGTAAAGTAAACACGGACAGAAATATTGGATTGCGCGCTGGTGCCCGTGTTGACAACCTGGTAATAAAAATCTGAGCGTTGTGTATTATCCGAACCGCTGAGCCGCAGTTGAACTTTTAGATTTCCACCACTGACCGGCGTGTTGGTGCGAGTGGGTGTATTTGTGGGCCCACCTGGTGTATTGGTGCGCGTGGGTGTTTGCGAAGGCGGAACCGTAGCAGTCGGTCCGCCACCGCCGGGCAGATTGTCATTGCGATGCTGGAACAGAAAGTCTTTTGTATACTGCCCCATGAAGTTCTCGCCACCCAGCAGGTTATAGTTCTGATCGAACATCACGGGCTGCCAGAATTGATCAAAGACCCAGGCCGTCCAGCTTAAGCCTTTGGATTCCATATACGTGCTGAAGGGGACGCCATAACCAGAGAGCGTGCCATTCGTGGGAATCGCTCCGCCCTGCTGCCAGCCCCATTCCGTAATAAAGAATGGAACTGAGTTGGCCGCATTCCCAAACCAGGAATCCCAGGTGCTCTGCCCTCCATGCTCCGGATAAATATGCGCCACATAAACCAGGTTGCTGCCAACGAACGGATCGCTCGCGGCGCTGGATAAGTTTTGGGACCAACGCGGTCCCCCGATGAGGATCAGGTTATTCGGCGCGAAAGAGCGAATCAGATTAACCCAGGGTTGAGCTGTCGTCTTCCATGTGCTCCAGTTATCCGGGTTGATGGGTTCATTATATAGTTCGAAAATTACATTGGGAGTATTGGCATATCTCGGCGCGACATAACTCCAAAACGCGCGCGTCGTTGTATCAATAGTGCTGGAGGTATAGTCGGAGATATAGTGCCAGTCGATGATGCAATAAATCTGCTTGCTGACACAGTTCTGGATGGCCGGGTCGAGATGGTTGTTGAAATACGCATCGGGGTTGGCGAGCCATCCGGGTTGCCCATCTATCGCATTCGGGTAGACCGGAAAACGCACCACGCGCGCATACCAACCGTCGGAATCGTTGGTGAGCATGTTCGTCAGGGTCACAGCGTTGCGTGGACGCGAGTTTGCGACCGAGACATCAACGAGCGAAACCCCTCTCAACACAACATTATTGCCCTGAGGGTCCCGAATGAACCGGCCAGACACGCTCAACCAGGGCGTGTTAATCGCATGGACAATGCTTGTCGGTAGTGCCATGAGCGAGAGCAGTATAGCTACCCCTAACAGCGAAACTAACAACGAATGCCATTTGACATTACGAGTCATGTTGATCTCCTTGGTCTTATGTAGAAGAGACAGAACACTATGAAACGGATATGCGGAGGACCTCGGTCAGTTTATGTAGGGGGTATATATACTCTCTTGTGTAGATGATTTCCTTTCAGGTGTAGTCTATTGGGTATATTTATTATGCGCTAATTGAGAATGATTTTCAAGAGATTTTCAAAAGTGCTACCAACGAGAAGGTTACAGGACTTCTATTATCACTGTTTGTTAGAAGTTTTTAACGCAGCCTTAATAAGCATTGACGGTTGATAGAAGGAGGAAATCCCTACCCTACTTAGGGAGACCCCCAATTGTTCACCGGTCGGATTTCCGCTACTATGGTCGCTATAAATCATCCCTGGCAGAGCCTCTGCCGGCTGCACCACATAACGTTCGATATCTCGCGCGACATCTATAAAGCTCACACTTGAAACTTCAAAATTTGGTACAACGGTCCTGAGGGGGTAGTTAATCTTATATCCATTTGCAAAGATATCGGCTCACCTACTTAAGAACAAAAGCCACGCCTGCCAAGGAAAGGAGAGATCAATGAAAAGCATGCCCCGTATATTTTTGTTTGGCACATACATTGTCATTCTGGTAGCTGCCGCTTGCGCCCCGGTGGGAGAAGGAGCAGCGGCTCTACCTGGTGCGCTGCAAGATGCCTTGACTGGTTCTGCTACTGCTGCGACGAATACAACTGAGACTGCAGCTACATCACAAGCCACAGCAACGAATACAACGCTGACACCATCCATCCCAGTGACTGGACTGGATATAATTCGCTTGAATTGCCAATACTGTGTTGATAACATAGCACATGCCCAACTAGTGATCCCGAGGGAGGCCAAGTTCGAGGTGATTTCGCCGCCAGAATTAGTATCTCCTCCTGGCGACGATGATGACGACAAGGGCGAGGATAACGGTGAGGGTCGCAGGCTTACAACAGAGCTGGTTGGAGCAGTAGAAGTGCCACCGGGTGATCCGGATGGTAGCGGCACGGCAACAATTCGATTACGACCAGAAAAGGGTGAAGCTTGCTTCGAGCTCACAGCGTCTGATATTGGGCCCGCCACGGCCGCGCATATTCATGAAGGCGCCGAGGGCGTTGCAGGGCCGGCTGTGGTAACACTCGATCCACCAACAGGAGGCTCCTCCAGCGGATGCGTTAGTAACGTAGACACTGATTTGCTCCGAAATATCTTACAAAACCCTGAGCAATACTATGTTAACGTCCACAACGAAGAATTTCCTGATGGTGCGATACGAGGTCAACTCGGGCGCGGGAATAAAAACGATAATGGCAATGATGATAATGGTAATGGAAACAACAACAATAATGGGGATGACGATGATGGCGAAGACGATGATAATGGTAACGGCGGTCGTCTCGGCTGCCGCGTGATCGACAGATTTAGAGATACAAAGCTGGTGCTTTGCCGCGCAGAAGAGAACACAATCATTACCCTGAACGTCTGCTTGGATGATACATGCACAGAAGTGCAACTTACTTTGCAATCCTGTGCGCCGACTGCTACACCCACTCCTGTTGCAACGACGACAAGCACAGCTACTGCAACCTCTACGCTTGCAACGATCAGTGCTACAGCTGTTACAACTACTACATCCACCGCGACATCTACGCCTATCGCTCCTGCAACCGGAACCTCAACGTCAACGCCAACTGCTGTAACAAATACGCCCACTGCTACTGCTTCCCCAACCAGTACTGTTACACCCATCTCGACATCCACATCCACAAGCACACCCACACCCTAATGATATAAGCAATTAATTGAAAAGCCGTGAAGAACATTTGGATCTCCACGGCTTTTCATAGTTCTAATAACCAAAACAATTTTTTCCCTCAAGCACCTTCTTCAGTAGCTGCTTGAGTTTCCATGTCATTTTATGGGAGCGGCAACTGGCCAGCGTAGCCAGTCAATTCAATATATCCATTTCCGCGGACAGAATCTCCACGGCAAGTCCCTTCAAAATGTACAGCCCCTTCCCAATATGTGACTGTTGGAAAGTGCAATTCCTGGTCTTCCATCCATGGGCGGATTTCTAAAAGGCAATTTGGTTTGTTGAGTTGAATTTTCCATGCAGAAGGATAAATGCCTTGTGTATGAGGACTACGCCATTCCTCTAAAACTATAATTTCAAAATCAGTTTTTTGCACTACTTGAGGAGTTCCATCTGAAGCGATGAATGTCCCACTGGAGGAAGAAGAAGTTCCTCCGTCTCGCTCGCGGAGTTGGAAAAGCATCAACGCTGGACCGTCTTCAAATTGAAGAGAAAACCAATCCCAGCCGATTTGATTCTTGTCCAACACGCTGGTACTGAATTCATGATCTTTCCATGCCAATCCAGTGACTGCGTATTGAACACTACCAACCTGTACAAATCCATCGGCGCGCAATCGCGGCAGGCTGTAATAATAAGAAGCGTTCTTGACATCTTCGCCTTTGCGGCTATAGCCATTCTCGCCATGCAAGACAACTCCCATTTCATCCGTTAAGGTCAAGTCAACAGAGATATCTGACTGTACTGCCTGCAGGTGATATATGCCTGGCGTATTCTCAGTAATGTTCCAATCTTCAATCCAAACGTGATACGGGTTCGCTTGCACGCCGGCCAATCCAGGACCAGGACGAGAATAACGCTCGAAGGCATAAAATTTATCGTTCGCAATATCACTCACTGTAAAATGGGCAAAGTATAGACTGTGGTCATACCACTTGGAGTCACTGGGAAGTTCAACTGTTGGCGGCAATAATCCCACGCGGAAAATCGTCAACTCGAAGCCGAAGTGTCGTTTATCAGATGTTTGTAGGTTACCAGTGTAATACCACCATTCCGTGCGGAAGTCTTCATGTGCGCCAAAGTCTTGAGGGAAGGAAAGCGAATGGGAGCCATCCGCTGAGACGAAGCCGCTTGGAATGTCTTCGTTGACACTGGTCGGGACATCCGGCACTCGGACGTTGGCAGAGGGAGCGGTCGTCGGAGCACAAGATATTAGAAATATCAATAAGATAAAGAAGATAGAAAAGCGAGACATTATTTAGGGATTATAAGTCGCTTCGCGTTTGGTGGAGTGAGAACACGTCGAGCATAGACGAAGCGTTGTATCAATCGCGTTGATTTGAACCAGATGTTTATTCATAACTCGCGCTTCGTCTGTGTGGCGCCAAGGCGCCACTCCGCTCAGCGCGAACTAACCAAGACAGAATACAATCATCCCATGACAGCCTTTCTCCGTTTCGATAATCTAAGCAAATCCTATTACGAAGGCGATGTACAACGAGTTGTTTTGCAAAATGCTCAGGCCGAATTCCAGCGAGGCGAGATTACTGCTATTCTTGGGAAAAGCGGCAGCGGCAAAAGTACATTGCTGAACTTAATCAGTGGCATCGACGCGCCAGACAGCGGGCAAATTTGGGTAGATGATCAGGACCTGACAGCCCTGTCCGAACGGGATCGTACTCTTTTCCGACGTGCCCGGATCGGTTTCATCTTTCAATTCTTCAACTTGATTCCTACTCTCACTGTGGGTGAAAATGTCAGCCTGCCACTGGAACTCAATCGCGTCCCGCGTCAACAGGCCCGTAAAAGGGCGCAAGAGATGCTCGAAGCGGTGGACCTGCTCGACCGTTGGAAGACATTCCCTGAAAAACTATCCGGAGGGGAACAGCAGCGCGTCGCGCTGGCACGCGCTCTGGTGCATGATCCTATCCTGATTCTGGCAGATGAGCCTACCGGTAATTTAGATGAAGAAACAGGAGCGCGGATGATAGCTCTGCTCGCGCGATTGACGCGTGAACAAAATCGTACCTTGCTGATCGTCACACATAGCATGGAAGCTGCCTCCCCTGCCGACAGTGTCTTACAACTTTCGCACGGTCAACTTTTTCTGGAACGCTGAATATGCTTTCTCTCCGGACCCTGCTTCGGCATCCCATCCAATTTATCATCATGGTGTTAGGTATTGCCCTGGGCGTGGCAGTCATGGTAGGCATTGACCTTGCCAACGCCAGCGCAGAACGCGCTTTTGATTTGAGCACCAGTGCTGTGACCGGGCGCGCTACACATTCCATCATTGGCAGTGCTCAAGGTGTAGATGAATCTATTTACGTCAGCCTGCGCACCGACTCACAGTGGCGAAGTACATTGGAAAGTGCACCGATTGTTATTGCTTATGCGGTCAGTCCACAACTGGGTGACGTGCCATTCACCTTACTCGGTATCGATCCGTTTGCCGAAGCGCCGTTTCGTAGTTACCTGAGCTCTGAAGAGCAAGCGCGCCCAGGGACCATCCTCTCTCTGTTGACGATACCCAAGTCAATTCTCCTCTCGGCACCCATTGCCCAACGCTATGGATTAGAACCTTGCTCTCTTTCCGATTTAAATGATGCATCGTTAGCTGATGCATGTCGCCTGACACTTTCCATTGATGGGGAATCGCGGGAGGTTTACCTCACCGGTTTGCTTGAGCCATCTGATGACTTCTCCCGCCGCGCGCTGGACAATTTGATTCTGACTGACATCGCCACTGCTCAAAGCCTGAGTGGAATGATTGGCAAACTGACTCAAATTGATTTGATCCTGCCTGAGGATTTTGACTCAGCTGCACTTTCAGAGTCACTCCCGGCCGGAACACTGCTTGTTACCTCTGAATTGCGCAATGACCAGGTCAATGAGATGACCGCGGCCTTCCGATTTAATCTGACAGCCCTTAGCCTCTTGGCATTGGTTGTCGGTATTTTTCTGATTTACAACGCGATGACTTTTTCCGTTGTCCAAAGGCGTGAGCTTTTTGGCACGTTACGAAG